>Ga0209164_1000048_pt1 | contig 357550 bp, 336 predicted proteins | sample MTBNYHSulfiMetaG_FD_187458 | JGI IMG/M metagenome (GOLD analysis project Ga0209164, IMG submission 187458) | Enrichment culture microbial communities from rom New York Harbor, USA that are MTBE-degrading - MTBE-NYH (New York Harbor Sulfidogenic)... | ecosystem: Environmental > Aquatic > Marine... | reverse complement strand
TTGAGCGTCACGGTCTCACTCGTCTCACCCGAGATGGTCACGACCGGCGTCACGGGGGCGTCGTAGAGGCCGCCGTCGGTCACCCCGGTGACCTCGACGACCGGTGCGGTCGTGTCGATGGTGAAGGTGACCTGATTCGCCGTCTCGATGTTGCCGGCGATGTCCTCGGCCCAGTACTCGAGTACGTACACGCCCTCGGTGTCGAACACGAGCGGGTCACTGTACACGCTGATCGGTCCGACATTCACACGGTAATACACCGCCGACAGGCCCGACACACCGTCGGCACCGGTCAGCGTGACGGTTACGGTCTCCGAGGTTGCCGAGCTGGGCACGCCGCCCGCCGTCGTGAACGGATCGCTCGTGTCCAGCAGGATCGTGGCGCTCTTGGTGCTCTCGACGTTGCCCGCTGCGTCCACCGAGTAGTACTCGAGGGTGGTCGTTCCCTCCGCGCTCACGATGAGCGGTTCCGTATAGACCTCAAACGCCCCACCCGCAAGTGAGGAGTACGTCGTTGCGGGCGGAGTCCCGGTCTCGATGACCGAGAGCGTCACTGATGGTGCGGTAGTCTGCCACCCGAGCGGCGCATCGTCGGCCGTGACCGGCGCGATTGCGTCCACATACACCGCTGCCGAAAAGACGTCGGTGGCAACGGGATCGCCGTACCCATCTATCGTTGGTTCGACGGTCGCGGTGTTGACGAGAGCGCCGTCCGCGTCGGGCGCGACGAGGAAGCTCACGGTCACCGTGGTCTGCTCGCCGGGCGCCAGCGGACCCAGGTTCGACCACGAGAGCGAGGTCGAACCGGCGGAGGCGTCGGAGTACGTGAGGTCCAGTGTTGATGCGTCCCATTCCACGGTGCCGACGCCATCACTCGCCCCCACGGCCTGTCCGAGCACGCGAACCCACAGATCGTCGATACTGGACGCAGTCAGGATACCGGTGAGGTCGACACTGTGGTCGGTGAGCGCACCCTCGTTAATCACCGATGCGGCAGCGATATCGGCCCATGATGAGCCGCCATCGACGGAGTACTGGACGGACCAGGTGTCGTCGTTCGTGTAACCGGGTGTCTGCAGGTAGTTGAAGGTCGCGCCGAGCACGTCGATGTAGACACGCGTCTGCGCACCGTCGTTGGTCCCGACCCGGTAGTCGTTATCGGCCAACTGCATACGGAAGTTGCCGGACCCATCGATGTAGTTCGGAATCTCGGTGGAGTTGCTCACGGTAGCCGTGTAGGAGGCCTCCGTTGTGGTCCACACGGACGAGCCAAGCTGGTACCAGACGGTCGACCAGGTGCCCGTGGAGAAGTCCCAGAACCGGGCGTACACGGCCTCGGTGCCGGCCTCCAGGTAGCCCTCGCCAGTTACCACGATGCTGGTCACATCTGGTGCGGTCGCCTCGGTGAACGGCTGGTTGGAGTTGAAGTCCGCAGCGAGGTTCCGAGCTCCGGGGTTGTGTTCTCGTAGCGTCAGGCGCGTGTTGTCGCTCACGGCCAGGGCGGTGTAGTCACCGGCATCGATGCTGCCCCGCACCATCGTCGGGTTCGCCGTCGGGTACTTGCTCACACCAGCGTAGACCGGGGGAGCCGTCGCCGCCCAGCCGCTCGCACGGCTGCGCACCGTGAGTGAGGCGTCGGTGATGCTGACGATCCCCGGCGGCGCGGAGAACTGCTGGCGCATCTCGAACGGCGCCGCACCTGAGGTGGCCGAGACACCGTCGGGCTCCCCCAACGAGTTGGTGGAGTTGCTCCAGCTGCCGCTCACCACGGAGGCGGAGACCGCATGGGTGGTCACGGCGGATACGTTCGGCAGTTCACTCGCGTTCTGGTAGATGAGCGCCTCGTGGAAGATATCCGAGAGGGACACGCTACCGATCGCGGTGTCGCCGTCGTTGGCGACCACGATCGAGAACTCCACCGGATCTCCGGGGTTCACGAGCGTGCTGCCGGAGGTCACGGACTTCGTCACACTGAGGCTCGGCCGCGTGATGGCGACCGACGCAGTCCCGGAGGCCGCAGGCACCGACAGACCGAACTCGTCGGTTGTGGCACCGGTGGCAGCCACGTTCACCGCGCTTCCATCTGGATCGGTCCCGACGGCCGTGAACGCGACCGTGATGATGGCCTGCTCATCGGGGTCGAGCGGGCCAACCTCGGCCCAGTAGAGCGTGCCTGCCACGATCGCCGAGGGAGCCGGTGATGCACTAACGTAGGAGAGCTGTCCAGGCTCGAAGCTGTCGGTGAGCTGGATCGAATCGATGCGCGTGTCGCCGGTGTTGCGGATCACGATAGCGAAGTCGGCAGTCTGCCCGGCCTGGATCGTCGTGTCGAGCGACGTAAGCGTCTTCGTGACGCTCAGCTGCGGTACCGAGACCCAAACCGATGCGTTATCGGCGTCGTCGGGGTCGGTGTCAGCGGCGATCCACGTGCTGCCGTCCCGCGCCACATCGAGTCCGTACGCGCTCTCCGCCGCAGCCGAAGCGTCATTAACGTAGGAGCCGTGTGCCGCGTCGTCGTTCACGCGGAGCCGGTAGGTCAGCGTGAGGGCATCGCCTGGGGCTATGTCGGCAGCGCCGCCAAAGTCCCAGAGGAGATCACCGGCGGTCGTCGTGGTCGGATCTGACGTGGAGACTCCCGACGAGAACATCGCGTCGGACGAACCGCTGACGTACTCGAGGGCGGACCCGTCGAACGTGTCGCTCACGGAAGCCGCGGTTGCGGTCGTCTCCCCCACGTTCGTGACGGTAACCTCGTAGAGCACGTCATCCCCGCGGGTCACACGTGTCTGCTGCGCCGGTGCAAGCGACTTCTCCACCACGAGCGCCGGTCCCGGGGCAAGCCCGAAGTCGAGATCGTAGTCGTTGTCGTCCGTGATCACGACGGTGACGGATCGGGGTGTCGTGGGGTCGAGGCCCGCGAGCGGGCCTGCGGACACGTAGTTCGCGGGGTCGTTGATGTCCACCGTGTACGTGCCGGGCAGGACAGTGAAGCGATAGGTTCCGCCAGGCTCCACAGTCGTCGTGGAGAGGAACGAGCCGAGGTTGTCGCGCAGCGTTAGCACCGCGCCGGTGAGGTCGACCTCCCCCGCGTCGATAGCGCCGTCTCGGTCATCATCGAGCCAGACCCGGTCGCCGAGCGCGTACGGGAAGACCGGCACGACGGGCTGTCCGGTGAAGTCGACGCCCACAACGGGGTGCTCGAAGTAGAACGCATTCAGGTTGCGGGCGTTCACACTCGCGACATCGAGTACCCACACGCCCGTGGGGATCTCGTCCACGTGGTAGTCCATTGCCGATCCGTCGAACGTTGCCTTGTCGAGCCGGAAGATCTCCCACTCCTGGTTGCCGGAGGGGTCGCCGTTGTAGTACCGGCTGGCGTGGGGGCCGACGAGTTCGTACGTGACGTCGTCCGCAGGCGCTCCAGCGTTCGCGCCTTCGTTCACCGCGTTCGGTGCCCATGCCGGGGGCGTGGCGGGCGTGTTCGGATCGTCGGTGTCGGCAGCCAAGTCAAGGTCGCCGTCCCACAACTGCAGGTAGTCGGCCCCTTGCGGTACGACCATCCAGAAGTCCCAGGACTGGTCGTAGGTGCTGCCCGTGGCGATGCCCATGTAGGAGAAGGTGGAGAGCGGCGTGATGTAGGTGGTGCCCTCGACACGCATCTTGAAGTTGTTGACGGTGCTGTTCGCCGAGGTGGTGCCGATCCGCACGCGGTAGAAGAAGTCGCCGCCCGCGGAGCGTGCGGCCTCACTCGTGCTGAGCGTGAAGTCCTGCCATGAGTCCTGGGTCATGTCGTCCTGCGTTGCCGACCAGACGACGGTGGAGCCGGAGCCGTCACCGGCAGGATCGGCGTACACCGTGAAGGTCATTGGGAGCGCTGTGGTCGTGTTCCAGTCCCACGTCGCGGACATGTCGTCGCCATCGAAGAACCCGAGATCGAACTGGGACTTCGAGCCGTCGATTGCATAGCTCAGGGTCACGTGGTTGTCGAAGAAGGCGCTGAGTCCGGAGCCCGCGATGGACAGGAACCGACCGTCGGTGGTACTCGCAGACGGGAAGTACGAGTAGTCCTCAGGATCGGCGGCGTTTGCGATCATCACCTGTGTGCCAAGCACAGCGATAGCGATGAGTACTGCGAAGCCGAGTGCGCTCGTCCTTCGAGCCGCGACCGATCGAAGACTACGTACGACTGTCCTGACTGACATGGATCGCAACCTTCCCTTGTGGACGCTACGCGGGCAGCAAGACAGCCCGCCCCAACGCCCCGTTTCGGGGTGCGGGATGGACCGCGGCTGATGCTAGCTCAATTATCGGAATCTCAAGGAGAACTCTACGAAGACACTTGACGGACGGTCGTCAAGATTCGCCAACTGGGCATGGTAAGCCGCCTGTCGCCGACGAACGGCGCACCATGGTTGGCTGACGCGCGAGCTACGATGCCCTGAGACCAAGCCCGAACCCCTCGTGCAGCGCCTTCACGGCCGATTCGCACTCCTGCGCCGGAATCAGCGCCGATATGGTCGTGTGGCTGTCGGCGGTCTGGAGGATGTGTACACCGGCCTCGGCGAGGTGTCGGGCCATCCGCGCCATGACACCGGGGACGCCGTGCATTCCGGCGCCGATGAGCGTCACCTTGGCAAGTCTGCCGGTGACGAGATACGCAAGCCCCAGCATGTCGAGCACGTCAGAGGCGCTACCGACCGCAGCGTCCGGCACCGTGAAGACGAGCGTCTCCCCCGCAGGCGTGAACATGTCCAGCGACACGCCCGCGTCCGCCATCGCGCGGTAGATGCGCGCCTGTGCCTCCATGTGCTCCGCGGTCCCCTCGGCTGCGGGGAGCGTCACTACCACGCGCGATATGCCTTCGCTGTGCGATACGGCGGTGGCGACGCCGGCGGGCGTGTAGGAGCGCAGGTCGGCGACGTGCGTGCCGCGGTGGTCAGAGAAGGTGTTCCTCACCCTCAGGGGTATGCCGCTGCCCAGTGCGAGCTCGGCCGCGGGTGTGTGCACCACGCGGGCGCCGTGCCGGGCCATCTGGAAGAGCTCCTCGGCCCCGATGGTCTCGAGCACGCCGGCGGTCTCGCAGGTGCGCGGGTCGGCGGACATGACGCCGTCCACGTCGGTGTAGATCTCCACGGCTTCGGCTTCGAGTGCCACCCCGAGCGCGCACGCGGTGGTGTCGCTGCCACCGCGACCGAGCGTGGTGACCGTGCCGTCCGGGCCGATGCCCTGGAAGCCTGCCACGACCGGCACGCACCCGGCATCGATGGCCGTGTGAAGCACCGCGGTGTGGACCTCGGTGATCGCTGCTGCCCCGGCCCTGCCGTCGGTCACGATACCTGCATCGGCGCCGGTGAACGCTACCGCGTCCACGCCGGCGCCCCTGAGCTCGTGTGCCACCACAACGGCGGAGACCACCTCGCCGGTGCTCACGAGGAGATCGTGCTCCCGGGCATCGGCGGGCAGGCCCTCGGTAAGGGCGAGCAGCGTGTCGGTGGCGTACGGCGCACCCGCACGCCCCATCGCCGATACGACGACCACAGGCGCCGACCCGGCTTCGATCGCGGTGAGCACGCGGCGGGCCAGGGCGGCGCGCCCCTGCTCATCGGCAACCGATGTGCCGCCGAACTTCATGACGATGATGGGCCGTTCAGTCACTCCCGGCTCCAAGGTAGTGCTCCAGGCCGACGATGAGGCCGGCGTGCTTCACGGTCTCGCGGATAGCGAGCATGACGCCCGGCATGAAGCTCGTGCGGTCGATGCTGTCGTGGCGGATCGAGAGCGTCTGGCCCTGCCCGCCGAAGAGCACCTCCTGGTGCGCGACGAGACCGGGCAGGCGGACCGAGTGGACGGTGACGCCGTCCACTGTCGCACCGCGCGCGCCCTCGGCGATCTCGGTCTCGCGGCCCGGTGCCGCAGGGACGCTCGCACGCGCCTGCGCGATCAACCCCGCAGTCCGCATGGCCGTACCTGAGGGTGCGTCGGCCTTGCGATCGTGGTGGAGTTCGATGATCTCGGCGTGGGGCATGTGGCGTGCGGCCTCGGCCGCGAAGCGCATCATGAGCACGGCCCCGATGGCGAAGTTGGGCGCGACGAACAGGCAGGTGTCCGGTGGTGCCGAGGCAGCGAGCGTCTCGAGTGTCTCCGGAGCCAGCCCGGTGGTGCCCACCACGCAGTGCACGCCGCGTGCGAGCGCGGTGCGGATGCTCTGCTCGACCGCCGATGGGTGCGTGAAGTCCACCATCACGTCGGGCCGCGTAGCCTCGATCGCGGCGGCGAGATCGGCCGACACGAGTACGTCGCTCCCCTCGCCCGCCGGCGTGTCGGCTGCGGCCGGGTCCACCGCGGCAACAAGGCGGAGGTCATCTGCGACGGCGACTGCGGCGATCACCTGGCGGCCCATGCGCCCGTGAGCGCCATTGACGAGTACGCGGATCATGGTGAGCCTCCCCTACACCAGGTGTGCCAGGCGCTCGGCGGAAAACGGAGCGATCGCCGTGAGCGCGTGGTTGCCGTTGAAGAGCCTGCGTGCGAGCGCATCGACGCTCTCGGTGGTGACCTCGTCCAGGCGCTCGACGATCTCGTCGAGTGAGAGCAGCTCCCCGGCCGTGACCTCGCTCTTGCCGAGTCGGGTCATCCTGCTGCGTGTGCTCTCCAGGCCGAGGACCATCTGGCCCTTGATGCTCTCGCGCACGCGCTCGAGCTCATCAGCGGTGATCCCCGCGGAGCACAGACTGTCGATCTCGGCGCGGATCAGCGTCACGACCTCGGCGGCGTTGTCTGGCCGCGTCCCGGCGTAGATGACGAACTCCCCGGCGTCCTGGTAGAGCTGGTGATAGGAGTACACCGCGTACGCCAGGCCGCGCTTCTCGCGGATCTCCTGGAACAGCCGGGACGCCATGCCTCCACCGAGGATGCCGTCAAGCACTGCGAGGCTGAAGCGGTCAGGATCGCGGGCGGGCAGGCCGGCTACACCGAAGCAGATGTGCGCCTGCTCCGTGTCCTTCTGCAGGACCTTGAGGCGCGGCTCCGTCACGGGCGCAACGTGCGTCCGGGCGCTGCGTGCACCCGTCGGCAGGCCCAGGCGCTCGCGCACCATGGCGACGAGATCGGCATGGTCCACGGCGCCCGCGGCCGCGACCACGACGTTGCCGGTGAGGTAGTGGCGCCGGTGGAACCCGGCGGCGGCGGTGTGATCGAAGGTCGCCACGGTCCCCTTCGACCCGATGACCGGCAGTCCGAGCGGATGTGCCGGCAGGAGCGTGCCCGAGAAGACCTCATGGATCTGGTCGTCGGGGGAGTCCTCGTAGCGCGAGATCTCTTCGAGCACCACCTCGCGCTCGGAGGTGATCGCCTCCTCGGCGAGTGACGCGTTCACGACCATGTCCGAGAGGATCTCCACAGCCGTGTCGAGGTGCTCGTCGAGCAGGCGTGCGTAGTAGCACGTGTACTCCTTGCTGGTGAAGGCGTTGAGCTCGGCGCCGATGCGGTCGAACGCCTCGGAGATCTGCGCGGCGGTGCGGGTGGGTGTGCCCTTGAACATCATGTGTTCCATGAAGTGGCTCATGCCGGCTTCGGCCGCCGACTCGTCCCGACTTCCCACCGCCAGCCAGATTCCCAGCGCCACCGAGCGGACGGTGTCCATCGTCTCGGAGATCACGGTGATGCCGTTCTCGAGCACGGTACGGTCGTAGAACATGCGGCTCCTTCGTGGCGTGAGCGGGCGTCCGCCCATTCTATCGCGTACGGAGCGCGGACTGCACACGTCGTGGCTCCGTTCGGGAATACAGGATGTATGCGCATGAGGGCCGACTTTCCGCATCAGGTACGCGAGATCGAGAACACATGGATCCCGCTCGCCGACGGCACCCGCCTCGCGGCACGCATCTGGCTGCCAGAGCATGCCGAGGCGGCACCCGTGCCGGCGATCCTCGAGTACCTGCCGTACCGCAAGGACGATGGGACTGCCGCCGCCGACGCGCGCCGGCACCCCTACTTCGCCGGCCACGGCTACGCCGCGGTGCGGGTCGATCTGCGCGGCACCGGTGCTTCGGATGGCCTCTTGCGCGGCGAGTATCTCGAGCAGGAGCAGGACGACGCGCTCGAGGTGCTCCGCTGGCTGGCCGACCAGCCCTGGTGCACCGGTGACGTCGGCATGATCGGTTACTCCTGGGGCGGATTCAACGGACTGCAGGTGGCGGCCCGCCGTCCACCGGAACTCAAGGCGGTGATTACCCACGCCTCAACCGACGACCGATATCGCGACGACTGCCACTACATGGGCGGTTGTCTGCTCGGCTCGGACATGCTCAAGTGGGCAACCTCCATGCTTGGATACACCCTGCAGCCGCCCGATCCGCGGTTCGTGGGCGAGCAGTGGCTCGACATGTGGCGCGAGCGCCTGACCAGCGCGCCGACGTTGGCGCGCGACTGGGTGGTACACCAGCGTCGCGACGACTTCTGGAAGCACGGTTCTGTGGCCGAAGACTACAGCGCCATAACCTGCCCGGTCTTTGTCGTCGGCGGGTGGGCCGATGCGTACACCAACGCGGTCCCGCGCCTCCTCGAACACCTGCAGGTGCCGCGGCGGGGGCTCATCGGCCCGTGGGGCCACATGATGCCCTACGAAGGGGTGCCCGGACCGGCGATCGGTTTCCTGCAGGAGGCCCTCCGGTGGTGGGACCGGTGGCTCAAGGGCGTGGACACGGGCATCATGGACGAGCCGTTCCTGCGCTGCTGGATCCAAGAGTGGGTCCCGCCCGACACGTACTATGCCGAGCGGCCGGGGCGCTGGGTGGGAGTCGACGCGTGGCCGCCCCCCGGTGCGGCAGAACGCTTGTGGACGACGCGCGCCGACGGGGTGCTCGCGGGAGTCGCCGCGACCGACGGGATGGACTCGTCAGCCCCGACTACACCGGCGGACGCCACGCTCACGCTGCGCGGGGTGCAGGAGTGCGGCGAGACCGCGGGCGTGTGGTGCGCGAACGGCTACCCCGACGAGATCGCGGGCGACCAGAACCCCGATGACGCACGCTCCATGACGTTCACGTCGGAGCCCCTCACCGCTCCGCTCGAAGTCCTCGGCTTCCCCACCGCCAGGCTCACGCTCGTCGTCGACCGCCCTCAGACGGTCGTGGCGGTGCGCCTGTGCGACGTGGCGCCGGACGGCAGCTCCCTGCTCGTCTCGTGGGGGCTCTGGAATCTCACCCACGATGAGGCTCACGAGCAGGCTGTTGCGCTCGAGCCCGGCCTGGAGCGGGTGTACGAGATCGGGCTGCGTGTGTGCGGGCATCGGTTCGATGCGGGCCATCGTGTCCGCATGGCGATCTCCCCCACGTACTGGCCGCATGCGTGGCCATCGCCGGAGACGGTGACGCTCGGAGTGGTGATCGGCGCGAGCAGTACTCTCAGCCTGCCGGTCCTGGAGCCAGGGAGCATCGAGGCCCCTGTCGGCGAGTTCGAGCAGCCGGAGGTCGCGGCGTGGCGCCCCGACGACCCGTTCTCCATCGACGAGCGGATCCGGATGATCACCTCCGACGACGGGGGTCACCACGTCATCGAAGACGTGGAGGTTCACGAGCATACAGCGATGCCCGGCGTGCGGTACAGCGAGCGCGCCCGCGACACGTACCGGATCTGCACCGACGACCCGCTGTCCGCAGAGGTCGTCTGCTCGCGGGAGACCGTATCGGACGGTGGCCGGTACCCCTGGGCGGTACGCCTGCTTGCAACCATGCGCTGCGACGAGGCTGAGTTCATCATCTCGGAGGACTTCGCGGCGTCGGCAGGCGATCAGGAGATCATGCAGCGCTCCCGGAGTTTCCGCGTCCCGCAGGACCACGTGTAGGACCGCAGATCAGCACGGCTCGGCCACGCAACCCACGACCCGTCCGGTGCGCTCGCGTACCCGGAGCGCCCGTCACCTGCAGCTGAAGTAGCCCGTCCCCGGCTCAAGGGCGCGTGCGCGTGCCGGGCCGTCACCCTTTGCAGGGGCGCCGCACGAGCGGATCCGTGACTTGCGGTCGTCGCACTCGTAGCGGCGCACGCTGTCCCACAGCCCGTCGACGACATCGGGCAGGAGCGCCGACGGCACCCCTACGCCAAGTTCGGTCTCCTCCCAGTCGGCAACGTGGCGCGTGCCGGAGCACAGCAACGACACGCTGATCTCGCCGCTGAGGATGGGCTGAGCGGTGCACTCGGCGCAGATGCCGTGCATGCCGATCGGCTCGTTCCGGACACGGTGGCCGGCGAACGCCGCCGCCTGCGTGAGCCGCATCGCTGCGTACGGGGTCATGCTCATGAGCGCGACATCCGGAGGCTCGTCGGTACAGAACTCCGCGAGAGGCCGTACCAGAACGCCGACGGTATGCGGTGGCAGCACCGCCACGCTCGAGAGTACGAGGTCGGCTCGCAGGCGATCGGCGTACAGGCCGCCTGTGACGTAACTCTCGATGAAGTCGTCGTCGAAGAAGCCAGCCTCAAGACCGAGGGTCCGTGGTGACGTGTCGCAGCTGATGTCGGAGAGCGCGAGCTTGAGCGACTCTCCCCGTGTGGCGCGTCGCACAGCCGAGCAGTAGTGAAGCGGCACAGGCGGCGCTTTGACCGGGCAGTGGGCATACTCGGCCAGGTCACGGATGACCCGGACGCCGACAGGCTCCGATGCGAGGAGCAGTACGGTCCGGAGCGCATGAGCGATCGCCGGATAGTGATCCGCGCCGCCGATGCGTTCCGGTCCCGATGCGGGGGCGCCGCTCACAGCGACTGATCCACGATGAGCGCGAGCAGGATGGCGGGGACCGCCCCGTGTGCGATGACCGCGTTGTTGAACGAGCCGATGCCCGACATGATCGGCACGCCCAGACCCCCGGCCCCCACGACGGCGCCGAGCGTCGCGGCACTCACGAGGATGACGAGCATCGTGCGGATGCCGGTCATGATGATCGGCATCGCGATGGGTAGCTGGAGTTGCACGAGTCGCTCGGCGCGCGTCATCCCCATTCCCCTCCCCGCCTCGATGACGGCTTGCGGGACCGACTCGATGCCGGCGACGACATTCACCATCACCGGCAGGATGCTGTAGATGACGAGCGCAAGGAGTACCGGCCGCGATCCGTACCCGAGTGCCGGAACCGCGAGCGCCATGATCGCTACCGACGGGACTGACTGGCCGAAGTTGGCCAGACGTAGCACAACGTCGCGGAACGGACGCCCGAGCGGGCTCATGACCAGGAGCCCCCCGACCGTCCCGAGGGCGACGGCGATGAGTCCGCCCACGGCGACGAGTGCGAGGTGCTCGCCGAGGAAGCGGAGCATGGGCGAGCGGTCGTAGGTGAGTCTGGTCTCGCCCGGGAAGAAGAAGCGGAGAACCGCCTCGACCCCCGGCGTGTACAGCGTCCAGACCGCGAGAGTGGTGGCAAGCAGCGCGACGACGGGGGTGTTGCGGCGGATGCCGGGTACGTACGCCGTCACGTGGTCTCACGCACCTGGGTCACGATATCGCAGAAGCTGAGGCTCCCGATGATGCGGTCGCCGTCGCGAATCACCACTGAATCAGCCGACTCGGTGACCATGATCGCGAGCGCATCGCGCAGGTTGGTGTCAGGGCGCACCTCGGGGAGTGCGCGCTCAGGCGCGGGTCCGGGCGTGAGATCGGCGATGCGGTGTCGCGAGAGGATGCGCAGGCCGAACTCGTCACCGAAGAAGTCCCGCACGAACTGGTGCTCGGGGCCGCGCCACAGCTCTTCGGGCGACCCGCTCTGCACGATGCGCCCCTCGCGCATGAGCACGATGCGATCGCCGAGTAGGACGGCCTCCTCGATGTCGTGCGTGACGAACACGACGGTCTTGCCCAGACGCTTGTGAAGCGCCGCGAACTCGCGCTGCAGCCGCTCCCGGTTGATCGGGTCGAGCGCGCCGAACGGCTCGTCCATGAGCAGGACCGGCGGGTCGGCCGCGAGCGCGCGCGCGACGCCGATCCGCTGCGCCTCGCCTCCGGAGAGCTCGTTGGGGCGCTTCTCGGCGTACGCGGCCGGATCGAGACCGACGAGCGACAGGAGCTCGCTCACCCGCTCATCGATACGAGCGGCGTCCCAACCGAGCAGGCGCGGCACGGTGGCGATGTTGCGGCGGACGGTCATGTGCGGGAACAGTCCCACGCTCTGGATGGCGTAGCCGATGTGACGCCGCAACTCCTGCGGCGGGACCGCCGTAGTCGCCGTTCCGTCGATGAGCACCTCGCCGGCGTCGATCTCGACCATGCGGTTGATGGTGCGCAGCAGGGTCGTCTTCCCACACCCGCTCGGGCCGAGCAGGATGGTGAGCTCCCCATCAGGCACGGTGAGCGAGACGTCGTCGACGGCGACCGTCGCATCGTAGCGCTTGGTCGCGCCACGGAGTTCGATCATGCGTACGCCTCCCCGCTGCCGCCTGCCATGCGCTCCACGGCGCGCAGGCCCGCATCGAAGACGAGTGCCAGTGCGACGATGGGCAGCACGCCCACGAGCACGAGGTCCATGCTCGTCTGCTCGAGTCCGAAGAACATGATGGTCCCAAGCCCCCCGCCGCCGACGAACGCCGCGATGATAGCGCCTGCGGTGCTCTGCACGAGCGCGATCCTGATGCCGGCGAGAACCACCGGGAATGCGAGCGGCAGTTCCACCTCGGCGAGAGAACGCCAGCGCCCCATCCCCATCCCGCGTGCGGTGTCGAGCACCGCGGGGTCGATCTGGCGTATCGCGACCAGGGTGTTCCGAGTTATCGGGAAGAGCGCGTACACGAGCAGCACGATGAAGACCGGCGCCCAGCCGATGCCTGAGATGCCGATGGCATCGAAGAGCGCCACGCGGTCACCGAGCGCACCGAGGATCGGCATCATGAGGCCGACGAACGCGAGCGCCGGAAACACCTGCCCGAGGTTAAGGGCCCCCATCACGATGGTCTCGGCTCGACGGTCTCGTGCTGACAGAATTCCGAACGGGATGCCGAGCGCCACCGCTCCCGCAGTCGCTCCGAGCGCATAGGCCATATGTCGGCGAAACTCTCGGGCAAACGTAGCCTTAGCGAACGCCCACTCGCGCACGATACCGAGTTCGGCGAGCACCCCCGATGCGGCGAGTGTCGCGAGCAGCAGGACCGGCGCCGTCCAGATCACGAGACGGCCGATGCGGTACGGCGTCTGCCCGGCGGCGGCGTACAGCACCAGGAAGGCGCCCAGGAGCGACAGGTAGAAAGCAACGCTGAACGAGGTCCGTGCGACCGAGCCCTGGGTGGCTGCGTAGTCGATGGCCGCGCATCCCGAAGCTCCGACACCGATCGCCAGGACGACACTCGCGCTGACACCGCGCGTGAGGCCGCCGAAGCGGCCTAAGGGCATGAGCGTGAGGGCGCCGAGTGCCAGCCAACCGATAGTGAGAATCCAGCCCCAGGGGCCGAACGCCTCGATGGCGGTCGCGGCCGTGCCGTCGACGATCCGGTTTGGGCGGAAGGACACGAATGGCAGCGCCAGAGTGGCGAGGAGCCCGAGCGACGACCCAGTGATGCCGATGACTGCTGCAGTGCTGCGCTGTGCTGCGCCTGCACCGCTGTAGGCGAGCACGCTACTCGAGGAAGCCATTGTCCTGCAGGTAAGCCCTCGCGACAGCGGCAGGCTCTTCTTCGCCCAGGGCAACCTTGGCGTTGAGTTCCTGCAGCTTGCTCTGGTTGAGACTCAGAAACACCGGTTCAAGTATGGCTGCAATCTGAGGGTAGGCCTCGAGAATCTCCCCACGGAAGACCGGCGTGGGCTCATAGACCGGTGGAACGTCCTTGGTGTCCGTCAGCACTACGAGACCGAGGTCGGCGAGTTGGCCATCGGTACCATACGTCAGCGAGAAGTTGACGCCATCCGTACCACGTGCGAGGGCTGCAAGCATCTCGGCAGTGTTGCCGGTCGCCAGCGTGACGAGCTGGTCGTCACGAAGCGCGAAACCGTAGGCCTCTTCAAATCCTTTGAGGCCAAGTGGATTGTCGACCCACTTCTGGGAGCCGATGAGCTTGACGGCTCCACCGGCATTAACGTAGTCAGCGAAGTCCTCCATCGTCACGAGCGACTCGGTCTCCGAGAGATCCTCGGTGGTCGCGATGAACTCGCTGTTGTTGGCGGGGGCAGGAGCAAGCCACGCGATGTCGTAGATCTCCTGGTCGAGTTGAGCGATTGCCGTGTAGGCCTCAGCGGCGTTCTTCCAACGCGGCAGGCCCTCTTCGCCCTCGTGGTAGTACTGTCCGTTGCCCGTGTAGTCGATGGTCGCATCGATCTCCCCCTCGAGCAGTGCTGCACGCACGACATCGGGGGTGCCAAGCTTGGTGCGGTCTTCGGTCGGGATCCCATTGGCCTCGAGCATCTGAATCACCATTGAGCCCAGAACGGTGCCCTCCGAGTCGAGCATCGAGCCGACACGCACCGTAGGACCCTCGGTCACTTCGACGCCGCCATCATCGACACCACTGTTGGTCGCAGTGCAGGCACTGGCAACAGCCACCAATGCAAGCATCGTAAGTACCGCGAGCAGTCTCTTCATCTGGTAGCCCTCTCCCTGGTCGGACGTCATGACAGAATGCCGTTGATAGGCATCATACAGAACGCTTATTGCTATCGCAACGCGTCCGGCTCACCGTACTGACTTACCCAAAGAGACCCCGGCAGTTGCTCGGCCGGGGTCTCTTTATGGTTGCGCAGCCGGTCCGCCTAGTGACGCTGGCGGGGCTTCCGTCCGTGGTCGCCACCGCGATCGTCGCGACGCTCGGGACGCGGCGCGTGCGCCGGCGCCTGGCTCCCCTCGGGAACCTCGAACTTGTTGATCGCGTCGAGCGACACCTTGCCGCGGTCGTCGATCTCAAGCACAACAACCTCGACCTCGTCGCCGATATTGAGGACGTCCTCCACGCGGGCGATGCGGCCCTTGGCCATCCGCGAGATGTGAAGCAGACCGTCCTTGCCGGGGATGAGCTCGATGAACGCGCCGAAGGGCTGGATCGAGACGACGCGCCCGGTGTACTTCTCGCCGGGCTCGACATCGCGCACGATCGCCTTGATGCGGTCAACTGCCGTCGCACCACGCGCGTCGCGGGCGGCCACGTAGATCGTGCCGTCGTCGTTGACGTCGATGTCAGCGCCGGTCTCCTCGACGAGGCCCTTGATGATCTTGCCGCCGGGGCCGATGACGTCGCGGATCTTGTCGGTCGGGATCTTGATGGTGATGATGCGCGGCGCGTACTCCTTGAGGTCGGCACGCGGCGCGTCGATCGCCTCGAGCATCTTGCCGAGGATGTGCGCGCGGCCGGCCTTGGCCTGCTCGAGCGCGGCCGAGAGGATCTCTACCGACAGGCCTTTGGCCTTGTTGTCCATCTGAAGTGCCGTGATGCCCTCAGGCGTGCCGGCAACCTTGAAGTCCATGTCGCCGAGGAAGTCCTCGAGGCCCTGGATGTCGGAGAGGATCGCGTAGCGGTCGCCCTCCTTGATGAGGCCCATGGCGATGCCGGAGACGGGCGCCTTGATCGGAACGCCGGCATCCATCAGCGCGAGCGTGGAGCCGCAGACCGAGCCCATGGACGACGAGCCGTTACTCTCGAGCACCTCGGACACGATGCGGATCGTGTACGGGAAGCCCTCCTCGGCCGGCACGACGGGGAGCAGCGCACGCTCCGCGAGGGCGCCGTGGCCGATGTCGCGGCGCTTGGGGCCGCGCATGAACCCTGTCTCGCCCGTGCAGAACGGCGGGAAGTTGTAGTGGTGGATGTAGCGCTTGCCCTCCGACACGTCGATCGTGTCGATGCGCTGCCACTCGTTGAGCATGCCGAGCGTGAGGACCGAGAGCACCTGGGTCTGACCGCGGGTGAAGAGGCCCGTTCCGTGGGCGCGCGGCAGGTAGTCGACCACGCAGCTGATCGGACGGATCTCGGCGGCGATGCGGCCGTCGGCGCGCTCCCCCTCCTCGAGGACCATGTCGCGCATGGTCTTCTTCTCCAGGGCCTTCAGCAGCGCCTTGATGTGCTTGCCGCTCGCCGACAGCTCCGCCTCGTCGAACAGCGTCTTGAGCTCGTCCTTCACGGCGGCGACAGCGTCCATGCGGGTGTGCTTGTCCGGGTTATGGAGTGCGGCCCGCATCTTCTCGGCGCCCGCGGCAAAGATGCGCTCGCGCAGTTCTGCCGAAGGTTCGTCGAGCGCGACCACCATCGGCGTGATGTCGAGCTTCGCGAGGAACCGCTCCTGCACGGCGCAGAACTCGCCGATCGCCTCCTGGGCGAACGTGAGCGCGGCCAGCATGTCCTCCTCGGACACCTCGTTGGCGCCCGCCTCGACCATGTAGATCGCGTCGCGGCTACCGGCCACCACGAGGTCGAGGTCCGATGCTTCCGCATCCTCGAAGGTGGGGTTCACGAGGAACTCACCGAACTCGTCGCGGGAGATGCGCACGCCGGCGAGCGGCCCCTCGAACGGGATGCCCGCAGCCATGAGTGCGGCAGAGGCGCCCATGATCGAGATGACGTCGATCTGGTGCTCCTGGTCGGCGCTGAATACGGTTGCGATCACCTGGACGTCGTTGCGGAAGTTGTCCGCGAACGCCGATCGGATCGGCCGGTCGATCATGCGGGCCGTGAGGATGGCTTTCTCACTCGGCCGCGTCTCACGCTTGATGAAGCCGCCCGGCAGACGACCCGCGGCGTACATGCGCTCTTCGAAGTCGATGGTCAGCGGGAAGAAGTCGAGATCCTTCGCTTCCCTGCTCGCTGTTGCGGTGAGCAGCACCATGCTGTCACCCTGTCGTACCACGACCGCTCCACCGGCCTGCTTGGCCAGCTCCCCGGTCTCGAGCGTGTACTGCTGTCCGTACAGCTCGAAGGTTTCCGTCACCTTTCCCATTCCTCTTCCTCTTCTCCGGCCGCGTCGCCCCTTTGGCGGCGGCCTTCTCATGTGGGGTCTCGTACCCCTACGTCAGTGAAGGCGGGACACGGCCCGCCTTCACGTGGTTCCGCTGTTAGCTGCGGAGACCGAGCTTCGCGACGATTGCGCGGTAGCGCTCGATGTCGTTCTTCTTGAGGTAGTTGAGCAGCCTTCGCCGCTGACCGACGAGCTTCAGGAGCCCGCGACGGCAGTGGTGGTCGTGCTGGTGGGTGCGGAGGTGCTCGGTGAGATCTCGGATGCGCTGCGTGAGGAGCGCGATCTGGACCTCGGCGGAGCCGGTGTCGCCCTCGGTGCGGGCGTGCTCGCCGATGATGGACGTCTTGACGTCCTTGGGTAGGGCCATATTCGTTTCACCTTTCGTGTGTAGTCGCCCGCATCCGAGAAGAGCGTCGGTGAGTCGCCGATCCAGGAGACGGGTCATCAGGACAACCATCGAAGTATAGCACAACGCGAAGGCCACAGGCCCAAGAGCGTGCGGCGCAGGACGCCGCTAGGCGAGCATCTCCCCCACGCGTCGCACGTCCTCCGCGATCGCGTCGGCGAGTGCCGCCCGGTCGCTGAACGCGCGCTGTTCGCGGAGGCGCTCGACGAAGTGCACGGTGACCGAAGCCCCGTAGAGGTCACCCTCGTAGCCGATGAGATGCGCCTCGAGCAGGCAGGTCGCGTCGCGGAAGCTCGGGGCCACCCCTACCGACACGGCCGCCGGGTATCGTACGCCTCGCGTCTCGGCATGACACGCGTAGACGCCGGTGGCCGGCAGCGCGAACCGGGGGTCGACGTCGAGGTTGGCCGTGGGCGTGCCGAGCGCATGGCCGAGGCCCTGGCCGTGCATGACGGTGCCGGTCAGCCGGTGGGGTCGTCCGAGCATCCGGGCTGCACTGACGATGTCCCCGGCAGCGATGGCGGCGCGTATCCGGCTCGAGGTGATCGGCGCTTCCCCGTCACGCACGAGTCCGTGTGTGACGACGTCGAACTCGTGGTGCGCTCCGAGGGTGCGCAATGTGTCGACGTCGCCGGACGCTCGCGTTCCGAAGCGGAAGTCGTGTCCGACCAGGCAGACGCGAGGCTCCATAGCGTCGAGAAGCACGCCGGTGACGAACTCCTCGGGCATGAGCGCTGCAAGCTGTCGGTCGAAGGGCACGACCAGCACGACGTCAGGACCGAGTGCCGCAAGGAGGTCGATCTTGTCCTCGAGTGCGGTGAGCTGCGGTGCGGCGTATTCCGGCGTGACCACCTGGTCGGGGTCGCGGTCGAACGTCACGACGCACGAGGCGATACCCCTCTCGGCGGCCAGTGCGACGGCATCGGAGACGAGGGCCTGGTGGCCGAGGTGGACGCCGTCGAACACGCCGATGGCGGCAGCGGCTGGTCCGATCGGTTCTGTGCCCGCGCGGTGTTCGAGGATACGTGTCACAACGGGATACCTCCGGCGAGAACCGTCTCCGGCACGAGCCGGTCGCCGTCGCGGCGGTAGACGCCGATCAGTGCGCGCCTATCTGTCACCGCGACGAGGTCGGCGGTGTCGACGGCGAGGTCTCCGTCGGCATCGGCGACCTCGGACGCCGATAGCGGCCGTCCGTCCGCCGCGAGCGCGGGATCCACAGCCGTTACGGGCATGCCGAGCAAGCCGATCGGGTCGGCGAACAGGTCCGGCAGCTCTCCGCGCCCCCCCGCCTCTACCACCCGGGAAACCGAATGGGCATCGCCGATGTCGGCTGCCCCCGCGCGGGTGCGCCTGAGCACGCCGAGGTGGGCGACGGTGCCTGCCGCTTCGCCGATGTCACGCGCGAGCGCGCGCACGTACGTGCCTTTGGAGACGGTGAAGCTCACGTCCCACGCGCCGGCCTCGGCGTTGACAGACACGAGCACGGCCTCATGGACGACGATCGGCCGGGCCTCCAGATCGGGCGTGCCGCCCGCCCGCGCGAGCCGATGCGCGGTGACGCCGTCGCGCTTGATCGCCGAGAACGTCGGCGGGAGTTGCGCTGCAGGGCCGACGAACCCGGCGAGGATCTCCCGGGCGGCGGTCTCGGAGCGCACCGCATCGGGCACCGCCTGTGTCGCGGTGACCACGCCCGTGGCATCGAGCGTGTCGGTGGCAGCCCCGAAGACGATGCGGGCCTCGTACGTCTTGTCGTGCCCCGAGAGGTATCGCTCGAGGCGGGTCGCCGGGCCGACGAGGACGACGAGCAGCCCGGTGGCCATCGGGTCGAGCGTCCCGGCGTGCCCGACGCGCCCCTCGCCCGACGCGCGCCGCACTGCGGCTACCACATCGTGACTCGTGGGGCCGTCGGGCTTGTCGACGAGCAGGACGCCGGCGAGCCCGGTGGCTCCTCGGCGAGCACTCATCGGCTGCCACCGGGAAGCATCGGGAGGACCTCGGCGAGAAGCGCGGCGAGATCGCCGATGTGGGTGAACCCGGCTGCCGCACGATGCCCTCCCCCGCCGAACGTGCGTGCCACGGCCCCGACATCGAAGGAGCCCTTGGCCCGCAGGCTTCCGCGGACCGTGTCCCCGTGGACCTTCGCGAGAAGCACGACCTCAACGCCTCCGAGGGCGCGCACGTGATCGATCAGGTTCTCGGTCTCGTCGGCATGCGCCCCGGTCTCTGTCAGGTCCGTCTCCTCGATCCATGAGTAGGCCGTCCGTCCGCCGGGGGCGAGCACGGTCCGGGCGAGCACGCGGCCGATGAGCAACTGCGCCCCCACCGACCGGCTTTCGTAGACCGCGGTGTGGATCTCCGACGGGACCGCTCCCGCAGCGACCATCTCGGAGCCGACACGCAGGGCCTCCGGCGTCGTGTTCGAGTAGGAGAACCGGCCGGTATCGGTCACAAGCGCGGTGTAGAGGCACGTGGCGATGGCGGCGTCCGGCATCACACCGAGGTAGTCGAGCAGTCGCCACACGAGCACACCGGTCGCCGGGGCCGTGGGGTCGATGAGCGCCACATCCCCGGCGGCCACAGCGTCCGGATGATGGTCGATGACGATGACCCGGTCCGTCCCGCGCGCGATGGACTCGGCATCTCCCAGCCGCTCGAGCGAGGGGCTGTCGAGCGCCGCGAACACGTCGCAGCCGGGCGCCTGTGCGGCGGCGAGGAGACGGTCGATCCCCGGCAGGAACCCGTACGTCGTGGGCGGTCTGTCAGCGCCGGCCAGCACCGGGTAGACAGTACGTCCGGCGGCCTCTAGCGCGAGCGTGAGGCCGAGGACGGATCCGATGGCATCGCCGTCCGGGTCAACGTGCGAACCGATGACGACACAGCGTGCGGACAGGAGTGCGTCCGCGACCGCGCGGAAAGGGTCGTAAGCACTCACGCGTCAGTCCTCGGAGACGACGGCGTCCTCCGGGGCGTCCGTCCTCGGGGCATCGTGGTGCGGTTCGGGGACGTCGGACGCCTCGCGCAGCCCCTGGGGCACGTTCTTCAGTGCCTCGTGGATGCGCATGCCCTCGTCCACCGACTCGTCGATGAAGTAGCGCAGCTCGGGGATGAACTGCATCGAGACACGACGAGCCAGGCCCGCGCGGATGCGCTTGTCGGCCGAGCGAAGACCGGCAAGCAGCGCGTCGTACTCGTCCTGCCCGCCGTGCGTGGTCACGTACACATTGGCGAAGTGGAGATCCGCACTCACCTGCACGGAGGTGATCGTGGCGAGCTCCACCCGCGGGTCCTGCACCTCGGTCAGCAGGACGTCGGCCAGCGCCTCGCGCACGTTCTCTCCGAGCTTGCGGGTACGTGGGGTGCTCTTCACGGGAGTCCTACTCCTCGCGTGCGATCTCGAAGGACTTGTAGGACTCGATGAAGTCGCCCACCTTGATGTCCTGGTAGCCCTCGATGCCGATGCCGCACTCGTAGCCCATCTTCACGGACTTCACATCGTCCTTGAAACGGCGCAGCGAGTGGAGTGTGCCGTCGTGAATGATGGTGCCCTGCCGCACGATGCGGACCCGGTCGTCGCGGGATATCTCGCCCTCCTGCACGAAACAGCCGGCGATCGTCCCGAGTTTGGGGACCTTGAACAGCTCGCGCACCTCGACGCGCGCGGTTTCGCGCTCTTCGATCGTGGGGGCGAGCATGCCGATGCGAGCCGCGTTGATCTCCTCGATGGCCTGGTAGATCACGCGGTAGAGCCGCATGTCCACCTTCTCGCGGTCGGCGAGGTCGCGCGCTTCGGGGAGCGGGCGCACGTTGAAGCCGATGATGATGGCGTCAGAGGCCGTGGCGAGCATGACGTCGCTCTCGGTGATACCACCGACGCCCGAGTGGATGACGTTGATGCGGACCTCGTCCTGGGCCATCTTGTCGAGCGCGTCCTTGAGCGCCTCGATCGAGCCCTGGACGTCGGCCTTGACCACGAGGTTGAGCTCGCGGATCTCGCCCTCCTGGATGCGGGCGAACAGGTCATCGAGTGTGACATGGGTCTTGCGCTCGTGCGCGAGCAGGCGCTTGCGAAGCGCGCGGTCTTCAGCGAGGTCACGCGCGTCGCGCTCGTCGGCGAAGACGCGGAACTCGTCACCGGCCGAAGGTACGCTCGACAGACCGAGCACCTCGACGGGGTCGGCGGGACCGGCCGAGTGGACCGTGACGCCCTTGGGATCGACGAGAGCCCGGACGCGTCCGTGGCTCGTGCCCGCGACCACGGCGTCACCAACGTGCAGCGTGCCGCGCTGGACGAGTACCGTCGCAACCGGTCCCCGCCCCTTGTCGAGGTTCGCCTCGATGACGATGCCGCTCGCGTGGGTGTCGGGGTTGGCCTTGAGCTCGAGCATCTCGGCCTGCAGCAGGATCATCTCGAGGAGGTCCTCGATGCCGATGCGCTTCTTGGCCGAGACGTCGACGAAGATGTTGGAGCCGCCCCACGCCTCGGGTACGATCTCGTGCTCGGTGAGCATCTGACGCACCTGGTCCGGGTTGGCGCCATCCTTGTCGATCTTGTTGACGGCGACGATGATCGGCACGCCGGCCGCCTTGGCGTGGTGGATGGCCTCGACCGTCTGCGGCATGACGCCGTCGTCAGCGGCCACCACGAGCACGGCTACGTCGGTCACCTTGGCGCCTCGGGCACGCATTGCGGTGAAGGCCTCGTGACCCGGCGTGTCGATGAACGTGATCTGCTTGCCGTTCTTCTGCACCACGGACGCACCGATGTGCTGCGTGATGCCGCCAGCCTCGGTCTCGGCGACGCCGGTCTCACGGATGGCGTCCAGAAGCGAGGTCTTGCCGTGGTCAACGTGGCCCATGACGGTGACGACCGGCGGGCGGCTCTTGAGGTCAGCGGGCTCGTCGTGGAAGACGAAGCCCTGGTCCTCTTCCTCGGACACGACTTCGACGTTGATCTCAAGGTCGTCGGCTAGGATGTCGATGGCGTCGCGGCTCAACGGCTGGTTCACGGTGTGCATTTCGCCGAGCATCATGAGTCGCTTGATGACCTCGCCTGGCGTGATGCCGATGGCCTCAGCGAACTGGGCGACGGTCACCCCTTCGGTGAGGGTGATGGTGCCGCTGGTCTGAACGTGCGGCTCGTCGACTGGTGCCACGGTATGTGTGGCGGCCTCGCGTCGGCCGGTGGGCTTCTTCGACTTCTTCTTGCGCTTGTCGGCGGCGCTCTGCGCCATCTTGGCGGCCTCGGCGATCAGGTTGACCTCGACCGCCGGTTGGCTTGCCTCGGCCTCGCGGGCCATCTGCCGGTAGCGCTCGGCCTCTTCCTTCTCCAGCCGAGCGGCTTCCTCAGCGAGGCGGGAACGCTCCTCTTCCGCTTTGGCCTCCGCCTCGCGGCGGGCCTGCTCCTCCGCCTCACGGCGCTTGCGCTCGGCCTCCTCGGCCTCGTGCTGTGCCTCGGCGGCAGCGCGCGCGGCGGCTTCTTCAGCCGCGCGTGATGCCGCCTCTTCCGCCGCGCGTGCGGCAGCCTCGGCCTCACGGCGGCTGCGCTCTTCGGCTTCGCGCGCCTGCTCTTCCGCCTCGACGCGCGCGCGCTCGGTTTCAAGCTCTTCCTGGCGCTCGGCGATGACCGATGCGAGGTCCTTGCGGATCTTGTCGACGTAGGCCTCGACGAGGGTCGAGGCGTGGTTCTTCGCCGGTATCTTCAGCCGGTTGAGGTGGTCGAGGAGCTCTTTCGAGCTCATCCCGAACTCCTTGGCCAGTTCATGTACGCGCATAGCAGGCATCCGTGTCACCGTCCAGATCGCGAGGCGTCGCGGTCCTGCTCGACCGCAGCCTCGAACTCGTTCCTGAGTCGTTCGATGTCGTCTTCGTTCACGCTCGCACGCAGTGCCGAGGCGAACCGGCGCCGATGCGCCGCTGCCTCGAAGCACGCGGCCGAGGGGCACACGTACGCCCCGCGCCCGGCCGCCTTGCCGCTCGGGTCAACATGCACATCACCGTCCGCGTCACGGACGACGCGCACGAGCGTGCGCTTGTCGTCCTCACGCCCGCAGGCGATGCAGGTCCGAAGCGGCGTCTTGCGTGCCTTCATCGGTTAGTCGGTGGCCTCCTTCTCGTGCACACCACAGTAGCGGCTGCCCGGACGCGCCTGGTTGCGGCACCGGGCACCCGTGCTCGTGACCGCGATACACCTTCCATCGGTGTCCTCGGCATCGGTCTCGCCGCCGGACGTGGCAGCGCTCAGTCCCTGCGCGACGGCCTGGGCCTGGCTCTTGATGTCGATGCGCCACCCGGTCAGCTTCGCTGCAAGACGGGCGTTCTGGCCCTCCTTGCCGATGGCCAGGGAGAGCTGGTCGTCGGGCACGATCACCGTGGCGGTGTGCTCTTCGTCGCTTACGACGACGCGTGTGACCTTGGCCGGCGAGAGCGCATTGCCCACGAGGGTCGCGGGGTCGTCATTCCACGGCACGACGTCGATGCGCTCACCGCGGAGCTCGGCCACCACCATGCGCACGCGGCTGCCCTTGGGGCCGACGCACGCGCCGACAGGGTCGAGTCCCGGTTCGCGCGAGGAGACGGCTATCTTGGAGCGGAGCCCCGGCTCGCGCGCCACACTCTTGATCTCGACGATGCCGTCGTAGATCTCGGGCACCTCGAGTTCGAAGAGCCGCTTGAGCAGGTTCGGGTGCGTGCGTGAGACCACGATCGACGGCTCGTTGGAGGTCTTGCGGACGTCGATGATGAGCGCCTTCAGGCGCTGGTTGTGTTCGTAGCGCTCGTTTCCCGGCTGCTCGGCCGAGGGCAGGAGCGCCTCGACGCCCTCGCGGATCTTGACGAGCGTGTAGCGCGAGTCCGACTGCTGCACGGTGCCGGTGATGCTGTCACCGATGCGATCGGCGTACTCCTCGAAGATCTGCTCGCGCTCGGCTTCGCGGATCGACTGCGTGATGACCTGCTTGGCAGCCTGTGCCGCGAAGCGGGAGATGTCGGAGGGCGTGACGTCCTTGGCCTCAAGAACGGGTTCCTCCTCTGTCCCTCCCACCGGCACGAGCTCGTAGACGTGGATGCGCCCCGACTCACGGTCGATGGTCACCGTGCAGTCGTTCTCGGTGTCGAGCATGCGCTGGTAGGTCAGGGCAAGCTGCTGCTCGAGCCGCTCCAGCATGTCGTACTCGTCGATGTTCTTCTCGCGCGCAAGCTCGCGCAGCGCGTCCATGAGGTCGGAGCTCATGACAGCTTCCCGCTCCCTTCGCCGCCTGCGTCCAGATCGGCCTTGAGGCGTGCCCGCTCGATGATGTCGATCGGGACGCGATGTTCATTCCCCTCGCCTGCTACCAGGATCTCGTCGTCACTCATACCGACGAGGACGCCGGTGATCTTCCCGAGCCCATCCAGAGGGCGCGTGAGTCGCAGGGTGATCCGGTGACCGGCGAAACGCTCGAAGTCGCGCCGGGTCCGCAGCACCCGCTCGATGCCCGGTGAGGACACCTCGAGCGTGTACGGTCCCGAGAGCGACGGTACCGCATCGAGCGCCCCGGAGATCCAAGCGTTCGCCGCGGCGATCGTGTCGATGTCGATCCCGTCCTCACGGTCGAGAAAGACGCGCACGACGGTCCCGCTATGTCCGCCAGCCACCTCGATGGTGACGAGCTCGAGCCCGTGGTCGTTCGTCAGAGGCTCGAGTAGCGCGATCAACTCCTGTGCGTGAACAGCGCCCACACGAACCTCCTTCCAGAACAAAAGAAGCGGGGGTAAGCCCACTTCTCACAGGGACGTTTGTCGTTCCGGCAGATTGTAGCCTACCGGCACCGCACGGTCAAAGCGTGCGGGCGCTACGCGTAGCGGCGGCGCTCGGCCTCGATTCGTGCGCTGACGAGGGCGACCGCCTGCTCCAGCGGCACGGATGTCCGCTCGCCGGTCGCGCGCTCTTTGAGCTCGACGGTGCCCTCGGCCAGGCCCCGGGAGCCCACCACGAGCTGGTACGGCCAGCCGATGAGATCGGCGTCCGCGAACTTCACGCCGGCACGCTCGTTCCGGTCGTCGATGACCACCTCGACGCCGGCGTCGGCGAGTTCGCGCCACAGGCGCTCCGCGACGGGGAAGACGGTGTCGTCGTCCACCGCGAGCGGGAGGACCGCGACCTCGAGCGGCGCGACGCTCATCGGCCAGGCGATGCCGGCGTGGTCGTTGTGCTGCTCGATGACCGCGGCGAGCGAGCGCGTGATGCCGATCCCGTAGCAGCCCATGATGAAGGGCTGCTCGGCGCCCGCTTCGTCGGTGAACGACGCCTTCATCGCCACCGAGTACTTGGTGCCGAGCTGGAAGACCTGCGAGACCTCGATGCCGCGTGCCGCCTGAAGCGTGCCGCCGCACTCGGGACATAGGTCGCCCGGCGCGGCCACGACGAGGTCGACCCACTCGTCGACCGCGAAGTCCCGAACCGGGGACGCGCCCGTGAAGTGGTAGCCGTCCACGTTCGCGCCGACGATCCAGGCGCCGAGATCCTGAAGCGAGCGGTCCACGAGGAGAAGCGCGCCCTCGGGCGCTCCGACCGGCCCGAGCGAGCCCTTCGGCAACTTCCGCGCTTCGAACTCGGCCTCCTCGAGCAGCCGCACGCCGCCGGTCGCGCGGTCGGCCTTGAGCGGGTTGAGCTCGCGATTCCCGGGCACGCAGAGCAATACGAGTCGCCCGTCGTCGTTCACGGCCGCCATGGTCTTGACGGTGTCGGCGGCGTCGACCCCGAAGAAGGCAGCGACCTCGGCGATGGTCCGCGCGTCGGGCGTTGCGACCCGCTCGAGCGGTGCGGCGTCTCGGGGCGTCCGGGGCGGCAGTACGGTCTCGGCAGCCTCGATATTGGCAGCCCAACCGCACGCGCAGTAGACGAGTCCGGCCTCTCCGCTCTCGGCGAGCGCCATGAACTCGGTCGTGACAGAGCCGCCGATCTGGCCGGAATCGGCCACCACGGGCCGCCAGTCGAGGCCGAGCCGGTCGCAGACCCGCCCGTAGGCGCCAGCCATCTCGTCGTAGTGCTCCTGGAGCGACTCCTGCGTGGCGTGGAACGAGTACGCGTCCTTCATGATGAACTCGCGGCCGCGCAGCAGGCCGAAGCGGGGGCGCATCTCGTCCCGGAACTTCGTGTTGATCTGGTAGAGCGAGACCGGCAGGTCGCGGTACGACTGCAGCTCGTCCCGGATGGTCGCGGTGATGATCTCCTCGTGCGTGGGGCCGAGACAGAACTCGCGCCCCTGACGGTCCTTCAGACGCGCGAGCTCCGGTCCGTACACATCCCATCGGCCGGACTGCTGCCAGAGTTCGGCCGGCTGGACGATCGGCATGAGCATCTCCTGACTGCCGATCGCGTCCATCTCCTCGCGGACGATCTGCTCGACTTTGCGCACCGAGCGGTAGCCGAGTGGCAGGAACGTGTAGATGCCGGCGGCCGCCTTGCGCATCAGTCCGGCACGCAGCATGAGCCGGTGCGAGGCGATCTCGGCCTCGGCGGGCTCCTCCTTGAGCGTGGGGACGTACAGGTCGGACATCTTCAGCGCGACGGTCATCGGACTCCTTCGGCAGCGGCGGTGCAACGAGCGGACGGCGGGCGTTGTACGTGCGGCGTCAGCCGACACCCCGGTCGTGCGGGTGGAACGAGGGTGCGAGCGTGGTCTGGCCGGCGGCGAGTGTGAGGAGCAGCCGCGCGACGAGGTCGTGCACGATGATCGTGCCGGTGTTGCCCTGGGCCCGGAACGCCGCCTTGAGCGCGGGTTTCACCGCCGGGTCGCCGCTCACCTCGATGATCAGGTCGATCTCGTCGGCCTTGGCCGAGAGGACGTCGGCGTCCGGCGTGAAGAAGATGCCGTGCTCGCGGGCGAAGAGAGCACCGGGGCTCTCGGGGTCACGGTCGGCGATGCCGATCAGGCGGACGTACGGCAACGCCATGAGCGATTCGAGCAGCGGCGCCCCGCTGCGTCCGCCACCGACAACAGCGACCGATACGACGTCTTCGACCATGCGTGACTCCTCGGCAGATGAGCGAGCGTTGTGCTTCCTGGAGAGGATACCGCACGCGGGCGGCCCCGACCATGAACGGTACCGGCGCGGGTCCTACGGCTCGAGGGAGTCGATCTCCTCCATGAGCGCGTCGACGATATCGCCCTCCGCCACCTTGCGGACCGGCTTGCCGTGGCGGAATACGAGGCCCACTCCCCTGCCGGCAGCGACCCCCACATCGGCCTCGCGCGCCTCACCGGGGCCGTTGACGACGCAGCCCATCACGGCGACGGTGACCGGCGCGCTCATCGAGCCGAGACGCTGCTCCACCTCGCGCGCGATGGGCACGAGATCGACCTCGCAGCGTCCGCAGGTGGGGCACGAGATGAGTTCCGGCCCGCGACGCCTGAGGCCGAGCGCGGCGAGGATCTCCCACGCCACGCGGACCTCCTCCTCCGGCGGCGCGGTGAGCGACACGCGCAGCGTGTCGCCGATGCCCTCGGCGAGCAGGATGCCAAGGCCCACGGACGACTTGACGGTGCCCGAGAGGCTGGTGCCCGCCTCGGTCACACCGATATGGAGCGGATACGGTACCCGGTCGGCGAGCAGGCGGTAGGCCTCGATGGTGGCGGTGACCGAGGATGCCTTGGCCGAGACCACGATGTCCTCGAACCCGCGTCCGACGGCGTGCTCCACGAACGCCTCGGCGCTCGCTGCGAGCTTCTCGGGCAAGGGCCAGTCGCGGTCGCGGTACTCATCGGCGAGGCTGCCCGCGTTGACACCGATCCTGATGGGGATGCCCGCGGCTCCGGCCGCGTCGATGACGGCGTCGACGCGCGCCATGTCGCCGATGTTGCCCGGGTTGATGCGCAGCTTGGCCGCGCCGCGCTCGGCGGCGGCGATCGCAAGGCGGTGGTCGAAGTGGATGTCCGCGATCACCGGGAGCGGGCTCTCCTCGCAGATGCCGGCGAACGCGTCGATGGCCTCGGTCTTCGGCACGGCGATCCGCACGACCTCGCAGCCGGCCTCGGCAAGCCGCTCGATCTGCGCGAGCGTGGCGCTCACGTCCCGGGTGTCGGTGTTGGTCATGGACTGAACCGCCACCGGCGCACCGCCGCCCATGACGACGGTTCCGACGGTGACGGGTTTCGTCTCACGCCGAGGCTGCACCGCGGACCCCCTCCCGGTCACTGTGCCAGACGCGCGATGTCAGCGTACATGATGTAGCCGATGAGGGAGAACAGGAGCACGGCACCCACGGCGCTGAACCCGAGCGACACCGCGCGGCTGATCGGCGTACCCATCACGCGCTCGACGATCTCGAGCATGATCTTGCCGCCGTCGAGTGGTGGCAGGGGCAGGATGTTCATCACGCCGAGTGACAGCGAGAGCATGGCGACGAGTCCCGCGTAGGAGAGCGGGCCTGCCTCGGCGGCCTCGGCGGCCATCACCGAGATGCCCACCGGCCCACGCACCCCTTGGACGCTCGATGCGAAGGTCGCCGGGTTGAACAGGTCGACGATCGCACGGAAGACGAGGCCCGTGAACCGGAAGCTCTGCCCCAGACTCTCCAGGACCGTTGGATGGACCTCGAGCGCCGTGGGCCCCACACCGAGGTAGCCGTGTCCGTCGCTGTCGGCCAGCGTCACCGGGATCTCGATGCGCTCGCCCGCACGCTCGACGGTCAGGGTGACGTCCTGCTCGGGACGGGTACGGGACATGAGCATCTGGAACGTGTCCCAGCGATCGATCTGGTCTGCGTCGAGCGCGATCAGCACGTCACCGGGTAGGATCCCGGCCGCCTCGGCGGGCGTGTCCTCTCCCACGGTGTCGATCTGCGTGGACAGATCGACGTAGCCCCAGATCGAGAGCACCACGGTGAACGTCAGGATCGCGAGGGTGAGGTTGGTGAGCACGCCCATCGCGAGGATGATGATGCGGCGCAGCGTGGACTGCCCCCGATAGGTGACGCCGCGGGCGCGGTCGGCGAGGCCCGGGGCGTCGAGCGAGGCGATGTCACCGTCGAGTGTGAGCGTGGCGAACCCGTCGTCGTCGAGCGCCACGGCTTTCCAGTCGGCGAGTGTGGCGAGGAGGGCCTCGGCGCGGTCGGGCTGCACGCCGAGATCGCGTGCCAGGCCGCGAGCATCGAGGCTGCCGGTCGCACGGACGGCGTCGAGTGCGGCGCCGAGGAGATCGTCTTCAGGGCCCGGCTCCATGCCGGCGATGCGCACGTACCCGCCGAGGGGGATGGCAGTGATACCCCACGCCATGTTCTTGGTCTGCAGGCGGAGCGCCGGCCCAGGGAGCCCGACCATGAACTCGTGCACCTTCACGCCGAAGGCCCGCGCCGCCAGGAAGTGGCCCATCTCGTGGAAGACGACGAGGATGGAGAACGTGAGGACGCCCCATATGACGATCTCGGCGGTACCCAGTGCAGCGGTCACGCTGTTCTCCCGTCGTGCGTGTGTGGTCTGCGGCGATACGTCCGATGTCCGAGCAAGCGGCGGGCCAACGCTCAGGCAAGCAGCCGCAGGGCTTCTGTGCGAGCCCAGGCGTCGGCCGCCTCGACCGCTTCGAGCGAGTCTGCGGGGACAGGCTCGTGCCTGTCGAGCACGCGTGCCACGGTGGCAGGGATAGCGAGAAACGGTGCGGTTCCGGCGAGGAACGCGGCCACTGCGACTTCGTTGGCTGCATTGAGCACGGCGGGGTACGTCATGCCGGTGCGGCCCGCCTCAAGAGCGAGATCCAGGCACTGGAACGTCTCGCGGTCGGGTTCCTCGAAGTCGAGCCGACCGAGTTCCACGAAGTCGACGGGCTCCACCGGTGAGCGCCAGCGCTCGGGAAGACTGAAGGCGTACTGGATCGGTATACGCATGTCGGTGGCGCCGAGGTGGGCCTTCACGGACCCGTCGGCGTACTCCACCATCGAGTGGATGCACGACTGCGGGTGGATGACCACACGGATGCGGTCGTAGGCGATGCCGAAGAGGTAGTGCGCCTCGATCACCTCGAGGCCTTTGTTCATGAGTGTCGCCGAGTCCACGGTGATCTTGGGCCCCATCGTCCACCGGGGGTGCGCGAGCGCCTGCTCGAGCGTGACGTGCTTGAGATCCTCGCGCGAGCGGCCGCGGAAGGGTCCACCGGAGGCTGTGAGCCACAGGCGCACGACCGCGTCGTCCGGCTCCCCCACCAGGCACTGGTAGATCGCCGAATGCTCGCTGTCCACCGGTACCACACGATCCAGGCCGAGCTCGGTGAGAAGGGTGCCGCCCACGACGAGAGACTCCTTGTTGGCGAGCGCGAGCCTGACTCCCGAGCGGAGTGCCGCGACCGAGGCGCGCAGTCCTGCCGCACCCACGAGCGCGTTGAGCACGATATCGGCACTCCCCTCGCCCGCGAGCCGCTCGACGGCTGCGGCGCCGCTCTCCACCGGCCTGCCGAGCAGTTCGCCAGCCCGGGTGGCTGCCGCCGCATCCGCGAGCACGACCCGCTCGGCTCCCGTGCTGCGGGCCTGTTCGGCGAGTAGCGTGGCATTCGAGTTGGCCGCAAGCGCCACGACACTGATGCGGTCGGGGAAGCGGGCGGCGATGTCGAGCGCCTGTCGGCCGATGGAGCCGGTGGAGCCGAGGACGGCAACGCGGAGCGGTCTCATCACACACCTCCGATGAGGAGGACGTAGTGCGTCACGAGTGTCACGAGGATGAAGCCGTCAAAGCGGTCGAGGAACCCTCCGTGTCCGGGCAGCAGACGCCCCGAGTCCTTCACATCGGCCTCGCGCTTGAAGCGGGACTCGGCAAGGTCGCCGATCACGGCTGCGGCCGACGCCGCGAGGCCGAGGACCACGAGTAACGCCCACGACAGCCCGGTGAGGTACGTGCCGAGGAGCAGCCAGGCGACGATGGTGGCAATCGTCCCGGCGGCGAGCCCCTCCCACGTCTTGTTCGGCGAGATGCGGGGCGCGAGCGGCAGGCGCCCGAAAGACGAGCCGGCAAGGTAGGCGGCGATGTCGTTCACCCACACACCGACGATCATGGCGAGCAGGAGCATCGTACCGTCGTCCATCTGACGGATAAGCACGAGATGCGCGAGGGAGAAGCCGATGTAGAGCGTGCCGAAGACGGTGACGGCGGTCTCGGCGAGCCGGGAGGAGCGCGTGAAGACGTGCGACGCCAGCGCCGCGATGACGAGTGCCGCGGCAACGACCGTGAGTCCGCCGCGCTCTGCGGTGACGGCCGCCACAGGCATTGCGACGCTGGCGGCAAGTCCGAGGAACTCCTGAGGGCGGCGTCCGCCCCTGCGCGACAGGGCGTAGAACTCGGCGAGAGCGAGGACCGAGATCACCGCCGCCAGAGCCGCGATGCCCCAGACGCCGCCGAAGAAGAGCGCGGCGAGCATCATAACGCCGAGGAGTCCCGCACTCGCCGTTCTCACCGTGAAGTCGGAGAGCGAGGCGGTCACGGGCGCCCTCCGAAGCGGCGCGAGCGCCGCTGGTAGTCCACGATGGCGCGCAGCAGGTCGCCGCGGCGGAACCCGGGCCAGAGCACCGCCGTCACCCACAGCTCCGAGTACGCGATCTGCCAGAGGAGGAAGTTGGACACGCGGAGCTCACCGCTCGTGCGGATGACAAGATCGGGATCGGGGATGTCGTGCGTGTAGAGGTGCGAGGAGATGGTGGCGTCGTCTATGTCCTCGGGTGCGAGATCGCCGTCGGCCACCTCGGATGCGATGCGCCGCATGGCGGTGGCGATCTCCTGACGTCCGCCGTAGTTGAGTGCTACGACGAGGGTGAGGACGTCGTTATCCGCGGTCGCGGCCTCGGTGTCGCGGAACGCCTTCATGGTGCGCTCCGGCATGCCTTCCTCGCTGCCGAGGACACGTACGCGGACGCGCTGCCGCTGCAGGTTCTCCAGCTCGCGTGAGAGCACCTCCACGAAGAGGCCCATGAGCGCCCCGACCTCTTCAGCCGGGCGGCGCCAGTTCTCACTCGAGAACGAGTAGATGGTGAGGTACTGCACGCCGAGTTCGATGGATGCGGCGATGGACTCCTTGATAGCGCCCGCTCCGGCGCGGTGGCCGGCTACGCGAGGCAGCCCGCGCTTGGCCGCCCATCGTCCATTGCCGTCCATGATGATGGCCACGTGCCGTGGCACGGCAGACGGCTCGAACCGCGAAAGCAGTTCGCGGTCGGCGCGGCTCGTGAAGAACGCTTCGAGTGAGGTGCGGGTCGGGCCCATCAGGGTCAGACCTCCATGATCTCCGCTTCTTTGCGCTTGAGCATCTCGTCGATCTCGGAGATGTGCGCATCGGTGGCCTTCTGCACCTCGGTCTCGTGGCGGTGCATGTCGTCCTGCGAGATCTCGTGATCGCGCTCCTGGCGCTTGAAGTGGTCGTTGGCGTCGCGGCGGATGTTGCGGACGGCCACGCGTGCCTCCTCAGCGTAACCCTTGCAGAGCTTGACGAGCTCGCGCCGGCGCTCCTCGGTGAGGGGCGGGAACGGCACGCGGACCACGACACCGTCGTTCGAGGGGTTGAAACCGAGGTCTGCCGAGCGGATCGCCTTCTCGATGGCGCCGAGTGCCGAGCGATCGTACGGGCCGACGACGAGCAACTGGGGCTCCGGTGCGCTGACCGACGCGATCTGGAGCAGCGGCGTCGGCACGCCGTAGTACTCGACCAGCACCTTCTCCAGGATGGAGCCCGATGCGCGGCCGGTGCGAACGCCGGCGAACTCGTGCGCCAGCGCGGCGAGCGCCTTGTCCATGCGCTCCGACGCCTCTTTCACGGTATGGATGCTCATGATGCGCCTCCCTGGACGATCGTGCCGACGGGCTCGCCTCTGAGCGCCGCGGCGATGTTGCCTTCGGTCTCCATGTTGAACACGATGATCGGCAGGTTGTTGTCCATCGCGAGGCTGATCGCCGTGTTGTCCATGACTTTCAAGCCGAGATTGAGGACGTCGATGTAGGCGAGCTCGTCGAACTTGCGGGCGTCAGGCACCTTCACGGGGTCGGCGTCGTACACGCCGTCGACCTTCGTGGCCTTCATGATGCACTCGGCGTCGATCTCGAGCGCACGGAGGGCGGCCGTGGTGTCCGTCGTGAAGTACGGGTTTCCGGTCCCGGCAGCGAAGATGACGACCCTGCCCTTCTCGAGGTGGCGGATCGCGCGGCGCCGGATGTAGGGCTCCGCCACCGACCGCATCTCGATAGCCGACATGACCCGGGTGAAAACGCCGGCGGCCTCGAGCGTGTCCTGAAGCGCGAGTGCGTTCATGACGGTCGCGAGCATGCCGATGAAGTCCGCCTGCGCGCGGTCCATGCCCCGGGCCGAGCCGGCGATGCCGCGGAAGATGTTGCCCCCACCGACGACGATGGCGATCTCGACACCATCGTCATGGACGGCCTTGAGCTGTGCCGCGAGGAAGTCGAGCACCTTAGGGTCGATACCGTAGCCGGCGTCCCCCATGAGCGCCTCGCCGGAGAGCTTCAGCAGTACCCGCTTGTAGCGGTAGGCCGCCATGGTCCTCCCTCGTCCGCGACGTCCGGTACAGCACCGTGCTTCGAGCCGATTCTAGACCAACGGGGCGGTGCATCGCACCGCCCCGTTGGAGCACCGTTGCTCTCTCAGCAGGATGCCGGCTTGGGATCGGGGTTGGTCTCCCCGAGCACGAGCCGGCTGAAACGCACGATCTCGACCGTGGCGCCTGCCTCGCGGCCTGCCTGCTCGGCGTGCTGCGCGACCGTGATGTCTGGGTTCTTGACGAAGGGCTGCTCGAGCAGGCAGAACTCCTTGTAGTACTTCTCGAGGCGGCCTTGCGCGATCTTCTCCTGGATCGGCTCCGGCTTGCCCGTCTCGGCAGCCTGCGCCTTGTAGATGGCGAGCTCGTGCTCCACCACGTCAGCGGCCACCTCGTCGCGGCGGACCGCGATCGGCGAGGCCGCCGCGACCTGCATGGCGACATCCTTGCCCAGACCGGCGATCAGAGACGATGCCGCGGCGGCGTCCGAGTCCGTTCCGAGTTCGACGAGAACGCCGATGTTACCGATGCCGTGGATGTAGGCAGCGATGCGGCCGGCGGAGGTAGCCCGCTCGAGGCGGACGAACCGCGCGATGCCCATGTTCTCGCCCAGCTTCGTGACGGTCTCACCCAGCAACTGCTCGACGGTGATGTCGGGGCGCCTGGTATAGGGCTGTGCGAGCAGCGTGGCGACATCGGTCGGGGCCTGCTCGGCGACCTGACGGGCTACCTCACCGACGAACGACTTGAAGTCGGCGTTGCGGGCGACGAAGTCGGTCTCGCAGTTGACCTCGACGAGAACGCCAACGTCGCCGTCCTCACTCGTGTAGCCGCCGATGATGCCTTCGTTCGTGGCCCTGCCGGCCTTCTTGGCGAGGTCCGCGAGGCCCTTGGTGCGCAGGACATCGACGGCCGCGGCCATGTCGCCCTCAGCCTCGGCGAGCGCCTTCTTGCAGTCCATCATGCCGGCCCCGGTGCTCTCGCGGAGCTCCTTGACCATCGCAGCGGTGATCTCCATGGTTCCTCCTAGCTCGGCCGTGGGGCCGGTACGGTTCGGTGCGACGGGTGCTTACCCCTCCACGGGCGCGTCTGACGCCTCGGCTGCGGCGGCATCGGCCGCCGGAGCCTCGGTGACGATCTCGGTCACAGCGGGCGCCTCGGTGACGATGACGGTCACAGCGGGCGCCTCGGTGACGATGACGGGCTCGGCCACTACGTCGGCTACCGCCTCAGCGACGGGAGCGGTCGGCACCTCGGCCACGGCGTCGGCACCCTCGCCGGGCACCGGAAGGCCCGCGGCGCGGCGGCCGTCGAGCGCGGCATCGCCGATGACCCGGCAGATGAGGCTCACCGCGCGGATGGCGTCGTCGTTGCCCGGGATCACGTAGTCGACCTCGTCGGGATCGGCGTTGGTGTCGATGAGCCCGATAATCGGGATGCCGAGGCGACGCGCCTCCTTGACGGCGATGGCCTCACGCTTGGTGTCGACGACGAACACGGCCTGCGGAAGCTCGGCCATGTCGCGGAAGCCCGTGAGGTCGCGCTGCAGCTTCTCGAGTTCACGGCGCAGGATGAGCGCTTCCTTCTTGGGGCGCTGTGCCAGCTCGCCGGACTCCTCCATCTGCTCGAGCTCCATCATGCGGCGGATTCGGCCACGGATGGTCACGAAGTTGGTGAGCATGCCGCCGAGCCAGCGCTGGTTGACGTACGGCTGTCCGGAGCGCTCGGCCTCACGGTGGACCGGGTCCTGCGCCTGCTTCTTGGTGCCCACGAACAGGACGGAGCCGCCGCGTGCGGCGGTGTCACGCACGAACCGGTAGGCGAGATCGATCTCGCGGAGCGTGCGCTGCAGGTCGAGGATGTAGATGCCGTTGCGCTCGGTGAAGATGTACGGCTTCATCTTCGGGTTCCAGCGGCGGGTCTGATGACCGAAGTGCACGCCGGCTTCGAGCAGGTTCTTCATGGAAACGGACATGGTGGTGCCTCCTTCTACGGTTGTTCCTCCGCCTGCTTCTCCGCCCCTCGCGACCGGACACTCGGTCCGGCACCTCGCGCGGGCTCCACAGGCGTGTGTGATTACGAGCCGCAGTAGGATAGCACACTCGGACGACGGGGGGGGGCAAGGTTCGGTGGCGCGCGGTGGTGCCCGAGGGGGGCACGCGTCGCATACCGCCGCGCAGCGAGAGGTGCGTGCCTAGCTCAGCGAGAAGTCCCGGCCGCAGGCGGGGCACGCGAAGTGCGCGTCGTAGTGACCCGCGTGCTCGGGAACGGACACGAGCTCCAGGACGATGTCCGCCTCGCATGCTGGACAGAACAGTCGTCGCTTCAGGCCGGCGTGGTCGATCAGGCAGTCCACATCGCCGAGACGGTCTGTGAGGAAGACCTTGAAGGATGCGAGAGTGGCTTCGGGTGCGGAGAGCGTTTCGAGCGTGAGCCGGACCTTCTCGGCAACGTCCGCGGGACGCGTCTGGTTCTTGATGAGGTAGTCGACGGCGCCGAGCGAGACGGCGTGCTCGACGGTGCTCTCCTCCCCGAGGTTGGTGAGCACGATCACCGGCGTCCCCTTGGTGCGGGGGTCGGCCGAGACCGCTTCGAGAACCTCGATGCCGCCCATGCGCGGCATGATGAGGTCGAGCAGGATGAGATCGACGTGCTCCTCGCGCAGGATCGAAAGCGCCGCAAGGCCGTCCGGGGCCTCGAGAACGTCGTAGCCATCCTGAACGAGGCGGTCACGGTACATCCGTCGCAGTAGCTCGGTGTCCTCGACAACCAGAACGCGCCGGTCCGTCACGCGGTCTCCTTCCACCGGGGTGCCTACGAGATGGCAGTATACCCCTGGGCCGCGTGAAGCCGCGCGCGAAGTCTCAGGACCGCCTTCGTATGCAGCTGGCTCACGCGTGACTCGGTCACGCCAAGTACGGCGCCGATCTCCTTCAGAGTGAGGCCTTCGTAGTAGTACAGCGCGATGACCGTCTTCTCCCGATCCGGAAGGCGCTCGATCGCGCCCGCGAGGATGGTCTTGATCTCGGCCGACTCGAACATCTGCACGGGATCGTCCGCGGTGTGGTCGGCGATGGAGCCGATGGCATCGCCGCGTTCCTCGCGGTCGGTGCCGCCCGCCCAGAGCTCCTCGAACGACATGACCGACGTGTAGGAGAGCTTCGAGAGGATCTCGTGAAGCTCGCGTACCGAGATGCCCATCTCCGCGGCGATCTCGGCGTCCTCGGGCACCCGGCGCAGGCGGTTCTCAAGCGTGATGTACGCCGCCTCGAACTCGCGGGCGCGAGCGCGAACCGACCGGGGGACCCAGTCCATGGCCCGCAATTCGTCGATGATGGCGCCCTTGATGCGGGCGATCGCGTAGGTCTCGAACTTGATGCCGCGCCCGGGGTCGAACTTCTCGATGGCATCGATGAGTCCGAACACGCCGTAGGAGATGAGGTCGGCGGAGTCCACGGTCTGCGGGAGGTTGGCCGAAAGACGCCCCGCGACGTACTTCACGAGAGGCGAATAGGCAAGGATGAGATTCTCGCGAGCAAGCGGGTCGGACGTGTCCTTGAACGCAGCCCATACTGCGGACAGGTCCTCCCGGGAGTCCGATCTCATACGATGTGGCCCTCCATCAGGCCCGTGGATGCGCCCCTTTGTGCACGTCACGCAGGTGTTTCGTGCTCAGGTGAGTATAAATCTGGGTGGTGGACAGTGCAACGTGGCCGAGAAGCTCCTGGACGGTGCGCAGGTCTGCGCCCCCCTCGAGTAGGTGTGTCGCGAAGGTATGCCGAAGCGCGTGCGGCGTGAGCGCCGCCTCGGCGCCCAGTGTGGCCAGGTGGCGGTCGAGCATCCTGCGCACTCCCCCATCGGTCAGCCGGCCCCCGAGCCGATTCAGGAAGACCGCACGGTCATCGCACTGCTTGCCGAGGCGGCCGCGCGCCTGTTCGAGGTACGCGCGCAGCCGCCGCACCGCCACCGGGTGTATCGGCACGGTGCGCTCGCGGGAACCCTTCCCCATCACCGTGATGAGTCCCTGGGCCAGGTCGATATCTCCGAGGTCGAGACCCACGAGCTCGGAGACACGGATGCCGGTGGCATACAGCAGCTCGAGGATCGCCCGATCACGCAGTCCGAGCGGAGAGGACGCATCCGGCGTGTCGAGGAGGCGCGTCAAGAGGTCTCCCGAAGCGATGCCGGGCAGGTGTGACGGGACCTTCGGTGTAGCGAGTGCGACGACGGGGCTTGTCGGGGTGTAGCCACGGTTCACGCAGAACCGGTAGAAGGTCCTGAGCGCCGCAAGGCGCCGCGCGACGGTCCTGCGCGCGTACCTCGCACGGTCGAGGTCACCGAGGTAGCGACGCAGCGTGCGGTGGTCGGTGTGGAGCGGGTCCACGCCGGCCCGCTCGGCCCAGGCGATGAAGCCGGCGAGGTCCGATGCGTAGGCCGCCACCGTGTGCGGTGACAGGTTGCGGTCGACCCTGAGATGCGCGAGGAACTCGTCGACGATCTGCGTGGGCGCAGGATCGGCGCTCATGATGTCGCCCATCCACGGTCCGAGGAGTGGACTGCGGCATCGGGTAGCGCGAGGTCGGGGCGCGACGCCAGGTACTCCCCGAGAGCCTCCTGAGCGCGCTCGGCGTACGCGGCATAGCGGTCCCGCTTACCGCGGACGGGTGGGTCGAGTGGCGGGACCAGGCCGAAATTGACGTGCATCGGCTGGTACGGCTCGGTAGCCGGGTCGGTCGCATACGCGATGAGCGCACCGAGGACGGTCTCGGGGGGGAGTACGACCGGCGGTGTGGCGCGCAGGGCCGCGAGCACGTCCTGGGCGGCAAGAAGACCGGTCGCTGCCGCCTCGAGGTACCCTTCGGTGCCGGCGAGTTGACCCGCAATGCGTATGCGGGGATCGCTTCGCAGTGCGACTCCGGAGGTCAGGATGCGGGGTGCGTCGACGAACGAGTTCCGGTGCATCACGCCGTAGCGCAGGAACTCGGCCTCGGCGAGCGCCGGGATCATGCGGAACACGCGCCGCTGTTCGCCGAACGTGAGGTTCGTCTGGAACCCGACGAGGTTGTACGCGGTCCGGGCGGCGGTCTCCGCGCGCAACTGCACGACGGCCCACGGCCAGCGGCCCGTCTGCGGGTCCGTGAGGCCGACGGGCTTGAGCGCTCCGAAGCGCAGCGCGTCGGGGCCTGTGCGGGCGACCTCCTCGATCGGCTGGCACGCGCTGAACAGCTCTCTGCGCTCGAAGTCCTTCGCGTGCACGCGCTCCGCCTCGACCAGTTCGCCGACGAACGCCCCGTACTCCTCACGCGTGAGCGGGCAGTTGAGGTAGTCGGCACCTCCGCGGTCGCGACGTGAGGCGGAGAACGCGCGTGTCGGATGGACGGACTCAGCTGCGACGATGGGGGCGGCCGCATCGAAGAACGACAGCCGGTCCGGCCCTATCAGGGCGCTCAACGCGGCTTCGATCCCCGGGCTAGCGAGCGGCCCCGCAGCGATGATGACGTGACCTGATGGCAGCGACGTCGCCTCACTGCGTTCGACAGTCACGAGCGGGTGCGATTCGAGCTCGGCAGTGACCGTGGCAGCGAAGGCCTCGCGGTCGACGGCGAGGGCGGACCCCGCCGGAACCCTGCGCCGGTTCGCGACCGTGAGGATGAACGAACCGAGGGCGTCCAGTTCGCGCTTCAACTGACCCGCGGCCGAGGCGGGGTCGGTGCCCTTGAAGGAGTTGGAGCAGACCAGTTCGGCGAAGGACGACGTATGGTGCGCAGGCGTGGTTCGGGCGGGGCGCATCTCGACGAGACGCACGGGAACGCCACGCACCGCGAGCTGCCACGCTGCTTCGCTGCCGGCAAGTCCGGCGCCTATGACGGTGACCGGTTCCAGATCTACTCCCCTCGCGGTCGCGGGGCCATTGTACGGCACCCGGTGACGGTCGGGCTCACGCCACTCCGTACCTCCCGTCGGGATAGCGGGCGATCAGGCCCTGTGCCTCGAGTGCACCGAGCGTACGGCCGGCGTGGACGATGTCGATGCCGAGCGCCCGCGCGAGGTCGTCGGGCCGCAGCGGGTCTGCGGTGAGCGCTCGCAAGACGCCGTCGCGCGCCGGATCATCGGGCGTGACCCGCACGGACTCGAGGTCGAGCGCGGCCGCCAGTTCGGAGACGTCGGTGATGGGTGTCGCCCCCTGGCGTATGAGACGGTTGGACCCGCGGGACTCCGGCGAGAACACGGAGCCGGGCACGGCGAGCACGTCCCTGCCCGCTTCGAGCGCGGCGTCCGCAGTCGAGAAGGTGCCGCTGGGCAGGCCCGCCTCGACGACGAGCACCGCGTAGGCAAGCCCGGCGATGATGCGGTTGCGGCGAACGAACGCCCACCGTGTGGGCTGCTGGCCGAACGCGCACTCGGATACCACAGCGGCCTCCGCTCGCATCCGGGCCAGGACGTCGGCCGAGCGCCGTGGGTAGTCCACATCCGGTCCGCACCCCAAGACGGCGACAGTGGACCCGCCCTGCTCGAGTGCAGCCGCATGCGCCTCACGGTCACAACCGATGGCGGCACCTGAGATGATCGAGACTCCTCGACCGGCCGCCCAACCGGCGAACAGGCGCGTGCATCGCAGGCCGTACGGCGTGGCGCGACGCGCGCCGACGACGGCGAGACCGGAGACGAGCGCGTTCGGGTCCCCCATCCCGTACAGGACGCGGGGCGGATCGGGCGTCTCCGCCAGTTGCCGCGGATAGCGGGGGTCGCCGAGACGCACGACGAAGCGTGAGGCGGTCACCGGTTCTCCCAGGCACGGTAGCCGAGTGCCTCGGCGATGTGCGCCTCGGCGACTGTAGATGACGCGTCCATGTCGGCGATGGTGCGCGCTACCCTCAGGAGCCGGGTGACCGCCCGCCCGGAGAGGTGCATGCGACGCGCGGCGTCCTCCAGCAGCAGTCGCGCACCCGGCTCGAGCGAGGTGCGGAGTCCTGACACAGGCCGCGAGCGGGCGAACGCCCGGGCTTCATCGACACGGGAGCGGGCTTCGAGCGTGCACGATGCAGTGCGCGCGTGGTCGATCAGGATGCCGGGGTCGACGCGGTCCACGCGCAGCGTGATGTCCATCCGGTCCAGGAGCGGGCCGCCGATGCGAGACGCGTAGCGCGAGAGTGCGGCGGGCGGGCAGGAACAGTGTCGCGCCGGATCGCCGCTGTACCCGCACGGGCAGGGGTTCATCGCGGCGACGAGTGTCACCTGCGCCGGGTAGCGGATCGCGCCGAGCGCACGCACGAGCGTGACCACACCCTCTTCGAGCGGCTGCCGGAGCGCCTGGAGGGCACCGGGTCCGAACTCCGGGAACTCGTCCAGGAAGAGGACGCCGTTGTGTGCGAGGGAGAGCTCTCCGGGACGCGGAGGCGTGCCGCCGCCGACCAGGCCCGCCACGGTGCACGTGTGGTGTGGCGCGCGGAACGGCCGCTTGCCCGCGAGGACGTCGTGGGGGTCCAGCCCCGCCACCGAGTGGATGAGCCCCGACTGGAGACGCTCGGCCTCGTCCAGTTCGGGCAGAAGCCCGCAGAGTGCCCGCGCGAGCATCGTCTTTCCCGATCCCGGTGGGCCGACGAACAACACGTTGTGGCCGCCGGTGGCCGCGATCTCGAGGCAGCGCTTCGCGCCCTCGTGACCGGCGATGTCACCGAGGTCCGGCTCGGGGGGACGGGCGTCGACGCTCCGTGCCCGGGGCGCGGTACGCATCTCAGGCAAGCCCGCCCGGATAGCGGAGATGCCCGTAAGGCCGCGGTAGCGCAGGCGCGGAACGATATCCACGACGTCGGCCGCACTCGACGGACCGAGCAGGTCGCGGTCCTCGCGCGACGCGGTTATCGCATGGGCGAGCATGCCGGGCACGGCGCGCACGGCGCCATCCAGCCCGAGTTCCCCCACCGCGGTCACACCGCCGAGACACGCCGGGGGGATCTGCCCGGTGGCGCTGAGCACCGCAAGCGCGATCGGCAGGTCGAACCCGGTTCCGTGCTTCCGGAGCGGTGCAGGCGCGAGATTCACGATCACCCGTGCGTTGGGGAACTGGAAGCCTGCCGCCCGGACCGCCGCCCGCACCCGGTCGCGGGCCTCTTGGACTGCCGTGTCAGCGAGCCCGACGATTCCGAAGACCGGCAGTCCGCTGGATACGTCCGCCTGGACCTCGACCGGGATCGCCTCCACGCCGAGAATGGTTGCGGATGCGACGGTCGCCTGCATCCCTACTCCGCCACGAACGCCGCGCGGTGGTGCCGAAGGAGAGCCCGGTCCGCATCGATGACCGTGATGGAGATGACATCGAACCGCGTCTGGACGGGTGCGATGCCCGCAGAGGCGATGTACGCCTCGGCGAGCCGAACGAGGCGCCGCTGCTTGGCGGGTGACACTGCCTCCTCCGGTGTTCCCTGCGCGGACGATGTGCGGGTCTTGACCTCGCACAGGACGAGCACTTCTCCATCGAGGGCGATGATGTCCACCTCGCCCTTGGGTGCCGAGCTTCGCCAGTTCCTCTCGATGATGCCGAGTCCAGACCGCTCCAGGTAGGCGGCGGCGGCGTCCTCCCCACGAATTCCGATCTCGGTACGGTTCATGAAACACGCTCCCTTCGTCGGGGAGCAGTATCCGCCGAGCGTCGTAACCGGCTCTTAGCGCGATGTGAGCGGGATGCAATGCGGGGTCAGCGCGTGCGTGTCAGAACAGCCGCTGCGACGTGCAGGGCGCGAAGCTCAGGCGGTGGACACGTGAGGGGCCACGCTCGGCGAGCGCCGCGAGATGGTCCGGGCTCCCGTAGCCCTTGTTGCCGGCGAACCCGAATCCGGGGTGGATGGTGCCCAGCTCAGCCATGAGCGCGTCCCGGGCGACCTTGGCGACGATCGATGCGGCAGCGATGGCCCGGACGGTGGCATCCCCCTTGACGATGGCGGTCGAGGGGTGACCCGAGAGGGGCACGAGCCCGTCGACAAGGACGTGGTCGACCCCGCACGGGAGCGATGCGACCGCCTCGGCCATTGCGATGAGCGTGGCTCGACCGATTCCCACCTCGTCTATCACTGCGGGTTCGATGTGGGCAATCCCGACGATCCCGACAGCGCGGATCTCCCGGTCCAGCCGCTCGCGGGCGGCAGGCGCGAGGTCCTTCGAGTCCCTGAGGCCGGGTATCCGCACATCCGGACCGAACACGACGGCGGCGGCAGTGACGGGACCCGCAAGGGCTCCCCTTCCCACCTCGTCGACGCCCGCGACGGTGGTGCAGCCCCGTCCGTAGAGTTCGGCCTCACGGGCGCAGAGTTCGTCGAGCCGGTGTCCCTCGGCCTGAAGACGGGCGATGCGTCGCCGGGCGCCCGCGAGGGCCGCGACGACCCCGGGGCGGTCGTCGGCCGCGCACGCTGACGCGATGCCGGGCAGCGATGCGGAGTCGGCTTGCGCCAGGAGGAGGCGGATATGGGAGACGCTCGGGCGGTCCATGGGCCGAGTCTACCCCACCCGGAGACGCGAAAGCGGCCCGGACATCGGTCCGGACCGCTCGATCGACACGCTTCGCGGTGTGGTTAGCGGCGCTCCTTGATGCGAGCGGCCTTGCCCACCTTGTCGCGCAGGTAGTAGAGCTTGGCCCTGCGGACCTTGCCGCGAGTCACGACCTCGAGGCTCATGATCTTGGGCGAGTGCACGGGGAACGTGCGCTCCACGCCGACCGCGAACGACACCTTGCGGACGGTGAACGTCTCGCGGTTGCCGGCGCCGTGGCGGCGGATGACGACGCCCTGGAAGGGCTGCACGCGCTCGCGGCTGCCCTCAACGACCTTGTACATGACCTTCACCGTGTCGCCCACGCCAAACTCGGGGAGGTCCTCACGCAGCTGCTGCTGCTCGATTGCGCGAATCTTGTCCATGGTGCGTTCCTGTCCGTTCAGGGAGTGGTGGAATCGGGTGCCGGAGGCACGAGCCGACAGTATAGACGAGACGTGGTAGGCAGGCAACGGCTTCCGTGCGGGGGCCCCGGTCGGCCTAGAGCCCGCCGACGCGGTCGATGGGCCAGAACCGGAAGATCGCCTTGCCTCTGACATCATCGAGCGGGACCGCGCCGAAGTACCGGGAGTCCTGGCTGTCGGTGCGGTTGTCACCCATGACCCAGACGGAATCCTCGGGAATGACGTACGGCATCGACATCGACTGGGGTAGGCTCGGCTTGCCGTACGTATACGGCTCGTCGAGGGCCACTCCGTCGACGACGACCTTCCCGTCGACCAGATCGACGGTCTGACCGCCCACAGCGATGACCCGTTTGATAAGCGTGGGGACACTCGCGGTCGGGTCATCGAGCACGATGATGTCACCGGGTTCGGGATCGCTGAACCGGTAGATGAACTTGTTGGCCACCACACGGTCCCAGAGCTCGATCGTGGGAATCATCGACCCCGTCGGAATCACGAAGGGCTGGACGACGAATGTGCGGATGGCGGTGGCGAGCAGGAACGCGAGACCCACCATCAGCACGAGCTCGGCCACCCAGCGAAGGAACGACGGTTCGGCCTCCTTGGCGCGATCGGTGCCGCGCCGGCCGTCCGTCTCGGTCGCCACCGCGGAAGCGGCATCGTCCGCCCCGACCGGCGGATCGTACGTGTACTCGTCGTCTCTCACGTGTGCCTCTACTCCGGTTCCTCGACCGCGCGGCGAGCCGCCTCGCGCTCGTCATCGGTCAGGTCAGCGTACTCGATCAGGTCGGGCCTGCGGACCGCGGTGCGGATCACCGACTGCCTCCGCCGCCACGCGGCGACCGCGCCGTGATCACCGCTCGTGAGAACCTCGGGCACCGTCATGCCTCGGAAGGTCGCCGGGCGGGTGTACTGAGGATACTCCAGAAGTCCCGATGAGAACGACTCGTCTTCGGCAGACTGCTCGTGGCCGAGAACACCCGGCTGCAGGCGCGCGACGGCATCGATGAGCACGAGCGCGGGCAACTCTCCACCGGTGAGGACGAAGTCGCCGAGCGAGACCTCGCGGTCGGCAAGTGTGCGGATGCGCTCGTCGAACCCCTCGTAGCGCCCACAGAGCAGCAGCAGGCGCGGTAGCGCGGCAAGCTGCTCCACGATGGCTTGCGTGAGCGGCTCGCCCTGCGGGGTCAGGAGGATGGTCACCGACGGGGCATCATGCATCGCCGAGACGTCCTCGTGTGCGCGGAAGACGGGCTCGGGCTTCATGACCATGCCGGGACCGCCGCCGAACGGGTAGTCGTCGGTGGTGCGATGGCGGTCGTCGGTGTACTCGCGGAGGTCGTGGACGGCGACGTCGAGTGCACCTGATGCGAGCGCGCGTCCGGTGATCGACGCGCCGAGTACGGGCGCAAACACCTGCGGCAGCACCGTGATAACGTCGATCCTCACCGGCCGTCCTCCTCGATCAGGCCTTCGAGCAGACGAACGCGGATGCGCTGCGCGGTCGCGTCCACGTCCACGTCGATCACCACGTCTTCGATGACCGGCACGAGCACCTGGCCGAACGGCCCGTTGTCGACCACCAGCACGTCGTTGGCGCCGGTGTGGATGACATCGGTCAGCGTGCCGAGGAAACCTCGCTGCTCGTCCACGACATCGCTGCCGAGCAGGTCCGGCTCGGCAGCTGCGGGAGCGGGAACGTCCTCTTCCCTGGCAAGCACCCATGCGCCGGCAATCGCGCCGGCGGCGTGGGCGTCGTCGCCCTCATCGAAGCGCATGATGAGTCCCTTCGCCCCCTCGCGCACGCTGGAGATGCGCAGGGCGCGCGCTCCGCGCAGGGTTGGCGGAACCAGCCAGAGGTCGATGCCCTCGAGTATCTCGGCGGTGATCCCGTCGCGAACCGAGAGCGTCACCTCACCGTGGGTGCCGTGCGGCTTGAGGATGCGCCCGATCCGGCGATACGGAGCCGGCACGGTCTAACCCGTGACGTCGACCATGGCGTCGGACCCGGATGCCGACGCAGCGGCACGAACGAGCACCCTGATGGCCTTGATGACCCGCCCGCCCCGACCGATGATCTTGCCCGTGTCGTCGGGGTGGACGGTGATCTCGTACGCGGGCGACGACGCACCCTCGTGCTTCACGATAGACACCTCGTCGGGGTGCTCCACAAGCGAGGTGACGAGGTACTCGACGAGCGCGTCGATGTCAGGAGTGCCGGTCACGCCTGGTCAGCAGCTTCATCGGCGACGGACTCGTCGGGCTCGGCGACCGCCTCATCGGCGGGGGCCTCCTCGGCCGCAGGCGCGTCCTCGGGGGCCTCAGCGGGCTCGTCGGGCTCGGCGACCGCCTCATCGGCGGGGGCCTCCTCGGCCGCAGGTGCGTCCTCGGTCGCCTCGGCAGGAGCCGGTGCGGGAGCCGCAGGGGCTGCCGCCGCCTGCTTCGCGCTATCGGCGGCCTTGGCTTGCGCCTTCTTCGAGGGAGCGGCCTCGCGGACAGGAGCCACGGCGTCGGGGTTCTTCGCGATCGCGATGAGCTTGGCCACGGTCTCGGTGGGCTGGGCGCCCTTGGCGAGCCATGCGTCGGTCTTGTCGATATCGAGCTCTATGGTCGAGGGGTCCGTGCGGGGGTTGTACCGCCCGAGGATCTCGATGAACCGGCCGTCACGCGGCGCACGCGAGTCAGCGGCTACGATGCGGTAGAAGGGGGCCTTCTTCGCACCTGCACGTGCCAGACGGATCTTGAGTGCCAAGTGATTCACCTCCGTGTCGGTGGCCGGTCGGCCACACGTGGGCAAAAGCAGCGACTAATGATACGGGATGCATCTCTGCCGGTCAAAAGGGGCCTGGCGCAGGTACTCCGGGGGTCCTTAGGCCACTCAGAACCCCCCGGGTAGACTCGGGATGCCGCGCATCCGCTTGCGCTTGCCGCCCTTCCGCATCTGGCTCATTTGCTTGACCAACTTCTGTGCCTGCGCGAACTGCTTCAGTACCTGGTTCACGTCGAAGACGCTCACGCCGGCGCCCGCCGCGATGCGCTCCCGTCGCGACCCGTTGATGCTGGACGGCTTGCGGCGCTCCCCCTCCGTCATGGAGCGGATGACCGCCTCCACACGGGTGAGCGCCCCCTCGTCGAGCTTCGCGTCCTTGGGGAGCTTGTTGGCCCCGGGGACGAGCGCAAGGATGTCTGTGAGCGACCCCATCTTACGCACCTGCTGGAGCTGGGCGAGGAAGTCGTCGAGCGTGAACGCGCCGCTCGCGAGCCTGGCTTCCATCTCCGAGGTGGTGTGGGTGTCGAACGTCTCCTGCGCCTTCTCGATGAGCGTCACGACGTCGCCCATGCCGAGGATCCGCTTGGCCATGCGCTCGGGGAAGAACGGCTCGAGGGTGTCGAGCTTCTCCCCCACTCCGGCGAACTTGATGGGCTTGCCGGTGACCGAGCGGACCGACAACGCCGCCCCACCCCGGGCGTCGCCGTCGAGCTTCGTGACGATCACGCCGTCGAAGTCGACGCGCTCGGCGAAGGCAGCCGCGGCGTTCACCGCATCCTGGCCGGTCATCGCATCGATCACCATGAGGACCTGGTCGGGTCTGACCGCGGTCTTGATGGCGGCGGCCTCGGCCATCATCTCCTCGTCGATGTGCAGACGGCCGGCGGTGTCGATGATGACGACATCGCGCATCCGGCTGACCGCCTCGCGGACGCCTGCCTGGGCGATCGCGACGGCGTCGGTGCCTTCCCCGCGGTACACGGGGATGTCGAGCTGCCTGCCGAGCGCCTCGAGCTGGTCGATGGCGGCCGGCCGGTACACGTCACAGGCGATGAGCAGCGGGCTCTTGCCCTGCGAGCGCAGGAGACGGGCGAGTTTGGCGGCCGCTGTGGTCTTGCCCGAGCCCTGGAGACCGACGAGCATCACCACGGCGGGCATCCTGCCGGAGAGGACGAGCCTGGACTCGGCGGTGCCCATGAGCGTCGTGAGCTCATCGAGGACGATCTTCACGACCATCTGCCCGGGCGTGAGGCTCGTCATGACCTCCTGGCCGACCGAGCGCTCGCGGACTCGCGCGACGAAGGACTTGACCGTCTTGAAGTCGACATCGGCCTCAAGGAGTGCCACGCGCACTTCGCGCATGGCGGCGTCGACGTCGGCCTCGGACAGGATGCCGCGGCCGGTCAGCTTGGCGAAGACCGCTTGCAGCCGGTCACTGAGAGTGTCGAACACGATGCCTCCGGGGATCAGATTGCTGCGTGGATGCGGGTGGGACGGCCTTTCACCCTACGGAGACACGCGGCAGGAGTCAATCACCTGGAATCGCGTCACCGGCATGAGTACGACGCCCGCCCGGCCATCAACATCCTCGAGCGGAACCGGCCCGATGAACCTGCTGTCCAAAGACACGGGGCGATTGTCGCCGAGGATGATGATCGTGCCCTCGGGAACCACGAACGGGTCGATGACGCGTGCATCCGCACCGATTATCGCCTGCGGGGCAACGTAAGAGGGAGCGCCGTTGACGTAGGCGACATCACCGGCGAACGAGACGGTGTCGCCAGGCAGCGCGACGACACGCTTGAGCACGCCGACGCGCTTTCCCCGATCGGTGACGGTGACCGAGACGATGTCTCCGGGGGTCGGATCGCCGTAGCCGCGTGTGACCAGAACGCGGTCGCCCGGGAGCAGCGCGGGATACATCGAGTCCCCCTCGACCCGCACGACACGACAGACGATGAAGAACACCGTGACGAATATGCCGAGGGCGACCGCGAGCAGCACCATGAGGAGCAGATGGCGGCGATCCTGCTCCCGCCAGACAATGAAGCGCGGACGCTCCATCAGCGACTCACTCCAGGTCGCCGACGATAGCAGACGAGAAGACGTCGGGATCGAAGGGCTCGAGGTCATCGATGCCCTCTCCCACCCCGATGCGCACGACGGGGAGGCCGAGCTCGCGCGCGACAGCCACCACGATCCCGCCCTTCGCGGTGCCGTCGAGTTTGGTGAGCACGAGTGCGTCGAGATCGAGCGCACGGTGGAACTCGCGAGCCTGCACGAGTCCGTTCTGCCCCGTCGTCGCGTCCATGACGAGCACGACGCGGACCGGGTGCGGGCTCTCGCGTTCTGCAACGCGCCGGACCTTGACGAGCTCGGCCATGAGGTCCGCAGAGGTGTGCAGCCGTCCGGCGGTATCGACGAGGATCAGGTCGGCGCCGTACTCTCGGCCTGCCGCGAGGGTGTCGAAGGCGACCGCGGCGGGGTCGGAGCCGTGAGGCCGCTCGATGACGGGGACGCCGGCGCGCTCTGCCCAGACGCGAAGCTGCTCGATCGCCGCGGCCCTGAAGGTGTCGGCCGATCCGATGACCACCCGTCTCCCCGAATCAGCGGCCTGCCTGGCGAGCTTGCCCACCGACGTGGTCTTGCCCGTGCCGTTGACGCCGACCACGAGCACCGTGGCCGGTCCCGACGAGAAGGGATCGTCGCCCTCGACCGTGACCTCGGCGGCGATCTCGCTTCTCAGACGGGCGAGCACGCACGCAGCGTCGGGCAGCGCCTCGCGGACCGCGGCATCGCGCAGGCGGTCCACCATCTCGGTGGTTGCGGTGACGCCCATGTCCGAGGCGATGAGCGCGTCCTCGAGATCCTCCCAGAACGAATCGTCGAGATCCGGCCCGCGGCGCAGCAGCACGTTGAGGTGTCCCTGGAGCTCGTTGCGCGTCCGGGAGAGGCCCTCTCCGATGCGTTTGAACCAGGGCTCAGGCACCGCCGTCACCGTCTCGTGCGGGGCGCTCGATCTTCTGGCTCACGACCTTGCTCACGCCGTCGGCCTGCATCGAGACCCCGTAGAGCACGTCGGCCATCTCCATGGTGCGGCGCTGGTGGGTGACGACGACGAACTGCGTGTGACCGCGCAGACTGTCCACGAATGCGATGAAGCGGCGCAGGTTCGTGTCGTCGAGCGCCGCCTCCACCTCGTCGAGGATGTAGAACGGGCACGGGCGGGTGCGGTAGACCGCGAACAGGAGCGCGAGGGCGGTGAGCGACTTCTCGCCGCCGGAGAGCAGGCTCATCTTCTGGAGCCGCTTGCCGCGCGGTTGGGCGACCACCTCGACGCCTGTTGCCTCGAGGTCGTCGGGTTCTGTCATCGCGAGCGAGGCGTTTCCGCCCGGGAAGAGTAGGGCGAAGATGTCCTGGAAGTGCCGGTCGACGAGTTCGAACGTGTCGAGGAACCGGTCACGCACCTTGCGATCGATCGCGGCGATGACCTTCTGGAGCGCCTTTCGGCTCGAGGTCAGGTCCTCGAGCTGGCTTTGCATGAACTCCCGCCGGTCGCTCAGGTGACCGTACTCGTCAACGGCCACCGGATTGATGGGGCCGAGGTTGCTCAGCCGCTTGCGCAGCCTGTGGGCACGGTCGGCCGCCGAGGTAGCATCCTCGACAGCCGGGAGCTCGAGCGCGCGCTCGAGGGGCATGCCGAGGTCCTCCACGACCCGCCTGACCGCTGCGGTCACCTGGACCTCGAGGGCCGCCTTCTCGGCGCGAACCGTGCCGGCAGCCTCCACCGCGGCGTCGAGGGACTCCTGCGCGAGCCGGACACCGTCCTGACCGCTGTGGATGGTTTCACGCAGCGACTCGGAGTCGGCCTGCTCGAACCGCGCGCGGTCGCGCAACTTATCCGCGAAGTACTCGGCACGCTCCAGGAGGACCGACCACAGGTCGTGGAGCGGTTGGAGGCGTTCACGGAGGGACTCGAGCGCCTCCTCGGTGGTGCGTGAGTGGTCGACGGTGAGGCCGAGCTCGCGTGTTTCGGCCGTGAGCGACCCGTAGCGGCGCTTCAGGTGCACCTCTCGCTCGGAGACCGCGGCCACCTCCACCTGGCATGCCGAGAGGCGGTTGGCTACCTCGGTCTCCTCGCGGAACCGGGAGTCGCGTTCCTCTCGACGGGAGATCGTCGCCTCTTCGAGCTCTTCGATGCGCGCGACGCCCTCCGCGATGCGCTCCGTGAGCGCGCGCTGCTGCGGGCGGTCCTTCATCGTCTTCTCGTCTATCTGGCGCAGGCGCAGCCCGATGGCCGCGGCCTCCGTGTCAGACTCGGTGATCGAGTGCTCGAGACGACCCACATCCTCCCGGAGAGACGCCTCCTCACCGGTGAGTGTGGCCAGTGTCTGGCTGAGCTCGAGCGCGTCCTGCTGGGCCGCCTCGAGCGCCTCACGTGCCTCGACCACACCGGCTTCTGCCTCGCCCACCGTCGAAAGGAGCGCCTCCTGCCGGTCGCTTAGCTCCGAGAGCGAACGGCGACGGCTGAGCACGCCTGCGTCCTCGCCGAGCGAGGGTCCCACGCGGACCTTGCCCGAGGGCCACACCGTCTGACCCGACGGCGTGGTGAGCCGCCACGACGACGGGATCGCCGCGAGCGCCTCGTCGAGGGTATCGACGACACGCACGTCGCCGATGAGCGCCGCGAGCCCCGCCCGTACCGACGGATCGCACTCGATGACATCGAGGAGGCGCACGCCGGGGCCGTCGGCGGGCATGTCGGGGGCAACGGATGTGTCGATCGGCATGAGTGCGAAGTCGGTAGCCCCGTGCTTCTCGAGCAGTGCGACAGCCGGCGAGACTCCGTCGGCGGTCATCATGAGCACGCAGAAGAGGTCGGCGCCGAGCACGCGCTCGAGAACCGGTTCGTAGGCTTCGGGAACCGAGACGTGGTCGGTCACCGGGCCGATGACGCCGGGCATCTCCTGCTCACGCGCGAGCACCCACGCGAGTGCGGGTGAGGCGGCGTCGAAGGCGCGATCGACCTCCTCGAGGGCCCGGATGTGCGCGCGTGCTTCAGCGAGTTCGGCGCGGACCCGCTCGAGATCGGTCTTGCGCGACTCGAGCAGCCGGACACGCTTGTCGACGTCGCTTCCCGCGAGCGCGACCTCTTTGCGTGTCCGTTCGATGCGCTGGGCAAGGTGCTCGAGACGGTTGCGTCTCGCCGAGAGGGTCTGCATGAGGGCGGAGCGCTGGTCGCGGACGTGTTCGGCTCGCTCGGTCAGCATCTCGGACTCGAGCGCGAAGGCCGCAAGGGCCTGCTGTGTGTCGGCAAGACCCCCGCGCGCCTCGTCGACGTCGGCGCGCGCTCGCCGGGCCTCGATCATCACCTGGGAGAGCGCCTCATCTGCGGCAAACCGCTGCTTCTTGATGGTCTCGGCCTCACGCCGGAGTTCGCCGAGCTGCGTGTAGAGCGCCTGAAGCGTCGCGTCGGCTACCGAGCGCTCCTCGGCGATGCGCTCGAGCTCCTGGCCGCGCGCCTCGAGGCGCGTGCCGCTCTGGTGCACCTTCTGGCGGAGTTCGGAGAGCCGCTCAACGAGGTTCTTGCCCTTCTCCTCAAGCAGCAGCAGACCCGAATTGGCGCGCTCGAGCACGGACTGCAGCCGGCGGCGCTGCTCGGAGAGGTCGCCAACGAACAAGCCCTTCTCCTCGAGGAGCGACTGGAATGCGGTGAGCTCGCGCTGCCGTTCGGCGAGGCGATATCGCGCGAGTTCGATCTCGGCATCGTGCTCACGCTCGCGCTTCTCGACGCCGTCCCAGGAAGCCTGCAGCGCGCGCAGGTCGCTCACGGCGAGAGAGACCTCGAGCTCCTTGAGCTCGGACTCGAGATCGCGGTACTGGACGGCCTTGTCGGCCTGGCGCTGTAGCGGGCGCAACTGCCGGTCGATCTCGGCGAGCACGTCGCGGATGCGGTCGAGGTGCACGTCCATCGCCGCGAGCTTGCGCAGCGCCCGGTCCTTGCGCTTCTTGTGTTTGAGGACGCCGGCGGCCTCTTCGATGAGCGCGCGCCGATCCTCGGGCTTGGCGTTCAGGACCTCGTCGATTCGGCCCTGGCTGATGATGGAGTGCGTGTCCCGACCGAGTCCGGTGTCGTGCAGGAGTTCCTGGACGTCCATCAGCCTCGAGGGCGACTGGTTGATCAGATACTCGCTCTCGCCGTTGCGGAACATCCGGCGCGTGATCGTGACCTCGGAGAACTCGAGCGGTAGCGTGCCGTCTGCGTTGTCGAGCACGAGGTCGACCTCGGCGACACCGACAGCCTGCCGGGCCGAGGAGCCCGCGAAGATGACGTCCTCCATCGCGTTGCCGCGCAGCGCCTTGGCGGACTGCTCGCCGAGCACCCACAGGACGGCGTCGGAGATGTTGGACTTTCCCGAGCCGTTGGGGCCGACCACGACCGTGACGCCGGGCTCGAGGCTGAGCCTGCTGCGGTCGGCGAACGACTTGAACCCCTTGAGGGTGAGTGACTTCAGGTACAAGAGACGTCCCTTGAGGCAGGTGACCGGCTCAGGCCGCTGCGCGCGGGAGCGTGCGCGACGAGGCGTATCCTACCACAGCGCTCACGTGTCCCGGCCTCCGGTCGAGTCGTTGTCGTCCGCCTCGAGTGCCTCGAGTGCGGCGGCCGCGGCGGCCTTCTCGGCGGCGCGCTTGGAGGCGCCGTCCCCGGACCCGAGGATGCGACCGTCGAGGGTGACCTCGGAGGAGAACGTGCGGCTGTGCGGCGGACCGACCACATGAGTGATGCGGTACTCGGGTAGCAGGCCGGAGCGGCCCTGCGTGTACTGCTGGAGGACCGACTTGGCGTCGCTGTCGGGTACGTCTTCGGTTGCGTAGCGTGACTCGAGGATGCGGATCGCGAAGCTCGAGGCCGCTTCCAGCCCGCCGTCGAGATAGAGCGCGCCGATGAGGGCCTCGAACGTGTTCTCGAGCAGCGATGCGCGTGCCCGGTCACCGGCCGTGTCGGCGCCCCTGCCGAGTCGCACCTGGTCGCCGATGCCGAGTTCGTCCGCCACGGCGGCGAGGGCGTCGCGCGAGACCGCGTTGTGCTTGCGCCGGGTGAGTTCGCCCTCGGGGGCGTCCGGCAGGGCCCGGTAGAGCTGCTCTGAGACGACGAAGCCGAGGATGGCGTCTCCGAGGAACTCGAGCCGCTCGTAGTCGCCGGCGATGTCGTGCTCGGCGGCGTACGACGGGTGGGTCAGCGCGGTCTCGAGCAGTTCGGGCCGAGTGAACACGCGGCCGACGACCTCTTCGGCACGTGCAAGCCAGTCCTGCGTGGACATGTCAGTCCTCCAGGCGCCTGAAGAGCAGCGTCGCGTTATGCCCTCCGAAGCCGAACGAGTTGCTCACGACCGCCCGAAGTGTGGCCGAGCGGGCGGTGTTGGGCACGTAGTCGAGATCGCACGCGGGGTCGGGCGTGTCGTAGTTGATCGTGGGCGGTATGACGCCATCGCAAAGCGCTCGCACGCAGATCACAGCCTCGAGCGCGCCCGCGCCACCGAGCAGGTGGCCGGTCATCGACTTGGTGGACGACACCGGCGGCGCATCGGCACCGAACACCTGCTTGATCGCACCCGTCTCGGCGGCGTCGCCGAGTTCGGTGGAGGTCCCGTGGGCGTTGATGTAGTCGACGCCATCGGGGGGCATCCCTGCGCGCTCGAGGGCCTGGAGCATAGCTCGCCGGGCGCCGTAACCGTCGGGAGCAGGCGCAGTGAGGTGGTAGGCGTCGGCCGAGGCGCCGTAACCGGCGAGCTCGGCGTAGATCCTGGCGCCTCGGGCACGGGCGTGCGCGAGTTCCTCGAGAACGAGTGCGCCTCCCCCCTCGCCCATCACGAAGCCGTCGCGCTCGGCGTCGAAGGGGCGCGACGCCGCCTCGGGATCGTCGTTCCGCGTGGAGAGCGAGCGAGCGGCGCAGAAGCCGGCAAGGCCGAGTGGAGTGACCCCGCAGTCGAAGCCGCCGGCGATGATCACATCGGCGTCCCCCCGGCGGATGGCCTCCCCCGCCTCGCCGATGGCGTGGTTTCCGGTCGCACACGCGGAGACCGGCGCGTAGTTGATGCCCTTGGCGCCGAGGCGGATCGAGATGTGGCCGGCGGCGAGGTCCACGATCATCATCGGGACGAGGAAGGGACTCACGCGGCCGGGGCCCTTGGTGTCGAGGATCTCCTTCTGCTCTTCCATAGTGCCTAGCCCGCCGATGCCCGAACCGACGATGACGCCCACCCGAGGCGCGTTCGCTTCGGTGATTACGAGGCCCGCGTCGGCGACGGCCTGATCGGCCGCAGCCACGGCGAACTGCTGGAACCGAGAGAGGCGCCGAGCCTCCTTGGCGTCAAGCCAGGGCGAGGGGTCCCAGTCGTCGACCATCGCAGCGAACCGGGTCGGGTACGCCGAGACATCGAACGCAGTGATAGGCCCGACACCGCTTCGACCCGCGGTCACCGACGCCATGACGGCGTCGGCGCCGATGCCCACGGGACTCACCACACCGAGGCCCGTGACGACGATTCGTCTCATGATGCGGCTCCTTCCTCGGCGGCCCGCCACTGGGCACAGAGGCGCTCGACGAGTTCGGCGACCTTGGGGATGTCGTGCACCTGCGCCGCAGAGGTGCCGGCGAAGATGAGTCCGTGCTCCACGTCTCCCCGCTGCGCGGCCTCGAGTGCGTCGATGATGCAGTACTCCTTGCCGCACTCCTTGAGACACGCGCGGCAGCGCGCGATCTCCGGATAGTCGCCGGCTGCGATGCGCTTTGTGAGCGGGCTCGTGATCGCCCGACCCGGCAGGCCGACCGGGCTCTTCGTGAGGATGATGTCCTCATCGGTGGCATCCACGTACATCTGCTTGAAGGCGTCGGGCGCCGAGGACTCCACGGTGGCGGCGAAGATCGATCCCATCTGGACACCGGCGGCGCCTGCATCCAACGCGCGCTTGATATCCGCGCCGGTAGCCAGACCGCCCGCGGCGATAACCGGGATGTCGACGGCCTCGAGGATCTCGGGGAGCAGATCGAAGAGGTGGCGGTCGGTGCCGAGATGCCCGCCGGCGTCACAGCCCTCGACAATCACGGCCGAGGCGCCGAACTTCTCGGCGAGGCGGGCAACGCGTGCCGATCCCACGATGGGGACGAACTCGACACCCGCGTCGCGACACCAGCCGAAGACGTCACGGGAGAAGCCCGCCCCGGCGACCACGAGGTCCACGCCCTCGGCGATCGCGGCCTGTACGAGGTCTTTGAAGATGCGTACCGCGACCATGATGTTGACGCCGATGACACCTGAGCTGGTAGCCCGCGCGAGGCGGATCTCATCGACGAGCTCGGACACGCTCAGTCCGGACCCGGCGATGAGGCCGATGCCACCGGTATCGGCGACTGCGGCGGCCAGGCGTCCGAGCGAGATGCGAACGGCCATGCCGCCCTGGATGATGGGCAGGCGGGCGGTGCGCGAGCCGATGGTGAGGGATGGCAGGTCCATGGCGTCCTCTCGAGGCGGCACGGGCGGCGTCACGCGGTCGTGACGCCGCCCCCATGCGGCAGATGCCGCGACGTTACTCGATGTTGGCGGCGATGAAGTCGACAGCGTCGCCCACGGTCTTGATCGACTCGGCCTCCTCATCGGGGATGGAGATGCCGAACGAGTCCTCGAGCGCCATCACGAGCTCGACGATGTCGAGGGAATCGGCTCCGAGGTCGTCGATGAACGACGCCTCGGGAGACACGTCGTCCTCGTCGGCTGAAAGCTGGTCGACGATGACCTCCTTTACCTTGGCATAGATCTCATCGTGCTCCACAGGTACCACCTCCTTCCCCGTCAGTGCGTAAGAACGCACGGTTCAGACGAACGTCATACCGCCGTCGACGGCGATCGTCTGACCCGTGACATACGATGCGTCGTCGGACGCAAGGAACGCCACACATGCTGCCACATCCTCAGGCGTTCCGAACCTGCCGAGTGCGATGGCACTGCGCGCCGCCTCACGTGCGGCCTCAGGCAGGGCGTCCGTCATGTCGGTTGAAATGAAACCAGGAGCCACGGCGTTCGCACGGACTCCCCGCGAGGCGAGTTCGCGTGCGACCGACTTGGTGAGCCCGATGAGTCCGGCCTTGGCCGCAGCGTAGTTCACCTGGCCGGCGTTGCCGACGAGTCCGACGACCGAGGATACGTTCACGATCGAGCCCGAGCGGGCCTTCATCATCACCTTGCCGGCGGCGCGGCTCATGTAGAAGGCGCCTGAGAGGTTCGTGTCGATGACGGCGTTCCAATCGGCATCGGCCATCCGGACGAGCAGACCGTCGCGGGTGATGCCGGCGTTGTTGACGAGGATGTCCAGACGCCCGAAGTGCTTGAGAACGGCATCCACGAGCGCACCGCAGGCCGCTGGATCGCTCACGTCCGCGCGAAACGCCGCCGCCGATCCGGCGGACGCCTCGATGGCGTCTATGACCGTGGCGGCTGCGGCCTCGTTGCCCGCGTAGTTGATGGCGACGGTGGCGCCTTCGGCAGCGAGTCGGATGGCGATCGCCGCTCCGATGCCGCGCGAACCGCCGGTGACGAGTGCCACGCGCCCTTCGAGACGATTCACGCTGCGGTCACCTCCACGATGTGTGCGATGCCGACCGTCTCGGCAGAGACGGCGTCGATACCCTCGATCCGCCGCGCGAGACCCGTGAGGACGGCACCCGGGCCGGTCTCGACGAGAAGATCCACGCCCATGGACTTCAGGGAACCGAGGGTTTCGGTCCATCGCACCGGCGAGACGATCTGTGCCACGAGCCTCTCCCGGAGCGTCTCGGCGCCGATGGCCGGCTCGGGCGCGGTGTTCTGCACCACGGGTATGGCCGCGTCGGTGAAGTCGACGCCCGTCAGGAGCATGCCGAACGCGTCGGCAGCGGGCGCCATGAGCGGTGAGTGGAAGGGGCCGGCGACCGCGAGCGGTACGACTTTGCGCGCGCCCGCGCCGAGGAGCGCCGCAGTCGCGCTCTCCACACCCGAATGCGTACCCGAGATCACCGTCTGTCCGGGACAGTTGTCGTTAGCCATCCACACGCCGTTGATACCGGCGATGAGGTCGCCGATCTCGTCGGCGTCCATGCCGAGCACGGCAGCCATGGTCCCGGGTGTGTGCTCGGCGGCAAGCGCCATCAGTCGTCCGCGCTCGCACACGAGCTCGAGGCCCGCCTCCACCGAGTAGACCCCCGCCACCGCGAGCGCGACGAGTTCGCCCAGGCTGTGGCCGGCGACGGCAACGGGCGCCACGCCGCGTTCGATGAGCGCGCGGGCCCACGACCACCCCGCGAGATAGAGCAGCGGCTGCGCCACGCGGGTGTCGGCGAGCGCGGCGTCGGGACCCTCGGCTGCGATGCCGCGCAGATCGAAGCCGGAAAGCGCGTCGGCCGCGTCGAGCAGACGGGTGGTGTCATCTCCCGACGGCAGGGAATCGAGCATGCCGACCCGCTGGGAGCCCTGTCCGGGAAACACGAATGCGACGGAACTCGGCATCCGGTCCTCAGTCGCCGCAGGTGGTAGTCAGGCCGCGCATGATTGCCTCGGCGTCCTCGACGAGGGAGCGCACGATGACGGCGGCGGGTTCGATGGCGCAGACCATCGCGGCCGCCTGGCCTGCCATGATCGAGCCCATGTCGAGGTCACCTTCACGCATGGCGAGCGCGAGCTTACCGGTGCCGAGCGTCTCGATCTCCTCAGGCCGGTTGTCCCGGTCCAGTCCCTCGATGATGCGGGTGAGCTTGTTCTTGATCACGCGGACCGGATGTCCGGTCGAGTAACCGGTGACCACAGTGTCCCGGTCGCGCGCCTTGACGATGCGCTCCTTGACGTCCGGATGGATGGTGCACTCCTCGGCACACATGAACCGGGTGCCGAGCTGGACGGCTTCGGCGCCGAGAGCGAATGCGGCGGCCACTCCCCGGCCGTCGGCGATGCCACCAGCGGCGATGACAGGGACCGAGACCGCGTCGGCCAGCTGCGGCGTGAGGACCATGGTCGTGAGCTCGCCGATGTGTCCGCCTGCCTCCATGCCCTCGCCGATGATCGCATCGGCGCCGACGGACTCGAGGCGCTTGGCGAGCGCCACGGTGGGTGCGATCGGGAGCACCTTGATGCCCCGCTCCTTAAGCGCGCTCATGTACTTGCCGGGGTTGCCGGCGCCGGTGGTGATCACCGGCACGCCTTCCTCGAGCACCATCGTCACGAGCTCGTCGATGTGCGGGGTGAGCAGCATGAGGTTCACGCCGAATGGCCGATCGGTCGCGGCCTTCGCGTTGCGGATCTCCTGGCGGAGCAAGTCGGTGGGCATGTGCCCGGCGCCGATGACGCCGAGGCCCCCCGCGCTGCTCACGGCCGCAGCCAACTCGGCGGTCGCGGTCCAGGCCATGCCACCCTGGATGATCGGATACTCGATGCCGAGAAGGCTCGTGACGCGGGTGCGTATCGTCATCGAACGGGCCCCTTCGTCCAGCGGACGATCGCAGCGCCCCACGTGAGCCCGGCGCCGAAACCGACCAGGGCGAGCACGTCTCCGGGGCGAAGATTGCCGCTAGTATACAGGTCGTGTACGGCGAGCGGAATCGACGCTGACGACGTGTTTCCGACCCACTCGATATGCGACACGACGCGTTCCTGGGGGATGCCGAGACGGTCGGCCACGGTGTCGAGGATCCGCTGATTGGCCTGGTGCGGGACGAGCCACGTGACGTCATCGGACGTGAGGCCGGATGCCGCGAGCGCGCGCTCTGTGGTCTCAGGTATGGCCCGGACCGCGAACTTGAACACCTCGCTGCCGACCATCCGCACCTGGTGCAGTCCCTCGGCCACCCGCTCGGGGGTGCACGGCATGGCCGAGCCGCCCGCCGGGATGGTGAGGACGTCGGCGCCGGTTCCGTCCGAGCCGAGGTCGATACCCATGACGCCCGGCTCATCCGAGGTCTGCAGGACGACCGCGCCGGCGCCGTCCCCGAAGAGCACGCACGTCCGGCGGTCGGTGAAGTCGACATGCCGTGTGAGCGCGTCGGCGCCGATGACGAGCACGGTGCTCGCGCGGCCCGCCTCGATGGTGACCGTCGCGTGGTGGAGCGCGAAGACGAAGCTCGTGCATGCGGCCATCACGTCCACAGCCGCACAGGTCAGTCCGAGTTTGGCCTGGACGAGCGATGCGGTGGAGGGGAACACGTGGTCCGGACTGGAGGTGCCCACAACCAGGAAGTCGAGGTCATCCACGGTCAGACCGGCGTCCGCGATAGCCGCGGCGCCGGCAGCGACAGCGAGGTCCGAGGTGGCCTCCCCCTCCGCCGCCAACCGACGCTCGCCGATCCCCGTCCGCGTGCGGATCCACTCATCGGTGGTATCGACCATCGCCTCGAGGTCCGCGTTGGTGAGCCGACGCTCGGGCAGGTAGGCGCCGATACCGATGATGGCAGCGTGCTTCATGCGGGCTGGATGCTCCCTAGGGCGGGCTGGCGGCCACGGGATGGCCGTCGGTGTCCGAGTAGTGTACCTGTTTCGGCGCCCGCGGCAACCTCAGCCGCGTCGGGCGATCTCCCCGGCGATGCGGTCCGTGAGGTCATTTCGCACCGCGCGGGCGGCGACCATGATCCCGTTGGTCACAGCCCGGGCCCCCGAGCTGCCGTGACCGATGATGCAGACGCCTGCCACACCGAGCAGCGGCGCGCCGCCGTAGGTGTCCGGGTCGAGCTTCCCCTTGAGCGCGCGCAGTGCGGGCTTGAGCACCGCGGCTGCAAGCTTCGTATGCAGGTGTGCGGTGATCGAGGTCTTGAGCTCTGCGAAGAGCGTTGCCGAGAGGCCCTCGAGCGTCTTGAGGGTTACGTTGCCGGTGAACCCGTCGGTGACCACGACATCGGTGGTGCCTGCAGGGACGTCGCGGCCCTCGACATTACCGGCAAAGCCGGGGACGTCCGCGGCGAAGAGCGCGTGGGCCTCCTGGGCGAGTTGCGAGCCTTTGGTGGGCTCCTCACCGATGTTGAGCAGGCCGACGGTCGGCTCGTCGACGCCGAGAACGGCCTGGGCGTACGCGCGTCCCATGATGGCGAACTGCACGAGCATCTCGGGTTTCACGTCGGCGTTGGCGCCCACATCGAGAAGGACAGTCGGGCGAGCGGATGCCGGGATGACTGCGGCGATCGCGGGCCGTTGCACGCCCGGGATTCGTCCCATGACGAGGGTCGCGGCCGCCATGCACGCGCCGGTACTCCCCGCGCTGAAGAAGCCCTCGGCGCGACCTTCGCGCACGAGGCGGCACCCGACCACGATCGAGGAGTCCTTCTTCGAGCGGACCGCGGTGGCGGGGTGCTCACCCATGCCGATCACCTCGGTGGCGATGACCGGGGTGCAGCGCTCCGAGGCATGCGGCGCCACGACGGACTCGGGCCCGACGAGGAGCACGTGGAGGTCAGGATCGAGCGAGAGCGCCTGCGCGACACCCTCGGTGACGACACCGGGAGCGTCGTCACCACCCATGGCGTCGACGGCGACGGTCACGATGGAGCGCGGCATCCGTCTCCCTCCGGTCGATCAGTCGATTTCACACGCGGTGAGCAGCCGCGCAACATCCACGTCGCGCTCGAGGATCTCACGGATGCGGGCGGCCTTGCCCGAATCGTGGAGCCGCATGCGACCGATGAGCGCGTCCATGCGTTCGACCGCCGTGAGCGTGTCCGTCTCGACGAGGATCATCGGCACGCCGAGCTCTTCGGCGCGCGTGGTGACGGCGATACTGGGCGGCAGGTTGCCCGTGAGCACGATGCAGCGGGTGTTCGTCTCGAGCGCCGCGAGCTGGACGTCGGCGCGGTCGCCGCCGGTGATGACAGCCTTGCGAGCCTTGCGGCGGAAGAACCGCAGGGCCTTGTCCTGCCCCATGGCCCCGACCATGAACGTCTCCACCCGGTCATCGAGTCGGTCTACCGCCGTAAGGACCGTGCCGCCGAGCTCGTCGACGATCTCGGCGATGGTGACCGCACCGAGTGCGGCATCGTGAGGCAGCACGCCGAAGACCGGGAAGCCACGCGACTCCAGGAAGGGCGCCACCCGCTCGCGCGCCACCGTGAGCCGGGACTCGTGGATGCCGTTGAGGAGGAGTCCTGCCAGCCGGTCGCCGAGGGCAGCGCCTTCGGCCAGCGCCTCCTCGGGCAGATCGGTCGGCTTCGGACGGTCCACGAGCAGGACGCGGGCGTCGAGAAGCGATGCGACCGTGCACGAGGACAGTCCGGCAGCGGTGCCCTGGGCAGGCTCGGTCGGCCCCTCCACCACCATGACGTCCCGGCCGTCGGAGCACCGGCTGAAGGCGCCAAGCACCTGCTCATGAGAGGGCGGCTCGGCACCCGCAAGGATCTGCTCGACAAAGGCCTGTGAACGGACCACCGGGCAGACATCGGCCTGAGCGGATGGGCGTGCGAGGGCCCGGTTGATGTAGACGGCATCCTCATCGGAGGGAACGCCGTCGACGATCACGGGCATTGTCCCGTAGGGCTTGAAGTAGCCCACGTCGAGACCACGGTCGGCCAGGATGCCGATGAGGGCGAGTGCGATACCGCTCTTACCCGTGTACGGCCTGGTGGACGTGACGACGATCGTCCGCATGGTCAGCCTCCGATTCCGATGCGAATATCGGCAGCGATCGCTCCGGCGCCCCGGTCGCCGACGATCAGCGGGTTGATGTCGAGCTCCATGATGTCCTCGACGTCGGTGACGAGGGTGGAGACCCGGCAGATGACGTCCACGATGGCGTCGATGTCAGCGGGCTGCTGGCCGCGCACGCCACGCAACAGTGCCGCTCCGCGGATCTCGGCGACCATCTCACGGGCGTCGGCTTCCGACACCGGGGCGAGTCTGAAGGTCACATCCTTAAGGACCTCCACGTACACGCCGCCGAGCCCGAACATGACCATCGGCCCGAAGCTCGGGTCGCGGTTGACGCCAACGATGACCTCACGACCTGGCGGCAGCTGCTGCTGGATGGTGACGCCCCAGACCCGTGCGTCGGGCATGCGCAGGGCGACACGGCCCATGATCGTCTCGTAGGCGGCGTCGAGGGCGGCCTCGTCCTCGATGTCCAAGACGATGCCGCCGATGTCGGACTTGTGCAGGATGTCGGGACTCGCAACCTTCATGACCACGGGATACCCGATGCGGGCCGCTAGCTCACGCGCCGCAACCGCCTCGCCCGCGAGACCCGATGCCGGTACGGGGATGCCGTACGCCTCGGCGACGCGCTGGGCAGACGCCTCGGTGATGAACGTCCGCCCTGCCTCGCGCGCATGGGCGATCGCGTCTGTCACGGCGGCGACGTCCCCGGAGATCGCACAGGCCTGGGCGGTTGGCTTGGCCATCTGAATGGCGTGCTGCTGCATGGCGTTGAGCGTTGCGACCGCACGCTCTGGGAAGGGGAAGTTGGGGACGCCCCCCTCCTTGAGGATGAGGCGTCCACGGGCGACCGACTGATCCCCCATGAACACGGCGAGCGTGGTGGTCCCGGTCTCCTTGGCAGCGTCAATCACGAAGCGGGCGGTCTCGTCGGGCTCGGTCATCGCCTGCGGCGTGAGGATGACCACTGCCGAGTGCACACCGGGGTCATCGGCGAGGATGCGCAGCGCGGCGCCATAGCGGGCCGCATCGGCGTCGCCGAGGATGTCCACCGGGTTGTAGAACGCGGCAGCCGGCGGGAGGACAGCCCGGAGGGCCTCCACCGTGGCCGCCTCCAGCGATGCGAGCCGGAGTCCGTAGCGCTCCGCGGCGTCGGTTGCAAGGATCGCGGGGCCCCCGGCGTTGGTGAGGATGACGGTCCCGGCGCCGGACGGCAGCGGTTGCCGCGCGAATCCCTCGGCGAAGTCGAAGAGCTCCTCGACGCTTTCGGCACCGATCGCTCCGGCGGCACGGAACGCCGCCTCGTAGGCCACTCTCGATCCCGCGAGGCTGCCGGTGTGGGACGACACTGCGCGTGCACCCGCATCCGAGCTTCCTGCGGTAAGCGCGACGAAAGGTACGCGCTTCACGAGGTCGCGAACCGCTTCGACGAACGCGCGGCCCTCGCCAATGGCCTCGAGATAGGCGACCACCACGCCGGTGTGCACGTCCTGGGCCCACGCGCGCACGAGGTCCGCCTCGGAGACGTCGGCCTTGTTGCCGAGGCTGACGAAGTGCGCGAGCCCGATCCCGGCACCCGCCGCCCAGTCGAGGATGGCCGTGCCAAGCGCGCCCGACTGCGACAGGAAGGAGATCGAGCCCACCGAAGGCATGACCGGCGCAAAGGACGCGTTCACACCCGAGCGGGTCGAGATGAGGCCGAGACAGTTGGGTCCGAGGATGCGGACGCCGTGGGTGCGCGCAAGAGCCATCAGTTCGCGCTCGAGAGCGGCTCCCTCGGGGCCAGTCTCCCGGAAGCCGGCGGAGATGACGATCGCCGCCTTTGTGCCCACACGACCGCACTGCTCGATGACACCGGGTACCCGGTGTGCGGGAACCACGATGACGACGAGGTCGGGCGTCGACGGAAGATCCTCGAGGGACGCATACGCGTCGTGGCCCAGGATCACTCCTCCCGCGGGGTTGATGGGATACACGGGACCCTGGAAGGCGCCCGCCAGAAGGTTCGCAAAGACCGCGTGGCCGACCTTCGTCTCATCGCGTGAGGCGCCGACGACCGCGACAGAGCGAGGAGTGAAGAACTCCTCGAGCACTCCAACCTCCCTTATCAGCAGTGATGCCGGCAATGGCCCCGGCACCACCGCGGAGTCACCGCCTACACGCACGTGCGCTGCGTCCGCCGCGTCATCTGCGGACGCGGAACGGCGCCGGCACCCCGGCGCCGAGTGCGCTACTCGGTGTCGATGATCTCTTTGCCGTTGTAGTATCCGCACTCAAGGCACACACGGTGCGGCAGCTTCGGCTGGTGGCACTGAGGGCACACCGAGCGGGACGGCGCCTCGACGTGATGGGTTGCGCGTCGCGCATCGCGCACGGCGCGGGTGGTCTTCCTCTTGGGTACGGCCATCGGTGACGATCTCCCTTCACATGCCGCGCATGTGGCGGCACCAGATCTTAAGAGGCGTCCGGTCGGGGCCGGAGCAAGGCGACATGATAGCACAGCATCGTCGTGCACGGGCAAGTCGGGTCGGCGCCTGCCTCACGCGTCGTCGTCGGGCAGGAGTTGCTTCAGGACGTCGAACGGCGATGGCGGACGGTCGGCGTCGCAGCCGCACGGTCCGTCGGCGAGATCCGCGCCGCACGCAGGACAGATTCCCGGGCAGTCCTCGGCGTGGACGGGTGCGAGCGGGATCTCGATCGCCAGTGCCGCCGAAACAGCCTCGAGGATGTCGATGGCGCCCTCCTGGATGTAGCCGTACTCCTGCTCTTCGGGGATTCCCTCCTCGTGTCCGTGCTGGACGAAGAACGCGTCAACCTGACCGGTGACAGCGAGGGGGAACTCCTTCAGGCAGCGGCTGCAGACGGCGTCGAGTTCGACGGAGACGGTCGCGTCGACCACGATGCCAGCGCCGGTGTTGGTGACGACGCCCGAGATGTGCGCCGGACCGAGTGGCGTGTACTCCTCAGTGCCCAGGACGACCGGGGGAAGCTCGAGATCGTCTTCGAGCGTGACGACGGCACCCAGGTCTTCGAGGATGTCTCGGACGTCGATGCCAAACCCGGTGGGGGTCATCGCGTCACTGTGCGCCCCGCTGCGCGACCTTGCCCTGGAGCCGGTCGCGACCGCGCTGCACCGCGGTGAGGAGCTTGCCAAGGTTGACCTCGAGGTTCGCGAGCATCTCGTCGGCGTAGTCCTCGGCGCCGAGCCGAATCTCGCGCTCGCGATTGCGCGCATCATCAAGGATCTCAGCGCGCTGCTGCTCGGCGAGCTTCACGATCTCCTGATCGGCCGCCATCGCCTCGGCGCGTGCCTTGGCCTCCTCCAGGATGCGGTTGGCCTCCTTCTCGGCTTCTTCCAGCATCTCCTGGCGCTCCTTGACGATCCAACGCGCCTGCTTGAGCTCGTCCGGGAACTGAGCTCTGATCTCGTCGATGACCTCGTACACCTTCTCCGGATCGACCATCTTCGCTCCGGACAGCGGCACGCTCCGGCTGCTGTCGATGAGTTCCTCGATGTGGTCGATGAGCGCCAAGATGTCCATGCGTACCTCCCTAGAGGGACTGGTGCAACCGTGAGGCGAGAGCCTCGCATACTGCGTCTGGCACGAGCCCTTTCACTGTCCCGCCGTGGCGGGCAATCTCCTTGACTGCCGACGAACTCAAGAAAGCGTACTCGGGAATGGACATGATGAACATCGTCTCGACCGCCTTGTCGAGCCGATAATTCAACTGGGCCATCTGCAGTTCCCGCTCGAAGTCAGTGACCGCGCGCAGGCCCTTGATGATGACCGTCGCATCCATCTCCTGTGCGAAGTCTACTAGAAGACGGTCGAAAGGTCGCACAACCACGTTCCCAAGGCGAGAAACCTCGGCCTCGATGAACGCCACGCGCTCCTCGACGGTGAACAGCGGCCCTCCCCCCTTGTCGGGGCTGAAGGCCACGGCGACGATCACCTCGTCGAAGATCCCGGAGGCGCGCTCGATGACGTCGAGATGGCCGTTGGTGACCGGATCGAACGTGCCGGGACACAGGGCTCGCTTCACTCAACCCCCTCAGCCGTCGTAGCGTGCGATCGACACGGCCGTGTCGCCGTACGCAAGCTCGGTGACCGCCACGAACCCCATCGGCCACTCAGGCGACGTCGCCCGCGCGTGCTCGTAGATCACGAGGGCCTCCCGCTCGAGCCGGCCCGCCTTGGCCAGCCGCGCCACGATGCCTGTGACCTGCGACGCGTCTATCCTATAAGGCGGGTCCGCAAAGAGCAACGCGACCGGCTCCGGCACAAGACGGTGAAGGTCCGACCGCTCCGCCCTCCCGGTGACAAGGGCGGTCTCACCCGCCCCGGCGTCGAGCGTGTCGAGGTTGCGGCGCAGCACGGCTGCGGTACGGCGGTCGGCTTCGACGAACGTGACGTGGGCCGCGCCACGCGAGAGCGACTCGATGCCGAGCGCGCCGCTGCCGGCGTAGAGGTCGAGCACGCGGGTGCTGGCGAGCGAGCCGACACGGGCGACGATCGCGGAGAAGATGCCCTCGCGCACCCGATCGGCGGTGGGTCGGGTCTCAGTGCCGGGCGGAGCGGTGATACGCCGGCCGCGCCATCGTCCCGCGATCACCCTCATCCGCTGTTCACCAGCTCCCAGGCGGCGCCGAGACGGGCGCGCGTGTACTCTCGGAGCGGGACGTGGGCCGGAGCCGTGAGGTCCGGGTCCGCATCCACCAGTTCGCGGGCATCGGTGCGCGCAACCGTGAGTATCTCCTGGTCCGTGGCGAGCGAGGCGACCCGGAGGGCCGGTAGCCCGCTCTGCCTGAAGCCCAGCACGTCGCCCTCGCCCCGAAGGCGCAGGTCGTGCTCGGCAAGCTCGAACCCGTCGTTGGTCGAGACGATCGCCTCCATGCGCGCCCGACCGTCAGCAGTCTTGGGATCGGCGAACAGCAGCACCTCGGCTGGCCGCTCCCCTCGGCCGACACGGCCACGTAGCTGATGCAGCTGTGCGAGACCGAAGCGCTCCGCGTCCTCGACGATCATGATGGTCGCCTCCGGCACGTCGACGCCGACCTCGATCACGGTGGTGGCGACAAGGACGTCGACGTCCCCGGCGCGGAAGCGCTCCATCGTTGCGTGCTTCTCGGCGGGTGGCATGGCTCCGGTGAGAAGCCCCACGCGAAGGTCCGGGAAGACCTGACGTTGCAGCCGACGTGCCTCCGAGGTGGCGGCCTTCGCCTGCGTCGCATCGCTCTCATCGACGAGCGGGCACACGATATAGGCCCGGTTCCCGTCGGCGACAGCGCGCCGTACCGCATCGTACGCGTCCGCTCTGCCCGAACGGGGCACGAGTCGTGTGGTCACGTGATCGGCCGCTCGGCCACCGGGACGCTGGCGTAGGTACGTCACCTCCAGGTCACCGTAGACCGTCAGCGCGAGGCTGCGCGGTATGGGGGTGGCGGTCATCACGAGCAGGTCGAGGCCCTCCCCCTTCTCGCGCAGGCTGAGGCGCTGGCCCACGCCAAAGCGGTGCTGCTCGTCCACGATCGCAAGTGAGAGCCGACGGTACGTGACGCCCGGCTGGATGAGCGCGTGGGTGCCGAGGGCCACGGTGATGGTGCCGTCGGAGAATCCCGCGAGCGCCCGTTCACGGTCGGCTGACGGCGTGGAGCCGGTGAGGAGTGCCCAGGTGACCCCGGCAGCATCGAGAAGCGGACCGACCGCCCGGGCGTACTGCGTTGCCAGCACCTCGGTGGGTGCCATCATCGCGGCCTGGGTGTCCGAGTCGGCGCACGCCACGAGCGCGTGGGCGGCGACGGCCGTCTTGCCCGTGCCGACATCGCCGAGGAGCATGCGGTTCATTGGCCGGAGGGACGCCATGTCGGCAAGAACGGCATCGACCGCGGCGACCTGGTCGTTGGTGAGGGCGAAGGGCAGAGCCCCGCGTAGAGCGGCAAGGCGCTCGCCATCGACGGTGTGTGCGTGGCCCAGCCGATCCTCGACGATGCGGTGACGCCGAAGTGCCATGACGAGCTGGACTGTCAGCAGTTCGTCGTAGGCGAGCCTGCGCCGCGCCGCGTCCCGCCCCTCGGCCGATGTGGGGAAATGGATCGCCTGCAGCGCGGAAGCGAGCGGCACCAGATCGTGTCGGAGCCGCAATCGTGAAGGCAACGGGTCCGGCCGGTCCCCCGCTGCAGTGAGCGCCTCGGCTACGAGTCGGCGGATCCAGTTGGTTGTGAGGCCCTCGGTCGCGCCGTGGACGGGGAGGATGCGTGCAATGTCGGGCTCGGAGCCGTCGTCGGGCAGCTTCTCCACGAAGGGGTTCCGCATCTGCTTGAGGCCGTATTCGAGGGTGACCGCTCCCGCGAACGCGACACGCTCACCGGTCCTGAAGCGCTGCGCGACGTACGGCTGATTGAACCAGACGCCGATGAGGGCGCCGGTGCCATCGACGATCCCCACTTCGGTGATCGTGAGACGGGGGCGGGGCCTCTTGACCTTGATGTCGTGCACGCGACCGACCACCGTGGCATCCGAGCCCGGGGGGACGGTGCGCAGGTCGGCGGTGTGAGACAGGTCGAGATACCGGAACGGGGCGTGCATGACGAGATCGTCGATGGTTTCGATCCCCATGCGTGCGAACGCTTCCGCGCGCCTGGCGTCCACGAGTCGTAGCGTGGAGACGGGCTCAGCGGAACGGGCGAGCGCGGCAGCGCGCGCCGAGACGTTCGCTTCTCCCCCATCGCTCATTGCATCCGCCTACGGCAGACGATAGTACGCGGCTCCAACCGCACTGGGGCCGGCGTAGGTCCCGATGACGGCGCCCACGGTCACCGTGTGGACGAGTTCGTAGCGGGCGCCTGCCTCATCGATGGCCGCGAGCAGCTCGTCGGCGAGCTCGGGAGCCCGTGAGTGCAGGATGGCGAGTGCGACGGGCCCGTCAGCAGACGCGAGGGCCACTTGCGATGCGATCTCCGCGTACGCCTTCTTCGAACCCTTGAGCTTCTTGAACGGCTCGATGATACCGTCGCTGTTGAACGTGAGAACCGGTTTGATGTTGAGCATGGATGCCGCTAGACCCTGGGCCTTGCCCGCGCGCCCGCCCTTGACAAGATAGTCGAGGGTGTCGAGCGCGAACAGGAACTTGCAGTCGTGCACCACACGCTGCGCCGCACGTTCCACACCGTCGAGATCGGCACCTGCGGCGCGCGCGTCAAGCGCCGCCGAAAGCGCGAGCGCCTCGCCCGCCGAGACGATGCGCGTATTGACCACTCGCACCGGGATCGGCGCCATCTTGGCCGCCATACGCGCGGATTCGATGGTGCCCGAGAGTGCTTCACTGAGGTGGATCGAGACGATACCGGTGCACCCCTGGTCGGCGAGGTCACGATAGACCGCCCCGAAGTCGGCCGGCGATGGCTGTGAGGTCTTGGGAAGGGCGGTAGCGCTCCCGAGCATGTCGTAGAAGTCGTCCGGTCTGAGATCGGTCCACTCGAGGTAGGTGTCGTCACCGAAGGTCACCTTGAGAGGCACCATCACAACGTCGTTCTCGGCGAGCCACTCAGGGCCGAGGTCGCAGGTGCTGTCGCAGACGATTCCGATACGGCCCATGATTGACCCCTATTCCACTGAGACGATGACCGGATACAGCGGCTGTTCGCCGCGATGTGCTTCGACCTCACAGTCGGGATGCGCGGCTGCGAGCTTCTCGGCGAGCGCAGCCGTCTGGACGTCGTCGAGATCCGCACCGGCGAGCACGGTGATGGTCTCGGCACCGTCGATGATGGTCTCGACCGATCGTAGTGTGACGTCGGTGACGTCCGAGCCGGCGACCACGATCTCGTGGTCGACGATGCCGATCACGTCGCCGGTCTTGATGCGGCCGACTTTTCCTTTGGCGTCCTTGACCGCGGTGGTGACTTCGGCAGTGCGCACTGCGGAGGCTGCCTCGGTCATCGACTCCACGATCGGGTCGAGATCCTCGGAGCCGTCATAGGCGAGCATGGCCGCGAAGGCCTGCGGCACCGCCGTCGTCGGAACCACTGCGACAGGCCGGTCGGCGACGTCGATCACCTGTTGGGCGGCCATGATGATGTTCCGATTGTTGGGCAGCACGATCACGGCGTCGGCGTTCACATGGCCGACCGCCTCAAGGATCTCGGCTGTGGACGGGTTCATGGTCTGGCCGCCGCTCACAACGACATCGACGCCGAGGCTCGTGAGTATGCGCTCCATACCCTCTCCAGCTGCGACTGCGACGAACCCGACCGGCTTGGGGGGGCTCGCGTCGCGCCGGAGTCCCTCGGCCCGCTCGTGGGTCTGCCGGCGCATGTTGTTGATGTGCACCTCGGAGACTTCGCCCAGACCGGTTGCCCAGGACAGCACCGTGCCCGGTTCGTCGGTGTGCACGTGCACCTTGTACGTCTCCTGGTCTCCCACGACGAGTTCGGACCCGCCGACGCCGGACATGTACTCCTCGATCACCAAGCGATCGGCCTGAGCACCGTGCAGTAGGAACTCGGTGCAGTAGAGGTACTCCTCGTCGTTCCAGTCGTCCTCGGGTACCACGGTGAGCTCACCTGTCGAGGTGGTCAGGTCGTGTTCGCGGTACTCGTGCCCCTCGAGCGCGGCGACGAAGCCCTCCGCAAGGATGGCAAGCCCGAAGCCCCCGGCATCGACCACGCCGTTCTCCTTGAGAACCGGCAGGAGCTCGGGACCCCGCCTCACCGAGTCGAAGGCGGCCTGAACGACGACGTCGAGAAACTCCTCGAGCGGCACTCCGGCGGTGACCGCGGCGCGCGCCGCCGCCGCGGAGTCCTTCAGGACGGTCAGCATGGTCCCCTCGACCGGTTTGCGGACCGCCTGAAAGGCGACAGTCGTGCTGCGTTCGAGCGCGGTGGCCACAACCTCGGGGGTGAGCTCGGTGGCGGAGCCCGCGACGTCACACACACCGCGGAGCATCTGGCTCAGGATCACACCCGAGTTGCCGCGTGCACCCATGAGCGATCCATGGGTGATCGACTGGCAGATCTGCGAGAGCGATGCGTCGTGGGAGAGCCGCGCGAGATCCTGCTCGACCGCGTCGAGGGTGAGCGACATGTTGGTACCGGTGTCGCCGTCGGGGACCGGGAACACGTTGAGGCGGTTGACCTCCTCGATCCGGTCCTTGAGCGCACCGGCGGCGACCGAGAAGAGCGTCACCGCATCGTGTTGAGGCCGCGCGCTCATGAGTGGTCCGGTTTCTTGCGGACCTTGATCCCCTGCACGTGAACGTTGACGTCAGCCACGTGGACATCCGCGTCGTGGGTCATCGCGTAGCGCACGCGATCGGAGAGATTGCGCGAGACCTGCGTCAGGTTGGTCCCGTGCTCGATCACGACGTACAGATCCACGACGACGCTCCGCTCGTCACGGTTCGTGATGACGATGCCCTTCCGCAGCTTGTCGCGCGACAGCAGCTGCGCGACACCGTCACGCAGTGATGGGCTTGCCATGCCGACGATGCCGTAGCATTCGAGCGCGACGTAGCCCGCGATGTCCTGCAGCACTACGTTTGCGATGGTTACGGTTCCCCGCGGCTCGTCTGCCATGCCGCCCTCCTTCGTGGTCTCACGCGCGCTCGGCGGGCGCGTGACGGCGTGAGACGTAGTATAGCCGATGCCGAACCGCGCGCACGTCACCGTCAGCGGGGTACACGTGGGGATGCCGGGTCCGCCTCGGCGCAGGTGGCGTCCGAGGGGCACACGACCTTCGGCGCCGTCAATACTGCTCCGGCGCTTTGCCCTGTGGCGGACCGTGTGCTACCATCGCTCCGCTCTTGCCGACACCGGCGGCGCCGCCGCCTCAACGATTCGAAGGACGGAATACGATGTCGAAGGTGTGCAGCGTCTGCGGGAAGCATCCGACGGCGGGACGCAACGTAAGCCACTCCCACCGTGTCACCAACCGGATGTTCTACCCGAACATCCAGAAGGTGTCCGTTGTGGTCGACGGCTCGGTCAAGAAGATGAACGTGTGCACCAAGTGCATGAAGGCGGGCAAGGTGACGCGCGGCTGACAGCCGCCGCTATCCGCGCGGTCCGGGGACCCGGTCCGACCCATCACGCAGGATGTCGCGCAGTGCGTCGACGACGGCGGGGTCGAACTGGGTCCCCGCTTTGTCTGTCAGTTCTCGCAGTGAGTCCCGGGTGCTGAGCGCCGCTCGATAGGGCCTCTCGGACGTCATGGCCACGAACGCGTCGGCGACGGCGAGTATGCGCGCCTCGAGGGGGATGGCCTCGCCCGCGAGTCCTCCGACGTACCCGTGCCCGTCGTACCACTCGTGATGGTGGTAGACGATAGGTACCACGCGCCTGAGCGCCGGCGCTTCAGATAGGATCTCCGCCGCCACCTGTGGATGCATCTTGAGCAGCGCGCGCTCGACCGTGGTGAGCGTCCGATCGCCGTGGGTCACGCCCTCCCCGACCGCCGCCATCCCGATGTCGTGCAGGAGAGCGGCGATCCTGAGTGCTTCCTGCTGCTCTGGCGGCAGGGCGAACGAGTGTCCCAGGGCGTCGGCGCATTCGAGGACTCGATCCGTGCCCCCGCGCGAGTACGGGTCCTTGGTCTCGAGCGCGATAGCGAGCGCTTTGAGGGTGTCGAAGTACAGCTCCCGCGACGCCGCCACGGCGCGTGCATTGCGCAGCGCCGTGGCTGTCTGCTTGCCGAGCATCTCGACCGCCGCAAGATGCGAGTCGCTGAAGCGCGCGGGAAACGATCGACTGCCGACGTTGAGGACGCCGAGGGTACCATCGCCGTCCGCTATGGGCACCGAGACCGCCGAGCGGATCCCGTGTCGCCGGGCGGCGGGAGTCCGAGCGGGCAGGTCCTCGATGAGGAGCGGCTGGCCGGAGGTGAGAACCCAACCCGCGATCCCCTCCCCCTCCCCGAGCGACGTGGATCGGACGACCTCATCGGGCAGCCCCCGACCGATGGTGATCACGAGCCGGTCGGTCTCCGGGTCGAGCAGCATAACGCTTCCCGTCGCCGCCCCGGTCATCTCCATCGCGCGCGTCAGCGCGGTCTCAAGCACCTCGTCGGGATCAAGGAGCCTGCTCAGGTCGCGTGCGACCTCGACCATCATCTCGGCAGCCCGAAGCTCCGCATGCGCGACGTGCAGCGCGAGCGCGCCGGCGAGTGGCGCCCGCAGTGGGGCGGTGGCCTCCGGCAGCCCGCCTGGATCCGGCCGCTCAGCAGCGCGCAGGTCCACGGCGGCTGCACCGCTGGCGTCGCCAGCAGTGATCGGAATGGTGAAGCGCCACAGACCGGCAGCGGTGGCCACCGTGCGCAGGCGTGCGATCTCCTCGTAGTGCGCGGCTCCCGCCACCGCCGTGAGAGCGAGGATATCCTCTGACTCGAGCTGCACGGGCTGCGGCGATGGCGGCATGCTCCCCTGCGCGGCCACCTGCCTGAGCGTCCCCGACGACTCATCGGCAAGCCAGAGCGATGCGCCGACGGGTTCTGCGATGTGCCGGACGGCGTCCAGGAGTGTGTGCAGGACAACCGACGGCTCGAGTGATGCGGGGAGCCGAACCGCTGGGGTGCGCGCGGGAACAGGCGCCGGCACTGCGGATGCCGGTGGATGGTCAGGGGGTCCGTCCGCATCAGCTTCGGCGGTCGCAGCTGCATCTGCAGCGGTACGGGCAACCGGGTAGCTACCGAATGCCCGGCCCTCGGCGTTGGTCACCTCGGCGCCGCCAGCCTCGAGCGTGTGAGCGGCGTGCATGAGTGTGAGCAGTCGGAACAGGCCGAAGACTGCGGCGAAGACCCCGAGGCCGCAGACCGGCACGCTCTGCCCTGCAGCGGCGATCACAGCGACCGCCATCCCGATGGCGGTCACCGCCCACCACAGCCGAACGACACGCAGGCGCTCCCTCACGCGGCTCCTCCCACGCCGACAGTGTGCGACGGCAGCGCGTCACACACACCGATTATCGGACTTGTCGGCCCGGTTCTGTACCCCACGGGTCATCGAGCGTGTGAAGCGCCATGACGACCACCTTACCCGCATGCACGGTGATGGTCTGCGACGATTGCACGACGACGTTGCTCACGCCCAGTGAGGAGTGCGTGGGAAGCGATGCCCGGCGCAAGGGGTAGCGAAACCCCTCGGCACTCACCACCGTACCCGGCTCGAACGCGATGATCGAGACGACGGTCTTGGCCGGGAGGCGCAGCGCGAGGCGGTCGTTGTCCGGGGCGGCGAGTGCGTAGGCGGTCATGCCGGGGTCGGTTGCTACAGCACCCAGATCGGCGGCCCTGACGAGAGTGCCGAGTGCGGCGATGGTGTGATCGAGCCTGCCGCTGAAGGCGGCGGTGAGCGCGACCGAGGAGGCACCCATACTGCGGACGTGATCGACGGCGAGATCGAGGTCGGTGGCGTCCTTTTCGGCAGGGAATCTCACGACGACTGTGCCGGCGGCGGCGACCGATGCGAGCGCGACGGGATCGGCCGAATCGAAGTCGCCCAGGCAGATGTCGGGACGTCGCCCCGCCGACAGGCAGACATCGAGCCCTCCGTCGGCGGCGAGCACGGTACCGGCTGCCCTGATGAGCGCACGGTAGAACGGCCCTGCGTCGGCTGCAGGACATGCGCCGACCACAAGGATGTCGGAAGGAGACGTCACGAGGGTCGACCCGCGAACAGACGCCGCAGCTGGGGCAGGACGACTGCCGCGATCATGCCGCAGCCCACCGCTGAGACGAGGACGAACGAGTTGTACACGAGCGAGTAGATCAGCGGCGCCTGCCCCGCCTCGACCGCGTAGCTCGAGAAGAACACGAGACCGGAGACAACGTGCGAGACGTACCGCCCCAGTGCGCCGGCTGCAACACCGGGCACGAGCGCGGTCCACAGTGCACGGCCTGCGTACCCCTCGGCAGAGAGCCGGTGCCAGCGTCGCGACGCCAGACCTGCAAGGCCGACCAGGGCGAAGGCGAGCGGGTAGTCGAGGATCCACTGCGCGGGATGCAGCGGGGGGTACGGCTTGATGAGGAAGTCCATCACGCCGTAGAGCGCACCGGCGCTCAGTCCGATGGCCGGACCGCGGAGCACGGCCAGAACGATGAGCGGCGTCATCGTAAGCGCGTAGCTGCCCCCCTGCGGAAGCTGCCACACCGCCACCAGTTGCAGGACCGCAGCAAGAGCGATGGTGAGACCGATCTCTGCAGCGGCCCGCGTGCGTCCAATCGCGGTCATGAGCATCCCCTGCCCGCGCGAGAAGCGCGCACATCGGACGGGAGTGCGGGGGCTGATGGACTGAGACCCGTCACGGTCTCGGTCTTCCGTGTTGCTGGCCCGCATTGCCGGCCCAGTCCTTCGGTCGCGACACGGGTGTCGCCTCTCAGCCGCTCAAGAGCAGCTCCCGAAACGGTCAGTACACGAACACCGCCGAGCGTGCCGGCGGACACGCCGATACTACTGCATCTGCCTCAGATACGGGTAGGGGTTCACCGCCGCGCCACCGTTGGGGTGGATCTCGAAGTGGAGATGCGGCGCGCTTGCCGATGCGTTGCCGGTGCTGCCTACGTACCCGATCACCTGGCCCGCGCGGACGCGACCTGAGGTGACGGCGTAGCTGTCGAGGTGCGCGTAGTAGAACGCCCAGCCGTTGTCGGCAGTGAGCCAGATCGTCTTGCCACCGAGCGCGTTGGACTTGCTGCGCACGGTGCCCGACAGGACCGCCACGCACGGCGTCCCCCTGGCCGCCATGATGTCGGTGCCCTTGTGCGTGCGACCGCCGGATCGCGCGGCACCCCATGTGTCGTTGTAGTAGTTGGCACCCGCCACGGGGAAGACCATCCCGTTGGGGCCGACCTTGGCCGTGGTGGTGCCGGTCTTGGCCTTCTCGGCGGCGATCGCGGCGTCGAGCTTCTTCTTGAGCTCCGTGTACTTGGCCTGCTGCGCCTTGAGCTGAGACTCGATGCGCTCGGCTTCCTTCTTCAGCGTAGCAGCCTCGTTCGCCTGCTCCTCCTTGAGGGCGTCGAGCTGAGCGCGGCGTTCCTGAAGCTCGGCTTGCAGGCGCTCCACCTCGGCGATGGTGTCGGCGTCCTGACGTCCGACGCGCTGGACGTACTCGAGGCGCAGGAGCATGTCGTCGAAGTCGTCGCTCGAAAGCAGGATGCCGAGGTAGTCGGCGCCGCCCGCGCGATACATCTCCGCGGCACGTTCGGACAGCCGCCCGTTGGCCTCGGCAAGCTCGGCTTGGGTGACTTCGATCTCCTTGTCGACCGTGGCGAGCTCGGCCCGCGTCTGATCGAGTGCCCAGTAGGCCTCGGAATACGCGTTGCCTGCACGTTCGACCTGGTTCTGGAGATCCTTGATCTGTGCCTGAAGCTTCTGGACCTCGGACTGGGCTGCAAATGCCGCGGAAGAGAGCGCGAGAGAGAGTATGAGAGTCAGGCCGAGGAGGATACGCATGCGACGTGAGCGCACGGGGACTCCTGTTCTTTTCGTCATTCGGTACCGTGACATTCTACACGAATCGGCCTCAGTCGGCAGCGTGGGCGGTTCCGACGGCACGGTAGATGGCGCGCGCGACGCGATCGGCCCAGGCAGGATCGGTCATGCGCATGAGGTCGGCGTCGGAGGTGATGTCCCCGACGGTCACGCGTACCGCCCGGCCGGGGAATCCCGCAACGACACTGTCGGCGGTCTCTGCGGGCTCGCGCACCAGGATCCCGGGCAGGCGCGCGGCGCGGGTGATCTCGGCGGCAAGGTCCCGGGATGCGACGAACGCTGCGGGCTCTGTGCCTGCCTCCTGCCGATGGTAGACCACGAGACCCGGTTCGCCGGTCCTGCTGACGTCGAGACCGATCAGGAGCGTGGCGCCGGAAGTGGTTGCGATCTCGAGTCTGCGGGCGGGCGCGGGGGCCGTCTCGGTCGCCGAGCGGGTAACGATGACCTCGGCGCTCGCGGCCTGCAGCAGCGCCGCCAGGCGCCGGGCGACATCGAGGGCCGGGTCCACCGCGTCGGTGGACGCAACCGGGGACGGGTCGAGAGCGATCGAGAGGCTGCTAAGGTCGTAGGGCAGGAGCAGGTCGTCGGAGGCCTCAGCGCCTGCGACTGACAGGCGAACGGTATCGCCCACGTTGACCGCTGACCCTGGCGAGGGGAACATCTCCAGGACGATCCCGGCGCTCGCCTCCGCCGAGACGCCCACCACCGACACCGCGAGTCCGCGGGTCGTGAGCTCCGTACGGGCCTCCTCGACATCACGTCCCACCAGGTCGGGCAGGAGCACCGTCTGTGGCCCCGCAGAGAGCACGATCGTGACGGCGGTGCCGCGGCGGACGGCAGTGCCGGGTTCGGGGTCCTGGGAGAGCACGAGTCCCGCAGCCATCTCGACCGAGACGCGAGTCCCGGCGACGTCGACGGCGAGGGACGATACCTCAAGCGCTCGCTTCGCCACCTCGATGGGCAGTCCGGTGACCTCGGGAACCTCAACGAGACGTGAGTCCGCATAGAGGATGCCCGCGGCGATCGCCCCGCCGATGAGAACGACTATGACGACGCCCGCGACGATAGCCGAGCGGGGCACGAGGGACCGTCTGCGCGGTGAGGCTGACATGCGCCGCAGTATAGCAGCCGCCCACACTCTTGCCGAAGGCGTGCGGCGTCGGTATCCTGCAAGGCCGCACCCGAACTACCCCGGAGGACCGATGCCTGCATACGACTACCGCTGCCCGGCATGTGATACACGCTTCGAGGTCACGCGCGCCTTCGGCGATGGATCCGCGACGCCGTGTCCTGACTGTGGGGTCGAGGCGAAGCGGGTCTTCACGCCGGTCGGCGTGGTCTTCAAGGGGAGCGGCTTCCACAACACCGATTATCGGCCCCGGCCCGCCGCGGACACGGCGTCTGGTCAAACAGCCGACAAGAAGGCTGCCGACGCGTGTCCGGCGTCAGGTTCGGGGAGTGCCTGCGCTACGTGCCCCGCAGCTGAATAGGCGCGCGCCTAGTCCATCCGTACCCAGAACTTCTCCGCACCGGTGCGGTGCACCGTCTCGACGAATCGCACCGTGCCGGTCTTGTTCTCCATGGTGACTGAGTGAGTGCGTGACCCCTGACCGAAGTACTTCACACCGCGGAGCATCTCCCCGTCGGTGACGCCGGTGGCGATGAACGCAGCCTCGTCGGTGTTGACGAGGCAGTCCATGTCCAAGACGCCGTCGAGGTCGCAGTCCGCCATCTTCTCGGCACGCGCGCGCTCCTCGGCGCTCCTGAAGGAGAAGCGGCCCATGAAGCACCCGCCGATGCATCGCATCGCCGCGGCCGCCAGAACGCCCTCCGGGGCTCCACCGGCACCCATGTACAGGTGGATGCCCGTACCCTCGATCGCAGTCGCCACCGCGCCGAACACGTCGCCGTCGCTGATGAGGCGGATGCGCGCCCCGGCGGCGCGGACCTCGGTGATGAGGTCTGCGTGCCGATCCCGCTCGAGGATGCACACCACGAGATCCTCGACGGGCCGCTTGAGCGCCCGCGCGACGTTGCGGACGTTCTCGGTGGGGCTCGCATCGATATGGATGGCGTCGGCCGCAGAGGGACCCGTGGCGATCTTCCACATGTAGGTGTCGGGAGCGTTCAGGAGCGTTCCCTTGGGGCCATAGGCGAGTACCGCGAGCGAGTTGGGCTGGCCGTATGCGGTGAGGTTCGTTCCTTCGAGCGGGTCGACAGCGATGTCGATCGGGGTGCCGCCGGCTCCCACCTTCTCACCGATGAAGAGCATTGGGGCCTCGTCCCGCTCGCCCTCACCGATCACGATCTCGCCGTCGATGTCGATCTGGTCGAACGCGATGCGCATGGCCTCGACAGCGGCCCGGTCGGCTGCCATCTTGTCCCCCCTGCCCATCCACCGTCCTGCAGCGAGCGCCGCGGCCTCGGTGACCTCGAGCATTTGCACGATCCTGGTCTGGTGCATGGGTCCTCCCTCGGTAGAGAGCGGTTCTCACTCCTTCGCCCGCTGGAGCACAGCGACAAAGTGCCCATCGGGCCCATCTGCCAGCGGCCACGACTGGAAGAAGCCGTCGGCGTCCACGAAGTGCCGCCATTCCTGCGGAACGAGATCGTGGACCGGCGCATGTGTGAAGGCCGCCCCTGTGTCACTACCCAGAAAGCTCCGAACGACCCCACCGTTCTCGGATGGCGCGACACTACAGGTAGAGTACACTAAGCGCCCTCCGGGCCTGACCGCGTTCGCCACCGATCGCAGCAGGTCCGCCTGGAGGATGGCCATCCGTGACGGCGCATCCGCGTCAAGGCGCCACCGCTTCTCGGGATACCGGCGAAGCGTTCCGAGTCCGGTGCACGGTGCGTCGAGGAGAACCGTGTGGTAGGACTCCGGCTCGAGACCGGACACTCCCCCGCGTACCTCGGCGGTCACCACGCGCACGCCGGGTACGCCGGAGCCGTCGAGGCGTGTGCGCAGGCGCGTGGTCTTGCCCGGATGGACGTCGACCGCCGTGATCGCCGCGGGACCCCCTGCCTTGACCGCGAGACTCTGGAGTGCGACGGTCTTGTTGCCACGCCCCGCGCCGACGTCCGCGATCAGGTCTCCCGGCTGCGGAGCGCAGGCCATCGGGGCCATCTGCGCCCCGGCATCCATGGAGAACCAGCCGGTCTGCGCGATTCGGAATGCAGCTGCGGGCGCATCGAGCCGGAAACAGTCGGAGTCGGGCGGTGATGCCGTCGGGGCTGCCGGCGCGAGCGCCTCGAGTGTATCCCCCACGGGTGCCTCGAAGGGATCCAGTCGGATGAACATCGGGGCGTGCTCAAGGCCGGCGTTCAGGACTTCCCGCCCCAGATCCTCCCCCGCTTCATCCAAGACGAGGTCGACGATCCAGCGGGGATGCGCGGTGACTCGTGCAAGGGCATCGCGGTCGACCGCGGGGTCTCCCCAGGGGAAGGAGGCCGCGTCCTCTACGACGCGCCGCATGACGGCGTTGGCGAGCCCGGCGGCCTGGGGCCGGATGGCACGCACGGCGTCCACAGCCTCGGTCACCAGCGCGTATCCGGGCGTTCGGGAGAAGAGCGCTTCGTAGGCAGCCACGCGCAGCACATCCCGCACACGTGGCTCGAGCGCTCGCCGCGCGTGGCGGTCGATCGCCTCGTCGAGCACCCCCTCGGTGCTCAGCACGCCGTACGTCAGGCGGGTGGCCAGCGCTGCGTCCGGTTCGGTGAGTCCGGCCGAGTCGCGCATCTGCGCAACGACAGCGCCTGAGAACGCCCGGTCGCGACGCACGCGTGCGAGCGCGGAAAGGGCAGCGCGCCGGGCGGGTGCCGTCATCGGGTGCACCGCCAGCAGACACCCTCGTCGAGCCGGGCCCCCCGCGCCCACTCGGCACCGGGCATGTCGGCCTTTCCTGCCGGGCGCACGCGGTCGAGCGCGAGCGCGCCGTCGGCGAAGCCGAGCGCCGGCACACCGTCGGCGAGACAGACGGCGCCGGGTGCGACCGACACCTCCGCGCGCGACGCCCGCACGACCGTCAGCTCTCGGTCGCCGAGACAGGCGCGCGCCGGAGCGCGTCGTGTGGCAGCGCGGACGCGCAGGAGCGCCTCGGCGACGGTAAGGTCCGGCAGCAGCGCGACGTCGTCCTTCGTCACCTTCGGGGCGTACGTGGCATGGTCGGCGTCCTGGACCGTCCAGCGAGCGTCGCCCCTCTCGATGAGCGCGAGTGCGTCGAGAAGCGCGTCGGCGCCGAGCTGTGCGAGGTCGGTCTCGATCTCGTCGGCATAGCGGCCGGCGATCGGCAGCCGACGCTGACAGAGGTACGGACCGGTGTCGAGGCCCTCCTCCATCAGCATGATGCTGACGCCGGTCTCCCGATCGCCCGCGAGGATCGCCCTCTGGATCGGTGCAGCGCCGCGGTACGTCGGTAGGAGCGACGCATGGACGTTAGTGCAGCCGGACGGTGCGATTCGAAGCGTCTCGGCAGGCAGCAACATGCCGAATGCCGCGACACAGATGACATCGGGCCTGATCGCCGCGATCGTGTCGGTCGCTCCGCCGCGGAGGGTCGAAGGCTGGAAGACATCGAGCCCGGCGGCCTCGGCGGTGATCTTCACCTCGGGGGGGCGCGGTGTACCACCACGCCCGCCGGGTCTGTCCGGGCGCGTCACGACCAGAGCCACGTCGTGGTGCGAGATGAGCGCCTGGAGCGACGGCACCGCGAAGGCAGGAGTGCCCATGAACACGACGCGCACCCGCGCTCGCCCCCTCGCGATCGGCTTAGAGGCGATTGGCCTCGTTGTACGCCCTGATGACGGACTTCTTCATGTCGGCCGGGCAGCGGTCGAGAATGAGGACACCGTCGAGGTGGTCGATCTCGTGCTGCAGCACGCGTGCGAGGAGGTCCTCGGCCTCGATCACGATGTCGTTGCCCTCGATTGTCTGGCCGGCGCACACGATGCGCGTGCTCCGCTCGATAGGGATGGTGATGCCGGGGACCGAGAGGCAGCCCTCGTCGTCGCATGCGGTCTCGTCGCCGAACTCGGTGATGACCGGGTTGCACAGCGCGGCGAGATTGTCGTCGATGTCGAAGACGATGACGCGCTTGTCCACACCCACCTGTGGCGCGGCGAGTCCGATTCCGCTCTCGTCGTACATCGTCTCAGCCATCGCGCGCACCAGGTCTCGGAGCCCTGCATCCTGCGAGGGGTCGATCTCGTGGGCGCGGGTCTTGAGTATCGGGCTCGGGTGGTGCAGGACGTTCATGGCAGCTATCCAATCCGATCACGCGTGCGGAGGCGTCACCATTCTACACTGCGATCTAGAGCATGCCGACGGGGTCCACGTCGATGATTCGCGTCACTCCGGCCGGCACGTGCGAGTCTTCGAGCAGCCGAGCAATCTGCGGACCAACCGTCGCACCAGTCGGTGCTTTGACGAGGAGATGCCACCTCCAGCGGTCCTTGATGCGGCTGATGGGTGCCGCCGAGGGACCGACGACATCCCAGTTCTCCGGACACCCGCCCCCGATCGCCGCGGCGGACTCTTCGGCGACTGTGCGGACCGCCGCTGCGTCGCTACCTGTCACCAGGATGTTCACGAGCCGGGCAAATGGCGGGAAGCGGAGCGCCTCACGGTCGGCGCGTTCGGGCGTGTAGAGCAACCCGCTGTCCCGGGCCTCCAGGGCACGCACGGCCGGATGGTCCGGCCAGTACGTCTGAACGATGACGCGACCGCCCCGTGGTCCCCTTCCCGCCCGGCCAGCGACCTGCTCGAGAAGCTGGAACGTCCGCTCGGCGGCCCTGAAGTCGGGGATATGCATGCTGGTATCGGCGTTGAGCACGCCCACGAGCGTCACGTCAGGATAGTCGAGCCCCTTGGCGATCATCTGCGTGCCGAGGAGCACGCCGGTGTCGAGCGACTCGAATCGCAGCAGCGCACGCTCGTGTCCGCCCTTGCGCGCGGTCGTGTCGGCGTCCATTCGGACAACGGGAACGTCCGGCATGAGCTGGGCGAGGTCGGCCTCGGCACGCTGCGTTCCCGCGCCGAAGCGCCGCAAGTACGCGCTGCCACACCGCGGGCACGTGGGGGGCACGGGCTCGGTATACCCGCAGTGGTGACATTGGAGGCGTCCGGTGGTCTCGTGGTAGGTGAGCGACACGCTGCACGAGCTGCAACCGGGAACGAAGCCGCACTCGCGACAGAGCAGGAACGACGCATACCCCCGCCGGTTGAGGAACAGCACCGCCTTCTCACCACGCTCGGCGACACCGACCAGCGCTGACTGGAGCGGACGCGAGTACATCGAGCGATGGCCGGCAGAGAACTCGGCCGTCATGTCGACGATCTCCACAGCGGGATCAGCTCCGCCGCCGACACGGTGCGTGAGTCGCACCCGGTGGTAGGTTCCCGCCTCGGCACGGACGATCGACTCAAGGCTGGGCGTGGCTGACCCAAGTACGAGTGCTGCACCGCGAGCGGCGCAGAGGCGCTCGGCCACTTCGCGGGCATGGTAGCGCGGCGACTGCCCCTGCTTGTACGAAGACTCGTGCTCCTCGTCGATGACCACGAGGCGCAGGTAGCGAACCGGGGCGAAGAGCGCGGAGCGTGCGCCGACGATGACCCGCACCCTGCCCTCGAGCGCGAGCTGCCACTGGTCGAACCGCTCCCCCGCCGAGAGGCGGCTGTGGATCACGGCGACATCGTCGCCCAGCCGGGACCGGAAGCGCCCGACCGTCTGCGGCGTGAGCGAGATCTCCGGTACGAGGACGATCGCGGATCCGCCGTCGCCTATGACCCGCTCGATGGCCGCGAGGTAGACCTCCGTCTTGCCTGAGCCGGTCACGCCGTCGAGCAGCACCGTGCCGCCGCCGGCTGCCACTGCTTCGCCGATGGCGGAAACGGCCGATGCCTGCTCGGTGGTGTGCGGATGTCGCGGTGCGGACGCTGACGCCGATGCCGGTCGACGGTAGAGGCGCCGATCGTGGCTGTCGACGACACCGACCGTGACGAGCGCGCGGACGGCCGCCCCCGCACCCGGGATGTCCGCGCCGAGCTCGCTCAGCGCTACGGGCCCCGCGGCAAGCGCGTCGAGGACCGCTCGCTGGACGGAGGCGTTAGCCCGCGGTGTGTAGCTCTCGGCAGCCGCCGTACGCGAGATGAGACGCACGGACGCCGGAGCCATCTGCCTGCCCTCGTAGACCCAGTCACCGTCGGCTGTGTGCACGACGCGCGGGGCGCCTCCGGGAGGAAGAAAGAGCTTGAGCGACTCCGAGAGCGGCGCCACGTATTCGGCAGCCACCCACTGTGCAAGCGACAGGGCACGTTCGTCGAAGATGGGTACGCCGAGAACGGCGTCGATCTCTCTGAGCGCGCCGGGGTGCGACGTCTCGCTGCCGATCCCCACCACGTACCCGACGCAGCGGCGTGGCCCCAGCGGTACCGCGACGGGGCACCCGAGCGCCACGGTCTCTGACAGACGCTCCGGCACGAGATAGTCGAACGGCTCCGTGAGCGCGCGTGCGGGCACGTCGATCACCACTGCAGCTATGCGGGGTGCTGTGTTCATACCTGCAGCATACCGAAGGCCACCGACATCGCCGCCGGTGGCCTTCGGGTCTCTGCATGTAAGGCCTACTCGACGGCCGAGCGCAGTTCGTCCACGCGGTTGGTGCGCTCCCACGTGAAGTCACGGTCGTCGCGCCCGAAATGGCCGTACGCGGCCGTCTTGCGATAGATGGGACGCCGCAGGTCGAGGTCCCGGATGATGGCGCCGGGCCTGAGGTCGAAGACGTCCTTGACGGCGGTCTCGATGCGCTCGCGGGCGACTGTCTCGGTGCCGAACGTCTCGACGAGCACGGACAGCGGGTGCGCCACGCCGATGGCGTACGCTAGCTCGATCTCGCAGCGCTCCGCAAGTCCGGCGGCAACGACGTTCTTGGCGACCCATCGTGCGGCGTACGCTGCCGAGCGGTCGACCTTCGTGCAGTCCTTGCCCGAGAACGCGCCGCCCCCGTGACGGCCCATTCCGCCGTAGGTGTCGACGATGATCTTGCGACCTGTGAGGCCACTGTCGCCCATGGGACCACCGATCACGAAGCGACCGGTGGGGTTCACGTACACCTCGGCGTCCTTCCACTCGATGTCCTCGGGCGCGAACACCGGCTCGATGATGTGCTCGATGAAGTCTGGCTTCATGAGCGCCTCGATGTCGACGCCGTCGGCGTGCTGAGACGAGATGAGGATCTTGTCGACCGCCACCGGCTTGCCGTCCACGTAGCGCACGGTCACCTGCGTCTTGCCGTCGGGTCGCAGATAGTCGAGCACGTCGGCCTTCCGCACGGCCGTGAGTCGCTCGGCAAGACGGTGGGCGAGGTAGATCGGCATCGGCATGAGATGCTTCGTCTCGTTGCAGGCGTACCCGAACATCATGCCCTGGTCGCCTGCGCCGATGAGATCGAGTGGGTCCTGCTCCCCGCGCTTGACCTCGTAGGCCTCGTCCACACCCATGGCGATATCGAGGCTCTGCTCGTGGATCGCGGTGAGCACGCCGCACGTCTCGTAGTCGAACCCGAACTTCGCACGGGTGTACCCGATACTCTTGACCGTGTCGCGCACGATCGCGGGGATGTCCACGTACGCATGGGTGCGCACTTCGCCGGCGACGACGATCAGACCCGTAGTGGTGAGCGTCTCGCAGGCGACGCGGACGTAATCCGGCGACGCCTTTGACCCGCTGTCCGTCTCGTAGCCTTCAGCAGCCAGCTCGGCTTCACGTTGAATGATCGCATCGAGGACGGCGTCCGAGATCTGGTCGCACATCTTGTCGGGGTGACCCTCGGTCACCGATTCCGACGTGAACAGGTACTCTCGCTCTGACATCGAGCCTCCCTCTTACCGCGCCCGCCCGGCGGGCATCTGTGGCCGACACCCGGGCATACAAAATGTCCCCTGCCCGGGCAGACAAGGGACGCAGACGGTGGCACGCGTGTGCCGCGCTCTTCCCTCATCTTCCAGACGTTGCCGTCTGCCGCAATGTGGCACCGTGCGCCGCTTTCGCGTCGGTTGCCGGGGTGTCGTCGGGTGCGGTCCCTCGACCCTCTGCAGCGCTTACGCGCTGCCTCGTGATGAGAACGTCTGTGACAGTAGCACGGGCCGTGCCGACTGCCAACCCGCGTTCCGAGCCGCTATAGTGGACGGGTCCATCGACACCCTGGAGACCGCCGTGAAGTACATGAACCTGCTCAACCGCGTCGTGCTCTACATCGAGGGCGCGGTCACTGTCCTACTCGTGGTACTCGCTGCCCTCGGCGTAGTGGACATCGTGCTCAAGATGCTCGAGGTCACGCGCGCCGACGGTTTCATGACACCGGAGGGCATCACGCGCACCATCGACACGGTGCTCGTGGTCTTCATCGTCATCGAGCTCATCCGCATCGCCGTTGCGTACATGCAGCACAAGAACGTCATCGGAACCGTCCTCGAAGCCGGTCTTGTTGCGATCGTCCGGAAGCTCGTGATCTTCGAAAGCGGCCCTGACATGCTCGAGAAGGCGATCGCCCTCGCGATACTCATCCTTGCCGTAGGCGTGACCTGGTACCTGCTCAACCGTGGCCTTCCGCAGGAGTCAGACCCGAAGGGTTCCGAGTGAACACGCCTGAGAGGAGTCACGTGTCCGAACACGTACGCGTGAGATTCGCCCCCAGCCCGACCGGGGCGCTGCATATCGGAGGTGCTCGCACGGCGATTTACAACTGGGCGTTCGCCCGACACGCAGACGGCGTCTTCGTTCTCCGCATCGACGACACCGACGCGGAGCGTTCCACGGAGGAGAACACCGGCCAGATCCTGCGCTCACTTCGTTGGCTCGGTCTCGACTGGGACGAGGGACCCGAGGCAGGCGGCGATCACGGGCCGTACTTCCAGACCCAGCGCGCCGATCGCCACTCCGCCGCACTGGAGCTGATGAAGGCGAACGGCTCGGCGTACCCATGCTTCTGCACCGCCGAAGACCTCGAAGCCAAGCGCGCAGCAGCCCGGGCTGGTGACGGGTCCGCCGGCTACGACCGGACCTGTCGCGGGATCGACGACGCAACGGCGCTCGCGCGCTGTGACGAAGGCGAGCCGCACGTGTGGCGTCTTGCGGTGCCCGAAGGCCGCGGCGACATCGTAGTGGACGATGCCGTGCGCGGCGAAACGGTCTTCCCTGCCTCTGCGATGGACGACTTCGTGCTCGTGCGCAGTGACGGCAGCCCGACCTACAACTTCGCGACCGTCGTCGATGACGCCGACATGGAGATCACGCATGTGATCCGTGGCGACGACCACCTCTCGAACACCCCGAAGCAGATCCTGGTGTTCGAGGCTCTCGGTCATGCGGTGCCGCGCTTCGCACACTTGTCGATGATCTGGGGAACCGACGGCAAGAAGCTCTCGAAGCGCCACGGCGCAACCTCGGTGGAGGCGTTCCGCGACGAAGGGATCCTTCCGCAGGCGCTGCTCAACTATCTCGCACTGCTCGGCTGGTCGCTTGACGGCGAGACGACCATCATCACGGCCGAGACCCTCGTGCAGCACTTCTCGCTCGAGCGCATCTCGAAGAATCCGGCCATCTTCGACCTTGAGAAGCTCGACTGGATGAACGGTGTGTACATCCGCGACATGGCGCCGCGTGTGTTCGCCGAGCGTATGCTGCCGTGGCTCGCAGACGCGGGTCTCACCACCACCACCGACTTTGAAGCGAGGCCGTCGTGGTACGAAGAGCTCGCGCCGCTGGTCTCCGAGCGCGTCAAACGCATGTCTGAGATCGCTCCGGCGGTGGGCTACCTCTTCGCCGACGAGGTGACGATCGACCCGGCCGCGGCTGCGAAGGTCCTGGCGGATGAAGCGGCAGCTCCCGTTCTTGATGCTGCCGCGGCAACGCTCGCCAGTCTCGCGGACTGGACTCCGGGGACGATAGAAGAGGCGCTTCGTGCTTTGCCCGAGTCGCTCGGTGTCAAACCCAAGATCCTCTTCCAGGCAGTGCGTGTCGCGGTCACCGGGTCACTCGTGTCGTTGCCGCTGTTCGAGTCGCTCGGCCTGCTCGGGAAAGACGTCTCGGTGAGGCGTCTTCAGGCGGCCCGCGCGCTGCTCGACGCGTAGTCTGGTCGGGTTGACACCCCCCGAAGGCGCAGGTAGCATACCTACTCGCGCCGAGACGGCGCACGGTGGGTACTGGGGTGTGGTGTAACTGGCAACACGTCGGATTCTGGTTCCGAAGAGTCTAGGTTCGAGCCCTAGCACCCCAGCCAGGCATGGCCCGTTCGTCTAGCGGTTAGGACACCGCCCTCTCAAGGCGGAGATCACGGGTTCGAATCCCGTACGGGCTACCAACGCACACCGAGACCCCTTCCCGGCTCCGGGAGGGGGTCTCTTGCATGCGTGCGTCCGCACACACGCCGGGGCGAGAGAGCGCCTCGCCGACCGCGGCTGGCCCCCTCATGTGCTATCCTCGGCGACCATGGACACCGAGATGACACCCACCCCGGAGCGGACGGATTTCATCCGCGACATCGTTGCCGCTGACGTGCGCGAAGGCCGGATCGACACCGTCGTCACGCGCTTCCCGCCGGAGCCGAACGGCTACCTCCACATCGGCCACGCCAAGTCGATCTGCCTCAACTTCGGCATCGCAGCCGAGTTCGGCGGCAGGTGCCACCTGCGCTTCGACGACACGAACCCCGTGAAGGAGGAGCAGGAGTACATCGACTCCATCGAGGCCGACGTTCGCTGGCTCGGCTTCGACTGGGGCGAGCATCTCTACTTCGCCTCGGACTACTTCGAGCAGCTCTACGAGTGGGCCATGCACCTCATCAGTGCGGGCGAGGCCTACGTCGATGACCTCTCGGCCGAGGAGATCCGAGAGCATCGTGGCACCCTCACCGAGCCCGGACGCACAAGCCCCTGGCGCGAACGCAGCGTCGAGGAGAACCTCGGCCTGTTCGCGCGCATGCGTGCCGGCGAGTTCCCCGACGGTTCGCGCGTGCTCCGCGCCAAGATCGACATGGCGTCGGGCAACATCAACTTCCGCGACCCGGTGCTGTACCGGATCGTGCACGCGGAACACCCTCGTACCGGCGATTCGTGGTGCATCTACCCCTCGTACGACTTCGCGCACGGGCAGTCCGACGCCATCGAGGGCATCACACACTCCATCTGCACGCTCGAATTCCAGGACCACCGGCCGCTCTACGACTGGTTCATCGAGAACCTCCCGGTGCCCTCCACGCCACACCAGTACGAGTTCGCCCGACTGAACCTCACGCACACCGTGCTCTCGAAGCGCGTGCTCCTGAGGCTCGTCAAGGAGGGCTACGTCCACGGCTGGGACGACCCACGCATGCCGACGCTCTCCGGCATCCGCCGCCGCGGCTTCCCCGCCGAGGGGATCCGCGACTTCGCCGCGATGATCGGTGTGGCGCGTGCCGACAGCACGGTGGAGATCGGCATGCTCGAGCATGCTGTCCGCGACGTGCTCAATCGCGTGTCGCTCCGCCGGTTCGCGGTGCTCGATCCGCTGAAGGTGGTCATCGAGAACTACCCCGAGGGCCGGATCGAGGAGATGGACGTCGTCAACAACCCCGAGGACCCCTCGGCCGGCACGAGAGTGGTGCCCTTCTCGCGCGAGCTCTGGATCGAGCGAGATGACTTCATGGAGGACCCGCCGAAGAAGTTCTTCCGGCTTGCCCCGGGCCGCGAGGTTCGGTTGCGTTCCGCGTATTTCATCACATGCACCGAGGTCGTGAAGGATTCCGAGGGTCGCGTGACCGAGCTGCGCTGTACCTACGACCCGGAGACCCGCGGCGGGAGCGCTCCCGACGGTCGCAAGGTGAAGGCCACGTTGCACTGGGTGTCGGCTGCCCACGCCGTGCCGGCCGAGGTGCGGCTGTACGACCACCTGTTCACCAGCGCGTACCCGGGCGCAGACGGCCGCGAGCTGTTCGACGACCTGAATCCTGACTCGGAAACCGTGCTCCGTGGCTGCTTCGTCGAGCCGGCACTCACCGGGCTGGCACCAGGCGACACCGTGCAGTTCGAGCGCCTGGGATATTTCTGTGCCGACCCGGATTCAGCAGCCGGCTCCCCCGTCTTCAACCGCACGCTGACGCTCAAGGACGCGTGGGCGAAGCTGCAGGCGCAGGCAGCACGCGACGGCGCCTGAGGCCTGGACCGCGCTCGCGTCCGGCGATGGCTCGCTACCTGCTAGAATATCTCCGGGAGTGGGCCGGACGGCTGCGCGACCTCTTCGGAGGGCGTGAGGAAAGTCCGGACTCCGCAGGGCAGGGTGCCTGCTAACGGCAGGGCGGCGCGAGCCGACGGAAAGTGCCACAGAAAAGAAGACTCCGGGTCTACGGGCCCGGAAAAGCTGAAACGGTGCGGTAAGAGCGCACCAGCGTCACGGCAACGTGGCGGCTTGGCAAACCCCACCCGGAGCAAGGGCGAATAGGAGCGGTCAAGGCCTGCCCGGCCGTCGCTCGGGTTAGCCCGCGTGAGGCCGTCGGCGACGGCGGTCCCAGATAGATGGTCGTACTCGACAGAATCCGGCTTACAGGCCCACTCCCCACCTCCGCCCCGGCACGCCGCCTTCGGCGGATGCTCAGGCCGACAGCCGCTCCCTGACCGCGCCGGTGAGCGCGGATCCTGAGGGCTCGCCCAGGCGCACGTACTCCCCGCCCGCGGCCCGGGCGAGCTCGCGGGCTGCGAGGCCCCCGCCGGGACCGGACGTGTCGATGACGAGCGTGTGGATGGCCGCCTCCTTGAGCCGAAGGGCTGCGGTGCGGGCGTCCTCGCTGCCCAGGCCGTCCCGGATGCCGACGTTGGCCTTCCCGTCGGTGAGCAAGACGAGCCAGGGAACGACCGTGGAGTCCCTCCGCGTCTCGGCGGCGAGCACCTCGAGGGACTTGAGGATGCCGTGAGCGACCGGCGTCGCCCCACCCGTCGGCAGCGCACGGAGCTTCAGCTGCGCGAGCTCCACGCTCGCCGTTGGTGGAAGCACCACGTCGGCAGACTCGCCACGAAATGCCACGAGACCGACCCGATCCCGGCGCTGGTAGGCGTCGACGAGCAGGTCGAAGACCGCGGCCTTAGCCGCCTCCATGCGGTTCGCGGCACCCATGGACCCACTCGCATCCACGCAGAACACGATCGACGCGCCCACCTTGCGCTTGCGGACCTTCGTCCGTAGGTCGTCGGGGGTGATGGTGATCGCGAGGTCCCCGTCACGAGACGCCTGATGGGGCGCCGCTGCTCGTATGGTCGCGTCGAGCGCCACATCGACCGGCTTGCCAGGCACGGCGCGCTCGGCCTTCACGTAGCGACCCGAGCGATCGTCAGTGGTGGTCTCCTGGCGTCGGCCGTGGTGTGACCTCCGCAGCCGATCCATGCCGGCCATGAGGTCCGCCCCCACGGCATCTGCCGACGCCATATCGCGTTCGGCGACGTCCTGCACCGCCGCGAGCGGTGTCACATGGCCGTCTACGCCCGGCTGGGATCCCGTTGGGTGGTCCTCGGCTTCCGGAGCGCCTGCAGTGCCTGACGCGAGCAACCGATCGAGCCGCCTCTGGTCGAAGGCATCCTCCTCGAACGGCGTCTTGCGCATGCGGTGCGCAAGGACCATCGGAGCGACCGCTCGTACGTCGGCGGCCGTCACCTCACGTCTGCCATCGAGTACTGCGTAGGCAGCGGCCGCGCGGCCCATGACCAGGTCGGCACGGTGTCCGTCAACGCCCATGGACGAGCACACCGAGGCGATCAGGAACAGCAAGTCGTCGTCGAGCTCCACATCGGGCAGTGCGCGCGTGGCTGCCGCGAGCCGCTCGGTGAGGTGGCGCTGCTCGTCGGACCAGTCCCGCTCGAGTCCCGCGGGATCGTCCTCGAACGCCCGACGTCGCTTGAGGATCTCCACACGCGTCTCCGGATCTGCGATGCCCTCGACATCGACGCAGAGTCCGAACCTGTCCAGCAGCTGCGGGCGCAGCTCGCCCTCCTCGGGATTCATCGTGCCGACGAGGACGAAACGGGCCGGGTGCTCGAAGCGGATGCCTTCGCGCTCCACGACGTTGACACCGCTCGCCGCGACATCGAGCAGGGTATCGACGAGGTGGTCGTCGAGCAGATTGACCTCATCGATGTAGAGGAGTCCCCGATTGGCGTCGGCAAGCAGACCCGGATCGAACCGGCGCTCGCCGTGCTTGAGCGCCGCCTCGAGGTCGATGGTGCCGACGAGCCGGTCCTCGGTGGCAGAGACCGGCAGATCCACGAGTCTGGGGCTACGGCGCACGCGCGGAAGGGGTCCCGCCACCCGGCGCTCGCGACATTCGGCGCACAGTGCGGTGAGCATGACCGGATCGCACCCGAAGCGGCACCCGTCCACGACATCGATCTCGGGCAGGATCGCCCTGAGCGCGCGGACCGCGGTGGACTTGGCCGTTCCCTTGTGGCCGCGTATGAGGACCCCGCCGACACGGGGATCGATGGCGTTCACCAGGAGGGACGTCTTGAGTGCCGTCTGACCGACGATCGCGCTGAACGGATACACCGAACGGTGGTCACGCGGCATGGATGCCTCCTGAACGCACAACGACCCGCCTACACTATATGGTAGACGGGTCGTTGTTGTCACCAATAACTTGTGGTCAGGAGGACTTCCACTGGAAGGAGCCGCATTCGGCCGGCGTCGACTGTCCGACCTTGGGACAGGTATTCGAGTAGACACAGTCGTCGCAGGTGTAGGCCTCGAGATCCAGATCCCCCGCTGCCTCGTACCCGGGTCCGGTATCGTTGGACGCCGCGTCATCCGGCGCGCTCGGGGTGTCGTAGTCTCCCATGATCACCGGCTTGGGGATGAACGCGTCCTCGCCATCGGGCGTGTCCGTCACGATCAGTGCCGAGGAGTCCACCGCTGCCTCGTCATCGGGAGTATCCTCGCCGGGCTCGGCCGCCAGCGGCTTCTCCTCGGGATAGGCCTCGATGTTCGCCCACGGCCACTCACCCGACATCGCCGCTGCGTCTCGCTCCTCCCCGCCCTCGTCGGGCCTGTCGGGCTCGTCTTCAAGGTCGGGCTCTGCCGAGATCGATGCCGGCGCGACGACCCCCTGCGACTCCAGGGAGCTGGCGGCGCGCTTGAGTGCATCGGCGAGCCCCGACTTCGACTCACCCTCACGCGGCGCCGCAAGAGCCTCCAGCTCGGCACGCAGGCTCTCCACCTCGTCGGGCTCCGGGCTGTCGGTGAGTTCCGGGCTCACGAGAGGTTCCACGTCCGCGACGCCGTCGACTGGTTCCTCGGCCTCACTGATGTCGTCGGGCGCCTCGACGTTTGCCGTGTCACCGGAGTCATCGCCGGCGTCAACGGCCTCAACCTCACGTACCTCGAGCGCGGTTTCCTCGGCCTCGGCCTCCAGCTCCGGTGCAGCTGGCAACGGCTCATCTACGTCCTGCGTGGGGACCTCGGCTACCATCGGCTCCTCTGAAACGGCGGGCAGGGGTTGGTCCGGATCCGCCGCCAGCTCATCCTCATCGGCACCCTGGTCGGACGATTCGACCGGAAGTGGCTCCGCCTCCCCCACTGTCGCGGGCGGCGGCTCGACCGGGGCGGCCGGGGTCGCGCCCACCACGAGCACGGGGACGGCCGTCTCGAGATCGACGACGAGAACCTCACCACCCGGCGTGATGCGACCGGCTGCAATTCCCTCGGAAAGCGCCGCGAGGGCGGCCGAGCGGTCCGGGAACACCTCGTCCATGAGCAGCGCGACCGACGCGCCCGACGGGTCTCGTTGCACCACGATACAAGCCATGAGGGCACCTCACCTAGCCGTCTGAGACGCATCGTGCAATACACATCATAACGCTATGCGCCGTGTCGGTGACGGCGGACACACTCCACGGCCCCCGTCCGACGCATGGTAGGATTGACACACCCGCACCTCACACAGGAGCTGCATGCTCGGACCCACACTCTTGCGCACCGGGTCGTTCGTGGTGGTCGATATCGAGACCACTGGCGGCCGCCCGGGGACGAGCGACATCATCGAGATCGGCGCGGTCAAGATCGAGGCGCGCACCGTCACCGCACGCTACTCGAGTCTGGTTCGGCCGCACCGACCGATCCCCGCCGTCATCGCCGACCTCACGGGCATCTCGGACGATATGGTCGCGGATGCGCCGCTGCTCGCCGACGCGGTCCGGGGCTTCTGCACCTTCGCGGAAGGGTCGGTGCTGGTGGCACACAACCACCGCTTCGATCTCGGCTTTCTCGACTACGAGGCCGAGCGGTTCCTTGGCGACCCCTTCCCCCGACCTGTGCTCGACACGCTCTCGCTCGCGCGGCGCCTCCACCCGGGCCTCTCGCACTACAACCTGCGCGCCCTGTCGGAAGCCTACGAGACCGGTCTGGAGCCCAACCACCGTGCGCTCACGGATGCCGAGGCAACTGCGGCCATCTTCATCCGCATGCTTGACGAGCTCAGCGCGCTGGGAGTCACGACTGCGGCCGATACGGCGGTCTACTGCGGTGTCGCGCGCCAGGGTACCCTTGCCCGCAAGCTCACGCTCGCGACACACATGCCTGACGGTCCGGGGATCTACCTGTTCCGGGATGCCGCGGGTCGCGTGGTGTACGTCGGCCGGGCGAAGGACCTGCGCACACGCGTGAGGAGCTACTTCTACACGTCCGCTGACCCTGACGGTCGTACGAATGCGGCTGCTACCGAGAGCATCGACCACATCCCCTGCAGCTCGGGTCTGGATGCGCTCCTTCTCGAGAGCCGCCTGCTCGAGCGGTACCGGCCCCGATTCAACCGAGAGCACCACCGCCTGCGGGAACCGCTCTACCTGCACATCGATCCGGACGATGAGTATCCCGCGTTCCGTGTCACGCGACGCCGTCTGCGCTCGGGAGTGCTGTTCGGTCCGGTCTCCAACGAGTGGGCGGCCACCACGCTCGTCACCGCTGTGGCGCAGCACTTCCGTCTCCGGCAGTGTGCGCGCTCTGCCGAGGCGTGCGCGTCACGATCGTGCCGCAACCGCGCAACGGGCCTGTGCCCCGGATGCGCAGAGGCGCGTCCGGCACCAGCGTACGCGGTGCGTGTATCGGAAGCGCTCGCCATCTTCAACGGCGGCAGCAGCGCCTTCCGCGAGGCCCTGAACACACACCGGGGCATCGCCGCGACCGATGAGGCGTACGAGGAGGCCATCCGCTACCGCGATGCGGGGCGTGCGCTCGACCGGACGCTTGCAGCGCTCGCCACGGCCGCGCGCGCCGCGCGCAATCCGGTTGTGATGGTTGTCGAGGGCGCGCAGGACACTGTTGTCGTTCACGTGGTCGTCCGTGGATGGCTCCATGTCACACATCGCTTCACGAGGGATGATGTGCGCGATCGCGCGTACATGCCGATGCTCACACGCGCGCTGGCGCGGGCGGAGGAGCGGGCCGACAAGCGTCTCCCGGTGACGCCTCGCCGCCTACGCGACATGGTGATCATCGACTCCTACCGCAAGGAGCACGAACCGACGACGATCGTGGTGGACGACATCGAGGACGCGGTACGGCGCGTGGGAGTCGTGATGCGCAGGATGGTCAGGGTCCCGAGGAAGTCGCACGGAGCCACTTCAGGCGGCTGATGTTCTCCTCGTCCTTCACCGGCACGTCGCCCGGCATCTCGAGCACGATAGGTAGTCCGGCGATCGCGGGCTCCGCGAACATGGCCCCGAACCCGTCGTAGCCGATGGTCCCATCCCCGATCCACGCGTGACGGTCCTTGTGCTCTCCTGCGCCAAACGCGCAGTCGTTTGCGTGAACGGCCTCGATCGGCATGCCGCAACACTCTTCGAACTCCGCGATCAGGCGTCGCCATGTCCCGGCGTGCGCGAGGTCCCATCCGGCTGCGTGTGCGTGACACGTGTCGAGACACACCCCGACATGCGGTCCAGCTCCCTGTAGTGCATGGAGGATCGCGCCGAGCTCGTGGGGGCCGTCGCCGAACGTGGTTCCCGCTGCGGCGGTGTTCTCGAGCAGCAGTCGAGTGGCGCGCCCGGGGGCCATCGCCCACGCGAGGTCCACCCCTTCGGCGATCCGGCTCGCGGTGGAATCCGGATCGCGCTTGAACGTGGTCCCGACATGCGTGACCACATATTCGGCGCCGAGTAGCTCGGCTCGCGAGAGCTCGTCGGCAAGCGCTCGCCACGAGCGCTCCCACAGCACGTCGTCGTCGCTGCCGAGATTGATGAGGTACGCCGTGTGGACGAGCACAGGACCGAGCCCCGCGGCCGTCCGGCGCTCGCGAAACGCGCGGGCAACGTCAGCGCCTAAGGGGCGCGCATCCCACTGCCTCGGACTCTTCGCGAAGACCTGCAGGCACTCGCACCCCACCGACTCCGCATACTCCACCGCAGCGGCGTACCCGCCGGAGACTCCCACGTGTGCGCCGATCGCGGCATACGACCACCTCCTCACGTCAGTCTACCGTTGCGGCTCCGGGCCTCATACACTCGCGGTATGGCAGATGCAATATCGACATGGCGCGGCCGCGCGATCCTGCACGTGGACATGGACGCGTTCTTTGCCGCGATCGAGCAGCTCGACCACCCCGAGTGGCGTGGCCGGCCGGTGATCGTCGGCGGTAGCCCGGAGGGACGCGGCGTCGTCTCGACAGCATCGTACGAGGCCCGTGCCGCAGGTGTTCGATCGGCGCTTCCCGCCGTCCAGGCGGCGCGGCTGTGCCCCGATGCGGTGTGGGCTCGCCCGCGGTTCGAACGATACCGCGAGATATCGGACGCGGTGATGGCGATCCTCGACGAGATCTCCCCGTACGTCGAACCGGTCTCGATCGATGAGGCGTATCTCGACGTCACGCCCACCGAACGCCGGTCGAGCGATCCGGTCGACCTCGCCAGGCGGATCATGGCCCGTGTGGATGCGATGGGGCTTTCATGCTCGACCGGCGTGGCGAGTTCCAAGACCGTCGCGAAGATCGCCTCCGATCACGAGAAGCCGCATGGGATGACCGTGGTGCGACCGGGTGAGGAGGGTGCCTTCCTCGCTCCCCTCCCCGTTCGCATGCTGCCGGGCATCGGCGGGACCACCGCTGGACGACTTCGCGGAGTCGGTGTTCGGACGCTCGGAGAGCTTGCCGACCTCGACCCCCGAAGTGCCGAATCCCTCCTCGGCTCGGGAGGCCCCACACTGGTGGCGCGTGCAGCGGGCATCGATGACAGGCCGGTGGGCATGGGCGTCGGCGTGAAGTCGGTGTCCCACGAGCACACCTTCGCGCACGACATCCGCGAGCAGCGCGAGGTCGCCGCAGCACTCGGCGACCTTGTGGCCCGAGTGGCGCTGCGCCTCCGCCGGAAAGGGCTCACGGGGCGCACGCTCACCGTGAAGGTCCGCTACGCCGACTTCACCACGAAGACGGCGAGCATCACGCTCGCCGTTCCGACGGACCTCGACAGCGATCTGCTGGAACCCGCCCTTGGCCTGCTCAGACGGGCGTGGTCGCCCGGAGCCGGTCTGCGGCTCATCGGGTTCGGCGTGTCCGGGTTCGGTCAGCCCGAGGAGCAGATGGGACTCTTCGACGAGACACCGGCCGAGGCGCGACGACACGCGCGGGCGCTCATCGAGAGCATCGATGCGGTGCGAGAGCGCTTCGGCGACGACGCGATCGGATTCGGGCACGTTGAACAGGACGACGTGGAGGAGTGAGCGTGAAGACGGGGCTCGAAGTGGCCACTTCGGAGTCACTCCGCAGCCGGGGAAGGCGCCAAGAGCGCGGGTGAGCGCCCGCAGGCGCCGAGGGCCCCCGGCGAGGACTACGCAGGAGTGGCCACTTCGAGGTCACCTTCGGGCGCCCCGCCTCCGCCGAGCGTCGGGCCGAGCGGACCGGCGCCCACGCCGCGGCGGAGGCGCACGAGCTGCCGGCCGTCGTCTCGCACCACGTAGGACTCGATTCGCTCGGCGCTAAGCGCGATGCCGCGCTCGCAGTTATTCTGCAGCACGCCCTCCACGAGGTACGCGCGGTTCTTCACGATCACGTCACCGTAGCGGTTGAGCGCATCCTCGAAGACCACCACGTCGATGAGCCCGGTGGGGTCCTCCATCGTGAGGAAGCACGTGCGCTTGCCCGAACGCGTCCGTGGCGTCTGCGCACGCTCCCGGACCCCGCACACCCGGACGCGGGCTCGGTCCTCGCACGCGGGCAGGTCGCGCGCCCAGGTGACACCGCGCCGCTCGAGATCGGCCCGCGCGAGGGTGAGTGGATGCGCGGTGATGGCGAGTCCGAGGCACTCGAGCTCGGCCGAGAGCCGCATCGCCGGCGTCCAGCCCGAGACGTGACCGGTGTCGACAGGCCCCCGCGCACGCGCAGGTGCGATCAGCAGCGTGTCGTCACCGGCCACGCCCTGCCTGGCGATGACCGCCTTGAGCTCCGGCACGAGCGCGAGCATCTCGTCGCGCGTGGGCGGGCGTCCGGCATCGGTCACCCCCAGGCCATCGAGAGCCCCCACGCGTATGAGGCTCTCTGCGGCCGGCTCTTCGGCGCGCGTCCGCTTGAGGAAGTCGGCGAGGTCGGCAAACGGGCGCACCGCCCGCTCGGCCTCCATCGCCGTCAGCAGGCGCGAGGTCATGTGAAGCAGGCTCCCGAGACCGACGCGCACCGCGCCCCCGTCCCGCTCCACCGTGAACTCCGCCGAAGATGCGTTGATGTGCGGCGGCAGCACCGAGATACCGTGGCGCCGCACGTCATCGAGCACGAGGCGCGGGCTGTAGAAGCCCATCGGCTCGTTGTTGAGGATGGCGGCCGCGAACTCGGCCGGGTAGTACGTCTTGAGCCACGCGGTGGCGTAGCTGACCACCGCGAAGCACGCCGCGTGCGCCTTGCAGAAGCCGTAGGCGGCGAACCCCTCGAGCTGCCGGAAGACCTCCTCGGCCACACTGCGCTCCGCGCCGAGGCCGCACGCGCGCTCCACAAAGTGCGTCTTGATGGCCTCCATCGCCGCACGGCTGCGGCCCTTGGTCATCGCGCGGCGCAAGGAATCGGCCTCGGCGAGCGTGAATCCGGCCACGGCTTTGGCCACCTGCAGGACCTGCTCCTGGTAGACGATAACGCCGTAGCTTCCGCGCAGCACCTCGCCCATCGCGGGATGCGGCACGACGACCGGCTCGAGGCCGTGCCGGCGGCGGATGAAGGGTGTGATCATCTCAGCCTCGAGCGGGCCGGGGCGGAAGAGCGAGATCGCCGCGATGATGTCCTCGAAGTCACGCTCTTTAAGGCGCAGCGCGAGGTTGCGCTGGCCGCTACTTTCGAGCTGGAACATCCCCACGGTATCGGCCGCGGCGATCGTGGCGTACACGCGCGGGTCGTCGTGCGGCAGGTCGAAGGGTTCGGGCACGGCGTCATCCCCCACCCGCTCGCGCGCCATGCGCACGGTGTCGCTGATCGCCGAGTGGGTGCGCAGGCCGAGGATGTCCATCTTCACGAGGCCGAGCGCCTCGATGTCATCCTTGTCGTACTGCGAGACCACCACGCCCTTGGCGGCCCACTGGAGCGGCATCCAGCTCTCGATGGGCTCGCGCGTGATGATGAAACCGCCGAGGTGCGTGCCAAGGTGCATGGGCGTGTGATCGAGCTCGGTGGCGAGCTCCACGAGCAGCCGGTGTTCGGGCCTGAGCAGCGGGTGGTCGCGACACTCGGGATAGGTGACCAACACCTCGGGGAGCCGGCGCGCGCTCACCCACGGCAGGTAGCGCGAGAACGAGTTCACCTCGTCGGGCGTGTGGCCGAGTGCTTTGGCCGCGGTGCGCACGGCGCTCCGCGCGGTCATCGTGTTGACGGTCGCTACCATTGCCACGTGGTCGTGCCCGAAGCGGTCGTAGATGTAGGCGATCACCTCGTCGCGGCGGCGTGAGTCGAAGTCCACGTCGATGTCGGGCATCTGCCGCCGCTCGGGGTTCAGGAACCGCTCGAAGAGCAGGTCGTGTGCGATGGGGTCCGCGTCGGTGATACCGAGCACGTAGGTGACGATCGAGTCCCCCGCACTCCCCCGCCCGCTGCAGCGGATGCCCTCACGCTTCGCGAAGTCCACGATGTCCTTCACGGTAAGGAAGTACTCGGGAAAACCGAGGTCCTGGATCACGCCGAGCTCATACTGCAGCCGCCGCACCGCCTCGGGCGTGACCGGCCGGTAGCGCTCCTCTAAGCCACGCCAGGCGGCTTTGGAGAGCACCGAGTAGGCGGTCTCCCCTGCAGGCACATCGGCTGCCGGGAAGTGGAAGGAGCCGAGACCGAGGTCGAGGGTGCAGCGCTCCGCGATCTCGATGGTGGCGTCGCACGCCCGCGGGACATCGGCGAACAGTCGCCGCATCTCACCGGCGGGCTTCAGCGAGAGCTCGGCGTTGGGGCGGTCGTACGGTCCCGGGAGCGACGTGCGAGCTCCGGCCGAGGCGAGCACGTCGTGGAGGCGGAAGCCGGACCGCTCGGCGTAGTGCACGTTGTTGGTGGCGACCACGGGGAGCCCGCACCGCCCGGCGAGCGCGACGAGACCGGTGACGTACCGCGGACTCTCCGGGGTCATGAGGTGCATGAGCTCCACGTAGAAATCTCCGGGGGCGAAGCAGCGCGCAAGGCGCCCGAGCGCCCGCTCGGCCCGCGCACCGAGACCCGCGAGCACGGCAGCGCCCGTCTCCCCGCACGGACAGCCCGAGAGTCCGATAAGGCCTTCGGCGCACCGCTCGAGATCGGCGAGCGTGACGACCGACGGCTCGTCGCCCGTCCGCACGTGCGTACGCGCAAGCAGCCGGCAGAGGTTGCGGTAGCCGGTGATGTCCGTCGCAAGCAGCGTGAGGTGGAACCCCGCACCCGCCGCCCGCCCGAAGCCGACCGGTGCGGGACGCGCGAGGCGCCGGTGTGGCGGCAGATCGCCCTCGATGATGGCGCCGTCTTCGAGTCCGGCCGCTTCGACGACGATCTCGGTGCCGACGATCGGTTTCACGCCGGCGGCGAGCGCGGCTTGGTAGAAGCGGATCGCACCGTAGAGTCCCTGGTGGTCGGTGAGCGCGAGCGCGTCCATGCCGAGTGCCGCGGCGCGCGCGAGTAAGACGTCGGGTGCCGAGGCGCCGTCCATGAAGCTGAAGTGCGAGTGCACGTGGAGATGCGTGAATCCGGCCACGGTACACCTAGTCCACGACGCCGGTGAGCAGCCACTTATCGCCGATGCGGTCGTACGCGAGGTCGTAGAGGCCGCCACGCGTGAGCACGCGGAAACACCGGCGGCTCAACCGCCGCCGGGGATCCCACCACGCGCGCTCGACGACCCACGCCTGCACGACTGCGTCGACCGGATACCGCCGCCCCTCGAGCACGAACGACCGCGGCGCGCCGCGCGCCGCGTCCCAGACGACCACGACCTCGCGTTCCCGGCGCTTGCCCGCGGCGCCCGGCCCGCCCGGCGACACGAGCTCCGATGCCCGCAGGATCCAGGGGCTCTTCAGCAGCTCGACGATGACCGGCGCACGCGTGTCGGTTGCGGTGAACAGATCGAGCGACTCCCCCGTCGTGCGGGGATCGAACACCTTGATCGCGCGGTTCCGGCCCATGGGAGACGTCCTTTGAGGGAAGGAGACCGGGTGTGGAAGGAGCTTCAGGGGTCCACACCCGGCATGCCCAGTATATCGAACACACGTTCGGTATACAAGACGTCTCTGACATGTGAACTGAGCGCGAAACGACGCGCGGGACAAGCGCTCAGCGGCTGGCGGCGTGCGACACCCTGCACCCGGGAGCAGCGCCTGCGCTCCGTGGATTACTGCAGCCCGAGCAGCGGAACGACCCGAGCCGCGATCGCCCCTACGGTGAGCGCGATCGCCACGCTTGCGCCGAGGACCGCGAGCGTCGGCATCCATCCGTGGCGACGCCAGTACACCGCCACCGACGAGATGCACGGGAGCGCGATGGTGTTCACGAGGGCGTAGACGACGATGTCCGTCTCGGAGAGCAAGCCCGCAAGCGATGCACCGGCGAACCCGGTCGTGGCGACCGCGAGCGCCACGAGGAGCTGGAGCGAGAGCTCCTTGCGGAGCATGCCCACGATGAGCGTGAGACCGGCGATAGCCGGAAGCCCGAGGAGTCCCTCCACGACCGGCTCGAGCGGCCCGCTCAGCGCCATCAGCCAGCCGGTCTCGTACAGTCCTCCCAGCACGAGGCTTCCCACGATCACGATGGGCGTTGCCACGAACAGGAACTCCCGGAACTGTGTCCACGCCTTACCGGCGACCCCGCGGACCGACGGCCGCCTGAACGGAAACATCTCCATCACGAGCCCGCGCGAGTCTCCCGGTATGAGCCGCTGAAGGGCGAACGCCATCGCCAGCCAGACGATGACCACGACTCCAAGCACGAGCAGCGTGGGGCGCCAGCCGAGGAAGTGCCCCACCGACCCCATGATCACCGCCGTCCGCGCGCTGCACGGCACGAAGACTACGAGCGTGGATGCGATAAGGCGTTCGCGCCGGGTGGGCAGGTCGCCGGCGGCTACGAGCGCCGGTACGCTGCAGCCCGCGGCCGCCACGAGCGGCACCACCGCACGTCCATGGAGCCCAAAGCGATGCATCACGCGGTCGGTCAGAAACGCGAGCGAGTTCAGGTACCCGGTGTCCTCCAGCAGCCCGAGTAGGAAGTAGAACGTGAGAATGTACGGCAGCCCGATGGCAAGAGACGCCTCGATCCCCGCATCGAACCCCCACAGCAGTACCCGCGCTAGAACTCCATCACCCGCGACCGAGCCCACGCCCGCACTGATGAGCGGCGCCGCCCAGCGCTCCCAGAGCGCCGACAACGACCCGGCCAGGAACTCCCCGACGAAGAACAGGAACCCGAAGATCGACGCAGCGACGAGCACGACCAACGGCACACCCGTCCACGGCCACGTCGTGAGCGCCCACAGGTCGTGGGGTAGGAGTCCTCGCCGCCGGGGCGTCCGCACCACCACCTGCTCGCCGATGAGCCCCGCCAAACCGTGTCGCTCCCGTGCAACATGCACCCGCACGCTCTCGCCGAAGTGCGATGCGACGGCCCGCCTGATCCGCACACCATCGCGCCTGACGGACTCGGGGGCGGCTTCAACGATCTCGTGGCGCTCCTCGAGGACGCCGAGCGCCGCCGCGCGGGGCGTGAGGCCGAGGGGCACGCACGCCTCGCTCTCCCAGCGCCGGACCAGGGGCTCCACGAGCGCCTCGAAGTCCGGACCGTAGGTTCGCGGCTCGGGCGTTGGCGCAGCTGCAGCGGTGATCGCGACCTCCACGAGTGAACTCACGCCCACACCCTGCGTCGCAACCGTCTCGACAGCGGGCACGCCTGCTACGTCCGACAGCCGCGCGCAGTCCACGCGCACGCCAGCGCGCCTCGCCTCGTCGGCAAGGTTGACGGCAACCACCACACGGAAGCCGAGGTCCATGACTTCCAGCGCAAGGAAGAGCGTCCTGGCGAGGTTGGTGGGGTCGAGCAGGACGACGACCACGTCAGGAGCGAGTTCCAGGAGCGCCCGCCGGGCAACCCGCTCCTCTTCGGCGGTACCACCGATGCCGTACGAGCCCGGCAGGTCGATCACGCCGATCAGACGCTCCCCGGCCCGTGCGGTGGCGACCGAGATCTCCCGGGTGGTGCCGGGATAGTGCGCGGTGGACACGCCGAGACCCGTGAGTGCGTTGAACAGCGTCGACTTGCCGACGTTCGGGTTGCCGGCGAGCGCGATGACGACCTCGCCGCCAGGACGCTCGAGCGGCCCGGCGGGTCGCTCGTCACACGAACGGCTCACCGGCGGTTACCCTTGCCGCGACTACGCGGAACGCCCGGCTCGGTCACGACGATCTTCTCGGCCACGTCTCTGCCGAGTGCGTAGCGGGAGTCTCCGACCTCCACGAGGAGCGGGCCCTTGAACGGCGCCACGTCACACACCCTCACGGCCGTGCCGGGGAACATGCCGAGCGACGCTAGGTACGAGAGGAGTTCGCCATCTTCGTCCTCGACGCGGACGATCTCAACTTGGGCACCCGAGCCGGCATTGCACAGCGGGGCGCCCACCTGCTCTGCGATCTCGCCATCAGCGGTGGGGATCGGATGACCGTGCGGGCAGGCCTCGGGGTTCTCGAGGAAGGTCTCGAGGGCTTCCTGCACCCGGGGAGAGAGCGCGTGCTCCAACAGACACGCCTCGTCGTGGACCTCGTCCCAACTCAGCCCGAGGGCATCGACGAGGAACCGCTCGGCGAGGCGGTGACGCCTGATGATGTCGAGCGCCGCCTGGCGACCGGTCGTGGTGAGCGCGACCCCGCCGCTCGGGCGTTCGATGAGCCCGCGCGTCTGCAGGCGACCGAGCGTAGCCGTGACGGTGGGCGCTGAGACGCCGAGGGCTTCAGCCAGTTGGCCGGGCCGCACCTCACCGTGCTCGCCAGCCTTGTAGATTGCTTCGAGGTACTCTTCGAGGGTCGCACTCGGCATGGTTCGCTCCCGGGTCCGGTGCTGCAACGGATGCACGAAGTGATGCGGTGAGTATAGGTGCCCCTCAAATGTTCGTCCATGCGAACACGTGGCGCACCGTGTGCCGCCCGTCCTCCAGGACAGCCGCGCTGGGACCGTTCGGGCCGCCCGAGTGACCGCTCACGCACTCCCAGGTCCCGCCCGGCAGCTACGTCGAAATCAGGCCGTTCGGGGCTTGACCCGCCACCCGGCCTCCCGTATCGTCGAACGCGTCCCGAGAAGTCGGACCAGGCGGATCCTGAAAGCCAGCGTACCAGTAGCTGCTCGATGGGGCCCCCGTGGAAGGGTTCAGCGCAAGCCGGCCGGACCGCGCGGAGTCTCTGAGAGTAAGAAACGGGAAGCTGAGGACTAGGGAATCACGTGGGCGAGGTTTCTCGGGACACCTCTATCTCCAGCCCCGTGCGCGCGACCTGCCCGGATCTCAGGCGTCGGGCCGGTACGTGATCCGCGCGATCGGCGACTCCCACACCGACACCTCGCGCACGCTGACGCGCTCCCCCACCTTGGTCTGCAGCTGCTCGAAGATGTAGCGCGAGAGGTTCTCCGCGGTCGGGTTCTCGGCGTCAAAGGGAGGCACGTCGTTCAGATAGGCGTGATCGAGCGGCTCGAGCACGGAGGCGAGGTCCGCCTTGAGTGTCGTGAAGTCGTAGACGATGCCGACCTCGTCAAGCTCACTTCCCACGACGACCACCTCGACATCCCACGTGTGACCGTGCAGGTTCCGGCACTGCCCGGGATAGCCGTGGAGCGCGTGCGCGGCATCGAAGTGTCCTTTGATCATGAGCTCGTACACAGCGTCACCTGCCTACTCGAAGAGCGTACGCGCCGCGGGCAACGGCGGCTTGGGTGCGTCACCGATGACGGCCCGGGCGTCCATGGCCCTGTTGGCGAGAGCGTCCGCCTCGGCATTGGCCTCCCGGCGCACGTGGACGAACTCCGCCCCCTCGAACCGGCGCCGGAGCTGCTGCGCTTCGAGGAACAGGGGCCGAAGCCCGGGACTCTTCACACGGTACGCGCCGTTCATCTGCTTGACCACGAGTTCGCTGTCAGCACGCACCTCCACGCGGGAAGCGCCAGCCGCCAGAGCAGCGCGCAGACCCCATAGCACCGCTTCGTACTCGGCGACGTTGTTGGTGGTCTCGCCGAGGTAGGCGCCGCCCTCGGCCGCAATGACCCCGTCGGGCGACCTGAGCACGATGCCGACGCCGGCGGGACCCGGATTCCCACGCGCGCCACCGTCGGTGTTGACGATCCAGCCGTTGCTCATGCCCCGGACCCGGGACGGACGACCAGCAGGCGTCTGCAGTTGGTACAGACGGCGATCTCGGGGCCGGCCTCGATGCGCTGGGCGCTATCCGCGGGAAGGCTCGTCCGGCAGGCGCTACACATGCCGTCGGTCAGCACGCCCACGCCGATGCCGTGCTTGGCTGCCCGGAGCCGCTCGTAGCGCTCGAGCAGGTCCGCGGGCAGCCGACCTGCCAGGAGCACACGTTCCGCCTTCAGGCGCTCAACGTCCGCCTGTACCTGACCGCCACGCTGCCTGAAGCGTTCGATGAGCTCGGCTTCCTTCGCGCTTCCCTCGGCCAGCGCGGCATCAACCTTGGCAACCTGCGCCTCGCCCGACTCCGCCTTCTCCATCAGGCTGAGAGTCTCGCGCTCGAGGGTGTCCTTCTTTCGCGCGAGCGAGTCGATCTCGCGGGTAAGGTTCTGCAGCTCCTTGGGGTTGGTGATCCTTCCGGAGAGGACCTTGGCCTGCTCGGCGTCGATCTTCTCCTGGACCGAAGCGATCTCGTCACTCGAACGCGCAACGAGCGCCGCCGCCCTGTGCTGGTAGGCGGCAGCCTTCTCCCGCACGCCCTCGAGTTCCCGGATGCGGTGGCGCAACTGGAGGATCGCCTTCTTCTCCGGGATCTCGTCGAGCGCCTTCTCGGCGCGGGCGATAGCGAGGTCGTGCTCGCCGAGAGCGATCAGGATGTCACCGTCGGTCATGCATCGCCTCCAAGGTCCGCCACGCGGGCCGTGCTGTCTCCACCGAAAGCCGCAGACCGGGCGCAAAGGCCCGCACCGCGTCTGCAAGGACCGCCACGAGCGGCCACTCGGTCATGTCGTGGCCCGCCTCGATGATGGCCAGGCCGCGGGACATGCCGTCCAGGGCGTCATGATAGCGTACCTCGCCGGCCACCAGGACATCCGCGGTCTCTACCGCTCTCGGGATGAGCGAGCCAGCCGACCCGTTCGCTACCGCGATGCGTCTCACCGGACGCGAGCCCTCACCCCACACGCGGACACCCACGCCGAGCGTCGCGGACACGTGCTCCGCGAGCACTCCGACCGTGGCGCCGTCGCGCCAGGTGCACACCCTACCGAGTCGCGCCGATCCGCGCGCACGCACGCCGTCGGTGGCGACCACCACCGGCTCCTCGTACGGGTGCGCGGCGCGTGCGGCCTCGACGACGGCTGTCGCTCGATCACGGGGTGCGACCATCTCGATCCGGACCTCCCCGATGCCACTGCCCGGATCGGGCCGCGACGGCACGGCGTCCTCACGGGCGACGAACCTGCCCGTCCCGGTACTCGTGAACGCGCACTCCTCGTACTCTCCGAGCCTGCCTGCGCCTGCGGCCGACATGGCGCCGCGCACCTTGTCGGCGGCGTCGGCGGGGGCGTACGTGACCACGAAGGCGACGTCCTCGGTCCCCACCTCGAGCGGCTCGATACAGCTGAGGCCGAGCAGCGTCGGCAGCGCCTCGGCACCCGCCGGTGCGCGGTCGAGGTTCGTGTGGAGCGAAAGAACGCCGACGCCGAGCCGCAGCGCTGCCTCGAGCGTCCCCGTCGGACCAGAACCCGCACGCGGGACATCGCGCAGCTCGAGGAAGGGCGGGTGGTGCGTCACGAGCAGGTTCGCCCCGGCATCATGTGCCCGGGTCACAGCCTCGGCGGTGGCATCGAGCGTCACCAGGACACCTGTGACCGTACGTGAGCGCTCGCCGATCACCAGGCCGACGCGGTCCCACGGTTCGGCGGTCGCATATGGGAAGCGTCCGTCCAGGGCATCGGCGAGAGCACCGATCGTCATCCCGGGCTCAGAGCTCATCGAGACCGACCTCCTCGGGAACGCGCTGCCGGTAGACGAGGACCGAACGGTATCCCACCGCACGCAGCGCAGCGAGCGCCTCGTCGCGTCCGGCGCCGACGTCGGCAGGGTCGTGCGCATCGGAGCCGATGGTGATCGGCACGCCCGCGCGATGCAGTTCGGCCAGCAGCGCGGGCGCGGGATAGAGTTCCGCGCACGGCTTGCGAAGACCCGCGGTGTTGACCTCAACGGCCACGCCCGTGCGTGACAGCGTGTCGGCCACCCGACGGTAGAGGTCGCCCAGCGGGGTCGTCGGCACGTACCCGAACTTCTTCACAAGGTCGGCATGGGCGATCACGTCGGCCACACCGGCTGCGGCCGCCGCGCCAAGCTCGGCGAAATAGCGCTCCCACAGGCCCTCGATGTCCCACTCGGCGTAGCGCGAGACGCGATCGGGGTCGTCGAACGCCCAGTCGTCGATCACGTGGATCGAACCCAGCACGATGTCGAACGGGTACCCGGCGATGGTGGCGCGCGCGTGCTCCACTGCGGGCGGCACAAGGTCCGCCTCGATTCCGAGGAGGACCTCCACGCCCAGCGTCTCGCCCAGTTCCCGCGCGGACGAGACATCGGCCACGTATGCGGGCAGCTCGTCGGCCGGCATGGCGTACTTCTCGGCGCCGGGAACGAGCGCCGCGAATGCGGGCGCGAGCGGCAGGTGTTCGGTGAATGCGAGTGTGCGCACGCCACGCTCGGCCGCAGCTCGCACGTACTCGTCGGGATCGCCGCACGCGTGGCGGCACCGCCATGTATGCACGTGCAGGTCGATCATCGGCCGTGCCCCCTGAGTCGCTCGACGATCGTCCGGCATGCCGCGATGAAGCCGTCCACATCGTCGGTCGTTGTGAACCGTCCCACCGTCACCCGCAGTGACGCCACACCCGGGTTCGCCGCGCCGATCGCCTGGAGCACGTGACTCGGGGCCGATCCTCCGGCAGAACATGCGCTGCCCGTAGAGACCGCATACCCCGCCTCGTCCAAGGCCAGCACGAGCTCGTGCCCGTCGACGCCGCCGATCCCGAGGTTGCTGAGGTGCGGCAGCCGCGGTGCGTCGGCCCCATGGACCGCCACGCCGCCGAGTTCCGTCATCGCTCCCTCGATGCGATCGCGCAGAGAGGCCAGCCGCGGTGTCTCGTCCAGGCGCTCGTCGTCGATGAGTGCGAGCGCCGTCGCGAACGCTACCGCTCCGGCCACGTCCTGGGTGCCGCTGCGCCGACCGCTCTCCTGTCCGCCGCCGACGAGCAGCGGCACGAAGGGGGTTCCCCTCCGGAGGAACAGCACGCCGATGCCCTTCGGTGCGTAGATCTTGTGCCCCGCGAACGACGCGGCATCCACCCCGAGGGCCTGCACGTCGACGTCGATCTTGCCGAGGGACTGGGCGCCGTCCGTGTGCATGAGCGCCCCGGCGCGGTGGGCGATCCGTGCGATGGCTGCTATGTCCTGCACGGTGCCGATCTCGTTGTTGGCGTGCATGACCGACACGAGCGCCGTACCGTCCATCACGACCGCCGCCACGGCCCCGGGGTGAACGACGCCGTCCGGTGTCGGCGCCACGCGATCCACCGAGAACCCGTTGTCTTCAAGCAGCCGCGCCGCCTCGAACACGGCGTGGTGCTCGAAAGCCGATATCACGATGTGCCGTCCCCGACCCGCAGCAGCCGCTGCACAGGCGACCCCGATCACGGCGGCGTTGTCGGACTCGGTTCCGGAGCCGCAGAAGACGACCTCATCCGGATGCGCTGCGCCGATTCGGCCCGCGACCTCGGCCCGCGCCGTCTCGAGCGTCCGGCGCGCCTCGACCCCCTCCGCGTAGAGCGAACTCGGGTTCCCCGGCGTTGCCCCGAGTGAGCGTGCGAGCGCCTCGACCACGCGCGGGTCGGTAGGTGTGGTGGCCGCGTAGTCGAGGTACACGCGATCGCCGAAAGGACTGGATGCCGCCACGCGCTCGCGGTCACTGGATGATGCGAAGCGGTCGGACATCGAACCTCCTCTCGGCACGCGCGTGCCCCGCCCAGGGTACCCCGATGCGACCGCCGGCGTGAAGCGCGTTCGCCCATCAGGGCCTGACAACGGCCGCCTGCCGTCAGGAAGCGACCGTTCGTCAAATCGAACAGAGGGTCGCTTGTCCGGGCCCGGAGCGTTTGGTATGGTGGCGTTCCCCCTCGGAGCCCCAAAGGCTCCGGAGGCCGCAGACAGGACGTCCACGGTTGACAGCCACAGGGTGGCGAGAACCCTCTGGATTGCCCAGCGGAACGCCCGGTCGCTGGAGACGGCAGACCGGGCGTTCTCCTGCGAGACGCTCCCCTCGCGGGGACGCACCCCGGGGGTGGAAACTCCCCCTAACCCTTCAGGCTCTTCAGCAGCTTCGCGCTCTCGATGCCCGCGAGCGCCGCGTCCCAGCCCTTGTTGCCGTGCTTGGTACCGGCGCGCTCCACCGCCTGCTCGATCGTGTCGGCGGTGATGACGCCGAACATCACCGGCACGCCTGCGTCGAGCGAGACCTTGGCGATTCCCTTGGAGACCTCGGCCGCCACGTAGTCGAAGTGCGGCGTGCCCCCACGAATCACGACACCGAGCGCGAGCACGACGTCGTACCGCCCGGACGCGACCATCGTCTGCGTAACGAGCGGGATCTCGAACGCGCCCGGGACCCAGGCGACATCGATGTCGCTCTCGGCCACGCCGTGCCGCGTGAGCGCGTCGGTGGCGCCGCCGAGCAGCCGCGACGACAGCAGTTCGTTGAACCGGCTCACGCAGATGCCGACCTTCAGGCCGGTCCCGATCAGGTCACCTTCGTACGTAGTCACGGACACTCCTCTCGTCATCGCTCGTCCGGCAGGTCGAGCCGGTGAGCCATCTTCTCCTTCTTGGTGCGCAGGTACGTGAGGTTCTCGGGCGTGCACGCCAGCTGCAGCGGCACGACCTCGCTCACGGTGAGACCGTATCCCTCGAGCCCCACGAGCTTCCGCGGGTTGTTGGTCAGCAGACGCACGGACGTAAGGCCGAGGTCCGCGAGGATCTGGGCGCCGATGCCGTAGTCGCGCAGGTCGGCGGGGAAGCCGAGCGCCTCGTTGGCCTCCACCGTGTCGGCACCGTGCTCCTGCAGCAGGTATGCGCGGAGCTTGTTCGCCAGCCCAATGCCGCGCCCTTCGTGACCGACGAGGTAGAGCACAACGCCCTGACCCTCGGCCTGCACGCGCCTGAGGGCCTCTTCGAGCTGGTCGCCGCAGTCGCAGCGGCGCGAGTGGAACACGTCCCCGGTGAGGCACTCCGAATGCACGCGCACGAGGACGTCGTGCGCGCCGGCCACATCGCCCACCACGAGCGCGAGCTGGGTGGAGTCGTCCACGAGGGAGCGGTAACCCACCGCGCTGAAGGTGCCGAACGCCGTGGGCAGCGTGACTTCGGCCACGCGCTCCACGAGCTTCTCCGTGCGGCGACGGTACCGGATGAGGTCCTCCACCGTCACCATCTTGAGGCCGTGCTCCGCAGCCACCGCCTCGAGTTCGGCCCGCCGCGCCATCGTGCCGTCGGGGTTCATGATCTCGCAGATCACACCGGCCGGATACAAGCTGGCGAGGCGTGCGAGATCCACTGCGGCCTCGGTGTGGCCCGCGCGCTCCAGAACGCCGCCATCACGCGCCCGGAGCGGGAACACGTGTCCCGGCCGCGAGAGGTCCTCGGGCTTCGTTGAAGGATCGATCGCCGCCCGTACGGTGGCAGCCCGGTCGGCGGCGCTGATGCCGGTGGTGATGGCACCCTTGGCGCCGATCGACACGTGGAATGCCGTCCCCTGAGCCGAGGTGTTGTCTGAGGTCATCGGCGGGATGCGGAGCTCGTCGAGCCGCTCGCCGGTCATCGGCATGCAGATGAGACCTCGCCCGTGGGTCGCCATGAAGTTCACCGAATCGGGAGTGACCATCTCGGCCGCCATCACGAAGTCGCCTTCGTTCTCGCGCCCCTCGTCGTCGACGACGATGACCATGCGGCCTGCGGCCAACTCCGCGATCGCCTCGTCGATGGTTGCGAACAGACTCTCCATAGCGCTCATCGCCCGCCTTCGGTGAAGTCGCGCAGCATGTCGCCGAGGCCGCGCCGCGACGGTCCGGCACCCGGATCCTCGTGACCGAGATACGTGCCGACGAACCGCTTCACATACTTGGCGAGCATGTCGGCCTCGAGGTTCACGCCGGCGCCGATCGGCTTGTCCTTGAGCGTGGTCGACGACTCCGTCTGTGGGATGACCGCGGCGGTGAACCCGCCGGTGCCGAGCTTGGCCACGGTGAGCGAGATGCCGTCGACCGCGATCGACCCCTTCTCGACGACGAACTCCATGACCTCCCGCGGGGCCTGGAACTGGTACACCGTGAACTTGCCGGCGGGCTGCCGCATCTCGAGGCGCCCGACGGCATCGATATGCCCGGACACGAGATGACCGCCAAGCCGATCCGAGAGGCGCACCGCCCGCTCGAGATTCACTTTGGCTCCGGGTTGCAGCTGCCCGAGGGTCGTGCGCTCGACGGTCTCCCCGCTCACGTCGGTGAGGAAGGCGCCGCGGATGAACTTCGTCACGGTGAGGCAGGCACCATCCACTGCGATCGAGTCGCCGATGGCCATGTCCCTGCCGAACTCGGGCGAGTAGACCTCGAGACGCATGCCGCCGCTCACCCGGTCGGCCCGGGTGATCACACCTTCGCATTCGATGAGACCTGTGAACATCAGGTGCCACTCCCCTTTCCAGGCGCGCCGGGCCGGGTGGCCCGCGGACGCCATACCGTCACAACATCCTCGCCAACAAGTCCGGTCTCCACCGGCGCGAACACCGGCGCGAGCCGATCGCCATCTCGATCGGCCCCACCGCCGTACAGACCCGGGGCGTCGCGACCGGCGAGTCCGCCCGCAGTGAGGGCGATCAGCTCGTCGATAAGGGCCGCTTCATTCAGGGCGGTGAACAGACCCGGCCCCGCCTCCACGAGCACGTCATCGACGCCATCGGCCGCAAGCGCCTCGAACGCCCCGCTGAGTCCTGCTTCGGGCGGGTATGAGAGCACGGCCGCACCGGTGGCTCCGAACTCCCCCAGCGCCCTCTCAGAGGCTTCACGGGGTACCAGCACCGTTACGAGAGGTCCACCGTCGGAGAACATGCGGGCCGAGGGGCTCGGCACCGACTCGCGGCACACCACCACACGCCGCGGGCCGGCTGTCACATCGCGCCTCTGCGACGCCTCTCCGCGCACCGTGAGGAGCGGGTCGTCGATGGCAAGCGTGCGAGCGCCGACGAGGATCGCCGTGGACTGGGCGCGAAGCCGCATCACGAGCTTGCGCGCACCTGTGCCGGTGATGGTGGCACGACGTCCGCGCTCCAGCCCAGGGCGTCCGTCGAGTGACAGGGCGACTTTCACCCTCACGAACGGGCGGCCCGTCGAGAGCCGGGTCAGCCAGGCCTCGTTCTGCGCGAGAAACGGTCTGTCATCGGACGCGAACCGCACCGTCACGCCGCGCGCCCCAAGAGTCTCGACGCCACCTCCGGAGACCTCGGTGTTCGGGTCCCGCATACCGATGGTCACCGACGCAACCCCGGCCTCAAGCAGCCGATCGACGCACGGAGGGGTCCGACCGTGGTGGTTGCACGGCTCGAGCGTCACGTAGACGTCGGCGCCACGCGCGGACTCGCCCGCAGCGTCGAGCGCAACGACCTCGGCGTGGGCCATCCCGGCGCGCTCGTGGTGCCCCTCGCCCACGACCACACCATCGCGCACGACGACACAGCCGACGAGCGGGTTGGGGCTCACCGTGCCGCGGCCGCGTTCCGCGATCAGGAACGCACGGCGCAGCAACGGGTCATCGATACCGACCGCAGGGTCGGAGAACAGACGCATCCGTGCCCTTCCTTCTCCCATCCAGACTGTCACTGTCGGCTCCGGGATCTCACCGGATCGGCCCCTTACGGGGTTCGCGGGCTCTCACCGCCGGTGGGGAATCGCACCCCGCCCTGAAGAAAGTCGTGCGTGTAGTCTACACCATGCGCGCAGTCGCACTGCGGCGAATCTCGCGGAGCGCCTCGGCCGGATCCGGCGTACAGAAGATCGCGCTGCCGGCGACGAGCGTGTCGGCACCGGCCGCGACCACGCGCGGCGCGGTCGTCGCGTCGATACCGCCGTCCACCTCGATGCGCGGACACACGCCCGCGCGGTCGCACATCGCCCTGATCTCGGCGATCTTGCCCACCGATGACTCGATGAACGACTGCCCCCCGAAGCCCGGGTTGACGCTCATGACGAGCACGAGGTCCACGTAGGGCAGGATCTCGGCGATGGCCGAGGCCGGCGTGCCCGGATTGAGCGTGATCCCAGGGCTCGCCCCCCCATCTCGGATCGCCTGCACCGTGCGGTGGACGTGCACCGACGCCTCGATGTGGATCGTCACGATGTCCGCGCCGGCTTCCACGTACCAGGCGGCCGTCCGGTCGGGGTCCGAGACCATCAGGTGGCAGTCGAGCGGCCGGGTCGCCACGCGCTTGACAGCCTTCACGACCGGCGGGCCGATGGTGAGGTTTGGCACGAAGTGACCGTCCATCACGTCGAGGTGGATGAAGTCGGCGCCCGCCTCCTCGATCGTCTCGACCGCCTCGGCAAGCCGCGTGAAGTCCGCCGAGAGCAACGACGGTGATATGAAGAGCTCGTTTGCCATCGGCCCTACCCTTCGTCCTCGACCAGACCCAGGCCGTGCATCTCATCCACGGCCGAGCGACCCATCAGCACCGCACCGGCCTCGGATGCCAGATGCCCGTCGAACAGGATCGAGCGAACCTGATGCGTGATTGGGAGCTCGATGCCGAGCTTCGCCCCGAGTTCATCGATGGTCTTAGCGCTTCTGGCACCCTCGGCGACCATCTGCGTCTCGGCCGTGTAGCTCTCAACCGTACCGCCACGTGCCACCCACTCGCCGAGCGCACGGTTGCGACTGTGTCGCGACGTGCACGTGACGATAAGATCGCCCATGCCGGCCAACCCCATGTACGTGAGCGGCCTGGCGCCGAGGTGGGCGCCCAGCCGGGTCATCTCGGCGAGCCCGCGAGTCATCAGTGTGGCCTTGGTGTTATCTCCGTAACCGAGACCGTCGCTCATCCCTGCGGCAACCGCGATAACGTTCTTCGACGCGCCGCCGAGCTCGACGCCGATCACGTCGGGGTTGGTGTACACCCGGAAGACCGGTGACATGAAGAGGTCCTGGAACATGCGTGCGACGGCATCGTCGTAGGCGGCGATCGCCGTGGCCGACGGCACACCCTTCGAGACTTCTTCGGCATGGTTGGGACCGGACAGGGCGGCGAGTCGATCACGATTTCCGAGAACGTCCTCGAGCACCTGTGTCATCCGGAACAGCGAACCGCCCTCGATGCCCTTCGACAGGTTGACGACGGGCACGTGCGTGGGCAGGGAGCCGCCCATCGCCTCTGCGACGCCGCGAACCCCGTGGCTCGGCGTGACGACCACGACCGCCTCGGCCCCCGCGGCGGCCTCTTCGATATCCGGCGTCGCGTAGGTGCTCTCCGGGAGGACGACATCGCGCAGGTAGACCGGGTTGCGATGCTCGGCGTTGATGCCCGCGGCGATCTCAGGCTCACGCGACCACAGCGTGACCGGGACACCCTTGCCGCCGAGCAGCCAGCACACGGCAGTCCCCCACGACCCCGCACCGATGACCGCTACGCGCATCGCCTACTCGCCCCCGTTGCCTCGACCACGCGAACGCATATCATCCCAGAGCCTGCGCTTGAACGTCACCTTCGGCTCGGTGCCGTTGGCGATGCGCCACATGTTCGACCGGTGCCGCCAGAGCACCAGGGCGGACGCCAGGACGGTGAACGCGAGAAGCGCTGTGCGCTCGGGATACACACCCCAGCATACACCCGGGAACACGACGCCGAGGGTGATCGAGCCGACCGATACCATGCGCGAGAGCGCGACGGCGACGAGGAAGACGCCAATCAGGATCGGCCACGCCTTGGGCGCGAGGATGAGCACCGTCCCTGCGGCGGTCGCGACGCCCTTCCCGCCCGTGAAGCCGATGAACGGCGAGAACGAATGTCCACTGATCGCCGCCATGGCGCCGAGGACCGCGAACCGGCTGATGATGGCCTCGGTCGCTCCAGGCGGCGCAAGAAGGCTCGCGAGCCAGACGCCCGCGGCGCCCTTGGCGCCGTCGAGCAGCAGTACGCCGATGCCCGGCACCGTCCCGAAGACGCGCAACACATTGGTGGCCCCGGTATTGCCGGACCCGAGCGTGCGGATGTCCTGGTGCCAGAAGACGCGCACTACGATGACCGCCCAGGGGATCGACCCCGCAAGATAGGCGACGAGCGCCGCCCCGGCGATCCGCAGTGCGAGCTCCACGTCAGTCCTTCTTCCTGAACTTCAGACGAACAGGCGTGCCCACGAGATCGAACGACTCCCGGAGGCGGTTCTCCAAGTAGCGCTCGTAGTTGGTATCGACGAGGCGCGGGTGATTGGCGAAGAACGTGAACACCGGCGGGCGCGTGCCGGTCTGGGTCGCGTACTGCAACCGAAGCATGGCGCCGCCCTTCGAGATGGTGTGCCCGCTCGCGCGCAGGTCACTCAGCATGCGGTTGAGTCGGCTTGTGGGGATGGTCTGCGCATACGACTCGAAGACCGACGAGATCATCGGCAACAGCTTGTGGACACCCGTGCCCTTCAGCGCGCTCACCCTCACCACCGGGGCGTAACCGATGAAGCCGAGTTTGTCCGGCAGGCGCTCCACGAGGTCGATCTTGGCTTCGGGCGTCTCGACGAGGTCCCACTTGTTGAGCGCGATGACGAGCCCGCACCCGCGCTCCTCGGCGAAGCGCGCCACACGCTGGTCCTGGTCGGTTACACCGGTGACCGCGTCTATCACGAGCACCGCCGCGTCGGCGCGGTCGATCGCGCGCATCGCGCGAACGAAACCGTAGTACTCCACCGATTCGTCGATCTGCGACTTCCGGCGCAGACCTGCCGTGTCCACGAGACGGAACGTCGTCTCGCCGTCGTGCAACAGCGTGTCGATGGCGTCGCGCGTAGTGCCGGCGACCTCGGACACGATGGCCCGCTCACGGCCGAGGAGCCGATTGTAGAGCGATGACTTGCCCGCGTTCGGCTTGCCGATGATGGCGACGCCGATCGCCTCGCCCTCCTCGGTCGCCTCGGCCTCGGGAAGCGCGTCCACGAGCGCATCGAGGAGGTCGCCCGTACCGTGGCCATGAAGCGCCGACGCCGGCCAGGGCTGGCCGAGCCCGAGCGCCCAGAACTCGTGGATGGCGTCCTCGCGCCCCGGCGTGTCGAGCTTGTTCACCACGAGGAAGACGGGCGTGTCCTGTCTGCGCAGAAGACCGGCCACCTCCTCGTCGCCTGCGGCGATGCCGACCGACCCATCCACGAGGAACACCACGGCGTCCGCCTCGCGCGCGGCGACGACCGCCTGCTCGCGGATCGAGCCACCGAAGGCGTCATCGGCGGAGAACTCGATGCCGCCGGTGTCGACGAGCATGAACTCTCGGCCGTTCCAGTCGGTACGGTGGTAGCTCCGGTCGCGCGTGACACCGCTCGACGGGTGCACGATGGCGTCCTGGGCCTGGATGAGCCTGTTGACGAGCGTGGACTTGCCGACGTTGGGTCGGCCGACGACAGCGATGATAGGAAGGGTCATGAGCGGGCACGTCCTTGCACGGTTGAGAGAGCGGCTACGAGACTGCCTGCGTCGCTACCCACCACGCGCACGTCGGCACCGGTGCGTGCCAAGAGCTGCGCGGCCGGCACGTCGTCGATGAGCAGCCCGTCGGAGTTTACTACAACGTCAGGGACGAGGTACGTGCACGCCGCGCCGTCACCTGCGATGGTAGCCGCGATGTCGGCGCCTCCCAGGAGTCCGGTGACACTCACGTTGCCGCCGAAGAGTGCGTTTGCGACGGGGAGCACGCGAACCCCCGGTCGGGAGTCGTCGTCCAGCAGGCCGTGCTCGTCGAGAAGGTGCGAGAGTACCGGTGCGAAGAGCTCGCCGGTGACCAGAGCGATACGGTCTCCGGACTCGATGGGTGGCGCCTCGGCCAAAGCACCCGCGAACTCATCGACGAAGGCTGCCGCCATCCCGATCCCGTTCTCGAACTGTGGGAAGTCGTCGTAGGCCGTGACGGGCGGAAACGGTGCACCGGCCAGCAGGTAGAACTCGTCGGCGGCATAAACCCACCCGACGCCGCGATCGGCCCGCATGCGCTCCTGCCAGCGCTCGAGCACGCCGAGCACCGCACCGGCGCTCGCAGCGTCGTAGGACGCGGTCCAGCGTCGCTGATGCGCCGTGAACCCCATCGGTACGCATCCCACCGACAGGATCCCCCTGCGCGTGGCGAGGTACGCCAGCGTCGTCTCCAGTACGTCTCCGTCGTTCACGCCCGGAACGAGCACGATCTGCACGTGCGCCTCGATACCCGCGGCCAGCAGCTCGTCGAGGGTGTGCAGCGCGTGGTCGTCGGCTGTGGGACAGATGAGCCGCGTGCGCACTTCGGGATCCGCGGCGTGCACCGAGACGTGGAGCGGCGACAGGCGCTGCGCGACGATCCGGGCGACATCGGCGTTGTCGAGGTTGGTGAGCGTCACGAAGTTTCCTGCCAGAAACGACAGCCGGTAGTCGTCGTCACGCACGTAGAGCGAGGGGCGCAGGCCAGCGGGCAGTCCGCTCACGAAGCAGAATGCGCAGGCATTCTCGCACTCCCTGACACCATCGAACACGACGTCCGTGAAGGTGACGCCGAGAGCCTCACCGGGCACGCGACGAACGTGAAGTGCATGCTCCGCACCCTCGCGGCTGACCGAGAGGGTGAACTCGGGTTCGTCGGTGTGCCACCACCAGTCGATGACGTCGGTGAGCGGCCGTCCGTCCACGGTGGTCACGACATCACCCGCACGCAGACCCGCCCGTGCGGCCGCCCCCGGCGCTACCGCAGCGACGGCGCCGCCTCCACGGGCCGCCTCAGGCATCGCCCGAGAGGGCTTCCACGGCCGCGATCACACCGCGGATCTGCTCATCGGGTGTCGACGCTCCCGCGGTGATACCCACCACCCCGGCGCCCTCGAACCACGAGTCCTCCAGCTCGGCGGCCGTCTCCACATGATGCGTTCGGGGGTTTCGCTCGGCGCATATCTCCGTCAGCCGCTTCGTGTTGCCTGAGTTGTGCCCGCCCACCACCACGATCACGTCCACACTGTCTGCGAGCTCGGCCGCGGCGGTCTGGCGCTGCGCCGTAGCGCTGCAGATGGTGTTGCAGACGCGCAGTTCCGAGACGCGCGGCAGAAGGGCGCTCACGACCTCCTGGAGGAGCGCCGGCGGCTGTGTGGTCTGCACGACCACGCCCACACGGCGCCCGACGCGCGCGGGCAGATCGGCGGCACGCTGGACGATGTGAGCCACTCCGCCGGCATGCGCGAGGATGCCCTCCACCTCGGGGTGGTCCGATTCGCCGACGATGACCACCGTGTAGCCCGACGCGTGCAGGTCCGCGGCGCACGTGTGCGCGGCGCGTACGAAGGGGCATGTTGCGTCCACAACCGCCAGTCCGCGAGATTCGGCATCGGTGATGACCGCCGGATCGACGCCGTGCGAGCGGATGATCACCGTGCCGCCTGGGATCTCGTCCAAAGACGACGCCACACCCACACCCTGCTTCTCGAGCGCGGCCACGGCCTGCGGGTTGTGGATGAGCGGGCCGAGTGAGGCCACCGGTTCCCCCGTTCCGGCAGCCTCGCCGGCGAGACGGAGCGCTCGCTCGACCCCGTAGCAGACGCCTGCGTGACGCGCCACCACCACACGCACCGTCATCCCCTCCTTGCGCGGTCGAGTTCCTCGGCGATGCGCTCCATGACGACCGCGGTGAGCGCCGCTACGCGCTCCTTACGGCCGGCACCGGGAGCCACCTCGGCGGGGATGATGGGCGCGCCCATGTGGATGGACGTGCGGGCAAGACGCGGGAACCGCGCACCGCGGGGCCACACGCGATCCGTGCCGATAAACGCCACGGGCACGATCGGGGCGTCGGCCCGAAGTGCGATGAACGCGGCGCCTCCATGCGCCTCGCCCAGTGCCTCGGCATTGCCGGTGGCCCTGCTACCTTCGGGGAACACACCTACGAGCTCGCCGCTCTGCAGCAGTTCCGTGGCGGTGGTGATGGCGGCGCGGTCTGCCTCGCCGCGGTGTACCGGGAAGCCCCAGAGCCGCGGCAAGGCCCATCCGATGATCCTGCTCTCCCAGAGCTCGGCCTTGGCCATGAAGTGCACCGGGCGCGGAGACGCGCACCACAGGAGGATCGGGTCCATGTAGGAGACGTGGTTGCCGGCAATCATCGCGCCGCCAGACGGCAGGTCTTCGGCGCCGACGAGGCGCGTGCGGAACAGCACGCGCAGCAGGCGTCCACCCGTGGCGCGAACGAAGCGTGCGAGTCGGTACCGCTTCACCGCGCCGCCTCGAAGCATGCCACGATCGCATCGACCACCTGATCCACCGTGAGGCCGGTGGTATCGAGGAGCTCCGCGTCGTCCGCCTGCCCGAGCGGGCTGGCTTCCCGCGTCGAGTCGAGGTGGTCGCGGCGCTCGAGCCTCGCCTGCACCTCGTCGGCCTCGACCGCGTGCCCCGCGCTCACGAGGTCGATCTGCCGTCGTCTGGCGCGCTCCTCGGGGGATGCAGTTAGGAACACCTTGACCTCGGCAGCGGGGAACACCACGGTCCCGATGTCGCGGCCCTCGACGACGGTGTGTCGCGCGCCCGCAAGCGCGCGCTGCTGCCGCACGAGCTCCCGACGTACGTTGGGAATGCTTGAAGCCGCACTCACCGACGCGTCCACTTCGGGGAGGCGCACGGCTGTGGTGACGTCATGGCCGGCGATCCACACGGAGCTCGGAAGGCTCTCGCCCTCCTCGTAGGTGAACGTCACCGGGTACCTCGCCGCGAGCCGCGTCACGCCGACGGCATCGTCCGGCTCGAGTCCGCGCTCGAGCGCGAGCCACGTCACGGCGCGGTACATCGCGCCGGTGTCGAGGTAGTGGATGCCGAGGCGTCGGGCGACCGCCTTGGCGACGGTCGACTTCCCGCTGGCCGCGGGCCCATCGATTGCGATGATCACGTGCGGACTCCCGGTGCGGTGTCAGGCAAGGGCATTCTAGCACTCCCTACCCCGGCGAGACCGACGCACCCAGTGAGGAGAGGTCATCGCCGAAGCCCGGGTACGACACGTCGCACGCCTCGAATCCCTCGACAATCGTCTCGCCTTCGGCCACGAGTCCGGCCACCGCCCAGGTCATCGCCAGCCGATGATCGCCGAGCGACGGCACTCTGGCCCCGCGGAGTGGCGTCGGGCCGGTGACCTCGAGCCAGTGCTCCCCTGCTTCCACGTCGGCTCCGAGTGCGGCGAGGCCCGCCCGCACGGCCTCCAGGCGGTCCGACTCCTTCACGCGCAGCTCCCCCACGCCCTCGAAGCGCGTCGTGCCGGATGCCTGCGTGGCAGCCAGCGCGAGAATCGGGACCTCGTCGATCAGAGACGGGACCTCGTCGGGGGTGACCACCGTGGCGACAAGTGACGCTGCGGCGCGCACGGTCAGCGTGGCCGTCTCTTCGGCGCCCACCGACGACGTTTCCGACCGGGCGATTTGGGCCCCCATCCGCTCGAGGACGCGCAGGAATCCCGTGCGCGTGGGGTTGAGCGAGACCTCGCGCAGGACGACCTCGCTTCCCGCCACGATGGATGCGGCGACAGCGAAGAATGCGGCCGACGACGGGTCTGCGGGGACGACGACGTCTGCTGCGTTAAGTCCAGCGGGCCCGTCCACCGATGCCGTGAGGCTGGATGCGTCGCCCGCGACCGGTACGCCGAAGGCGGGAAGCATGCGCTCGGTATGGTCGCGGCTGCGCGCCGGCTCGGTGACCGTGGTGGTCCCGTCCGCTCGCAGGCCCGCCAGGAGCACCGCCGACTTCACCTGCGCGCTCGCAACGGGCGACGCGAAGCGCACGGCGTGCAGACCGCCGCCGTGTATACGGACCGGTAGCGTTCCGGCGGGACTGGTGTCGAACGCCGCTCCCATCGAGGCCAGCGGCTCGGTCACCCGTCGCATCGGGCGTCCCGAAAGGGACTCGTCACCGGTGAGCGTGACATCGACCGGCCAACCCGCGAGGACGCCCATCAGAAGCCGCACCGTCGTGCCCGAGTTCCCGCAGTCGATCGGCACCCCCGGCGACACCGGTCCGCGCGATCCCCACCCGGTGACCTCGAGGTCGAGACCGCCGGAAGCTTCACCCGCGAGACGCACCTCTGCGCCGAGTGCGCCCACCGCGCCCATGGTGGAGCGCACGTCGGCGCTGTCGAGCACCCCGCGCAATCGAGATACCCCATCGGCCATGGCCGCGAGGAGCACCGCGCGATGCGAGATGGACTTGTCCGACGGGACGCGGAGGACTCCGATGAGTGGGCCACCAGCAGCCTGAACACGAAGGTCCATCACTCGTCACCCGACCCCAGCGGTCGGATCAGCGGCGAGAAGCCGCGTGCTGCGAGATCGTCGAGCAGGCCGTCGACGTCTCCCTCGTCGGTGAGCACGAGCCGCAGGACCGCGCTGTCCTCGGACTGGTGGTCGATCTCGATGTCCTCGATGTTGCATCCCGCGCGGCTCACGGCCGTCGTCACGATACCCACGACGCCGGGCCGGTCGGTGACCGGCACCGACAACTCCACCAGCTCCGCGGTGGCGGGGACCCACTGTGCGGGCAGCGCCCGGCGTACCTCTGCCGGACCGCTCAGCCACGCGCGCACGGCCCCTGCATCCCCGAGCTCGACACGTCCGCGGAACTCGGCGAGCACGCGCTCAAGATCGGAGAGGCCCGCAACCACGGCGGGTGCGTTGTCCAGGCAGATGCCGGTCCAGAGATCCGGGCTTCCCGCCGCGATACGCGTCATGTCCTTGAAGCCACCCGCCGCCAGGCGCAGCAGGTCGGCTCCGGCGCGGTCGGCCCGTTCACGCGCGAGCTCTACGAGCGCAGCGGCGGCAACGTGCGGCACGTGGCTCACCACCGCGACCGCCTCGTCGTGCGCGGCGGCGGCGACAGAGACCACGCGGGCGCCGAGTGAGGTGACGAACGCGTGCACGAGCCGGTAGGCGGTCATGTCGGTGGAAGCCGAGGGCGTGAGGATGTAGTAGCCACCGTCGAACAGCGTCGGTGTCGCCGCGACCACGCCGCTGCGCTCGGACCCGGCCATCGGGTGCCCGCCCACGAAGTGATACGGAGCCCCCGGCGCCTCCGCGCGCTCGACGACCGCGCGCTTGGTCGAGGCGACATCGGTCACGATGCCCGAGTAGCCACGCTCGGCCAGCTCGTCCAACCAGGCGAGCGTCGCAGCCACCGGCGTGCCGAGCAGTACGAGATCCGTCGCATCCGGACCGAACCAGCCCGCCTCGGCGGCCTCCTCAGAGGTCGCCGCCTCAGACGCGATACCCGCCTTGAGGGCGAACGAAATCGACGCCGGGTCGGTGTCCACAGCACGGATGGGCATCCCGGGGTGCGCCCGGTGGGCGGCGAGCGCGACCGAGCCACCCACGAGCCCCAACCCGATCACGGTCAGGCTGCGTATCGTCACGACACGGCTCCAGTGCTCTTGCCCTCGATGGCGATGCGCGGGCCGATGTCCTGCATGAGCGTCTCGAACCCCTCGAACGTGAGCGACTGCGGGCCGTCGCACCGCGCGCGTTCGGGATCGGGATGCACCTCGATCATAAGGCCGTCCGCGCCGGCGGCCACCGCCGCACGGGCCATCGGGGCGATGAGGTCACGCCGGCCGGTCGCGTGTGACGGGTCTGCGATCACCGGCAGATGCGTGAGGGTCTTGAGCGCCGCCACAGCCGCGAGGTCGAGCGTGTTGCGCGTGTAGGTTTCGAACGTTCTGATGCCGCGCTCGCACAGGATCACGTCGCGGTTGCCACCCTTGAGGACGTACTCGGCAGCCGAGAGGAGTTCCTCGATCGTCGCGGAGAGACCGCGCTTCAGGAGCACCGGTTTGCGCATCGTGCCGAGCTCGTCGAGCATCATGAAGTTCTGCATGTTGCGCGCGCCGACCTGGAGCACGTCGGCGTACTCGGCCACCGTGGCGGCGTCCCGCACGTCGAGCACCTCGGTCACCACCGGGAGCCCGGTGGCATCCCCGGCCGCGCGAAGCAGGCGCAGCCCCTCCACACCCATCCCCTGGAAGGCGTACGGGCTCGAGCGGGGCTTGAACGCCCCTCCACGCAGCATGGTGGCCCCGGCGGCCTTCACGGCCCGGGCGGTCGCGAGCATCTGCTCCTCGGACTCGATGGAGCAGGGACCGGCGATCACGCCGAACGCTCCCCCGCCGATGGCGGTCGCACCAACGCGCACCACCGTGTCCTCGGGCTGGAAGTCGCGGCTGACGAGCTTGAACGGCTTGAGCACGCGGATGACCTGCTCGACGCCGGCCAACCCTTCGAACTCGAGCGAGTAGATGACCTCGCGGTCACCGATGACGCCGATGATGGTCTTGATCTCGCCGCGCGACAGGTGCGCTTCGGCACCCGCTTCGGTGAGCAGATCGACCACATGCTGGATATCGTTCTCCGACGCGTGGTCCCGCATGATGACGAGCATGGCGCCTCACCCCTTCGGCACGCATCAGCGTGCACTGTGACGGTCCCGGCGGCCGCCACGTGCCGACAGCGCGACTATACGCTGCCGAGCCGGGCGACGACCGCCTCGAATGCCTCGATCGTCCGCCGCATCTCCTCGGCGTTGCCCACGGTCACGCGCAGCGCGGGCGCGTTGCCGAAGTCGCGGACGATGACCCCCTCTTCGAGCAGGGCCTGGAACACTTCGACCGGCTGCTTCGTCCTGAAGTAGACGAAGTTCGTCTCCGACGGCACCCAGTCGATGCCGAGCCGGTCGAAGCCCGAATACAGGTACGTCTTCTGTTCTTGGTTCTCTTTGCGACGGCGCTGAACTTCGGCTTCGTCGTCGAGAGAGACGAGCGCGGCCACCTGCGCGAGAGTGCTCACGTTGAACGGCTCGCGCACGCAGTCGATGGCGCGCACCACGCGCTCCGGCGCAAAGCCGTACCCGATGCGCAACCCTGCGAGCGAGTAGATCTTCGAGAAGGTGCGGAGCACCACGAGTGGCCGCTCGCCGTCGAAGTAGTCGAGACCGTCCGGGTACGCCGGATCGGTGGCGAACTCGAAGTACGCCTCGTCGAGCACGAGCAGGACGTGACCGGGCAGCGCTTCGAGGAATCGCTCGAACGCGTCACGGCCGACGATCGTGCCCGTCGGATTGTTCGGGTTACACAGGAAGACGATCCTCGTGCGCTCGGTGACCGCCGCGAGCATGGCGTCGAGGTCGTGCGTCTCATCCGCCGTGAGCGGCACCTTCACGTGCGTAGCGCCGAAGATGTTCGCGACCATCGGGTACACGACAAAGGATGGCCAGGCGTACACGATCTCGTCACCCGGACGCAGCACCACCTGACCGACGAGCCGCAACAGCTCGTTGCTGCCGGCACCCGCGACGACACGCTCCACGGGCACGCCGTGGCGTGCGGCCAGCTTCTCCCGAAGCGCCTCGCAGGACCCCTCCGGATAGCGGTTCAGGCAGCCGGACTCGGCGCTCATCGCTGCGATCGCGGAAGGAAAGGGACCGGCAGGATGCTCGTTGCTGGAGAGCTTGACGATCTCCGAGCGTCCGCAGCGCTCCCGGACCTGGTCCTCGCGCAGGCCGGGCGGGTACGGCATCAGCGCGTGCAGCTCTTCCCGGATCAGGCGGTCCCAGTCCACGATGCGTCCTTTCGGCATCAGGGTTGAGGAGCATTGTCCCGCACGGGCCGATGCGGCGCAACACTCGGCGACCGCACGGGCGCGCCCACGCGGCCCGAGACTCACAGAACGCCCACAGGAACTCGAGCTACGCCTCGGGAGGCGCCAGGCTCTCGAGCAGCCATGCCCCGTCGCGTTGCCGAAGGGTCGCCACGGCCGCGTTGGGGATGTCCATGCCCCACACCTCCTCCACCGTCATGCCGAGAAGCGCGGTCAGCAGGTGCCGGAAGACGCCGCCGTGCGTGACCACCACCGCGGGTGACGGACCCCCCGCAACGTGCGCGGCCACAGCGCGCACCCTGGCATCGAAGAGGGCACCGACCTCACCGCCCGGGGCTACCGGTCCCCCGGTGTAGTCGAGCGTCATCCCGCGGGCCGTCATTTCATCCCACAGAAGACCCTCCGCGTCGCCGAAATGGATCTCCTTTAGGTCCTCGAGGATCTCGAGCGGGGTCCCGTCGGGAGTGATGAAGCGGGCGGTCGTGAGTGCGCGACCCAGGGGCGATGCGTAGACGACCTGAGGGTCCTCAGCCAACACCACCCGCGCGAGTGCGGTCATCTGCCGCCTCCCGAGTTCGGTGATCGGCGCGTCGGTCTGCCCGACGAGACGCCCTTGTACGTTGGCGACCGTCTCGGGGTGCCTCACGATCAGCATCTCGCGCACATCGGCGCTCACGCGAGACCCCCCACGAGCGCGCACGCCACGAGCACGGAGGTCTCGGTGAGTACGATCACAGCACCGAGGACGTCGCCCGTGATGCCTCCGAGTCGCCGGGCGAACAGGCCGGGCATCCCCAGCGCGATACCCACGCCGCCGAGCACGATCGCGATACGGCCTACATCCGGCGGGAACGCGAGCAGGAGAGCCACACCCGTCAGCATCACGAGAACCGCGCCTGCCGAAACTGGCTCCGCGAGGCGAGCAGCGAGTCCGTCCCCTCGGGCCGGCCGACGCGCGAACAGCGCTGCCGCAGCCCCGAACCGTCCGATCACCGGAGCGGCGCCGAGGCCCCACCACGACCCGCTCTCCACGATCATCGCCACGGCGGCGATCTGCACGCCGAGCACCAGGACGAGCGCCGCCACCCCGAAGGCCCCGATCGAGGAGTCGCGCATCACCGCGACACGCCGTTCCGCGTCACCTCGCACCCCGATCCCGTCGGCGGTGTCAGCCATCCCGTCGAGGTGCAGGAAGCCCGAGAGCAGCGCCCAGGCGCTCAGGATCACCGTCGCGGTGAGCAGCGCGCCGAGGCCGTCGGAGACGCCGAACGCGACCGCCCCCGAAGCGATCCCCGCCGCCAGAGCGCCGAAGAGCCAGCCCACGAGAGGCAGGTACCGCGCAGGACGCTCCCCCTCCCGCGTCCCAACCGGGAGGACCGTCAGCAGCCGCACCGCCGTGAGCAGGTCGGCAAACAGGCTCACGTGTCCTCACGATCGCTCACGCCCGCCTCGGCGAACGTGGCCATGCCGCTCATCATGCGGCAGGCCGCGCCCATGATGCCGATGGCGAGCGCGGCGCCGGTACCCTCGCCAAGCCGCATGTCGAGGTCGAGCACCGGCGCGAGGTCCAGGGCGCGCAGCACGAGCGCGTGGCCGGGCTCGGCCGAGAGGTGCGACGGGAACAGGTACCCGGCGCACTCAGGACACATCCTGAGCGCCAGGAGCGCGGCCACGCCCGAGATGTAGCCGTCGGCGACCACGCAGATGCCGGCTGCCGATGCGCCGATCACCACGCCCGCCATGGCCGCGATCTCAAGACCACCGAGCGCCGCAAGCGTCCCCAGGGGGTCGTCGGCTCGCACGGAGTTGGCCTCGAGCGCACGGCCCACCACATGAGCCTTGTGCGCGACGCCCGCATGATCGAGACCCGCTCCACGCCCGACGACCGCAGCAGGCGAAACGCCGGTGATGGCCGCGGTCAGCGCGGACGCCGACGTGGTGTTGCCGATGCCCATCTCCCCCGCCCCTACGATGACAACGCCCTCGGCAGCGAGGTCGCGCGCGACGTTCACGCCGACTGCCATGGCCGCGGCCGCCTCCTCGCGCGTCATCGCCGGACCCTCAGCTATGTTGTCCGTGCCCCGGCGCACGTTCATCTGGAGCACACCGGGAAGCATCGCGGTCTCGGTCAGAACGCCCACATCGGCCACCACAAGCCGGGCATCCACGTGCGCGGCGAGCTGATTGACCGCGGCTCCACCGGCGCTGAAGTTCGCAACCATCTGCCAGGTGACCTCCGAGGGCCACGGCGATACGCCCTCAGCGGTCACCCCGTGGTCCCCGGCCAAGAGCGCCACGGCCGCGGGCGCGCCGGACGGCCGCACATCGTCTTGCACGGTCGAGATGCGAGCGGCGATCTCCTCGAGGCGTCCGAGGCTCCGCGGGGGTTTCGTGAGGGCATCGAGCCGCTCCCACGCGCGTGCCGTTGCGGTTGGATTGACCTTCCGCACCGTGCTCAGGACGGCAAGTACCTCGCGCTCGAGCGGTCCGGGCGTTGTCAGGGCGCGGGCCATGCGACCTCCTGAGGCAGCTCCGAGAGCCCGATCGATCTGCCGGCAACCACGAGCCAGGCGATGTCGGCCTCATCGATGAGTCTGCGGTTCGCATAGCCGAGCGTATCCCGGAAGAGCCGCCCGAGTGGGGTAACGGGCACCACGCCCCACCCCACCTCGTTGGTAACTACCACCGTGGGACCGCTACGGCCGAGCAGACCGTCCACGAGCGTATCGGCGATGGCACGCGCACGGTCCTCGGCGTTTGCCTCGGCCAACTCGGCTCCGTCCGGCACGAGCGTGGCCAGTGACAGGCCCAACACCGTCCCGAGGCAGTCCACCAGGAGACACGCGACCGGGTCGATCGCCTCGAGCCATTCGGCATCCTCGCCGACCTCGAGTACCGTGACCGACGAAGGACGATTCTCCTGATGCCGGACGATCCGACGTGCCATCTCGGGGTCGTCGGCTCTACCGCCCACCGCCAGAACGACCGGTTGCCCGCTCGCAAGCGCGAGCGAGAGCGCCATCGTGGACTTGCCGCTTCGGACCGGTCCCGTGAGCACCGCGATCATGAGGCACCTCCCGAGGCCGCAACGTGCAGAAGGCGCACCTCGTCGTCGGTCAGGCGCCTCACGCTGCCCTCGGCAAGCCCGCCGAGCGGGAGCGGTCCGTACGCGACCCTGGTGAGCTCGCGGACCGGATGGCCGATTGCCGAGAGCATCCGCCGCACCTGTCGCTTGCGACCTTCCCGGAGCACGAGCTCCACCATGGCGGCGCCGTCTGACAACCTCTCCAGCAGCCGGGCCTCCGCGGGTGCGGTCATCCCGTCATCGAGATCGATCCCCTCACGCAGGCGCTTCAGGTCCTCTGCGTCGGGCACCCCGTCTACCTTGGCGCGGTACACCTTGGGCACGTGATGTCGCGGGTGCATGAGTGCGTGCGCGAGTTGCCCGTCGTTGGTGAGCAGCAGCAGGCCTGTGGTAGCGGCGTCCAGGCGTCCCACCGGGAACAGTCGCGGCGCGTCTGCGGGGATGAACCGCGCCACGGTGGGTCTGCCCTGCGGATCGTCGAGCGTGGTCACCACGCCCGCCGGCTTGTTGAGCATCACGTACCAGAGCGTCGAGGGTAGCGCCACCGGGCGGCCGTCCACACGGACCTCGTCGCGACCTGCGGTGATCTTCGTGCCGAGCGTGCTCGCGACCTCTCCGTTCACGCTCACTCGCCCTGCGACGATGAGGTCCTCGGCGCCGCGCCGTGAGGTCACGCCGGCCCGCGAGAGGAACTTCTGCAGCCGCTCGGGCGCGTCCTCGTCGGCAGTCGTCCCGCGAGGGGACTCCTCCGGCGTGCCGGACGCCCCGTTCTTCCCGGGCCTGGTGTCACTCCCCGTCGGCAGACTCGTCATCCTCGTCCTCGTCAGCCTCTCGGTCCTCGAGCGCCTCGTCGTCATCATCAACGCCCGTGTCGAGCGAACTGCCCTCAAGGGCGTTGAGCCGCTCGCGAATGGCGCGCTCGGTGGCCGGATCCGGTGCGAACTCCTCGAGCGGGGGCAGCTCCGCAAGATCCTTGAGTCCGAAACGCTCGAGGAACGTCCGTGTGGTCCCGTAGATGATCGCGTTGCCGGCATTGCGGTCACGGCCCACCTCACGAACGAGCCCCTTCTCGATGAGCGACGACAGCACCGCCTCGCTGTTGACGCCGCGCACGGCATTGACGCCCTGGCGCGTCACGGGTTGGTGGTACGCGATCACCGCGAGTGCTTCGAGCGCCGCCTGCGACAGCCTGCGGGTGTCCCAGGACAGCACGTACTCCTCCACCTGCGCGTGATACGCGGGGTGTGTGTAGAGCCGCCACCCACCGGCGACCTCGCGCAGCTGGAACCCGCGTTCGTCCGCGGCATACTCGGCGGAGAGCGTCTTGAGCACCGCCTCCACCTCGGCGGGCGTCGTCTCCAGGATGGTGGCCAGACGCGAGGCGGACACCGGCTCGTCGGACACGAAGAGCAGCGCCTCAAGCGTGCCGAAGAGCGTCGCATTCTCCCTCGTCATGTCGCATCCCCCGTCTTCACGATGGCGATGTCGCCGAACTCCTCGTCCTGCTCCAACCTGACCATTCCACGCTTGTACAGCTCGAGGATCGCGAGGAACGTCACCACGAGCTCCTCGACCGGTGCGCCCTTGCGCACGAGGTCGCGGAAGGTGGCCGATGGCCGGTTGGTGATCATGCGGGCCACCGCGTCCATGTGCATCTCGAGGCTGATCGGCGCCGAGGCAACGTGGTCGGCCTCGAGCAGGAAGATGTCACGCTTATGGACCAGATCGGCGCAGACGACGGCGAGGCCGTGGAGCGTCACGCCTTCGAGATAGTCGGGCATGAGTCGCACGAACGGTTCCTCAAGACCTGCTGACCGACCGTGCATATGCGACTCGGCCTCGTAGCGCGCCACGAGTTCGGCGGCGGCGTTCTTGAACTGCTTGTAGGCGAGCAGCCGCGCCACGAGGAGTTCGCGGGCCTGCTCCGGCGTCATGTCGTCGAACTCCTCGAGCTCCGGCGACACCTCGCTCGGCAGGAGCGACGCGGCCTTGAGCTCGAGGAGCGTGGCTGCCACGAGCAGGAAGTCGCTCGCCACATCCAGGTCGAGGTCCTGCATGCGGTCGATGTGCGCAAGGTACTGGTCGGCGATCTCGGCGATCGACAGTTCGGCGATTGCGACCTTCTGTCTGGCGACCAACTGCAGGAGCAGGTCGAACGGCCCCTCGAACGCCTCTGTCCGGACGCGGTACGACATCGGGCTATGCGCCGGCGTCCACGTGCATGGCGCGGCGGACATCGCGCATGAGTTCTTCAACCACGGGCCGGACCCGAGCAGCGCCCTCCGCGAGGACCTCCCAGGCCACGCCCGGCTCGACGGCCAGTGCGGCACGCCGCTCGCGGAACGGAGCCAGGTAGCCGTTGAGGTCCTCCACGAGCTTCCGTTTGTGCGCCACGCACCCGCATTCGGCCACGCGGCAGCAACGGTCCCACTCGGCGATCTCGCTTGGGTCGCCTACGAGCTTGTGAATCTCCTGCAACGGACAGATGTCCGGGTTCCCGGGGTCGCTCTTGAGCTTGCGCGCCGGGTCCGTGATCATCCCCATCACCTTGGCCGACGTCTCATCCTCGCTGTCCGAGAGGAAGATCGCATTGCCGTAGCTCTTGGACATCTTGCGACCGTCCGTGCCCGGCACACGTGCGCCCTTCTCGGCGATCAGCGCCGCGGGCTCGGGCAGGAGCTCGCCGTACTGGTTGTTGAACCGGCGGACGACCTCCCGTGTCAGCTCGAGATGCGGAAGCTGGTCCTCGCCCACCGGCACGACGTCTCCGCGCACGATGGTGATGTCGGCGCCCTGCAGCAGCGGGTAGAGGAAGAACCCGACGTTGCCCAGGTCCTTCTCGCCGATCTGCTCGCGCTGCTCTTTGTACGAGGGCACGCGCTCGAGCCACGACATCGGCGTCACCATGGAGAGGTACATCGTGAGCTCGGCGACCTCGGGCACGTCGCTCTGGCGGTAGATCGTTGCCTTCGCCGGATCGATGCCCGCCGCGAGCCAGTCGAGCACCATCTCCTCGGTGTACTGACGGATCGCGTGCGTGTCCTGCCAGTCGCTCGTGAGCGCGTGCCAGTCGGCCACGAAGTAGAACGCCTCGTAGTCCTCCTGCATCTCGAGCATGTTCAGCATGTTGCCGAACCAGTGCCCGAGATGGGCATGGCCGGTCGGGCGGTAGCCGGTGAGCACGCGCTTCTTGGTCATCGGGTACGACGCTCCTCGCCTCGCAGGATGGATGCAGACAGTCTACCGCAGGAGCTTACAGCCCGACCCCCGTGAGCAGACGCAGGAGCGGCAGCACGGTGATGCTGAAGTACCCGCCGATGAGATCGATATTGAGCAGGTTCGGGAGCAGCAGCATCGCGCCAAAGAAGACGAGGATGCCGTACCGCTCCACGCGGTGATACGACTCGAGCGCGCGGTCCGAGAGGAACAGCGGCAGCACGCGCGAGCCGTCGAGCGGCGGGATCGGTATCAGGTTGAAGAACATCAGCACGAGATTGATCTGCGCGAAGTAGTAGAAGGCGTAGAAGATCCAGCCGAGCGCGGTGACGACACCGTCACTGGCGGTAGCGACGAGAACGTTTCCGCCCGCGACGACGAGCCGCGCCGCAAGCCCCGAGAAGACCGCCAGCGTCAGGTTGGTGGCCGGCCCGGCAAGACCGGTCAGCATCATGCCCTTGCGGTAGTCGCGGTAGTACCCCGGATTGATGGGCACCGGCTTGGCGTAGCCGAAGATCGGACCGCCCCCGAACCAGAGCAGCAGCGGCAGGAGTATCGTGCCGAAGGGATCGACGTGCTTGATGGGGTTGAGGCTCAGGCGGCCCGCCAGCTTCGCGGTCGGGTCACCGAGGCGGTACGAGACGTAGCCGTGAGACACCTCGTGGAGCACGATCGCGGGGACGAACAGTGCGAGCTCGAGCACGCGAATCAGGATCTCTTCCATATCACTCCGGGTCGCTGCGGCCGTGTCGCTTGACGAGCCGTTTCAGGTTCGCCAGCTCTGCGTGGCGGCCCACCGCCTTGCCGTCGAGCATGTCGGCGCGGGCCTGCGCCAGGATAGCAGAGAACGCCGGCCCGGGTTGCAGCCCGAGCGCGATCACGTCGGCCCCCGTGACCGACGGGCGGGCCGGAGCGAGCACGCGCACGTACTCCTCCACGCGCTCGCTCACCGAAGCGTCACCGGTGGCCCAGAGGTAGACGAGCGTCTCGGCCGGAAGTGCCTCCAGCAGGAAGTAGAGGCGGCTCGCTCGCATGCCGCGCCGGTCGCGCAGCCGCACGCGAAGGGCGTCCTGACGCTCGGCCGTCGTCACGGCGGGTACGGCGTACTCCCTGCCGAAGCGCAGCCACCGGCACCACCGCTCGGCGCCGGGTCCGCCCGCGCGGGCGACCATCGCGGTCACGAGTGTGGTGCGCCGCCGCGGGGCGCGCGGGAACGTCCCCGCAAGCGCGGGATACGCCCCGGCACAGGCGCGCACGTCACCGATGATCTCGTCGGTGCCGACCCCATCGGGTGAAAGCGCCGCGAGCGCTCCGCTCCCCGCGAGGCGGACGAGCACATCGGCCACGACCTCCTCGTCCACGATGTCGAGCAGCTCCTCACGGATGCGGGCACCGGACACTTCGTCGAGCATCCCCATCTGCACGGCCTGCTGCAGGAGCGCCGCCGTGGACGGATCGACGCTGAACCCGAACCGCTCGGCAAAGCGCGCGGCGCGCAACACCCGTGTGGGATCCTCCACGAACGAGAGCGAGTGCAGCGCGCGGACGACGCCGCGCTCCAGGTCGTGCAGCCCGCCGAAGGGATCGGCGATCTGGCCGAACGCCTCCGGGTTCAGGCATGCGGCCATCGCGTTGATGGAGAAGTCCCGGCGGAAGAGGTCCTGCCGCAGTGACGATCGCTCCACGGTGGGAAGCGCTCCCGGCCGCTGGTAATACTCGGTGCGGGCACTGGTGATGTCGACGTGAAGCTTCCCGGACCACACGAGCACAGCCGTCCCGAAACGACGGTGCACCTTCACGCGCTTGCCCAGTCGCTCGGCCACATCGAGCGCGAACGCGAGGCCGTCGCCCTCCACCACGATGTCGATGTCGAGGTTCGCCGAGCCAAGCAGCATGTCGCGCACAAAGCCGCCCACCGCGTGCGCGCGCAGCCCCGCATCGTCCGCGAGCCGCCCGATCGTGCGCACCGCGTCACGCGCGTCCTCGGGCAAGAGCGCGAGCGATGCGAGGAACCGCTGCGACGCCTGTACGCGCTGGAGGCTGATCCTCCGGTCGAGGTACGACTCGCCGTGCTCGGCCCTGAGGAGGTCCTTGCGCGTGACGATGCCGACGAGCCGGCCGTCGTCGATCACCGGCACCCGCCCGATGCCGGTCCGCACGAGCAGCCGCTCGAGGTCGGCCAGGTCCGCACCCGGGGTCACCGTGATCGGGTCGCGGGCCATGAAGCCAGTCACCGGCGCGTGGCCGAGGCCGTGGCGATCGGCCTTGTCCACATCCTTGCGGGTGACGAGGCCGACGAGCCGATCGTCCTCGACGACCGGCAGCCCACCGTGACCCCACGTGGCCATCACGCGGCCCGCTTCGGCCATCACCGTGTCGGGGGTGACGGTTCTCACCGGCGAGGAGGCGATGTCGCGCGCGATGAGCGGCGGCGCCACCTCGGCGAGGAGCGCGGCTCGGATGCGCTCGACCACGTCAGGGATCGATCCGTGCCGTATCGCCGCCGAGGCGGCCTGCGGGTGCCCCCCGCCGCCCACGTGCCTCAGCACCGCGCCGATGTCCACGTCGGCGATGCGACTTCGTGCGACCACCTGCAGCCGCTCGGGCATCTCCACGAGCGCGATGGCCACGCGGTAGCCCAGGTCCTCGCAGATGTAGTGGGTGAGCACCGAGGCCGAGTCGACGTACTCGCTCGAGGACGTGGTGCCGATGGCGATCTCCTGCCCGTTGATGTCCCACACCTCGAGTGAGTCGAGCAGCCCTTCGAGGATCGCCCGCTGTTCCGAGGTGAGCACGCGCGACAGGAACTGGTTGAGCACCTCCATGTCCGCGCCGGCGCTCATGAGGAAGCTCACCGCCTCGGCATCGTATGCGGTCGTGCCGGGATACGTGAGCGATCCGGTGTCCTCGTGGATGCCGAGCAGCATGACGGTCGCTTCGAGTGGCGTCACGGGAATACCGCGATCGCGGATCTCGTGGACGAGGATGGACGTTGTGGCCCCGACGCTCATCGAGTGGTCCTGCGCCGCCTCGATATCGCCTTCCTGCCGCGGGTGATGGTCGTAGACGATCACCTCGACACCCGGGCGCTCCACCACCGCGCCAAGCTCACCGATGCGTCCCGGGTCGCGCGTGTCCACCATGATGACGCGCTCGATCGCGTCGAGGTCGAGGGTCTTCAGTTCGGCGAAGTCCACGAAGTCTTCGTGCAGGTTGTGGAACTCGCGGACGTTCGCGTTCTGCGATCCCAGGAACACCGCAAGCGCGTCGTCGTAGAGCTTGGTACCGGCCACCATCGCGGCGTACGCGTCGAAGTCGGGGTTCGCGTGGCCCACGACCACCGCCGTTACGCGGTCGGTCCGGCGCGAGTGGCGGCGCGTCATCTCACACCTCGAGGAAGAGGGGTGGCGCTTCGGGCTCCTCGTCACCGATGCGTACGGCGTCCCTGAGGCGCGCCTCGCCATCGTCGAGGAGCGCGGCATCCGAGGTGTACAGCGTGCCGAGCGCGTCTCCCGGGGCCACGCGGTCGCCGATCTTGACATCGATCTCAAGGCCCGCCCCCGCGTCGATGGCGTCTTCCTTGCGCGCGCGTCCCGCCCCGAGCACCATCGCCGCACGCCCCACGCCCTCGGCATCGAAGCCGGAGATCCAGCCGTCGCGCTCCGCGTGTACGACTCGCGTGTGCTCCCCGAGCGGCAGCAGCTCCGGATCGTCGGCCACCGCCGGATTCCCACCCTGCGCGGCGACCCACGCCCGGAACGTGTTGAGCGCACGGCCTGACGCGATCGCGTCGAGGAGGAGGTCCCGCGCCGCCCGCTCGTTCTCGGCCACACCGCCGAGGACGAGCATCTTCCCCCCGAGAACGAGGCAGAGCTCGGTGAGGTCGTCCGGTCCCACACCACCGAGGGTGGCGATGGCCTCGCGGACCTCGAGCGCGTTTCCCACGGCACGGCCGAGCGGCTGGTCCATGTCGGTCAGCACGGCAACGACCGTGCGCCCCAGAAGCTCGCCGACCCGCACCAGTTCGGCGGCAAGCGCCCGTGCGTCGGCCTCCGTCTTCATGAACGCGCCCGAGCCCACCTTCACGTCGAGCACGACCGCGTCGGCACCGCCCGCGACCTTCTTGCTGATGATGGAACCGACGATCAGCGGCATCGACGGCACGGTGGCGGTGACATCGCGGAGCGCGTACATCTTCTTGTCGGCCGGGTCCACATCCGGACTCTGCCCGATGACCGCGACGCCGATATCGCGGACCTGTGACAGAAACGCACCCGGCTCGAGCGTCACGCTGAAGCCGGGGATCGACTCGAGCTTGTCGAGCGTGCCGCCGGTGAAGCCGAGACCGCGCCCGCTCATCTTGGCGACCGGCACGCCGCAACTCGCCACGAGCGGCGCGAGAACGAGCGTCGTGGTGTCCCCCACCCCGCCGGTCGAGTGCTTGTCGACCTTGACGCCCGGGATGCTCGACAGGTCCACCATACGGCCCGAACGCGCCATCGCCTCGGTGAGCGCGGCGGTCTCGGCACTGTCCATGCCGCGAATGAACGCGGCCATGAGCCAGGCGGCCATCTGGTAGTCGGGCATCTCACCGGTGACGAACGCCGAGATCAGCCGCTGAAGCTCCTCGGGCGTGTGCGTGCCACCGTCGCGCTTGACCTCGATGAGCTCCTCGATCGACTTCATGCGCGGCGCACCTCCTCGAGGAACGACGTCCCGCGGCCGCAGCGGTCTCTCAGGCCGTAGAAGTCGAGCACCGTCTCGCCGATGTCGCCGAAGGTCGCCCGAATGCCAAGGTCCACGCCCGCGTCCACGCCCTTCACCTTGACGATCAGCGGCGTGTACTCACGGCTGTGGTCCGTCGACGACGTCGTGGGATCGCAGCCGTGGTCGGCGGTGATGATGAGCACGTCGCCGTCCACCATCGCGTCGAGCAGCTCGGGCATGCGGCGGTCGACCGCCTCGAGACCGTCAGCGTACGCACGGAAGTCGTTCCGGTGGCCCCACAGCATGTCGAAGTCCACCAGGTTGCAGAAGACGAACCCGGACTCCGGCCGCGAGACCTCTTCCACCAGGTGGTCGAAGCCGTTCATGTTGTCGGTGACGTGTGGCGATGACGTGATGCCCTGCCACGCGAAGATGTCGCCGATCTTACCCACGCCGAAGACCGGCACGCCCGCATCCTGCAGCAGGTCGAGCACGGTGGGCTCGGAGGGCTTCACCGCGAAGTCGCGACGCCGGTGCGTGCGCACGTACGCGCCGGTAACGTCAGGACCCACGAACGGCCGCGCGATCACCCGGCCCACGCAGTGTTCGCCGGTGAGCATCGCGCGCGCGATCTCGGAGACCTCGTAGAGCCTCTCCAGCCCGTACGCTTCCTCGTGTGCCGCGATCTGGAAGACCGAGTCGGCCGAGGTGTACACGATTGGCAGCCCGGTCCGCACGTGCTCGTCACCGAGCTCGTCGATGATCACGGTGCCGCTCGCCACCGAGTTGCCGAGCACACCGGCATGACCGGTCAGCCGGCAGAACTCCGCGATCACGTCGTCCGGGAAGCCTTCCGGATACGTGGGAAACGGCCGCTCGAGCACGAGGCCCATCATCTCCCAGTGCCCTGTGGTGGTGTCCTTGCCCGCCGAGCGCTCCGCGTTCTTCCCCCACGACGCCACCGGCGCCTCCGTGGGGGGCACCCCCTCGACCGTCGTGATGTTGCCCAGCCCCAGAGCGCCGAGCACCGGCATCGAGAGCCCGCCTACCGCGCGGGCGGTGTTGCCGAGCGTGTTTGATCCCTCATCGCCGTAATCGGCTGCGTCGGGAAGCGCCCCCGCTCCCACGCTGTCGAGCACCAGAACGATCGCCCTCGGCTCACGCACAGACGCGCTCACCGCAACCTCCTTCAGCAGGTCACATGACGACGCGCGCGACCTCGTCCAGGCTGGTCACACCGGCGGCAACCTTCTCGAGCGCGTCCTGTCTCAGTGTCTTCATTCCCGCTGAGAGCGCAGCGGCACGGATGGCCTCCGACGGGGACTCGGCGAGGAACAGCCGCTCGAGCTCATCGTCCATCGCCATGATCTCGAACACGCCGATGCGGCCACGGAAACCGGTGCCGTGGCAGTCGTCGCACCCCTTCGCGGCGGGCCCATAGAAGGTCATCCCCGCAACCTCGTCGGCGCGGAAGCCACGATCGGCGATCTGCGCCTTGGTCATCCGGGTCTTCACCTTGCACGAGGGGCACAGGAGGCGTACGAGCCGCTGCGCCACCACGCCGATGAGCGCGCTTGAGGCGATGAAGGGCGCGACCTCCATGTCCGAGAGCCGGGTAAGCGCCGACGGAGCGTCGTTGGTGTGGATGGACGACAGCACAAGGTGTCCGGTGAGCGCCGCCCGCGTGGCGATCTGTGCCGTCTCGGGATCCCGGATCTCGCCGACCATCACGATGTCCGGGTCTGAGCGCAGAACGGTGCGCAGCAGGTGTGCGAACGAGAGTCCGATCGCCGGATTCACCGCCATCTGCGTCACGCCCGGCACCTGGAACTCGATGGGGTCCTCGATAGTGATGATCTTCCGGGTCGGCTCGTTGAGGTGCAGGAGCGCCGCGTAGAGAGTGGTCGACTTCCCCGAGCCTGTCGGCCCCGAGACCAGGATCTCCCCGTACGGGCGCGCGAGGAACCGCTCCAACATGTGGCGGTGCGCGTCGTCCATGCCGAGGTCGGCGAGCGTCTGCTGCCGTGCCTCGTGATTGAGGATGCGGATCACGATGTTCTCGCCGTACGGCGTGGGCAGTGTCGCAACGCGCATGTCCACAGCGCGATCGTTCACCACGAGGCCGATACGGCCGTCCTGCGGACGTCGCCGCTCGGCGATGTCCATCTCGGCCATCACCTTGAGACGGCTGATGAGGCCGGGCCTCGCGCTCGTAGGCAGGTGCATGACCTCCTGCAGCACACCGTCGACGCGGAAGCGGATGCGGACGGCGCGCTCACCCGGCTCGATATGGATGTCGCTCGCCTCGTCGATCACGGCTTCCCTGATCATCTGGTTCACGAGCCGAACGATCGGCACGTCCTCGTCACCCACCGAGACGACGCCCTCGTCCTCGTGTTCGGCCAGATCAACCTGCAGCCCCTCGAACGCGTCGGCAGCGGTGATGAACTTCTCGATTGCGTAGAGAATCTGCGTTGGCGTGGCAACGACCGGGATGACCGGCAGACCCGATCGGAGGCGCACATCATCGATGGCCTCGACATCGAGGGGGTCGGCCATCGCGAGCACGATGGAGTCATCGCGGTAGTCGATCGGGATGATCAGAGAGCGGCGCGCCAGACGCTCGGGGATCTGCGATGCGGCCTCGCGTGAGATCGGGAAACTGGTAAGGCTCACGAACTCGAACGATTTCTGCTCGGCAAGCGCCCGAGCGACGCTGTCCTCATCGATGATGCCGCTCCGGACGAGCACCTGTCCGATCTTGCCGCCCTCGGCATACTGCGCCTCGAGGGCTGCCAGGAGCTGCTCCGCGCTGATTGCTCCGGCGCGGACGAGTACCTCCCCGAGACGTTCCCTCGTGTACGCCACACTACCGCCTCTCGGATGTCAGCATCGTCAGCGGACCGACGGCCCGCGGCGGACGCGACATCCGCCGAGCATGATGGTATCAAACGGAGGCGCCGGGGTGTGGACGAACAGCCTACCGCACGGCGTCGGAGACGAGGCGCCCGATGAGTTTGGAGGCGATGTCCTCCGAGTCGGGCAGATCGGAGCCGCAGCGCTCCCGAGCCTCGGCGACACGCTCCTCCCTCAGGTCGGGGGTCGCGGCAAGGGCGGCGATCACCCTGCTGAGGAGTTCGGCGGGCACGGCATCGTGCTCACACGTGACGCTCGCATATTGAGATGACGTTCGCAGGTACTCGGCGGCACGCCTGGCCTGCTCGTGTGAAATTATCATATCCCCTGGGCTATCGGCCTGGGAGGCCGCGTGCTTAAGAGGCACGACCCTGTTACCCGACGAGCGGTTCTTTCCCCGGGAAAAGGGAGAGCCTCAAGGCCGGCACCTTGAGGCTCAGGGGTAAGGGGTTGCCGAAGCAACTCTCGGTAAGTCTAAGACATCAGCAATGTTCACGCAAGGGTGAATGCGTTCACGATCGTTCGGGTTTGTATCATCCCCCGGCGGATCTGAATCATCCGTCCTGGCGCCTCCGGTACCCCGGGTCTACAGGCTGAAGAGCGAGAACACCCGCCCGAGCCCGAGGACGAGCGGGGCCACGCCAAGACCGATGATGATGAGGCCGAGAACGATCGTCACCGCAAGCGGAGAGCCGCCTCGCTCCCCCTCCTGCGACGTCCCCGCGTCGGCCCCCTGAATCGTCTCGGCTGCCACGTCGGGCTCTGGGCCGAAGTACATCGCCCTGATCACGGAACCGTACCCGCCGAAGGATACGACCGCAGCGACGCCTGCGCCCACGGCGAGCCACACCATGCCGCTGTCGACGAGTGCGATGAAGACGTAGAGCTTGCCCCAGAAGCCCGCCAGGAGCGGAATGCCGGTGAGTGAGAGCATGATCGCGGCCAGGGCGCCGGAGAGCAGTGGCGCCTCTCGCGAAAGGCCCGCAAGGCCGTCGAGGGACCCGTCCCATGCGGGTCGCACACGCTGGACCGCTTCGAGTGCGATGAACGCGCCGGCTGCGCCGATGGCGTAGGTGAGCACGAGGATCGACGCAGCGCGCACACCGGCATCCCCTGCCGCGATCGCGAGCAGCGCGTAGCCGATCTGCGCGATCGCCGAGTAGCCGAGAAGCCGCGCAACGCGCGTCTGGCGCAGCATGCCGAAGGATCCGAACAGCAGCGAGCCGATCGCAAGCGCGCTCAGCAACTGCGATGCGGGCGCGAACACGCCGCTCTCGAACAGTGTGCCCCGCACGAGCACGAGCAGGGCGACGACGCCGGCGATCTTCGGAGCGGATGCGAGGAAGGCGACCGACGAGGCGTCGGCCCGGTCGTAGGCGTCGGGCACCCATGCGTGGAACGGGAATGCGCCGAGCTTGAACGCGAAGACCGACAGGACCAATCCGAGCGCGAGGAGCGCCGGACGCGCCGCGGCTCCGCCGAGCGCGGCACCCGCCTCAAGGTAGCTGGTCGATCCGCCCAGACCGAGAACGAGTGCGAACCCGTACACCGTGAGCCCCGTGGCCACCGCACCCTGTACGAAATAGCGTATCGCGGACTCCTCGGCCTCGCGCGTACCGGCCCCGGCAACAAGTGAGTACCCCACGATCGCCAACCCCGCGAGGGACACGAACAGGACGACGATGTCGAGCGATGCGAGAAGTGCGTGGGCGAAGATCGCCCCGAGTGCCACGAGGCCGGCCATGGCGGGACCGCGGTCCCATGTCGCGTACCGCCGGTAACCTGCCACCACCGCGAAACCCGCGAGCACGTACCCCGTGGATGGAAGCGAGGTGAACCCGGCGCCCGAGGCGAAACTGCCCGCGGCCACACCCGCTTCACCCGTTATCGCATGGTAGAAGCCGGCAGCTCCCGCGCCGAGCAGGCCGACCGCGATGATGCCCACAGCCACGGCGCGCCGCCCCAACCCGTCGGCAACGAGCCCGAGTGCGACGGCACCGGCGACCAGCGCGGCGGGGACCCAGACGGCCGCAGGAAGCATGACGTCCATCAGCCCACCATCCCTGCAAGCACGGCGAGCCCCTCGAGGGTGGCGCCTGCGAGGTCGGTCACCAGTCGGGGCCACACACCGAGCGCTACGATGAGCACCACGAGCGGCACGATAGCCACGATCTCCCGCGCCGAGAGGTCCGCGTGAACGCGGCCGGTACACGGCTCTCCGTGCACCACGCGCCGGACCGCCCGCAGGGTGTAGGCGCCCGCGAGGGCCACCCCCACCCCGGCGACCGCAACGGGCCATCCGAAGCCGGCGAACCCGGCCACCACGGAGGCGAACCCACCGGGAAAGCCGGAGAGCCCCGGCAGACCAAGACTCGCGAGCGACGCGAACACGAAGACGGTCGCCCACCGCGGCAGGGTCTCCCCCAGCCCGCCGAAGGCGCCGATGTCCCGGGTGTGCGCGCGCTCGTACAGCGCGCCCACGAGGAAGAACAGCAAGCCGGCCACGAGGCCGTGGCTCACCATGCCGAGGACCGCACCCTGGAAGCCGAGCTCGGCGCCGGTGGAGATGCCGAGTACGACGAAGCCCATGTGGGCAACCGATGAGTACGCTACCAGGCGTTTTAGGTCGTGCTGCCCGAGGGCCATCACCGCGCCGTATACGATTCCCGCCACGCCGAGCCCCGCGAGGAGCGGCGCGGCAGCGGAGAACGCCTCGGGCGTGAACGGGATGCACAGGCGCATGATCCCATACGCGCCCATCTTGAGAAGCACGCCGGCCAGCATGATGGAACCCGCGGTGGGGGCCTCGACGTGGGCGTCAGGCAGCCAGGTGTGGAGCGGCACCACGGGGATCTTCACGAGGAAGCCGGCCGCCAACAGCCAGAACACGAGCCGCTGCGTCTCGGGTGCGAGGACCACGGCCGCACCCATCGACGTTCCGGCCCCGCCGGAGATGATGAGGAGCACGATGCCCACGAGCATCAGCGCACTGCCGGCGAACGTGTACGCGAAGAACTTCATCGCGGCGTAGCGCCGGTTGTCGTGACCCCAGCCGCCGATGAGGAAGAACATCGGGATGAGCACGGCCTCCCAGGCCACGTAGAACAGGATGAGGTCCGCCGCCAGGAACACCGCCATCACGGCCGCCTCGAGCGCAAGCAGCAGCGCCATGTGAGGTCCGGTGCGCTCCACATCCCACGACGTGAGAACGGCGACCGCCCCGAGAAGCGCGGTGAGCGCCACAAGCGGCAGAGAAAGTCCGTCGGCCATGAGGGTCAGGAACGTCCCGTTACCCGCAACCGTCAGCTCGTAGGTGAGCGGGGCGTCGGCACCCAGCAGCTGCGCCCAGGCCACGCCGGCCACAGCCAGTGTGCCGAGTGCGCCGAGCAGTGCGATCGCGCGGGACCACGACGGCTTGGAGCCGACCGCGAGCGCGAGGATCGCCGCGATGACCGGGATGGCGATGAGCAGGACGAGTGTCACCGCGTCACCTCCCCAGCCAGAGCGCGAGGCTCACGAGCAGTACCGCACCGGCGCCGACGAGTGCCGCGTACAGCTGGCCTTCGCCGGACTGCAGTTCGTTGAACTCGCGGCCGATCCGGCGCGCAAGCCACGCGACGCCGTTGACGGCGCCATCGACGATGCGCCTGTCGAACCGCTCGGCGATGGTGGCCGACACGCGCTCGATGCCCCCGGCTGCACGCATGGCCAGCGCGTCGATGCCGTACGCCGAGCGCGCGGCGCGCCACAGGCCTCCGAGGGCACCCGCCACACGCTCGTCAGCGGCCGGACCCGCGCCGAAGAGGCGCCAGCCTGCAAGAGCCGCGACGACCGCGATCGCGGTGGAGGCGACGGCTATGGGGACCGCCAGCCCCGCGTGACCGCCGAAGAGGTCGGCGAACCACCAGGAGGCGGCACCGAGCGCGACGGCGGCGGTCGCGAGCACCACGAGGGGCGCTGTCATCACTGCGGGCGATTCGTGCGGGTGACCGCTGCCGCGGAACTCGCCGGTGAAGGCCAGTCGCGTGGCACGGGCGGCATACAGGGCGGTGAGAGCACTCGCGACGAAGAGCGCCACCCCGGCGGCGGGTGCGTGCACCCAGACCGCGTCGATGACCGCGTCTTTGGAGAAGAAGCCGGCGAGCGGGGGCAGACCGGCGAGCGCTGCCACACCGATGGCCCAGGTGACGGCCGTGAGCGGCATCGCTTTGCCCAGGCCGCCCATCTCGTGCAGGTCCTGTGTGCCCGAGCCGTGGATCACGCTGCCCGATGCGAGGAAGAGCAGCGACTTGAACGCGGCGTGCGTCACGAGGTGGAACATCGCCGCAACCCACGCGCCGGCGCCCAACGCGGCGAACATGAACCCGAGCTGGCTGATCGTGGAGTACGCCAGCACGCGCTTGATGTCGGTCTGGGTGACCGCGACGGTCGCCGCGCCCAGCGCGGTCACGGTACCCACGATGAGTACCACGAGGCGTGCGGTCTCGGAGAGGTCGAACAGCGGCGCCGTCCGGGCCAGCAGGAACACGCCCGCGGCAACCATCGTCGCGGCGTGAATGAGCGCGGAGACCGGCGTGGGGCCCTCCATCGCGTCAGGCAGCCAGATGTGGAGCGGGAACTGCGCCGACTTGCCGGCGGCGCCCACGAAGAGCAGCAGAGCCACCGTGGTGATCGTGGCGGGCGCAAGTGCGGGCGCGGCCTCCAGCACGCCGGCGATCGAGAGCACGCCGGTCTCGCGCCACAGAAGCGCGAGCGCCAGCAGAAGCCCCACATCACCGATCCGCGTGACGAGGAAGGCCTTGATCGCAGCCCTCGCCGCCGAGGGCTTCGTGAACCAGAACCCGATCAGCAGGTAGCTGCACGCGCCCACGAGCTCCCAGGCCACGAACAGGCCGACGAGGCTCGTGGAGAGCACGAGCATGCTCATCGCGGCCGTGAAGGCCGACAGCAGCGCGAAGTAGCGGGCCTGCGAGCGGTCCTCGGCCATATAGCCCACGGAGAAGATGACCACCATGCCGGCCACCACACCCACCACGACAAGCATCACCGCGGCGAGCGGGTCGATGGCGAGACCGATCTCGATCGATCCGGATGCCGCCGAAAGCCAGTCGGCAGCGACACCGGTCGCCTCGGCCGCAGCACCACCGTGGCCGGCGGGTTCCGCGCCGAGAAGTGCCTGGACACCCGCGAAGGTCGCCAGGGCTGGGCCGATGAGCGCGAGCCAGCGCGTGAACCTCACAGGACGGCGTCCGGCGGCAGCGATGACGAGCGCCACCACCACCGGCACGACGACGAGCCATAGAGCGGTCATCAGCCCGTCACCTCCGCGAACTCATCGATCTGGCTGCGTCGGCCGGCACGATAGGCGGTCACCACGAGCGCCAGACCGATGGCAGCCTCGGCCGCTGCAGTCACGAGGATGATGAGCGCGAATGCGGATGCCACCGCGGGGTCGGCTCCTCCGAGAAGCGCGAACGAGACGAGCTGGACGTTGGCGGCACCGAGCATCAGCTCGGCACCGACGAGGATGCCGATGAGGTCGCGACGCGTGAGGATCGCGTACAGGCCGAGCGCGAACGCGGCGGCGCATCCGACGACGACGATCATCGCTCGGCACCCCCCTTCACAATCACAAGGACCGCGAGAAGCGCGGCGAGAAGCAGCGCACCCGCGAGCTCGAAGGACACCACGCCGGACCCGAGGAGGATCTCGGCCACCGCGTCAGGCGCCACGCTTACCGGCTCCGGGTCCTTGACCACGGGCGAGAGCACCACCACGAGCAGCGCGAAGACACCGAGCGCTATCACCGCCGCACCGATGTCATGACGGCCTTCCATCTCGGGACGCTCGCCACTTCCCCGCCTCACGACCATGAGCGCGAAGAGCACGAGGACGAGCACGCCGCCCACGTAGAGAAACACCTGCGAGACGGCGAGGAGTGGGCTGCCCAGCACGAGGAACGCTCCCGCGACGCCGAGCAGGAACACGCCGAGGGAGATCACGAGGCGCATCACGTCACGGGTCAGTGTGGCGCCGAGCGCACCCGCTACCATGGCGAAGATGGCCACTCCGAGTCCGATGTCGGTGAGGCTCACGGGCGCACCTCTCGCCGCACGGTGGGGCACGACGGCGGCTCGATACCGTCGCGACCCGTGGCGCGCCCACCCGACCGGTCGCGCAACATCTCGCCCTTGTCGAACGTCATGAGCTCGCGGTGGTAGAAGGACAGTTCGTACTGACCCGTGTGCGTGAGCGCCTTGGTGGGGCACTGCTCGGCGCACAGGCCGCAGAAGCAGCACTTCGTGAGGTCGAGGTCGTAGCGCGTCAAGCAGCGCGCGCCCGGCTCATCCACGCGCCCGACGGTGAGAGCGAAGTCGGGGCAGGTGCGCGCGCAGAACGTGCACCCCACGCACACCTCGGATTCGCAGCGCAGGCAGCGTGCGGCCTCCGTCATGGCCTCCTGGTGCGTGAGCCCGAGCTCGACTTGCCGGAAGTCGGTGGCGCGGTCGTCGGGCTTGGCCATGGGCATCTCCGCACGCAGCCGGGACGGCTCGACGCCGATGATGTCCGCCACGGCGTACGACGGGTACTTGGGGACCGGGCGCCGAACGCGCTCGGCTTCAACCGGGATGCCCTCCAGGTAGCGGTGGATCGACGTCGCGGCCTCGTGGCCCGTTGCGATGGACCCTATCGCGCTTCCGGGCCCGGTGACGACCTCGCCGCACGCGAACACGCCGGGCACGCTCGTCGTGTTGTGCTGGCCGTCGACCACCAGCTGGCCGCGGCCGGAGAGCAGGAGCTCCGTCCCCTTGATGAGGTCGTCAACCCGCGCGGCCTGACCGACCGCAAACACCACCACATCGGTGGCGATGTCCGTGAAGTCGTCGGCGAACTTCGGCGCGAAGCGTCCGGTCTCGTCGAAGACCGACAGACACGTCCGCATCTTCATACCGGTGACGTGTCCGTCTTTGTGGAGCACCTCTTCCGGTCCGAGGGAGCACATCGCGATGACGCCCTCATCGAGCGCCTCGGCGATCTCCCAGGGGTGACACGGCATCTCCTCATCACCCTCGAGGCACGCGAGGCGCACCTCGGTGGCGCCGACGCGCACCGCGCAGCGCGCCACGTCCACCGCGACGTTGCCGCCGCCGATCACGAGCACGCGCTGCCCCTGCACGCCGGCCTGACCGGTGTGGTTGACCGCCCACAGGAACTCGAGCGCTCCCACGACACCGGAGGAGTCGATGCCCGGGATCGGCAGGAGACGGCTCGTCTGCAGGCCCACCGCCAGCAGTACGGCGTCGTTCTCCCGCATGAGCTTCGTGATCGGGATCTCCTTGCCCACCTCGATGTTGCAGTGCAGCTCGAGGCCCATCTCGATCAGGTCGTCGATCTCGCGCTGGAGAACCTCACGCGGCAGCCGGTACGACGGGACGCCGCTGTAGAGTGCTCCCCCGGCGCGGTCTTCGCGCTCGTACATGACCACGCCGTAGCCGAGCCGCATCAGGTCGAGTGCGGTAGCGAGTCCCGACGGACCCGAGCCGATGATGGCCACCCGCTTCCCGCGTGTGTTCTCAAGGCGCGCCAGACGCTCCGGCCGGAGCTTCTGGAACTCCTCGTGCGCGAAGCGGTGGAGCGGCCGAATGGCGATCGGCTGGTCGTAGAAGTTGCGCCGGCATGCGGACTCGCGCGGGTGGTGGCAGATGCGCCCGAGCACACCCGGCAGGATGTTCCGCGTCCGGACGAGCTCGTAGGCCTCGTCCACACGCGCGTCAGCGATGAGGAACGACTGCCCGCGCGCGTCCACGTTAGCGGGGCAGTTCCCCACGCACCCCGGAAGACGATCCGTGCGGTGCATGCCGTCGATGATGCCGTTGTACGCGGTGGGCTCGGCCTTGAGCAGGTGGATCTCGTCGCGGCCGAGGACCCCGCGCAGCGCCAGCGCCCCGCGCCATCGGTCGCTCACCGTGAGCTTCTCGGCGGGGTAGCGTACCGTGACCGGCCCGTTCTTGACGGCCTTGGCGGTGATCGCAATGCCCGTCAGGAGTGACCGCGCGCCCTGGAAGAAGCCGCGCACCCCGGGCGCGAACTCGTTGGTGACCGAAACGGGCACCCGAGGCGTGTCGCGCTTCACAGCCACAGCGACACCACCCCCGCGATCACGAGCTGGACGATCGCCATCGGCGTCAGCACGGTCCAACAGAACGTCATCAACTGGTCCTGTCTGAGTCTCGGGAACGTCCACTTCGCCCACATGATGGCGGTGATGATCACGGTGGCGATGCCGATGAACACGGCAAGCCCGCCCACCCCCGGAAGCCAGTTGAAGCCGCCGAAGAACATCGCGGCGCCGAACAGCGCGGCGACGATCATCGCCCCGTACTCGGCCATCATGAAGACCGCCCACCGCATGCCCGAGTAGTCGGCGAAGTAGCCTGCCACGAGTTCCGACTCGGCCTCAGGCAGGTCGAACGGCCCTCGGTTCATCTCGGCGATCGAAGAGACGAGGTAGACGACGAAGCCGAGGAACGTGACCGGTACCCACCACCACTGCCAGGCACCCATGATCTCGGTGGGCCTGAGCGAGCCCGCGAGCACGACCACCGACAGGACCGCAAGAGAGCGCGGCACCTCGTAGCTCACCATCTGTGCGGCGGCACGAAGTCCGCCGATGGTTGCGAGCGTGTTGTGCGATGCCCAGCCCGAGAGCAGGATGCCGATCACGCCGATCGACGGCACGGCGAGGAAGAAAAGGATGCCGACCGTGGAGTCCAGCGGCGCCCAGCCGTTCCAGAACGGGATGACGGCCATCGAGGCGGCGATCGGCGCGAACACCACGAGCGGCGCGTACCGGAATATGGGCTTGTCGGCCGCCGTGGGGAGGACATCCTCTTTGAAGAGCAGCTTGGGCACGTCGGCGATCATCTGAAGTGAGCCGGCCGGGCCGATCTGCTGCGGGCCGAGACGCATCTGGATTCGCGCTGACACCTTGCGCTCCCACCACACGCCGATCACGGCACCGCCCGCGATGAGCACCACGGCACCGACGCCGTAGAGGAGACCCCATACGAACGTCATCGGTCCACCTCCCCGAACACGGGGTCGAGCGAGCCGAGGATGACGACGAGGTCCGAGAGCGTGTGGCCCTTGGCAAGCATGGGCAGGATCGCGAGGTTGGAGAACGCAGGCGAGCGCACCTTCATCCGGTACGGCCGCACGCTACCATCGCTCACGAGATACACGCCGAGCGATCCGCGCGCGCTCTCGATGTGGTCGTACGCGTCGCCCGGGCGGGGCGCAAGCAGCCGCGGCAGGCCGTCGGCCTTGATGACGCCGGGTTCGAGTTCGGCGAGCTGGTCGAGCGCCTGGCCGATGATGCGGCAGCTCTCGATGCACTCGAACAGCCTGACGCGACCGCGATCGTAGCAGTCACCGCGCTCACCAAGCGGCACGTCGAAGTCGAAGCGAGGGTACACCGAGTACGGGTCGTCGCGCCGAAGGTCCCAGTCCACGCCAGAGCCACGCGCGGTCGGTCCCGTGACGCCCCAGGCAACCGCGTCGTCGGGGTCGAGCACGCCGATCCCCTTCGTACGCGCCCGACAGATGACGTTGCCGAAGAGCAGCCGGTCGATCTCGAGCATCGCATCGGGGTGCTTCGCGATGAAGGCACGGCAGCGGTCCACCCAGCCCTCGGGGATGTCGAATGCAACCCCACCCGGACGGACGTAGTTGTACGTGAGGCGCGCACCGCACAGCTGCTCGAACAGGTCCACGACCTGCTCGCGCTGCCAGAATGAGTACATGAAGGCCGTCGTGGCCCCTGTGTCGGCGCCGGTGGAGCCGATGGACATCATGTGGCTTGCGATGCGCTGGAGCTCGCACACGATGACGCGGATGTACTCAGCGCGCTCCGGCACCCGGATACCCGCGAGGCGCTCGACCGCACGGCAGTACGCCCAGTTGGCGTACATGGAGCCGACGTAGTCGAGACGGTCCGTGAGCGGAACCACCTGCAGGTACGTCCGGTTCTCGGCGATCTTCTCGATGCCGCGATGCAGGTGGCCGATGATCGGCTCAGCGTTGGTGATGATCTCGCCATCGAGCTCCACGAGCACGCGGCAGACACCGTGGGTGGACGGGTGCGACGGGCCGATGTTCACCACGAGCCGATCGCCCTCACGCTCGAGCACGGACACGGACCCGGCGAGCGATGCCTCGACCGCAACCGGGTCGGTAACGGCTACCGCAGCGTCATCGGCGGCAGCCGCGCTGTCGGGCACGCCGACCGCGTCCACGGCCGTCTCCACGGTCTCGTCTGGTGTCTCGCGCGGTTCGATCACAGGTAATCGGGCCTCCTGATGACCGACGGGTCGTCGTAGTCCTTGCGCAGCGGGTGGCCCACCCAGTCGTCGGTGAGAAGGATGCGACGCAGGTCGGGATGCCCCTCGAAGACGATGCCGAACAGGTCGTACACCTCGCGCTCGTGCCAGTTGGCCGCAGGCCAGAGCCCGGTGACGCTCGCAACACGGGCGTCCTCGCGTGGCACGCGGACCTTCACGACGAGACCGACGTGCATCTCACGCGACCGGACCCGGTAGACGACCTCGAACTCCTCGTCGAAGTCGACGGCGGTCACCATACCGAGCATGTCGAACCCGAGGTCCTTGAGCCCCGCCGCGGCCTCGAGTACGCGCGGCGCCGGGACGCTGAGAACGCCGTCGCCGAACTCGATCGAGAACAGCGGGCAGAGGTCCGGGTACTCGGAGCACAGGTGCTCGCGCAGCTCCTCGATGTTCACGGACGCTCACCCGCCTCATCGGCAGTGGCCGCACTGACCTCGCCCTTGAGCGGATCCGATGGCATCGGCAGGACGCCGTCGATCTCGCGGACACGGGTCGGCGAGATCGACTCGGCACGCACCTTCTCGCGCAGCCGCAGAAGGCCGTCCTGGAGCGACTCGGGGCGGGGTGGACACCCGGCGATGTAGACGTCCACGGGGAGGAACTCGTCCACGCCGCGGACCACCGAGTAGGTGTCGTAGTAGAAGATGCCGCCCGGACCGCGCAGTTGCCCATCGCGATGCACCACTTCGGGTCGGGCATCTGGGCCCAGATCCGCTTCACCGCAGGCGCCATCTTGTGTGTGATCGTACCGGCCACCACCATCACGTCGGTGTGGCGTGGGTCCGGACGTGGGATCGAGCCGTGGCGGTCGAAGTCGAAGCGGGCGAAGGATGCGGCGATGAGCTCCATCGCGCAGCACGCGGTCCCCATCGGCATCATCCATAGCGAGTACCCGCGCGCCCAGTCCGCGATCGCGTCAACACTCGTGAGGATGATCCCGCCGCCCGGCGTCCGCTCGAGCGCCCGGGCCAGGTCGTCTACACCGGCCACTTGAGCCCGCCCTTCTTCCACTCGTAGAAGAGCCCCAAGGTGAGGAACGCGCCGAAGAGCGCCACGGCCAGACCGTCGGTCACCGAGCCGCGGATGCGCGAAGCGACCGCGAAGAGAAGGACCGTCTCAGCATCGAAGAGCACGAACAGCAGCGCGATCGACGAGAACCGGATGTTCACGGGGCGCCACGGCGAGGCCGCCTGCTCGATGCCGCACTCGTAGGCGCTCGACTTGAGGTCGTTCGGCCGCTTAGGTGCCAGGATCGCGTTAGCCCCCAGCAGCACGAGCAGGAACAGCACCGGCCCCGCGATGAGACCTATCACGAAGAGCATGCTCTCGGTAGAGCTCACCTGCACCCCCCGGTAAGCGACGGTGACAGTGTTCGTAACTCGCCGTTACAAGCAACGCGCGTACGGTGAAGATGAACGTCGGAGGCGTTGTCGTGCGCGATGACCCCCTGGATACCTCCGGCTTTCGGTGATTCATAGCAGACTCACAGAGGCTTGTAAACATTCTTACAATGCCGCGCAAAGTCGCTCATCTACCGCTGTCCGCGCCACCCGCACCCTCTTGTGCCTCGAGTCGCTCGATCTGCTCCGAGAGTGCGATCCACTCCTCCTCGAGTGCTGTGAGCCTCCCCTTGGCCGATGCGTATTCGGCCATCGCCGTGCTGAAGCGGTCCTTGTCCTGATAGAGCTCGGTGTCCGCGAGCACCTCGAGCAGCCCGTCGTGCGCGGCCTGCGCGTTGGCCATCTCCTTCTCCACCGCGCCGAGGCGCCGGCGCGCGTCACGGGTGCCCCGGTAGAGGCGGTTGCGCGCTTCCGCCTCGATCCGCCGCTCGTCCTTCGACTTGCGCGTGCGCGGCTCCTCTGCGGCCGGCCCCCCGCCGCCCCTCCCCTGCGCGCCCGCCGGGCCCGGCCCCCCGGCGCCGTCCGCCTGCTCGCGCTTCCACAGGTAGTAGTCGTAGTCCCCGTCGATCAGGTGGGCCGCACCCTCTCGTAAGTCGGCCACGCGGTTGGCGATCGCACGGATGAGGTGGCGGTCGTGCGTGATCAGCGCGATGGTGCCCGTGTACTGCGTGAGCGCGGCCTCGAGCACGTCGCGACCCTGGATGTCGAGATGGTTCGTCGGCTCGTCCAGACACAGGAACGACGCCGGTTTGACGAGCATCTTGGCAAGCACGAGCCGCGCCCGCTCGCCACCCGAGAGCACCTTCACGAGCTTGCGGACGTCATCGCCGTGGAACAGGAACGTGCCGAGCAGCGTCCGCGCCTCCTCCTGCGTCCAGCCGGGCGCGGCCGAGAGCATCTCGTCGAGCACGGTGTTTCTCAGGGTCAGCGCCTCGAGCTGGTGTTGCGCGAAGTACGCCACACTCACCTTGTGACCGAGACGCCGCTCCCCCGCGTCGGACTCGAGCACGCCCGCGAGCATCTTGAGGAGCGTCGACTTGCCCGCGCCGTTGGGTCCCACGAGGGCGACCTTGTCGCCGCGGTAGAGCGCCAGCGACAGATCGTCGTAGACCACGTTCTCCCCGTACGCCTTGGCCACGCCCGAGAGCCTGATGACCTCCTCCCCGGTGCGCTCAGGCTGGGGGAACTGGAACCGCACCTTCTGGCGCTCCGCGGGAATCTCGATGCGCTCGAGCCGCTCGAGCGCCTTGATTCGGCTCTGCACCGCCTTCGCTTTGGTGTTCTTGTACCGGAACCGCTCGACGAAGCGCTCCTGCTGGGCGATGTAGCGCCCCTGCTGCTTGTGCGCGGCGATCAGACGCTCGCGGCCGCTCGCCTTGAGTTCCTCGTACGCCGAGTACGAACCGTGGAACTCGGTGAGCGCCTTCATCTCGAGCTCGGCCACCCGCGATACCAGCCCGTCCATGAACGACCGGTCGTGGCTCACGAGCAGGACCGCGCCTTCGTAGTTCCGCAGGAAGCCCTCGAGCCAGGTCACCGTCTCCAGATCGAGATGGTTCGTCGGCTCGTCGAGCAGCAGGAGGTCCGGCTCGGCAAGCAGCAGTCGCGCGAGCGCCACGCGCATGAGCCACCCGCCGGAGAGCTCCGAGGCGTCCCTGCCGAGGTCGGACTCCTTGAAACCGAGCCCGGTGAGCACCGCGCGCGCCTCGGCCTCAACCGTGTATCCCCCGAGGTGCTCGAAACGCTCGCGAAGACGCCCGTACTCCTCGAGGAGCGCCTCGGTCTCGTCGGGCTCCGCATGCTCGAGCTCGCCCTCCAGCATCCGGATGCGATGCTCGAGGCCACGCACGCCCGAGGCCGCGGTGAGCACCTCCTCAAGGATGCTCCGGCCGGCCATCTCGATGGCCTCCTGGCGCAGGTAGCCCACCGTGACGTCCTTCGCCCGGATGATACTGCCCGAATCGGGCTCCTGCTCGCCGGCGATGACCTCGAGTAGCGTCGTCTTGCCGGTGCCGTTGGCGCCCACCAGCGCGATACGGTCACGCGCGCCGATGCGCAGGAACGCGTCCGCAAACAGGACGCGCTGACCCACGGACTTGGTGATGTGGTCGACGGTGAGAATCACGACGACCAGGATAGCAGCACGGGCCACCGCACCGTGACTGCCCGGGCGCCAACCAGCCGCGTGGAGCGATACCGGGTCCGGATCAGTTCCCGGCGCTCACGGACCTTCCGATCGTGCGCATGATCGAGCAGTGATGCTCGAAGACGAGGTCGGGCGGCGTGCCCCAGTCGAGCGAGCGCTCGGCAAGGAGGTTCACGACGCGCGGCAGGTCGTGTGTGGTGGGCATGTCGTAGTCGGCGCCCACCTGCCTGAACGCCAGCTTCACGATCGCACGCGAGCTCTCGAGCACGGCGTCCTCATCGGTGGAGAGGTTCAGAGCGTGCCGTGTGGCCCGGAAGTGGCCACCGTGGGCCTCCATGAAGCAGTCCATGATGAGGTCCCGAACCTCGATCGGCGTGAGAGCCTCCGGGCACGTGTCGCCGGGCGACTTCCACCTTCCGAACAGACGCAGTCCCATGCCGCTCCCTGTGTCGTCTCCACACGAATCAGTACTTTCATCGGAGAACCCTGAAGAAAACTTTGTGCTCTCCGTCACATTGCAGGATAAATACCTATCAGGGCATAATCTTCGCACCCCCCGCTGCCATCAGCTTTGCGCGCTGCCCGATAACGCTCGACCGCTCGTCGGGCTGCTCCGTGTATGATTTGGTGGTCGGCCGCGAGGCCGCCGCCACCGAGGGAGGACGCCCATGGTACCTGACACCGACATCACCCCGCAGTTCGCCGTCGTAACCGACAGTACCGCCGATATCGCTCCCACGATGGCCGCCGAGCGAGGAATCGTCGTCGTCCCGCTCGCCGTGACCATCGATGGTGAGACGCTCCCGGACGGCGCAATCACCCAGGCTGAGTTCTTCTCGCGCATGGCCGCTGCTCCGGCGCTTCCCACCACCTCGCAGCCGAGCGTCGGCGCCTTCACCGAGGTCTACGGGCGCGCGCTCGAGTCCGCACGCTCGGTCATCTCGGTCCACATCTCCGAGAAGCTCTCCGGCACCATCGAGTCCGCCCGCGCCGCCGCCGAGGAGTTCGCCGGCAAAGTCCACGTATTGGACTCCCGAAACCTCTCGTGGGGCCTGGCCTGGCAGGTAATGGAGGCCGCCGCGGCCGCGCGTGAGGGGTTGTCTGCCACCGATACGCTGGAGCGTCTCGCGCGCACGCGCGAGCGTGTCAAGCTCATCGTCGGCCTCGACTCCCTCGAGAACCTGCGCAAGGGCGGCCGCATCGGTGCCGTGTCCTCGCTCATGGGATCCCTTCTCAATCTGAAGGTCACGCTGACGGTTGATGCCGAGGGCGCGTTCGCCCCGCTCGGTCGCAGCCGCGGTGAGAAAGCCGGGCTCGACTACACGCTGGATTGGATCGGCAAACAGATGGGCACCACGAGCCGCGCCAGGTTCGCCGTGGGTCACGCGCTTGCGGCCGAGCGCGGCCAGCGGCTTGTCGAGAGCATCAAGGAGCGCTGGGAGGTCACCGAACTCGTCATCTACGAGGCCGGCTCGGTGATCTGCGCGCACACGGGCACGTGCTGGGGCGTCGCACTCCTGCCTGAGGACTGATACGACGCTGCGGGTTACCGCGACCGACTGTCCGCCGCCCGGTAGCTGCCGACCGTCCAGCCGTGCTCACATCTCACGGAGTGGTTGAATGCGAACTCAAGAACGTCTGACCGAGGCCTACGCCGGGGCCCGGGTTGAGAGCCTGGATCCGAGCTGCCGCTACGTCATCGTGAGCGACTGCCACCGCGGCGACGGCAGCCACACGGACGACTTCAACAGGAACGAGAACGCATTTCTGTGCGCGCTCTCCTACTATCACGAGAACGGCTTCGTGTATGTGGAGGCCGGCGACGGCGACGAGCTGTGGGAACAGCCGAAGTTCAAGTACATGCAGGACGCGCACCACGACGTCTTCCAGCTCATCAAGCGGTTTCACGACGAGAAACGTCTCATCGTCCTGTGGGGGAACCACAACATCTACCTCAGTCGCCCCGAGTACGTCTCGGCACACTACGACACCTACTACGACCATCACACGCAGGTCACGCACGACTTCCTGCCCGGCCTCGACCCCTGCGAGGCGCTCGTTCTCCGACACGGCGCCACGGGCCAGGAGATCCTCGTACTCCACGGGCACCAGGGCGACTTCGCCAACGACCAGTTGTGGTTTCCTACCATGGTCTCGGTCCGATACTTCTGGCGCTTCATGCGCGCGTTCGGCTTCCGGAGCCCCGCAAGCCCCGTTAGGAACGCCCACAAGCGCCACAAGATCGAGAAGAACTACACGAAGTGGATCGACAAGCATCGGATGATGCTCATCTGCGGCCACACGCACCGGTACAAGTACCCCCGGCACGACGAACTCCCCTACTTCAACACGGGCAGCAGCATCTACCCTGCCGGCATGACGGCGATCGAGATCATCGACTGCGAGATCCGGCTCGTACAGTGGAATGTCACCGTCGACGACGATGCCACACTCCGCGTGAAGCGCCGGGTGCTCCGGGGGCCCGACCCGCTCACCGCGTTCGACATCCGGGAGGGCTGAGGGGCCCGCCAGAGTGCGGTACGGTCACACGGTCTCCCCGCGCCGCTCCTGCTTCAGCGCCGGGATGTAGAGCGCGAGGCCGACGATGCTCACCGCTCCCGCCACCACCATCGCAACCTGGTTGGATGCGAACTCGGCCAGCCTGGTGACGACGAACACGGCCAGCGACCAGGCGATGAAGCCCACCATCGAGTTGAGCGACAGCACCGTGGACCTGTTGCGCGCGGTGGCCTCCCGATGCAGCAGCACCGCATGCGCTGCGCCCGCCGAGCCGTGCAGCCCGTACGTCGGCAGGTATGCCCCTATGAGACCGACCGGCGTGAGGGCCAGTCCCATCACGACAGCGCCGACGCCGTTGAGCGCACGCGCGGCCAGGGCGGTCCGCGCCACGCCGATCCGCTTGAACGACACCTCGGCCGCCGCAGAGCCGAGCGCGAATACTGCCCACGCCGCAGCCGCCACCGGACCCATGATCACGCCTGCCTGCGCCTGACTGCCCAACAGCTCGGCAAGCCGGACGGGCTGCATCGCCTCGAACACCACCATGCCGAATGCCCAGAACGCCGTCACGAGGATCGTGCACCTCAGCACGGCTCCGGTGCGCAGGAGCCCCACACCGTCGCGCGCCACCTGCGCCGCCTCACCGAGCGTGGCGCGCACCGTCACCCGCGCGGCGCTCGACTCCCGTGAATCCCGCCGGCGCGGCTCCCTCATCAGAAGGGCGGTCAGGCCGACGTGTGCCACACCGAGGCCCACGTAGACCTGGAGCGGTAGGAGCAGCGCCGAGGCGGCACGCATCGGATGCCATGCGATCAGTCCGCCGGCTGCGAGCGACCCGATCGCCATCGCCACGCCTGCGACGACGCCCTGGCGTGCCATCGCCCGGTCGGGATCAGCGCCTGGCTCTGATGCATGGAGCACGTCGACGTACCAGGCTTCGAGCGGACCGGAATCGAGCGCACGATAGACGCCCATGAGCGCCGCTGCGGCGGCGAACACCCAGAACGTGTCGGCAGCGACGTAGAGCAGGCCGGCGCCCAGGTTGAACGCGCCGGCGATGAGCAGCAGCGGCCTGCGCCCGACAACGTCGGCGAGTCCGCTCGTGGGCAACTCGAGCAGGAAGACTACGATACCCTGCACGGCCATGAACGAGCCGATCTGCCCCACGGTCAGGCCACGCTCCAGTGCCACGAGCGCAAACGTGGCGACCGTGAACCCCACCGGCAGCCACCGTGTGGCGCTCAGGATGAGAAACGCCCGCAGCGCCTGCGGGGGTGTCATGGGTTCACGTGACCTGCTCAGGGCCGCGCTCCTCCGCTGTCGGGGCCCCCGGACGCCGGGGCGGTCGCGTGTTGTGTCTGTGCAAGAGTACGCGAAAGGCCCCGGCGATGCGCCGGGGCCTTCGAGTGTTCATGGTGGGCGATACTGGATTTGAACCAGTGACTTCTTCCGTGTGAAGGAAGCGCTCTCCCACTGAGCTAATCGCCCGTACGCCGCTTTGCGGCCCGACTATTGTAGCAATCTCGCTACGATTCGCCAGACCCATAGCCGTGCGGATGCGAGCCGTGCCAGCGCCACGCGTCGGTCACCATCTCGCCGAGCGACAGTTCCGGCTTCCAGCCGAGTACCTCGCGCGCCCGATCGATCTCGGCAATGAGTGTGGCGGGGTCACCCGGGCGCCGCGGGCCGAACTCGAGGTCGATCGTCGCGCCGGTGGCTTCCTCGCACGCTCGCACCACCTCCAGGTTGGAGTACCCGCGTCCGCTGCCGAGGTTGCAGATCGCGCCCCTACCGCCGCCACCGAGGTGCTCGACCGCGAGCAGGTGCGCCCGCGCCAGGTCCATCACGTGGATGTAGTCGCGAACGCACGTGCCGTCCGGCGTGGGGTAGTCGATGCCGAAGACGACGAACCCATCGCCACCGGCCGCCGCTTGAAGCACGCGCGGGACGATGTGCGTCTCGGGATCGTGGGCCTCGCCGAGCGAGCCATCCGGCCACGCGCCAGCCACGTTGAAGTACCGCAACCGCACCGCGTCGATCTTCCCAGCCTGCTCGGCAACCGCGATGAGCCGCTCGAAGGCGAGCTTGGAAGCGCCGTACACGTTCACCGGCGCGGTGGGTGCGCTCTCCGGGATGGGGATCACCTCGGGCTGTCCGTAGACGGCCGCGGTGGACGAGAACACGAGATTGCGCACGCCGGTGGTGACCATCCGGTCGAGCATCATCGAGGGTTCCGCAAGGTTCTTTCGGTAGTAGAGCTCGGGCCTCTCCTGGCTCTCGGCAACCTCGATATAGCCGGCGATGTGCAGCACGGCCTCGACGCCGGGCAGGATGGAGTCGAGCACCTCGGCATCTGCCACCGATGCCTTCACGAGCACGGCACGCGAATCCACGGACGCCTTGTGGCCGCGCTCCAGGGAGTCGAGGACGAGCACGTCGTGACCGGCGTCGAGAAGCATCCGAACGGTGATGCTGCCGATGTACCCTGCGCCGCCCGTGACGAGAACCCGCACGATACCTCCCTAGTAGCCGTGAGGGGGGATGATGCCGCCCGCGAGTGCCGACGCAACCCGCGCGGCGACACCCGTGTCCCAGAACTCAGGCGCCTCCCAGGAGCGGTCGCTCTCGAGCGCCTCATGAAGCGCCCCGCGGACCGACTCGGCATGGGCGGCCGCAAGACGGTTCGCGCCGATCTCGACCGTGATGCCTCGCTCGGTGTTACGCCGCACGGTGACACAGGGCGTGCCCACCATGCACGCCTCCTCCTGGACGCCACCCGAGTCGGTAACGATCGCCGCCGCATCGCGCTCCAGCGCGAGCATGTCGAGGTAGCCCACCGGGTCCACCAGGTGGACGCCGGGCATCTCGCCTTCCAGGCCCGCCTCGGCGAGCTTGGGACGCGTGCGTGGGTGCGTCGGGAAGAGCACCGGCAGCGGGGACGCCTTGAGTGCAGCGGCGATGGCAGCAAGCCGCTCGGGATGCTCGGTGTTCTCCGGCCGGTGGATCGTAGCGAGCACGTATCCGCGGGTCTCGAGCCCCTCGCGCGCAGGAACGTCGCGGTCGGCGATCCGCGGGAGGTTCCGCAGCACGGACTCGGCCATGATGTTGCCCACGAGGTGGATGCGCGCGGGGTCCACTCCCTCAGCGACGAGATTCTCGTCCGCCTCGCGCACGGGCGTGAGCAGCATCGCCGAGAGCTGGTCGGTCACCAGGCGGTTGACCTCCTCGGGCATCGACATATCGCGCGAGCGGAGCCCCGCCTCCAGGTGCACCACCGGGATCTGCAGCTTCGCGGCCGCGAGCGCACCTGCGAGCGTGGAGTTCACGTCACCGACCACGAGCACGGCGTCGGGGTGCTCGGCAGCGAAGAGCTCCTCGAGCTTCATCATCGCGGTGCCGGTCTGTACCGCATGCGTGCCGCTGCCCACCCCGAGGAACCATGCGGGTGCGGGTATCTCGAGGTCGTCGAAGAAGACGTCGGACATCGCGGCATCGTAGTGCTGACCGGTATGCGCGATGCGGGCGTCGATCGCCGCCGAAGCGAGCGCGGGCATAAGGGGCCCGACCTTGATGAAGTTCGGCCGCGCGCCGACGATGACGATGAGTCGCATGCAGAGGCTCCCCTCGGTTGTGTGCGTCCACTCTATCGTGTTTCACCGCCCCGCGGCGACGCTGCCGGAGCCCGGCGCTGCCGGGCACGTTACGGGTATCAACTCCGTGTCGTGGTCGCGGCGCGCGCGGCGCGCGTCCGCACGTCTGCAAGGGGGAGTCCGCATGCGCGCCCGTAGTCCGCTCGTCCGCCTGCGCCGATCGATCAGCGTTGTTGCCCTGATCGGCCTGCTGGCGTTCCTGTTCCCCGGGAGCGCGGGGGCCGTGGTCACCGGCATCCAGGGCGGCAACCTCACCGATGATCTTGCTTCGCAAGCCAACCCCGATATCTGGCGCGGCATCGTCGCCTGGAAGGACATGCGCGTTGACCCTGACGGGGACATCTACGGGTACGACTGGAACACCGACGCCCCGCTCATCATTTGCGACGCAACCGGCACCCAGACGTTCCCGGCCGTCGGTGACGAGTGGGTGGTCTGGCAGGACTACCGCAACGGCAACTCGGACATTTACGGTTGGAACATGGTGACCGACACCGAGGTCTCGATCTGCACGCATGGGAGCGCGCAGGCGGTACCCGACATCTACCAACGCTACATCGTCTGGCACGACATCCGGAACGGCACCTGGGACATCTACGGCTACGACCTCGTGGAGGGCACGGAGTTCGTTGTCTACCAGGGCGCCGGCCCCCAACAGTTCCCACGCATATGGGGCGATGTGGTCGTGTTCCAAGACTCCGCCTCGGGCACGCCACAGATCCGAATGCTCGACATCTCAACCGGCGTCACGAAGCTCGTCTCGGCCACCGGCAGAGAGCAGCGGAATCCCGACATTTGCCAGGAGTACATCGTCTGGGAGGAAACGTTCACGAGTAGCGTAGGCATCCGGCAGTACAACATCTCGTCGGAGGAAGTGGTCACCACCTACGACGCCGGCGGTGACCAGAACTCCCCCCGGCTCGACGGTGACTGGCTTCTCTCAGAGACCAGGCGTCCGACTCCGGCGACATCGGCTTCCTCGACGTCCTCAACTGGACGATGAGTGACGTGTTCCCCACCGTTGGCACGATCCGCAGCCCCGTGATGAGCCACGGCACCGCGGTCTACGAGTTCAACAATGGAGCGGATGACGAGATCATGATCGCCGAGCCGACGTGGACCCACGATGTCGAGGAGCTCGCCGGTGACAACCGGTACGAAACGGCCGGCCTCATCGTCGATCGTACGTGGCGCTTCGGCTCGGCTGACGTCGTGATCGCCACCGGCGCGAACTTCCCGGATGCACTGGGCGCCGGCGCACTCGCGGGCCAGATGAACGTCCCGCTCGTCCTGACCGACGGCGCACATCTCTCCCCCAAGGCCGCAGACACCCTGCTTGACCTTGGTGTCAACGATGACGTGATCGTCATCGGCGGGCCTACAGCGATCTCAGACACCGTCATCACTGAGATCGAGGATCTGCTCCCCTCCTATGACTCGCCGATCCGCCGGATCGCGGGCGACGACCGCTACCAAACCGCCGCGGCGATTGCAGATCAGGTTGCCGGGCTCGGCGGCGTTCAGGAACCCTACGGCTTCGTGTGCACCGGCCTCAACTACCCGGATGCCCTCGCGGCTTCTTCGATGGCCTACGCGCTCGGCATCCCGATCTACCTGGTACAGGGTGAGAGCGTGCCGCAGGCGCTGATCGAGCAGATGCTCGACAACGGCGTGACGATACCCCTCATCGTCGGCGGCACCGGTGCCGTGTCGCAGGCGATCGAAGACCAGCTACTCGCCGAGCCGGCCTTCGAGGACGTGTGGCGCGTCTGGGGTAGCGACCGCTACGCGACGGCCACAGAACTCGCGAGCTTCGCCCAGCACGTCTTCGAGTTCGGCGCGAGCGGTGTGTGTGTGGCGACCGGCCAGAGCTTCCCCGACGCGCTCGCTGGCGGACAGCTGGCAGGAAACCGCTACGCTCCCCTGCTGCTCACCGCCACCACCGGGCTCTCGCCCGCCACCCACGACTGGTTCGTCGAGAACGCGGACCTCGAGACCATTCGGTCAGTGACGTTCCTCGGCGGGCCGGTGGCCATCAGCCCGGATGTGCGTGCCGATATCGATGCCTTGCTCCACTAGACGAAGCGGGAGGGACCGCAATGGGATCACGAGGTCGCATGTCGCTACCGCTCAATCGCGCTGCACGTCTGCTCGTCGGGGCGATGGCCTTCATGCTCGTCGTCGCACTGGCCGCTCCAACGCCCGTGGCCGCGCAGATTCTCGGCTTCGACGGGTGGGTGATCACCGACGACGATGACTTCCAGGACGTTCCAGCCGTGTGGAACGGCACGACGGTCTGGCGTGACTACCGAAACGGCAACTACGACATCTACCGGTACGACTCCACCCTGGTGGCGCCGGTGCCCGTGTGTACCGCCACCGGCGAACAGTACGGGCCGAAGGTCAGCGACGATCACATCGTGTGGCGCGACGCACGGGGCGTAAGCTTCGACATCTACGGCTACGATCGCGCCACCGCAACGGAGTTCCCGATCTGCACGGACCCCGCCGCCCAGCACGCACCCGACCTCTACGAGCGCTACGTCGTGTGGCACGACTACCGAAACGGCCAGTCGGACATCTACGGCTATGACCTCTACCTCGACGAGGAGTTCCCGGTCTGCGTGGCGGCGGGCACCCAGCAGTATCCCGCAGTCTGGGGCGACGTCTTCGTCTGGCTCGACTACCGGACGAACGCTGCGGGCGACATCTGGTACTGGGACGCGTCGGTGGGTGGTCCGCCGTCTCCACTCATCATGAACGCATCCGACAAGCTGTGGATCGACATCTGCCAGGAATGGGTCCTCTGGTGCGAGCGAGATACCGACTGGGACGTGAAGGCCTACAACCTCTCAACGGGTGTCACCAAGATCGTCTACTCGGGACCGGGCGATCAGCGGTCGCCGAGTATCGACGGCGACTGAATCGTCTTCGAGAACATTCAGCCGGGCGAGCCCGATATCGAGTTCTACGACATCATGAACGGCACCTTCTACGACGCATGGTCGGACCTGAACCTGAGCTACGAGCCTGACATCCACGCCGGCGCCATCGTGAACCGTCAGGGCACGGCAGGTGCGGCTGAGATCGCCATCGGCGGGCCGAGCTGGGCTCACGATACCCAGGAGATCTGGGGCTCCACCCGCTATCAGACCGCCGCCGCGATCGCACTCGCAGCCTTCCCGCAGGGCACCGACACCGTGCTCATCGCCACTGGTGAGAACTTCCCCGACGCGCTCGGCGCTGCGGCGCTGGCGGGCGAAGAGAACATCCCGATACTGCTGACCGACGGTGACGTGCTCTCCCCCGAGTGCAAGGACGCGATCATCGACCTGGGTGTGGATGAGGACGTGTGGATCGTCGGCGGGGAGAGCGCCATCTCCGAGGCCGTGGTGACCGAGATCGTGAACACCATCGACGCCGAAATCGACCCGCCCAAGCGCATCTCGGGCACCGACCGCTACAGCACCGCGCTCGCCATCGCCAACGAGATCTCGGGAGGCACCGGCGGCCTGGACGAACCGTACGGGTTCGTGGCGACCGGCCTCAACTACCCGGACGCGCTGGCCGCATCGGCGATCTCCTACGCGCTCGATATCCCGATCTACCTCGTTCCCGGGACATCGATCCCCACGGCCACCATGGATCAGATGGAGGTGGACGGGGTCACGATCCCGGTGATCCTCGGTGGCACGAGCGCAGTGGGTTCCGGCGTGGAGACGGCCCTCAAGAGCCGGTTCGGCAACGACAACGTCTATCGCGTGTGGGGCGAGAATCGCTACCAGACCGCGTACGAGATCTCCCAGTGGGCGAAGGATGTGCTGGACTTCGGCATGAACGGGGCATGCGTGGCCACCGGTGAGAGCTTCCCCGACGCGCTCGCCGGAGGACAGCTTGCCGGAGCGCGCTACGCACCGATGATCCTCACCTCGAGCAGCCAGCTCTCACTGGCCGCTCAGGACTTCTGCACCGGCAACGAGATGGAGGTCCGCCACATCACGATTCTCGGAGGGCCTGCGGCCGTCAGCGCCACGGTCCGAACGGCACTCGCAGGCTTCCTGCACTGATCGTACGCGACGCACTGACTGCACATTCCGGAGGCAGCACGCAATCGGGCCCCCCACCCGCAGGCGGGGGGCCCGAGATACTCCGGTGCTCCGATCTGGCCGGGCCTATCGCGCCCTCCCCACGACCGAGGGGCGCCAGGTCCCCGGCCCTACTGCAGCGCCGCGTCGATCGCCGCCTTCACCACGTCGGAGATCGCGGCCGTGCCGCCGTAGAGCTTCGGAGTGAGTACATCGGCCTTGGCAGCCTTCAGGTACGCTCCTGCGGGCGCTGAGAGCGTCTCAGGCCGTGTTAGCAGCACCACTCCGCCATTGGCGCCCGCAGCTGCACCGCCGCCGAGCGCGTCGGCGAAGACCACGCCGGTGGCGACGCCGATGTAGGTGTTCTCGGCCCACCACATGCGCACGCCGTACTCGGCGACCTTCGCGGCGGTCTCGTAGCGGTCGGCACCCGCCTCGCGGTGCACGGTGCGGACGCCCGCCAGATTCGCGAGCATCGTCTCAACACCGGTGGAAACCGCAACCGGGCCTCCCGCTATCACGATCTCGTCGATGCCGGTCTGCGTGATCGCGGCAGCCGTTACCGGCGGTAGCGAGTTCACCGAGGTGAGCAGGACCGGGAATGCGTTGGCGTAGGCGATCGGGGCAGCGGCGAGCGCATCGGGGAACGCGTCCCCGCGAACCACGAACGCGGGCGACTCCGCACGCGGTCCAACGATCTCGGCTATCTTGCGTGCCACATCGGCGGCTGTCGCGTAACGGTCCGAGCCCGCTGCTCGCGAGGTGGTGAAGCCCCCGGCTATGAGCTGGGCCTCGACGTTCGCGCTCACCGCTACGGTGCCTCCCACGATCACGACTTTCGTGGCGCCCAGCCGCTTGATCTCGGTCACGAGACCGGTCGGCACAGCCGCTTGCGGTGTCAGCAACACGGGCGAGCCGTACGCGCCCGCAAGTCCTGAGGCCGCGAGCGCGTCAGGGTAGTCAGCGCCGGTGGCAAGCACAACCGTCTCGCAGCTGTCGGCGGCGAACGTCTTGCGTGAGATCTCGATGGCGGTCTGGTACCGATCGCTGCCCCAGATGCGCTCAGTGGTGCCCAGCACCGGCGTTGCGCTCTTGGCCCAGTACAGACTGAACACACCACTGCCCTCAAAGCTGCGCACCTCGATGTAGTAGGTCCCGGTCGTGACCGCATCGAAGGTCACCGAGTCCTCAGTGTCGAAACCGTCGGCCCATGCAACCGGCGCGGTCGCGTAGATGTTCGCGGTGCCCGGCGGGTAGAGGTACACGTCGAAGTCGGCATCGGCGGGGCTCACGAGCCGCAGGTCAAGGCGCTGCCCGGCTAGGATATCCACGCGGTATATGATGTTCGCCGCCTTCGATGCGTCCAGATCCGCAGAGGCTGGAGACGCAGGCAGTGCGATGGCGTCGCCGATGTTCTTCCACACGTCGGCGCCGAGATCGGACACGGACCACTCGAGCTCGTAGGCACCGTCTCCGGCAGCGGCACGAACGTCCAGATAGTACGTGCCGTCCTTGTCCGAGCCGGCCGGCACGTCGTAGTACAGCTGGCGATCGGGGCCGCTCACTGATGCGGCAACGGGAAGCGCCGTGAGAATGCTCGTGGCGTCCGGATCGTAGAGATAGAGCTCAGGCGTGAGCGAGGGGTCCCACGTGTTCAGCTCCGCGCGCAGCCTCTTGCCATCCCCGACCGTGATCGCCCACACGTCATCGGGGTCGTTGATGACATCGATCGTGTCGCTGACCGTGGGGCCCGGGACCGCGCCCGGGATCTCGCTGTCGTTGTCAGAGTCCCACGGCGCGGCGTACCAGCCGAGGTAGTAGATTCCGGCGCCCGAGGCGGCCGCTACGGCCACGTAGTAGGTGCCGGCAGCCGTAATGCGGTACGTGAAGGTCTTCGGATACCCGTCGCCTGCGGTGGCAGCAAGAGCAGGGGTCGTCACGATGTTGCTCGTCCCCGGCGCGTACAGCATGACGTCCGCGTTCAGGGTCGCGTCGCCGGTCAGCGTGACGCCGATGCGGTCACCGTCGGCAAGCACCACCGAGTAGACGTCCACCGCGTCGGTCGAGAGGTCGAGCGTACCCTGCGCCGGGCTTGCGGGGAGCGCCACGGCCGTGGCCGGCGTGTTGCCAACGTCCGGCAACTCGGCGGTTCCAACGCGGTCCGCCGCAAGCGACCGCAGCACCTTGGTGGTGCGGGGGTCGAACGCCGCGCCGGGCGAGTCGCCCGCGATGGCAGCGGTGGGTGCAACGATCATCGCAACCATCGCGACGGTGCACACCAGAGCGGTCAGGCGGGACTTCAAACGGATCATGCGACGCACCCTCCCTCACAACCGGCAGACGCGCGATCCCAACCGCGCGTTTGACGCTAACTGTACCATAAGCCAGTGCTCGGACAGCCCCCAAAATCGCTGGTCCGCGGACCACGATTCTGCCGGCGATTCCAGCGCACGGCGTCCGGTCGCCTAGCTGCCGTGGGCGTCATCCATTCGCGTAAGGAACGCCTCAACCACGGCGGGATCGAACTGCACGCCCGCCTGCTCGCGGATGTACGCGAGCGCCTGCGCCCGCGTCCACGCGGGTCGATACGGGCGGTCCGAGGTGAGGGCGTCGTAGACGTCGATGACCGAGAACACGCGCGCAGAAAGCGGGATGTCCTCCCCCGCTAGCCCCTCGGGGTAGCCGGTCCCGTCCCAGCGCTCGTGGTGGTAGTACGGGATATCGACCGCACGTGAGAGGAACTCGATCCGGGACAGCAGATCTTTCGCGTACTTGGGATGCTCGCGCATCACGACCCACTCCTCGTCGGTGAGCGGGCCGGGTTTGTGCAGGATGGCGTCCGGGATGACCATCTTGCCGATGTCGTGCAACAGCGCCCCGCGCCGGACCTGCGGCAGGTCGCGGTGCGGCACCCCGAGGCTCGCCGCCATCTCGACCGCGAGCAGCGCCGAGCGTTCGGTATGACCGAGCGTGTCGGCATCGCGCATCTCGAGCGCGAACGACCAGCCCTCGAGCGTGGAGTCGTACGCGCAGATGAGCTCGGCCGCGGCGCGCTGGGCCTCCTCGAAGAGCCTCGCGTTGACCACCGACACGGCGATCAGCGCCGACAGCGCCCGGCTGAGTGCCACATTGTCGGCGGTGTACTCGTACATCCGCCCGCTCGTGCCAAGGATCAGCGTGCCGACGGTACTGCCCTGGCTCACAAGGGGGACGAAGAGCAGCGAGCGGAGCCCGCGTGCGGTCATCACACCTCGCTCCGCGGAGCTCAGCTCCACCTGCGTCACATCGGGCACGAAGAGCGGCTCGGCGGCCTCGTTCGCACGCATGAGATGCGGATAGTTCACACGCTTCGCACGTCGGTACGCGTCGGGGAAGTCGGGCGGAAGTGCGGGTGTGGTGGCTCCCAACGTCACGTCATCCCCGTCACACAGGTAGATCGCGGCGCTCTCCAGACCGAGGACCTCGATAGCCCCCTCTACCGCGATCTGCATCACGCGGTGGATGTCGAGGGTCTCGGCGAGCGCAAGACTCACCTTCACCAGCGCCGCCAGGTCCGTGCGAGTGATGTCCTTGAGAGTGTTCTGCGGCATCCCAGTCCCCTTGTGCACGCCGTCCATTCTGCGCCCAGGCGCAGCGACCCACCGGAGCAGCAAATCCCGCTCCAGGTCAGACTGTGGATGCGCCCGCGCGATGCCCTACCGCGGCATCGAGAACCCGTAGTCGGCGAGCACGGACTTGGGGAACTCGAAGCGCACGGTCATGAGCGGGTCGACCACCTGGCAGAACTTGAGGTAGCCGACGAGGCTCATGAGCAGCGCCGCGTCGTTGTTGGGGAAGCCGGCAACCTTGGTGAGGAACGCGTGCATCATGTCGATGGCCATCTTGTAGGCGGCATCCGTGGTCTCCGCCGAGGCGATCACGGCCACGATCTCATCGTTCTCCAGAAACGGCGTGGGCAGCCCCGGGATGTCGACGACCTGCGGGGTCAGACGCACCTCACCCGGTGTCTCGGCACCGCAGATGACAACCTCGCCGTCGCCCATGACCGCGTGCATGTCGCCGCAGCCGAAGAGCGCGCCTTCAACCCCGACGGTGAAGTACAGGCTCGCGCCTGAGGTGACCAGCGTGCAGTCCATGTTGCCGCCGTGCCCGCCCGGCGTGCTGTTGGGGATGGTCCCCTCGGAAGGCGCCACGCCGATCACGCCGAGCATCGGCTTCTGCTTCACGCGCACCCTGTCCTTGAACACGACCGAGTCGCCGTCGTGCTCGACGATGACCGTCTCCTCCTTCGTGATGAGGTGGCCGAGCGCGCCCACCTCGGGCACCGCAACCATCACCGACGGGCCGTGCGCCTTGACCTCGTGAAGCTCGATCCGCAGCACGTCGCCCGGCTTCGTGCCCTCGATGTAGATGGGGCCGGTGGCGGGATTGGTGATCGACCAGTCGAGCGTGGCGAGAGTGTCGGCCGTGGTCTTGAGCTGGCCGGAGAAGCAGTCGTGGGTGGTGAGGTGCAGCTCTTCGCCCTGCGGCACGCGCAGCACGGGCTCTGCCTCGGGAGAGAAGCCGAAGAACGCCTGGTCCCGCGTCAACTCGTTGGTCATCTTGAGAACCTCCTTGCTCGGCGAGCGGATCTCGATCAGGCTGCGCGCGCCGCATCAGCGTCGGCGCCGTCAGCCGGAACAGCCTTCTTCTTGAACAGCGGCCACCTCAGTTCCTGACCGCCGATGATCCCGTTGGGTCGCCAGATGAGCACGATCACCATCAGAATGGCCATCACGAGCTCGGTGAGCCCGTAGACCTCGAAGGTGAACGTACCCGAGTTGTTCATCCACGACTCCACCTGCCGCAGACCCTCGCGGGCGAGCGTGACGATAGCGGTGCCGGTGAACGCGCCCGAGATCGACCCCTGCCCGCCGATGACGATCATCGTGAGCAGCAGGAACGTCTCGCCGATGTAGAACGCCTTGGGCGAGAACGACGTGATGAAGTGCGCCCACACCCCGCCCGAGAGCCCCGCGATGAGCGCCGAGAGCACGAAGGCCACGTAGCGCACGCGCACCACGCTGATGCCGATCGACATCGCGGCGTAGCGGTCGTCGCGCGACGCGCGCAGGCGCAGGCCGAGCGACGACTCGCGGTACCAGTGCGCCACCAGGAGCATGATCACCGCTCCGGCAGCCGCAACGCCGAGCGTGGTGAACGGCTGCAGCCCGAAGAACGTCCGCGGGCCGTTGGTGACGTTGTCCCACTGGGTCATGACCACGTGGATGACGATGAGCGTGGCAAAGAGCGTGATGACGCCCACCGCGTCGGACAGGCGCATGAGCGGCCAGCCGATGACCGCGGCGATGAGCGCGGCAATCACCCCGCCGAGCGCGATGGCGAGCAGCACCGGCACCTGGATGTCCACGAGCGCCGGGTACATGTTGGGCACACCGAGGCTCTTCACCATCGGCGCCATCGAGAGGATGCCCGAGGCGTACGCGCCGATGCCCACCCAGCCCACGTGCGTCCAGGCGAGGATGCCCGAGTTGCCCATGAACACCTGCAGGCCGAGCACGATCATGAGGTTCACGCAGAAGTACGTGTAGATGTTGATGATGAGCGGTGTGCCCAGGAAGTGCACGAGCACGCCCACGAGCAGCAGCGGCACGAGCAGGATCGCGAGCGTAGAGCGTTTGCCGAGAAGTGCGGCCAGGTCGGTCTTGGGCGTCATCCCACACGCTCCTCGGTGTAGCCGCCCCGCCATATGCCCTCGGGCCTGAACAGCAGGAACAGGATCACGATGACGAACATGAACGCGTCGCGGTAGCTGATCATGGAGGCAGGCAGCATGATGCTCAGGATGTTGAACAGCAGCCCGTAGACGAACCCGCCGATCACGGCGCCCACCAGGCTGTGCATGCCGCCCATGACGGTTGCGATGAACGCGATGAGCAGCGGCGCCGCGCCGATGAGCGGGTCGACCGAGGACGAGCGCGCCACCCAGAAGATGGACACCACGCCGGCGAGCAGACCACTGATGATGAACGTGGCCGAGATGACCAGGTTCGCGGGCACGCCCATGAGGCGCGTGGTGGTGAACTTGTCGGCGGCGGCGCGCATGGCGATGCCGAGAACGGTGCGCTTCATCACGATGCTCAGGCCCACGAGGAGCACCACCGTGGTGCCGATGATGAGCACGTTACGCACGGGTACGGTGGCCGTGCCGAGTGTGAGCGTCTGAGAGAACAGTGGCGGGAACTTCACCGCGCGCGAGCGCGGCGAGATGGCGATGAGCACCACGTTTTGCAGGAACACGCTCACCGCGAACGACGTCACGAGCATGGCCGTGAGCGACTTGGTGCGCACGGGCCGGAACGCCACAAGCTCGGTGAGGTAGCTCACGAGCGCCGCCGCTGCCACGGCGAGCACTATTCCCACGTACCACGGCACGCCGGTGTAGAGACCCAGGAGGTACAGAGCGTAGCCGCCCACCATGATGTACTCGCCGTAGGCGAAGTTGACGAGCTTCAGGATGCCGTACACGAACACGAGGCCGAGCGAGAGGAGCGCGTAGAGACTCCCCAGGCTGATCGTGTTGATGATGAACTCGAGATCGATCACAGCAGGTGCACCTCGCAGGTCTCGTCGTCTTCCCCGCCGAAGTAGACCGACGCGATGTCCACCTTGCGCTTGAGCTCGTCGGGCGTGCCCGAGAACTCGAGCGAGCCGGTGGCGAGCAGGTACGCGCGGTCCACGATCTCAAGCGCCCGCTCGGCGTTCTGCTCCACGAGCAGGATCGTCGTGCCGCGCTCGCGCAACCGCACGATAAGCTCGAAGATCTGGTCGGTGAGCGCCGGCGACAGGCCGAGTGAGGGCTCGTCGAGCATGAGCAGCTTCGGGTGGCTCATCATCGCGCGAGCGATCGCGAGCATCTGCTGCTCGCCGCCCGAGAGCAGCCCGCCCGCCTGGCGGTAGCGCTCCTTGAGGATCGGGAAGAGCTCGAACACCTCGTCGAGGTCGGCCTTGTAGCGCGTCCGCTCGTAGGACGAGAACGCGCCGAGCCGCAGGTTCTCCTCAACGGTAAGGCTGCCAAAGATGTCCCGGCCTTCGGGCACCATCGAGATGCCCTTCTTGAGGATCTTCTCGGGCGTCCTGTTGGCGATGTCCTCATCCAGGAATCGGATGGTCCCCTTCACGGGACGAAGCACGCCCGAGATCGCTTTCAGTGTGGTGGACTTCCCGGCGCCGTTCACACCGAGGAGCGCCACGAGCTCCCCTTCGGCTACCTCGAGCGACACACCGTGAAGGGCCGTGATCGCGCCGTAGGAGGCGTAGAGGTTCTCGACAGTGAGCATCCGCTGGCCTCCTTTACGCCGTGCTTCCGAGGTACGCGGTCACAACCTGGGGGTTGGCCCGCACCTCGGCGGGCGTTCCCTCGGCGATCGTCTTGCCGTAGTTGAGCACGTGCAGTCGCGCGCAGAGGTTCATCATCAGGCGCATGTCGTGCTCCACAACGAGGAGTCCGACGTGCTTGCGCGCAGGGATGTCGCGGAGCATCTCAAGGAGCAGGTCGCTCTCGTTCTCGTTCAGGCCGGCCGCGGGTTCGTCGAGCAGCAGAAACTTCGGCCGCATGGCGAGCGCGCGGGCGATCTCCAGCTTGCGCTGGTGGCCGAAGGGCAGTTCGCTCGCGAGCTTGGCGCCCCACTCGGCGATGCCCATCTCCTCGAGGAGGTCGGTGGCCACGCTCACGGCGTCGCTCCGGCTCATGCCCTGGCTCACGGCGCCCACCTCCACGTTCTCGAGGACGGTGAGCTCCTTGAACAGGCGGATCGTCTGGAACGTGCGCGCCAGGCCGGTGTGCGAGACCCGGTGCGACGGCATCTTCACGGTCTCCACGCCGTCGACCACCACGGAGCCGCTCGTGACCTTCAGCAGACCCGTCATCACGTTGATGCACGTGGTCTTGCCCGAGCCGTTGGGGCCGATGAGCCCGAGGATCTCGCCGGTCTTCAGGCTGAAGCTCACGTCGTCGAGCGCTTTCAGCCCGGCGAACGACTTGCTGAGGTTTCGAATCTCGAGAAGGCTCTCGCGCTTCTCCTCGCCTGATGCCATCAGGCCTCCTGTGCCGGTTCGCTGTCGGTCAGCGGTCCTCGTTCATGCCGAAGCGGCACGTTCGCCGCTCCGGTCGCACGCCCGGTTACCCCGGCGCGCAGAGCCGGGGGAGAGCCCGGATGCCGGGCCCTCCCCCGCTCGTTACCTCACGTACCACACACGAGAGTTGCTACGGGGCCGGGATGCTGTCCGGGATGACCCAGCCGAGGAACTTCGGCTCGCCACCGATAAGCTCCACCATGGCCGCAGCCTTGTTGGGCTCGTGACCGCTGGCAGCGTCGGACCAGTCAAGCGTACCCGTCAGAAGCTCGAACGTGTTGTCCTCCATGGCCTTGGCAACCTCGGCACCGTCGGTGGTGCCGGCGATCTCCATGGCCTCGGCGAGCAGCATCACAACGTCGTAGCCCGGAAGGATCCAGACCGCGTCGGGAGCCGCGTCGAACTTCTCCTCGTAGGCGGCAGCGAAGTCGGAGTAGCCGTCGTTCGCCTCGTCAGAGAGGAAGCCGTGCGTGTCGAAGTAGACGTCGGAGCCGTACTCGGCACCGAGGGCCTCGAACAGACCCGGATCGTCATACGCGTCGCCGCCGACGACCGGCTGGTTCACGCCGGACTCACGCAACGTCCGGATCATGAGGGCAAGGTCGGGCATGTACGACGAGATGTAGATGAAGTCGGGCTGCTCGGGGAGCGCCTTGATGCGGGCGAGCTGGGCCGAGACGTCGGCCTGGCCCTGCGTGTAGGTGTCCTCGAAGAACACCTCGCCGCCGAGGCTCTCGAAGTGGATGATGAAGTACCGCGAGAGGCTCTTGGTGTAGTCGATGAAGTCGTCGGTGATGACGTAGACCGTCCGCCAACCCTTCTCGTTGTACGCGTACTCGGCGGTCACGGCGCCCATCGTGGTGTTCCACATCGACATCGTGAACTGCTTGTCACCGAGAGCCGCCGAGCCGTAGAGCGGCGACGAAGCACACGGCGAGATGCCGACGATGCCGGCGTTCTGGGCCTCGCGGGAGGCCGGGCCGCCGAAGTCGAAGTCGGACGGCGCGATGATCGCGGCCGCACCATCCTCGACGAGCTGCTTGGCGACGTTACCAACCGTCACCGGGTCGCTCTTGCCGTCCATCGCAACGAGCTTGACCGGCTTGCCGAGGATGCCACCGTTCTCGTTAAGAACGTCCACTGCGAGCTGAGCACCGCGCAGCGCCGGCTCGTCGAGCGGCGCCTGGATGCCGGTCTGGCACAGCGCCGCGCCGATCATGATCTCGTCGCCCTCAACGGCGCCGCCGTCGGTCCCGTCGTCACTGGCGCACCCGGGCACCAGCAGGGCCAGCATCAACACAAGAACGAGCAAACTTGCCAATCGCTTCATACCATCACCCTCCGTTGTGGTTGCGGACGATCGCCCTGCGGCTTACCTCCAGCCGGACCGCGGGGCACGCCCTTTCGTGCGTCTGGTGCAATGATGCGCTGTTCTCGTTGCCGTTTTCTTTCGCAAAGGATAGCGAAATCGAGGCTGCTACGCCAGGAGAGGTGGTGCACGAGAGGGAATGGGGCGCGGGGACGTACCCCTCAGTGTCCCGGCGCGAGCAGACGCTCGAACGTCTCGTGGCTCAGCAGGTCGACCTCAGAGGCGGTGATGACGAACTGTCGCGCCTCCGTGCGCGCCTTGTCCCAGTCCACCGTGCCCAGACGGGACAGCACGATACCCTTCCAGTTCTCCGGTCCGATGACCGGTCCCTCCCAACCGCCCTGTGCAACCGCGTTCCGGAGCAGCTCGAGGTTTGGAGCGGGCCAGGTGGGGTCGGCGGTGTACCAAAGCAGATCGTACAGGTCACGACCCTTCGTGTACTGGCGCATCAGTACCGCGGCCAGCTTACCGCCGAAGAGCGATGCTTTGTCGTGGTGATAGATTCGCAGCGGCACGAACCGCCGAACGTCACTCACCTGACACACGGCTCCGGCCGGGGGGTTCGTGTCCACCTCCACCTTCACACTCATACTCTCGGACGCATGCGGCGAGAGCCCAAGCTCGTGCAGCAGACCGGGGAACTTCACGAACGCCTTGTCGACAGCAGACCCGAAGCTCTTGCGCGCGATCTCAACCGCGTACCCCTCACGTTCGAGCGGGCGCACGAAATCGTGGACGAGTTCATCGAAATCAAACTCATCTGCGTTGTGCTCCAGCGCGAAGTCCAGGTCCTCCGAGTAGCGCGGGATCATGAACAGGACGCGCAGCGCCGTGCCGCCCATGAACGCCACCGACGTGAGATGACCGGCCAGGCCGATGCTCTGAAGCATGCGCGCCTGCAAGTACTCGCGAACCACCGAGCGCTCGGTTCCCGGCAACGCGTCCGCCACATGCCGAGCAAGTTCCGGTTTCACGGCCGTCTCCCCTCATCCTCATCGCGCCCGGCCGGGGCGCCATACTCGGCGGACTCCTCAGCCGCATACGCGGCCACCCACTCGATGGCCGTGCGCACACGCCTGCTCCCCGTGCGCTCAGCCATCATGGCAGCCTCGTCCAAACGCAATCTATCCAGATTCTGAAGCCGCAGCTCGGCAAGGAACGCAGGGTCAGACGCATCGCGCTCCAGATAGAGCAGGTCCACCAGCGCCTTCTCAGGCGTGGCTACAAACACGCGGTCGCCATCGGGGAGATCCAGTGCCTCGAATCCCCAGAAGAGCTCGCGCTTCACGTGGCGGTAGGTGTACGTGCCCAGCGGCGTCTCCCACCTGCCAGGCCTGCCCGTGGACACCGACGTGGTGGTGGGAACGTACTCCGGGATGAGGCCGTGCTCAGCCAGGACCGAACTGAGGCTCACGTACGAGCCACACACGAGGCGGTTGGCGATCACGTACGGATGCGGCCGGCGCAGACCCCGCGACTCCGACTCAGCGAACGCGTACAGACCGCGGCGCAGCTGAATCAGGCGACCCGCGCGAACCCAGCGCGACAGCTGCCGAGCAACGTCACGTCGATCGACCGGGCCAGCCAGCAGCAGGCCCGTCTCAAAGACTGGCTCGCCACCTACCGCCGAGAGCAGTTCTACCCACTTCATGGCAGTAAGTTACCACAAATGGCAACTTACTGCCATGGCTACGATGCTTTCCTACTCCAGTATCGCCTCGATGGCCGCGTACACCGCCGGGCTCACGGCCGCATCCCCGCCGAAGACCCTGCAGCGCTCGATCTCGTCCGCATGCGCCTCAAGAGCAGCGGCTGTGGCATCCGACAGCGAATCGGACCGCGTCATGAGCAGCACGCCGTCGTACGCCCCACACGCCACACCTCCTCCGAGCGCATCGGGGAACGACGTGCCCGTGGCAACGCCCACGAGCCGCCAACTCCCCCACCCGCGCGCGATGCCCTTCGTGGCGACATCGACAGCGGTTGCGTAGCGATCGGCACCCGACCACCGCACAACGCTCACGCCCGGTAGCGCGTCCAGTGCAGCCTCCACACCCGAGCTGACCGCGGCCGTGCCGCCCGCGATGACGCACTCGGTCACCCCGAGCCGGGTCACCGCGGACCCGGTGGCAGCAGAAAGTGTCGTCGAGCCGGTGAGGAGGACCGGGATCCCCTGGCTGTAGGCGAACGGCGCCATCGCGAGCGCGTCGGCGAAGTTGTCGCCGCGAGCGATGAACGCCTTGTCGAGGAAATCCGCACCTGCATGCGCGGCGATCGCATCGGCCACCGCGGCCGCCGTGGCGTAGCGGTCGGCGCCATCGATGCGCTCCACACTCACGCCCGCGATCCCGTCCACCGCCTGCTCGACGGCTGACGACACCGCCGCCGTCCCACCCACGATGAAGACCTTGCTCGCGCCGAGGCTGATGATGGTGTCGCGCACCGCATCGGGTAGCGCCGTCGGCGCCGTGAGGAGCAGCGGCCCGTCGTAGGCGCCGGCGAGGCCGGACGCCGAGAGCGCATCGGGGAACGCAGCCCCGGTTGCGAGAACCACCGTATCGGCCGTGTCGAAACTCTCCGTGGCGATCGTGCACGCGGTGAGGTACCGATCGATGCCCCACCACCGGTCGAGGAGCTCCTCGCCGGGGAGCGTGGTGAGCGTGATCGTGTCGGTGATCTGCCGCACGTTGGGCGGCACCGCGGTGTCGCGGTACTCCACCGCCACGGTCTTCTCACCGTCTCCCTCTGGGAGCGTCACGGTGCGCTCGGCCGCGTAGGGCACCCACTCGCCCCATGTCGTGCCGCCGTCAGCCGAGATGCGCATCTCACCCATGCCGGAGTGCGCCATCGCGCCAAGATTGCCCCCGCCGTCCTGCGCGCGGATGTGGAAGTACCACACGCCGTCGGTGAGCGGCTGGTACGTCTTGGTCCGGGGGTCGAGAACGGCATCGTCGGACTCGTCCGTGAGCGTGTCGGCCGATTGATCGGCGCTCACCCAGTACTGCGCGATGCCGCCGAGGTCCACCACGGGGTCCCACTCCCACACACCCACGCGGTTGCCGTACCAGACGTTCGGGTCCGGGTGGCTCGTGCTCCAGACAGTAGGGGCCGGCGGCGGCACACGGTCGTGCAGCACCGCTGTCTGCGTTGCCTCGCGGTTGCCGAGTACGTCCACCGAGGCGAAGGTGATCTCGTGGTATCCGTCCTCGGGCACCTCGAAGGGCGCCGTGTACTCACCCTGGTCTACATCGTCTACGCCGTAGTAGGTTGCCGCCACATCGGCCACAAGACCGCGAGCCGTGAGTGTTATCTCGAGCATGCCAGCGCTGCCGGCGGCGGTGGTGAGTGTGCTCACCGGTGCGTCGGTGAGCTCGAACAGCCGTCCGTTGATGTTGGTCCGCAGGCCACCGGCGGGTGCGGTCACGGTGGTTGCGAGCGAGGGATCGTACGCCTCGAAGTAGTACTGCCTGGCGAGCCACAGGCGGTCGGCCGCGTCGAACTCGACCAGGTACTCTCCGGGTGGCACGTAGCTCGTGTAGGTTCCGGTGCCCGACAGCGTCTGACGGTCGCTCACCTGGCAGAGACGCGCGTTCCCGTCCTCATCAAGGATGTGGAAGTGCACCACAACCTCACCGAGCGGCGCACCGTCATCTGCCGCCGTGACGGTGCCCCTGATCTCGGCGTAGCGCTCGAGTTCCGCGTCCGCGCCGGTGAAGACCGTCTCACCCGGACTGACCGCGAGCGACGTGCCTTCATCCGCGAACCACGCATCACCGCTGAACTCCGCGGCGTACTGACCCATCGGGTCCCAGAACTCCAGGCGCCACTCGCCTTCAGGCAGGCCGATTGTGTATCTGCCGTCAGTCCCGGTCGCAGTTGACGCATAGCGGTTCTCCCACACACCCGGGGAGATCTCCCTCCAGGCGTTGACATCGATGCCCGGGGCCGGGTTTGCGGACACCGCGTCAGTCACCGTGCCGGTGATGTACCCGAGCTCGTCGAGCGCCACGTCGATGTCATCCCGCACGTCGCCAGCGGCGACCACGACCGGCGTGGGATCGCCGTAGTCGCTCCACACGCCGTCGTACCACTCCAGGACGTACGGCCCGGCAGGCCCTCCGGGCTCGTCTGCGAAGAACACCGCATACGTTCCCGGCGAGACCTTCACGCTGTACGTCCCGTTCCACGCACTGCGTGTGCTGTACGCCGACTCCCACCAGCTCCCGTTCCACCTGCGCACATCCACCCGCACGTCCTCGAGCACGGCTCCGCCGTCCGCGGCAGTCACCACACCCGAGATCGTTGCGAAGGCGCTCAGCACCGCATCCTCCAGCGTCACCAAACCGCCAGCTGCAACCACCACGTCCTCGCCGGCCTCGACGCCGTGCTCCTCCAGCAGCAGGTTGTCGTAGACCTCCGCGAGATGCTTGCCATCCTGATCGTAGAAGGTCACGTGCACGGTTCCGGGCGGAACGCTCAGCGAGTACTCGCCTGTGTCCGGGTCGGCGTAGTCGTACGCCACCGGCCGCCAGCCCGCCGAGCTGTCCATCCACGCCTCGACGAAGAACGTGCCGGTAACCCCCTGCTCACTCGTCACGACGCCCTGGATCGTGCCCGCGAGCGCGAGCGCCGCATCACGCGTCACGGTCTCGTCGCGCGCGACGCCGAACGAGGTGGCCTCCATGTCGATGTACGTGTCGCTCCAGTACTCGGTGGCGTACGCGCCCAGTGGGTCGCTGTACCGCACCTGGTAGGTGCCGGCATTGACGTACGCCGTGAACACACCGCTCGAGTTGGTGGTGACCACCTGCGCGCCGCCCCACCCGCCGCCGAGCGACACGTCTAGCACTGCGACCTCGATGCCGTCTAGCGTGCCGCCGCCGACTGCCTGGGTGACCGTACCGGTGATGATGCCTTTGCGGCTGAGCGCCACCGAGACGCCTGGCGTCACCGCGCCGCCGGTGACCGTCACGCTGTTGGCGCCGTCAAGCGTGGCCGAGTCCTCGTAGTACTCCGTGGCGTACAGCCCACCCGGATCCGAGAACTGCACGCGATAGAGGCCCGGCCACAGGTTGATGGCCTCGTAGCTGCCGTCGGCGCCGGTGACCGTTTCACTGCTCGACCACTCCCACGCCGAACCCGTCCAGATGTACGGACGCACGTTGACGTTGGCGACAGGCAGCCCATCTCCCTGCGCCGTCACCGTGCCCTCGATCGAGCCGCCCTTGATGAGCGTCGCATCGAGCATGCCGACTGCCGCATCCGTCACCGCGACCTCGTCGGCGTCCACGTTGGACCTGACGCCGTCGAAGTACTCGGTCAGGTACCCGGCGTCCAGCGCTGTGGGATTGAAGCTCACCATGTACGTGCCCGGATCCACCAGTGCACTCCAGGACCCGTTGGCCAGCGTGCCGGTGCTCGCCGCGTTGTACACACCTCCTGCCCCGGTCTTCTCCCACACGCGCACGGTCACCGGCGAGAGCGGACTGCTCGTGAGCTCGTCGGTAACGGCGCCCGAGAGGGTCTGGCGCTGCCCCACGATGAGGTCATACTGCCCCGTGCCGCCTTCAGCCTGGTACGCCTTCACGTACACGCGCTCGCTCGTGACCGGCGTGTACACGATGCGCGAGATGATGCCCACCACGTTGCGTTCGGCTGTTGCGATGATGCCGCCCGCCTCGTGGTACGCCGTGAGGGATGCGTTGGGCATGACGTTGTCCGATGCGGCGGTGCGGATCACGTACTCCGTGCCGGCCACCGCGTCGAAGTACACGTAGTCGATGTCAGCCTCGTGATCGAAGGTATGCGTCTGGCGGGTGCCGTCGGGCGTGATCGGGTTTGCCGTCTCTACCGTGTCGTCGGGCTCCCACGCGTCGTCGACCGCCATCGCCACCGAGGACGGGAACACCGGGACGGCGAGAAGCATCGCCGCAACCACCGCGCGCGCAACGAAGCGCATCGCCCCTGCCGAGAACCCCCAGCCCCGCCACGTCGCCGCGAACCGACCGAGCGCCACATACCGGCCTCCCCCCGCATCAAACCGATCAGCGCACGCGCGCCCCCGCGCGCCTGCTTCTACGGGAGAATGTACCACCGTGCGCCGACATCAGGCGCTCACGAGTGACGCGCCCGGCGGGTCGGCGCCACACTTCCTGGCGCGTCTCGGAGACCCGCTGTTTGTGTCCCGGCCACCGTCCCCCTACTCTTTGAGACAGACGCAGCACGAAGGCACGGGAGCTCCAGTGACACGACGCGCGGGCATCATCACGATCCACGACATGGACAACTACGGCAATCGCCTTCAGAACTTCGCCGTGGATAGACTCCTCGCCAGCCGCGGCTACGAGGCCCGCACCTTCATCCTGCGCGAGCGGTACTTCCTGGGTAACGTCCGGGGCGCGCTCCGGAGCGCCGTCTCCTGGTTCCGATCGGCGCGCTACCGGCGGTTCAGCCGTTTCGAAGCGACGATACGCCACCGCCTGTCCTGGTCCCAGAGCCACTTCAGACGCTCGCGTGATGCCTTCGACGTCTTCATCGTGGGCAGCGACCAGATCTGGAACCCCCACTTTATCCGCCTGCGCGGCCCACAGTTCCTTGACTGGACCTACCCGAACCAGCGCATAGCCCTTGCGCCCAGCTTCGGCGTGAACGAGATCCCCGCCGCGGACGTCCCCGACTACACCCGCTGGCTCGCCGGCTTCGAGCGCATCTCGGTGCGCGAGGAAGCAGGCGCCGCCATCGTTCGCCAGCTCACCGGCCGGGACGCGACCGTGCTCCCCGACCCCACACTCGTGCTCGAGGTGGCCGAGTGGCGCGCGCACGCACGCGACACGCTCTGCCCGGCGGAGCCCTACGCGCTCACCTACTTCCTCGGGGCCGTGTCGCCCGCGCGTCGCTCCCGCATTGAAGCGTTCTGCGCCGAGCGCAGCCTCAAGCTCGTGAGCCTGGCCGATCCTGCCGACGCGCGTCTCTACGCCGCCGGCCCTGCCGAGTTCCTGGCCCTGATCGACCGCGCCGCATGCACCTTCACCGACTCATATCACGGCTCGATCTTCTCGCTTCTCTTCGACACGCCGATGGTCATCTTCGAGCGCGAGGACGCTCTCGCGAACATGTCGTCCCGCCTCGACACGCTGCTCGGAACCTTCGGACTCGAGAACCGCCGGTACGCCGAGGAGTCCGGCATCCCCGAGCCGAGCGTGGACTACGCCGACGCCAAGCTGATCCTCGAGGCCAAGCGCCGAGAGTTCACCGACTACCTGGACTCCGAGCTCGCCCGCGCCGCGTCGTAGCGTTACCGCCGCACCTCAGCCCCGAGCACCGCGCCCACCCGCAGCCCGTGCGATGCGGCCGCGCACGCGCTCGACCAGCCCCGGGGTACAGTACCTGGCCACCAGCCGGTCGAACGGCAGCCGCTCCAGGTCGCCGAAGAACGCCTCGCGCCGGGGGTTCCTGGGCGCCGATCCGGTCGCCGACGGGTTGGCGGCCACCGCAACGTCCGCCGGCACCTGCCGGGACTCCATCAGGTGGGAAACGCCCTCCAAGGCCCTCTGCCCGCGGTCGCTCTGCACGAGCACGAGCGAGGTGCCCCGGTCGTCGTCCAGCTCGGGGCAGACGCGCTCGACACCCCAGAAGTCCGCCAGTGTGATGTCGCTCCCCCGCCCAAGGCCTTTGAAGCGGCACTCGTAGCACGACGGGCGCAGGGACACGGTAGTGCGGAGCGCCTTGATGTAGGGGTCGGCCCCGAGGACCCTGCGGTACTCACTTCCGTCTTCAAAGCGAAGCGCCGCCGAGTACGTCCGCCAGCCCTCGCTCTTGTCCCTGAACGAGGTCGCGACGACCCTCGCGCCGGACTGCTCCTCGCGCTCTGTCACGTACCGCCGCCACACCAGCGGCGACGGGACGCCGAGACACACGAAGTCGACGGTCAGAAGCTCGGGCGGATGATCGCCGAGGAAGGACGAGAGTCCGGCCACCTGGCACGGCGTGCCGCAGAACAGCACCCGCCTCCCCGAACCCAAGAAGGACGCCACCTGGTCGTACGCCGGACCGATCTCACTCTGGACGTACTTCGAACCCTGCAGCTGCCCGAGTCCGTCACGCGTCTCGACGTACCGGTGCGCCACGGAGAGTCCTTCGTCGAACGCGGCGCCGAACACGACGCCGCCCTCGTCGAGCACCTGCCCGGCGATGAGGCCGAACACCCCACCGGACGTGCTTGCCATCCTCACCGTGTCATCGAGCGCCCTGCAGGCATGCGCGACCGGCTCGGCGTAGTCATCCCGGGCGCCGAGGACCGGGCACACCGTCCGGCAGATCCCGCAGCCGGTGCACGCCGCGAGGTCTACTTCCGCGTACACGAAGCCTTCGGCATCGGCAACCATGTGGATGCACGACTCCGGGCATGCGTTCGCGCAGGCCGAACAGCCCACGCACCGAGCGCCGAGGTCGACGTGTGCCGCCGTCATCGCCGCATCCCAAGCGCTGCGCGCACGGCGCGGATCGAGTTGAGCGCCCAGCGGCCCGGCCCCATGAGCGGCCGCGGAACCCGGGGCAGCCTGAACCCGGTCCTGCGTGCGAAGTCACGGTTCTCGGTGGCGTACGGCTGATTGCTCACTGCGGTCTCGAAGAGGTACACGGAGCGCTTCCGGCGGTACACGTCCAGGTCGAACACACCGGCGTAGTCCTCGAGGCACCCGGCGATCTCAAGGGTGAGCTCGGTGCGCAGGCACTTGAAGCACCGCGAGCAGTTGCCGCCGATGGCGGGCGGATTGACGCACACGTCAAGTGAAGTGCGCGTGATGGGGAGCGTGGTGATGAGAACGGTCTTCTCAACGCGCAGGTACTCCCCGCCGTGGAGGATGGGCCTGAACTGACCGGTGACCACCGCCGGCACCAGAACGGCATCCGCAAAGCTGATGTGCGGGCTCGGGAAGACCCCCACCCGCGCGTGTGTGGATCCGCTCCCCAGGTAGAAGCGTCCGATACCCCCCTGCAGCAGCGAGGCGCCGGCAAGCGTGCGCGGGGTGTGCGTCTGCTCGTGCGTCCAGAAGCCGTAGAACTCGTCCATGTTGGAGTCCACGGGTATCAGCGGAAGACCCATCTCGGCTGCGACGGGCGCCAGGCGCGCGAGCCTCACTCTGAACATCTCGCGTCCCCGCTCTCCCGTACCGTGTGAGCCGAGGTTGAAGTGCGTGAGATGCGTGATCTTGAGATCCGGTGCGACATCTGCGAAGTGATGCTCGGCGAGTGCCGTGAAGCAGTCCACACCGCCCGAGAAGCCGGTTGCCACACCCTCGGCCGGCAATCCCGCACGGACAGTGTGTGGCGTCTCGATCGAGATGCGACTCAGGCCGCCGATCACCGTCTGGAAGATGTGCTGCACTTCATGGCGATGGGTGTGGGCCAGTTCGTCGGTCACCGGTCCGTCGATGGTGAGCGGGCCTCCCGCGTGCATCGCCGGGACGAGCAGTCCGATGAGCGCCGGATCGGCACGCGGCGTGACCATGTCCCCGTACTGTGCGGGAAGCGTGAACCACAGGCGGTCGGGACACTCCGGAAACCCGCTCACCGGCACCGACCACGTGACCTCACCGTCGCCGACGGTGATCTCGGGCACGCCGATGTGGGTCATCGCGGCGCCTCCCCGCCACCGCCGTCCCCGCACGCGCCCTCCGCGCCCGTGGCCCCGTCCCCGCCGTCGAGGTGGGCGCTTGCGAGCAGACAGAGCTCCCGCCGGACGCCGTCGGTGTCACACTCCTCGGCGCACGCAAGCAACGAGGTCACGCGCTCGGGGAAGTCGATCGCGATGCGCGGCAGTGAGTTGAGGCGCCGCACCGCGGGGCAGTCGGTGTCGATGAGCTGGCAGTTGGCGTGCACGAGGATCTCGTGCAGCTTCTCGCCCGGACGCAGGCCCGTGAACTCCACATGCGTGGGCACGCCCGAGAGCACGATCATCCGCTGCGCGAGGTCGGTGATGCGCACCGGCTCCCCCATGTCGAGCACGAAGATGTCGCCGCCGTCGCTCATGGCCTGCGCCTGGAGCACGAGCCGGGCGGCCTCGGGGATGGTCATGAAGTACCGCGTCACCGCCGGATGCGTCACGGTCACCGGCCCGCCGCGCTTCAGCTGCTCCTCAAAGATGGGGACCACGCTCCCGCGGCTACCGAGCACGTTGCCAAAGCGCACTGCAACGGCGGCCACACCCCGCCGCACCGCCGCGAGCATGAGGAGTTCGGCCACCGCCTTGGTGGCGCCCATGACGTTCCGCGGGTCGACCGCCTTGTCGGTGGAGATGAGCACCACGCGGCTGCAGGCGTGCTGCGCGCATGCGTCGAGCACGTTCATCGTGCCGAGAACGTTGGCGCGGATGGCCTCCTCAGGCTCGTCCTCCATGATGGGCACGTGCTTGTAGGCCGCGGCGTGGAAGAGCACGTCGGGCCGCTCCTCGCTCATGATGCGCATCATCTTGCGCTTGTCGCGCACGTCGCAGATGCGCATGCGGGCAACGCCCGGCCAGGCATCCTCCATCTCCAGGTAGAGCTCGTAGAGGCGGCTCTCGTCGATCTCGGCGAGCACGAGGCGCTCGGGGCGCATCTTGGCGATCTGCCGGCACAGCTCCGAGCCGATCGATCCGGCGGCGCCCGTGACCGCAACCACCTTGCCGGTGAGCGTGGGCGAGATGAGCTCCACGTCGATCTCGTTGGGCTCGCGGCCGAGGAGGTCCTCGATGTCCACGGGCCGCAGGTCGGCGAGGCCGGTTGTGACGGCATCAGCGGCGATGCCCGGGATGATCCGCGTGGGCACACCGGCGGCGGTACAGAGTCCCAGCACCTCGCGCCGGCGCTCCCTGCCCATCGAGGGCACCGCCACCAGTATCTCCGCAACGTCCAGGCGCGCCGCAACCTCAACGATGTCCGTGACCGGTCCGAGTACGCGCACGCCGCGCACCGTGAGCCGGTGCTTCTCGCTCTTGTCATCGAGGAAGCCAACAACGTGATAGCCGAGCTGCGGCTGGTTCTCGATGTCGCGCAGCAGAAGCGATCCGGCGTCGCCGGCACCCACGATGAGCACGCGATGCTGACCCTTGCTCGTGGCGCCCGACATCACCACCCAGAGACGGCCGATACTCCGAAGCGCCGCGAGACCGAGGAACGCGAATGCGGCAGCGATGAGCATGACCCCGAGCGGTACCGGGCGGGCGCCAAGCACACGCCTCGCGACCTCGTTCAGCACGAGGAGAAGTGCGTACGAGCCGCCAACCGCCACCGTCAGGCGACCCATCACCTCGATACCCACGTACCGGAGCACGATGTGGTAGAGCCCGGTGGCCCAGAGTGCCGTCACCATTACCACGACAACGGCCGCGCTGGCGGCTCCCATGTACCGGGAGAACTGATCGGGCACCTGGCCCTCGAAGCGCGCCATGTACGCGAGGAGGACGGCGATCACCAGCACCGCCACGTCGGCGGCGACCATGAGCGCGGTCTGCGCACGGCGAGACCCATGCACCGCGCGCATGAGACTGAGCCAGAGTCCGGCCAAACCCGTAACCCGCTCTTCCACGCTACCGACTCCCGGTTGCCTGTGCCATGACCTCGCGCACCACGTGCGCGGTGTTCATTATGTCATGCTCATCGTGACACGGGTCAACCAGAAACATGATCGATGTATCCCGCAGCTCCGCGGCCACGGGTAGCGGGCGGTGCGGGGTGAGACCAGCATCCACAAACGCGCGCTCGCGGTGAATCTCCGGCGAGACCCCCTGCAGGCACGCAACACCCCGCGCGTTGACCTCATCGAGCACCCTCCCCCGCGTCCACCCGGGGGCCAGCACGCCGGTCTCAACGTACGCGTAGTACTTGTAGTACGAGTTGAAGGCCTCTGCAGGAGGCACGGCCACACGCAGCCCGGGGATGCCCGCCAACTCGCGGTCCAGGATCGCCGCATTGGCGCGACGCGCCTCCACCCACCCGTCGAGCTTGCCGAGGTGCACGCGCCCCACGGCCGCCTGCACCTCCGTCATGCGCCAGTTGGTGCCGAAGCTCTCCACCACTTGTTTGAACTCGTGGCCACCCTGCTGCCGCGCACGCTCCATCGCCTCGATGCTGCGCCCGTGGTCCTTGTACTCCCACGCACGCCGGTGCAGCTCGTCGTCGTCGGTGACGAGCATGCCGCCTTCGCCGCACGTGGACATGATCTTGTCCTGGCAGAAGGAGAACGCGCCTGCGTGGCCGAAGCTGCCCACGTGCCGCCCGTTCCAGCGCGCGCCGTGCGCCTGCGCGCAGTCCTCGATCACGAGCAGCCCACGCTCCCGGGCGAGCGCCATGATCGCGTCCATGTCGCACGGCCAGCCGCCCACGTGCACCGGGATCACCGCACGGGTCGCGGGAGTGAGCGCGTCCTCGATCATCTCCGCGGTCACATTGCCCGATGCGCGGTCCACGTCCGCTACCACCGGACGGGCGCCGCGAGCGACCACTGCGGTGGCAGTGCCGATGAACGTCCGAGCCGGCACGATCACGTCATCACCGGGCCCGATCCCGAGGGCGTGCAGCGCCAGCTCGAGGGCCACGGTCCCGTTGGCGAGCGCCACCGCATGCCGGGCACCCACGTAGGCGGCAAACTCCTCCTCAAAGGCGCGGCCCTCGTTACCCGTCCAGTAGTTCACGCGCCCCGATTCGAGCACCCGCATCGCGGCAGCACGCTCGTCGTCGGCGAAGACCGGCCAGGTGCCCCTCATCGGCGGTCTCCGTGCTCTGCGCGAGCGGGCACACCGCGCACCACCGACCCGTCCGGAACGTCACGCGTCACCACGGCACCAGCGCCGATCACGCATCCGGCGCCAACTGCCACGCCCGGCAGCAGCACCGCACCTGCGCCGAGCAGGCACCGCTCGCCTACCGACGAGCCGCCACCCATCAGGGCACCCGGCGCGATGTGCGAATGATCCCCCACGCGGCAGTCGTGGGACACGATGCACCCCACGTTGAGGATCACGTTCAGGCCTACGTCCGCGCTTGAGTTGACCACCACGTTCTGCATCACCTGCGTGCCGTCGCCCACGCCCGCGTACACGCTCACGCATGCCGAGGGGTGCACGAGCACGGGAAGCGCAATCATATCCGCGAGCCGCCGGTACACAGCTTCACGCGCCCCGGTATCACCGATGGCGATGGTGGCCGCTTCAGCATGAAGCTCACGCCACTCTGAGACGACGGCAAGCCCTGTGGGCCGGTGCTCACCAGTGGCGTGATCGTCCTGGAACCCGGCGATCTCATGGCCTGCAGCCAGGACGAGGTCCGCTACCTCGCGCGAGTGTCCGCCAGAACCGATGATGACGAACCTCATGCATCCTCCCCTTCGCTGCCGCGGTCTCCCGTGAACTCCGGCATGGTGGCATGGCCGGGGCTCGTGACGCCTTCGCGCCGCAGGACCGTCCACACGGTCATCGCAAGGATCTTCACGTCGAGCCAGAAGGAGTGGTTGTCCACGTACCACACGTCGAGCGCGAAGCGCACCTCCCACGACACCGCATTGCGGCCGCTCACCTGAGCCAATCCCGTCATGCCAGGACGAACCTCATGCCGACGCGCTTGCTCGCGAGTATACCGTTCCAGGTACTCGACCAGCAGCGGTCGCGGCCCTACGAGCGACATGTCGCCCTTCAGCACGTTCCAGAGCTCGGGCAGCTCGTCGAGCGACGCCGAGCGCATGAACCGGCCGAATGCCGTGAGGCGCTCGCTATCCGGAAGCAATTCGCCGTGCTCGTCCCGTGCGTCCGTCATGGTGCGGAACTTGTAGAGGCGGAAGATCCGCCCGCCGAGCCCGGGACGGTCCTGCGCGAAGAACACGGGCGTGCCGAGGCGACTCGCTACAAGAGCGGCAAGTACGGCCATTACTGGACCCAGGATGATGAGCGCGATTGTGGAAATCGCGATATCCATGACTCGCTTCAACACGAAATCACCTGGCGGACTCGCTTCCGTTATCGCGACAGAGGAGATCCCGTTTGTCCTCCTCGGCCCTACGCAAGAACTCGCCCTGCTCAAACCCAGACTGCGCGAAACGCACTGCTTCAGCACCCATCCGCTCGCGCAGAGCCGCATCACCAAGCATCGTGCGCAATGCATCTTCCAGTGCGGTTGCGTCTCTGGCCGGCACAACCATTCCTGTCTGACCCGGACACATCGCATCCGTAGGCCCAGGCACGTCGCTGACGATTACAGGGACTGCCATCGCCTCTGCCTCAATCACAACCATGCCAAAGCCCTCGCGATAACTGGGCAACACGAGCATGTCCATGCATGCCATGTGTTCGGGAATCCTCGTAGTCAATCCTACGGGAACCACCTGGTCAGTTTCAGTCATCCAGCTGCGGAGCTCAGGCTCAATCGTATCGAGGAACTCCGAATCGCCCACCAGCAGCAGCCGAGCAGTAGGGAACTCACTGCCAACTGAACGAAATGCAGCAAGCAATTCGTTACAGCCCTTGTCGCTCCTGACGGAGCCCACAAATCCGACAACCAGATTCTCAGAACTCAAACCCAGCCGCTCTCGCCATTCACTGCGCCACTCATGCTTCCTCGAAACGGAGAACCGCGCGAGATCAACCCCGCATGCGCTGCCATTCCAGATGACTCTGGCCTTGGTTCTCGGGTACAGGCCTTCCGCCACCGAAAACTCAACGTTGCCCCGACTATCCGGCTCGATGATGGTCGAGCGCGCGCACGTCCAGAACTCGACGCGCTTGAAGATCCAGCGCTTGAGTCCTCTGAAGCCCACGTATCGGATACCCCATTGGGCATACAGCCGCACGGGCACACGCGCCAGCCACGCAGCGGTACTCGCATAGAAGGCTGCATTTGGCGTTGAGTATTGAACGATGTCGAAGTCTCCGCCGCGGAGTGCTCCGTACAGACTCAGCACAGCTCGTGGTAGTCCGATGAGATCCGTGCCGCGTTTGAATGGCATGGAGTGATACCGAACCCCTGACGGCAGCGTCTCGGCGAACCCCTCTTCATTCGCACATGCCCAGCTCACGTCCCACCCTTGCGAGATGAGGAATTCTGCCTGTGGCCTGACAAAAGTCTTCAACGTAGTCGGCAGGGTGGTAACAAAGCACACTCGCTTACCCACAAAGCGTCCTCCGAATCCATCGAACGCCCGCAACCGAACGATTCGGTCCAACACAGCCCGAGTCAAGCCGCATCAGCTCCACGATACGGCACTCGTGAAGGCATCCCATCGTTCCGCTTTGCCGTCTTCGCGGACTCGCGCTGTATCCTGGTAAGCTCACCGATGCCGGACCGACTGTAGCGCATGCGCGACGATGGGCTTGAGCACGAACGGCAGTGCCCACGGCATGAGGCCGAGCTCAGAGAATCCGCGCCATCTGATGCGACATTCGTCGAGGCGGTATTCGAACGTTCTGCGTGACAGTGTCCGTGAATCCACACGATATCCATAGAGAACGTCCGGTATATTGACGCCCCGGAATCCACGAGCATAGAGCCGCATGAATAGATCGTAGTCCTCACCGCGGCGGGTGTATTCGCTCACCATGTATCCGCCCACATCATCAAGACAGTCCCGACGGAACGCGGTCGCAGCATGGCAGAAGGGGACGCCATACAGCATGTGCAGCTTGGTGGGCTGCTCCGCCTTGGGAATCTTGACCGCATACGAGCCCGTGTCGTCGAAGAGGTAATGTCCACTGCTGACAAAATCGGCGCCTGAAGTCTCCAAGTAGGAAACGAGCCGACTCATTCGACTGCTCACAGACAAGTCGTCGGCATCTTGGAGCATGACGTACTGCCCTCGCGCCACCGAGAGGGCCCGGTTTCTGGCGGCTGCCACCCCTGTGTTGACCAGGCCCCGCACTCCAACGACTCGTCTGTCTTGCTCTGCATAGGCAGCCACCACCTGCCATGTGCGATCGGTTGAGCCATCATCAACAACGATGATCTCAAACGGTGAGTATGACTGTTCTAGCAGCGAGTCGATACACACGCCGATATGCTGCTCTGCGTTGTGGGCCGGAACAAGCACCGACACAAGCGGTCGCGTAGTGTTAAGCAAGGAGGGCCCCCACATCGTCTCAAGTACGCTACCGGTTGATTCTGCGCACAAACGCTGTGAGTTCGCTAAGGCTCAGAACCACTGCTTCGGACAGTGCGATGCTTCTGGTCTTCAGGTACCAAATCAGGAAAGCTCCGCCACACATGCTGTACGAAACTAGCGAGGAAACAGCCGCCCCATACATCCCCCAGGCAGGAATAGCTACAAGATTGAGCGTGATGTTGATCGATACGCTCGAAGCCAGCACAGCGAAGTAGAAACCTCGCTGCCCCTCGGCAAGAAGAAGTACACCAATCATCTTGTAGAAGATCATAAAGAGTCCACCGACTAAGAGGGCCAGTGCGACGCCCCAGGCAGCCTCGAATCCCTTGCCATAAAGAACTGCAAGTAAGGGCCGGCCCACGAGGGCGAAGCTCAGGATTACGACACTAACTGATGCAACTGAAAGGCGCATCGCCAGGTTGACTGCACCTGTGTCATCCGATCGCGCGACCCTTGAAGCGAGGACATCCTTGAATGCATCTGGGATGAACATCACGTATCCGGCAATTCCAGCCGCGACTGCATACAAGCTCAATTCCACAGGCGATCCAAGGTAGCGTAGAAGCAGAATATCGACGCTGTAATTCAAGCTCACTAGAAGCACTGAGAGCATTGGCAGCCAACTATACCGAACTACCTCCGTTGTCAGTCCCCTGGTACCGCCAGCGGAGACTCGACCGACCCGCAGGGACCTGATGTAGACGAAAATGCTTGCAGCATTCAGGGCAACCGTAATGAGGACGGGGTAGAGTAGACTCACGCCGATGTACTGACGTGCGAAGAACAAGAACGCGTAGCCAATCGCTGTCCCCGTGATGCTGACACGGTGCAACTTCATGAAGAGACGCAATCGCTCTACCGCGACGGCAGAATCCATCCGAAGGCGGAGCACTCCGAAAGGTACAAGCATGCATGCATACGCGTATGCAGGGTCGTCCACAAGTAGTCCCACGACACCGGCAACTAACAGGTACAAGATGAACTGACGTAGAAACATGGCCAGGAACCGACGCAGAATTGAGCCATTGTACTGCCTATAGAAGTATGAGTACGTCTGACTGACACCAAGATCTGAGGCCAGCACAAGAACACTCGAGATTTGCACTACAAAGGCATACTCTCCTCGTTGCGCCAGACCGAGGTATCGCGTCAAGAAGGCACTCGCAAGGACGCCCACCAGAATCGTGTATCCCTTGCTTGTCAGGCTGTACACAAAGTCGCTGCGTAGAAGTCGCCTCATCAGGTTGACTCTTCAACCAGGTGCTCGAAGAAAGTGGCTACGTCGGCGACCCCATCCTCCCTGCCCTTGTTGGCTGCGCCTAGTCGTGATCGCAGATCGCCGTCCTGGTAGAGTCGCGCGATCGCGTCTGCAACTGCGTGCGCCGTAAGATCACAGACGAGTCCATCTACCCCATCGATGACTTGGTCGTAGACAGTCTCATACCTGGTCACAACGACTGGCTTTCCTGCGAACTTCGCCTCGTCAATCACATTGGACTTGCCCTCGGTGCGCGAAGGATGGACTAGAATGTCACACGCCTGGATGAAGGCGAGGGTGTTTAGCTGATGACCTAGCAAGTGGAAGTGCGATCCGACTCCTGTCGCAGCTATCAGCTGCTCGACCATCGGTCGCGCGCTTCCCTCCCCAAGTACGAACCACCGAAACCGCAACCCTCGGTCCATCAGCAGGCTACAGGCTTCAACGGCTAGATCAAGTCCCTTCAACGGATCCAGTCGGCAGATGGTCAACAGGTTGAAGAAGCCATCACGCGCGTTCAGTGGCCCGGTGTCCGCGGACATTCGCTCATACAAGTGCACTGGGATATGGTTATGGAACACCCGCACCCTGCCGCGCATGAATGGATAGATATCCTCAAATATGGCTGCGGGCTTCTCTCCTACAGCCAGAGCCCCCTGCATCTTCCTGTAGTAGACGGCATCAATCTCCTCGTCCCGTTGAAGCACCCGAGTGTCACTGCGAATCCAGTGATACCGAACACGAGCATCAACACAGTCAACAGCGCAGTACGAGGCGAGACCCTGGATGCCGAAGACGAGATCATACGATCCTTCTATGCGCGGCATTCCGGAAGAGAAACGTCTCCAAATTCGCTGCCGGTGCTGGTTCATATTGTCCCCGAAGAGTATGCGCCTCGCTATTGCCACCAACACCGCAGCAAGCATAGTCATCCGACCGCACGCCAGCAGGGTAACCAGCGCCCGCGCGGTGCCATGCGACGGAATCGTCGCGGCGTGAATCAACTTGTTGGAGTCGAGTACTCTCACTCTCTCGTTCACGAATGGGATAAGAGTCCCACCCGGCTCCATGAGGTACATTGATGCATCGATCCGATCGTAATCAAGTCGATCAAGCAGCGCCAGGAGACTCTTCTGGGGACCACCAACGTTCAGTTCACTCAGCACGAAGAGAACACGAAGCCTATCCAACTGGCCCTCCAGAATACTCGGCAACCCGCTTCCTGTCCGTGTTCCGCAGCAGGATCACCAAGGCCCAGGGCAACAGGACATAGCGAACGTAGAACGCGGCAATGAAGGTGGCTGACCCTCGACTCGCCATGGCAAGTAGCATGAACGCAAGTATGCCAAGGCCTCTCGCAAGAGCCGACGTCGTTCTTCCACCCGCACGCGAAGACACAAGTCGGGTCAAGATCACTCCGTAAACGAACATGGCTGCAATACCGCCCCACCCAAAATTCAAGTAGGCCTCAGCAAATGGAGAGAAGCCCGGACCGTAGTTCATGCTCAAGGTCGACATCAACCACTCCGGAGGCGAAATCAGGAGTGGATTCGATGCCAGCTCGCCAAGCACGCCAACGCGCAGGGCGCTGGGGATGAGCAGCACCAGCGATGCAAGATACGACCCTCCAAGGACAGGACTCTGATAGAGGGGCACCAGTTCCATCACTCGAACCAACGGCAGTAGAGTCCCACCGAGATTCTCAAACGTGGACACGATGGCATCGCCGGGAGCAAAACTGCCTATAAGGGCAGAAGCAGAGCCAGCGCTGCTGGCTAGACTCGTGCGAAAAGCACCAACGATCGACAAGGAATACGCCAGGGCAAGGCCAAGCGCCGAACCAGTGACAACGGTGAACTTCCTTGTTTGACCAACGAAGTTCACGTGCAGCAAGTAGGCGGCAATGAGATACACGAACCCCTCTCCTCTATCGCCAGCAATGAGGCGTAGCAGTGCGATCGCCACTACACCACCAATCGCAGCGCGCTTCCAGCGAGGAGACCCGCCAACCGCTAGCAAGACCAAACCTGCCAACAGGTAGTAGCCAAGACCAGTGATCGCGGAGTTCAGTCGCAAACCAGGCATCTGATAGTACGCGAGGTAACCGAGACCATGCACGATAGACAAGTTGTTGATGAGGAACAGCCCGTAGGGCACGACTCCCACAAGAATAAGAATCAAACCTGCGCGCGCGGCCGCTTTGTCTTCAGCTGCCACAGGCACGTCGGTGGAGATCCCCGCACTCCAGATGTTGTTCTTCCTGACTGCGAAGAGTACTCCTAGTTGGTACGCTGCGAAGCTCGGTATGAGGAACTGCAGCGCGGACCGTATGCTCGTCAAGCTGAGCCGTTCCAACAAGTTGTACGTAGGAATGGGTACGTCGGCGGCATGTAGCACCAACTGCCCACTACTAAACAGGAATAGGAAGACGCTAGACAGAACGACAGGGTTCCAGAAGCTGCCCAGGGATCTCCGCAACAGCAATAGCGAAGCTAGGAACGCCAGACTGTTGACCCAAGCGAGCATCCTCACGGCCGATACAACATCCTGAGACGAAGAGCGCAGGGAATCCAGAGAGACCATCACGCCAACCGCCACAAGAAGAATCCCCTGTAAGACTATGGCCAGCCAGGCAGCCCTTTGAGAATCCTCGTCTTTCGTCAATCGCCTCATTCGCTAGGCACCGGGCCGGCGGGTTGGCAGGACACGATGCGACACGTGCGGCCGACGCGACACACAATACTTCGCCCAACCACACCAGCGGTGAGACCCCATGACCCGACAGGGTACCCCATAGCCCAGAAGGGGGCCGAACCTGCCATCAGGAGGCCCCTTCAGTCACAGCTGGCTCCGGTACCAGTCGATGGCCAGTCGTATACCATCGGCGAAACTGTAGCTCGGCTCGTATCCCAGCATCTCCCGCGCACGCGATATATCCGCGTTGCTGTGTTTGATTTCGCCTGTACGTTCGGGGCCGAACTCCGGTTCGATGCCTTTCCCAAGCATCTCCGCAAGCAGATGGCACATGTCGATAAGGTACTCCCGGCCACCGTATGCGATGTTGAAGATCTCCCCTGCCGCTTCATGGCCAGCAAGACAAGCTTTCAGATTCGCTTCGATCACGTTCTCGATGTACGTGAAATCGCGGGACTGCGTGCCATCTCCATATATGATTGGAGGTTTGCCGTCCATCAGTAGCTTGATGAACTTCGGAATCGCGGCAGCATAGGCTCCAGCGGGATCCTGACGCGGTCCGAAGACATTGAAGTATCGCAGACCGTAGGTGTCGAGCCCGTATAGATGCGTGTATAGCTTGCCGTACTCCTCGCCTGCACGTTTAGTGACCGCGTATGGTGACAAGAGCGTGCCTTCATGTCCCTCACGCTTTGGCAACGCTGGAGCATCCCCGTAGACCGATGAGCTCGAAGCGTACACAAACTTCTTCACACCATTCCGGCGTGATGCCTCAAGCATATTCAACGTGCCGCGCACGTTGATCTCCTCATAGAGAAGCGGATACTCAATGCTCCGCGGAACGCTGCCCCAAGCCGCCTGATGAAGCACGTAATCCGCGCCCGATGTTGCCGCAAGGCACGCATCGTAGTCCCGGATGTCGCCACGAATGAACTTGAATCGTTCATCCGCCGCGAAGAGGTCCACATTCTCCTGCTTGCCGGTAGACAAGTCATCGAGACACCGTACCCGATACCCCAGCCGAAGAACTGCCTCGCAGAGATGGGAACCGATGAACCCGGCCCCACCGGTTACCAGGAAGGCCGTACTGCTTGGGAAACGAACGTCTTCATAACCCATCTGCAGAATTCATCCCTTCCACATAGTGCGCAGACACACGAGTTCGTCCGGGCTTCAGAACCGGGACCGCGGAGTATCCAGCCGGAACCCACGACAACCGTGCACTCCAAGCTGCCTGAGCCATCGACTGCCAGAAGCGTCTTGCCGCCGAAGATGCCTCATCTGCCTGGTGCCTCCCTCACGTGAAATGCGTATACCTCAGCCCAGGAGGCCCTGGACGACACCCCACCCAAGCGCCTGGTCGAGGAAGTACACGACCAGAGCGGCAACGGCCAGGATCGCGAGCGCTGCCAACCCGATGGTCAGCACCTTCACCAGGCCCTCGCCAAACTTCCGCGCCGCGCTCTTGGCAGGGACGTACACCTCGCCCGCACCGGCCTGTGGAGCGCCGGACCTCGCGCTGCGGCGCATGTCCTCCACATCGGGCGCGTTGTAGTAGTCCGCGTATGAGTAGTAGCCGCCGTACGTGCCCTTGCCGTACCCGTAGCCGTACCCGCTGCGGGCGCCCGTGGCATCGAGCCCCCATACCACAGATCCGAGCACGCGCCCGCCCACGTTCTCAAGCATCTCGCTGGCGCGCTTCACGGCCTCGCGCGTGGACGAGCCGCCCTTGGTGACGAGCAGTACTCCGTCCGCAAAGCGGGCCACCGCCGCACCGTCGGCAACCGCCAGAAGCGGTGGCGTGTCGATGATCACCCAGTCGGCCCACCCCTTGAGCTCCTCGAGAAGCGCATGCATCTTCTCGCTGCCCAGCAGTTCGCTTGGGTTTGGCGGCATCTTGCCACTCGTGAGTACCAGGAGGTCCATGTCCTCACGCGGGCGCTGGAGCGCGGCCTTGAGCGTGTGCGCGCCGGTGAGCACGTCGGAGAGCCCGATCAGATTGCGCACCCCAAAGAACTGCTGCGTAGTGGGCTTGCGGAAGTCGCTCGCCACGAGCACCACCCGCTTGCCGGCCTGCGCAAGACCGGCCGCCAGGTTGGCCGCCACGGTGCTCTTGCCCTCGGCAGGCGCCGCACTCGTAACGAGCACGGTGGTGATGTCGTGCTGGAAGTTGATGAAATCGAGGTTGTTGCGGAGCACGCGGTACGCCTCGGCAGCAGCGCTTCCCGGATGCGTGACGATGCTCGTGCGTCGCCGCTCGTCCTTCTCGAACTTCTCGGCCGGTATGAGGCCCAGAACCGGCGTCTCCAGGACGCGCTCCAGCTCGTCTGATGTCTTGATGGTGTTGTCGAGGTACTCGTAGAGGAAGGCCATCCCCAGGCCAAACACGAGGCCCACCATGAGGCCCAGGGCCGTGTTGCGCGCGGGGGTGGGCTCCACCGGCTCGTCGGCCTCAACAGCCGGGCTCACCACACGGCCGCTGCCCACCTCCAGTTGCGCGTTGATGCGCAGCTCCTCGAGTTTGCCGGCGAGCGTGGTGTAGCTCCCGGTGGCGATCGCCAGCTCGGCCGCCAGTTCGTCGCTCTTGCCCTCGTCGTTGATCCGACGGCCCAGCTCGAGGATCTCATTCTTGGCCACGTCCAGCCGCACGGAGACCTCGTCGATCGCCGCGTTGATGCTCTCGCGCTTGTAGTCGCGGCTCCAGATGACGAACTCGTCGGCGAGCGTGTTGGCGATCTCGGCTGCGCGCGCCGGGTCGCCATCCCTGGCGGTGACCGTGACGATGTTGGTCAGGCCCACCGCGGAGATCGTCACCCGCTCCGCGAGATCTTCAGGCGCGATCCCAAGGCCCAGCCGCCTGATGGTGTTCTCAAGAAGCGGCCGCACCTGCATGAGCTGAACCTGCGTCTGCAGTCCGCGCTCGGGCTGGCTTGAGATGTCGAGCCCGATGCTCCCGAAGATCTCGGCGCCGCTCCCCTTCTCGGAGATGAGCACCTTGGACTGGCCCTCGTAGACGGGCGCCTGGAGCAGGCTCCAGATGAGCGCGGCGAGCGCCACCACAACCACCGCGCGGATGATCACCCACTTCCGGGCACGGATCACGTAGAGGTAATCGCGAAGATCGAGCTCTTCCACGCCGCTCCTACCACTCGCCCGTTGATTCCGACCATTCTACAGCGTTCGGCCGCACACCGAGGGGCGGCATGCGGCCGGAAACGCGGGAGACCCTCAACTGAGGGACGTTCTCAGTTCCTGGCAAACGACGTGATGAACCAGTGCTTCACGCCGCCGATGTCCTTGCTCACGCACGTGATGGTGCCGGCAGCGCGCGGTGCGGTGCCACCGGTAAGCGAGATGGCGATGCTCGCGGTACCCGATCCGCCGGACACACCGTTGACGGTGAGCGTCTTGTAGCCACCGTTGACGATGCCCACCGGGATGTCCTGGTTGGCCGCCTGGGCGGAGATGATGGCAGCAATCACGCCGCTCGAGCCGGCCGGGCTCGGGGTGGCGCCGCTGTTGCCATCGCGGGTGATCGAGCTGAAATACCAGACGCCGTTGTAGTCGCGGAGCACCATGGTGCCCGAAACCGCGCCGCTCGACGAGTTGGCGGTGACGCGCACGCTCGCGGTGGAACCGCTCACGGTCACGGCGCCCAGGTTGAACGAGGAGATCTCACCGCGCACGAGCTTGCCGATCTGCTCCTGGCTCGCCACCTGCTCGGCGTACATGCGGTACTGCTGGTCACCGGTGGGAGGCGCGGCAACCGGTACGGCGGCAGACGAGGTGCTTCCCTCGTCGGTCTCCTCTTCGGTGGCCTCGGCGGGCTCCTCGGCAGGCTCTTCCGCGGGCTCCTCGGTGGTGGTTGCCGGCGTCTCGGAAGGCACGGGGGCGACGATCTCGCTCTCGCCGTTGTCGCCAGCGATCAGGCTGGCCACGATGTCAACGCCGCCCACGGCGACGAACACGCCTGCAAGCGCACCCACGAGCACGAGGATTGCGAGCGCGCGGAACAGGCCTGCGCGGCTGTTGGCAACCTCGTCGGTGTGCGGTGCCTGTGATGCCATTACGAGCCCCTCCCGGTGGTGACGCCCCCGATGGAACGCCTGCGGCCGAACGCGACGCAGATTATTGGAATGTTACCATTAATCAGGGTAGAGCGGTCAATGCTTCTGCCAAAGTCATGAGTGCATCGGGCGAGATATCCGTACTGATATCGGCATTCTCGGCCGCCTGCTGTAATCCTGCCTCGGGCCAGCCCGCGAGCAGCGCGGCGAAGGCGCGGCCTAGCTCCCCGTCGAGTTCCGCCCGCTCGTCGGCCTCCAGATACGGCGCGCCCTTGAAGACGGCCCCAAGTTCGGCTGCGGTGAATGCACGCCTGCCCGGGCGGAAGGTGAAGAGCGTCTCGCCGTCGAAGACGGCCATGTCAGCCGGAAGCCGGAATGTGAGGCCGCCTGCGGCATCAACCGCCTCTGCGAGCGCCTCGGGGCCCACCGCCACGTACGCCGGGGCCGCACCGGGCACTTCGCCCGCACGCGCGATCGCGTTGGCCACGCCGGCGCCGCCACCGAACGGGTACGCGTCTGCGAGCGTGTTGAAGCTCGTGCCGGTGATGGTGACCGGCGTTGCGGGGCTGAGGTAGGTGGCCTCGGCCGGCTGCGTGGAGACGTCCACGAGCACGATCACCTGCGCGATCACCGCGCCGGTCTCGTCGGGGGCCGCTGCGATGAGGGCAACGTGCGTGAGCTCCTCGGCGCTCACGCCCTGCGACCCGATGACGCCCGTTTCGATAAGCGCCACGAGCGCCGCTGCCGCGAGCACGAGTACCACGAGCGCGGTAACGAGCACGCGCGTGCGCCGCGCACGGGCGGCCGGAGCGCTCGGGCAGGCTGCCTTGGCTGCCATGCGCGTCACATCCCCAGGTAGGCCAGGACGCCCGCGGCGATGCCGTCGGCGAGCGTGTCCTGGTAGGCCGGATCGGCCAGCTGTCGGTCCTCGACCGGATTGGACATAAACCCGGTCTCCACCAGGATAGCGGGGACGGTCGCCCAGTTGAAGCCGGAAAGGTCCGCGCGCTTGGCAAGACCGTTGTTGGTGGCGCTGGTGGCTGCGATCATGGCCGCCTGAACAGCCTTCGCGGCGGTGAGGCTGCGCGCTTCGATCGGCGCCACCCAGGCGTTGCCGCCGGGGTAGAGCGTGGTGATACCGCGGAGGTCGGCGTTGGTGGAGCTATCGGCGTGGACGCGCAGGAACAGGTCCGCACCGGCGGCGTTTGCCACCTCGGCGCGCTGCGCGTTGGAGATGTCCACCTCGTTGGCGGTGCGCGTCATCACCACGGTGACGCCGCGGCGCTCGAGCCGCTCCTTCACCTTGAGCGAGAGCGCGAGCGTGAATGCGGACTCGCTCTGCTTGGTGACCACGCCCGTGCCGCCGCCGGTGACCTTGGGTTTGGTCTCCGTGGCACCCGGGCCGATCGGCTCGGGGTCGCTGTTGGCCTGCGCCTGGTGCCCCGGATCGATGCAGACCACGAACGGGCGTCCGGGCGGACGCTCGGCTGTGAGCGCTGATTCGGCGGTGCCCGAAACGAGCGACGTGTGCGGCTCGGTGGCGTCCGGATCGGCCCACACGAGTTCAACGGTGCTCCCCGAGGTCACGCGCTCCCCTGCCGCGGGCGCCTGAGCGAGCACGGTGCCGGTGGCCTCCTCGCCGGGCGGTGTGGAGATGCGCACCACCTCGAGGCCGGCCACGGAGAGCATCAACTCGGCCTCCTCGAGGGTCATGCCGGCAACGTCGGGCATCTCCACGAGAACGGCGGTGGTGCTCGTCTCGGCCGATGCGGCGACGTCCCCGGCACCAAGCGCCGCCAGGTCCACGTCCGCCGCCGCGGAAGGACGGGCGCCCGCGAGGGACACGCCCACGCCGATGGCGGCTATCGCGAGGACGGCAGCAGCCACGCTGGATGCGACGATGAGACGCGTGCGCTTGCTGCGCACGTGCTCCATCCGCTCCGTTCTGCTGCGTACTGCCATCCGGTCACTTTCTGGTGGTGGGCCCATGCGCGCGCCGTGGGTCTGCCGTACGGGGCAGGAGCGATGGGCACGCGTAGCGGGACACAGTATAGCGGAGGAAGCGGTGAGAAGCGTACGGCGCGGCTGCTATCGCTGCGTGGCGTGCGCGGGCGCGCCTGTCAGATGTCTTCCTCATGCGCTGTGGATCGATACCACTCAACGAACTCCGCGGGCGTGAGGACGCGTACACCTGCGAGCGCCTCTTCCGGGAAGTGGACGCGGTTTCCCGTGACCAGACAGTCCACCGCACCGGCGACAGCGATCTCCAGAAACGGCTCGTCGTCAGGATCGGGCAACCGCACCGTCAACGGCCCTGAGGCCACCGTCTCGCCGCTGACGTCGATGTAGTCGAGCAAAGCGGCAACCGCATCCGGGTCGAAGGCAAAGCGAGGACGTGCGAGAACCTCCTCGTACTCCGAGAGTATCCGCGCATCCACAGACAGAATGATGGCACCGGAAGAGACCATGCGAACGATCTCACCAGGAGGACCGAACGGCGAGAGCAGCCCCGAGACGAGCACGTTCGTGTCCAGGACTATCCTCAACGGGCGCGCGCCTTGCGCACGGCTGCGATCTCAGCAGCGATATCGGCATCGGAGAGCGAGCTTCCGCCGCGCGCGGCCGACGTGCGCTGCAGCGCGGCGACGGCATCGACCGCCCGCGCCCGCCGAAAGGCGGCGAGGGACTCCTCGAGGTTCGTCTCGCTCACGGCAGCCAGTATTGCAACCGGACGACCATTGCTTGTGATGACCATCTCGCGCTCCTCAGGCAGCTCCCGCCAGACGTCGGCGGACTTGCCCCGTAGATCGCGCACACTGATGAACTTCATTGGGGACCTCCAATCGTGACACCAGTGTGTACACATACGTCACCCAAGTCAAGGCACGCCATGGACCGCATCTCACGCTGGTCGCGCGGTTCACTGAGCAGGACACGACACGAGGCCCCGACGCGTGTGCCGGGGCCTCGTCATGCGCTGGTGGTGGGCCCAGCAGGATTCGAACCTGCAACCTAGGGATTATGAGTCCCGCGCTCCACCGTTGAGCTATGGGCCCTTACTGGGGTTCTTCCTCGTGGTGGGCGGGGCTTTGCAGGCTCCGTGCCACCAACTCGCCCATGATAGCAGCATCGCGCCGGCGAGCAGCGTGCATCGGTTTGGCGTAGTGCTCCAGGAAGAACGCCGCAGAGTGGTGCCCGAGTCTCGCACTCACGCTCTCCGGGTCCGCTCCCCCGGCAAGGGCGAGCGAGCCCGATGTCGCACGTAGGTCGTGAAAGCGGCACCGTACTCCTGCCGATCGCGCCCACGCACGCCACTCGCTCGAGAACGTGTCGGGCCACCAGGGCCGCCCGTCATCACCACAGACGAGAAGCTCGCCCCACGCAAGCACCGTTCCGTCACGGCGCACGGCCTCGGTGCGCCATGCGCTGCCAGAGCGCGCCTTGCGCTCCTCGCGCTCGGCGAGCGCCTCCCGCAGCGCCCCCGCGAGTTCCGGTGGCACGTCGATGTAGCGCTCCGTGCCCGACTTCGGCCACTCACGCATGCGGTAGCGTTCTACCGGGTCGTGATCGGGCAGATCCCCCTCCTTGTCCCACGCCCTGCGCACCGTGATCAGGCCGAGATCGTGCGTGCGCCCCGCGCCGGGGAGGTCGATGTCATCTACGTCGAGCGCGAGGATCTCGCCCCTGCGCATGCCGGTCGCAAGCGCGAGCAACACCGGCAGATACAGACGCCCTGCGCGACCCTGAGTGCGTCCGAGTTCCGCGAGGAGTTGTGCTGCATCCGCAGCCTCGAGCGCGTTCACGCGTCGGCGCCGCGTGCGCGGCCGGTCCACGCCCTCCCCGGCGACGAGCACGTTGCGGTCGACCCGCCCGAGCGCGACCGCCTTGTTAAGCGCCATACGGAGCGTGACGTGGGTGAGTTCTCGCGTGCGCACGGAGAGTCCCAGCCCGCCGTGCTCGCGCGGCGCGCCCATGCGGAGATAGAGCGCGGTGACATCCTCCGCACTCAGGCGTCCGAGTTCGATCTCTCCGAGGCCGGGCTTCAGGTAGCGGCGCACGTGACCCCGGTAGCTCGTCACCGTTGACGCGGCGAGCTCGCCGTCTCGGACCTTCGGCTCGACGTAGACAGCAAGCCACTCATCGAGCCACTCGGCGACCGTCTGTCGACCGCGCCGAACCGTCTTGCGCACATGTCCCCCCTCTCAACGCACCCGTCGCACGCGCCTCCGGACGCACGATCGTACGCTCATGTCCTTAACCGGCACACAACACGATCCAAACTCATCGGTCGGCGGCCGTTCGTGGAGCCCAGCCTGCAAAGACTGCGATGCACTCTTGCTGCGTGTTCTCATATTTGCTAACCTGACACGATGCAATACACCGTCGAATACTTCAACGAACGCGTGCGTGACGATGTCGAATCGTGGCCGGTCGGCGTGCTTGCGGACTACCTGCGCCTTGTGGAACTGCTCATCGAGTACGGTCCGGAACTCCGCATGCCCCACTCACGCTCGCTGGGCTCGGGCCTGTTCGAACTCAGGCCGAGCGGCCATGAGGGTACCGGGCGGGCGCTCTACTGCTTCCTGGTGGACCGCCGTATCGTCGTGCTCCACGCGTTCATCAAGAAGACGGCAACCGCTCCGCGCCGCGATCTGGCCATCGCGCGTCGGCGAATGAAGGAGGTACGAGATGCCCGGACGTGAATACCGACCGGTCAGCCACGACCACGACGCGATGCTCGCGCGCGCGCTCAAGCGCAAGGGCTTCGCCGAGGCTTACGACAGTCTCGAGGACGAGTACCTGCTCGCCCGTGAGCTCATCGCAGCACGCACGTACGCGGGCCTGACTCAAGAGGAGGTCGCCTCGGAGATGGGCACCACCAAGAGCGCGGTGTCCCGCCTGGAGGGTCCCGGCAAGCACTCACCGTCGATTCGCACGCTCAAGAAGTACGCACGTGCGGTGGGTTGCGATGTCGAGATCCGGCTCGTCCCCACTGACGAACCGAAGGGCTCCACAACCTGAGCCCTGGCGCTCCCCCGCACTCCCTTGCAGCCCTCCGAACGGCTGCTATAATCGCTAGGCGCCCGCCAGGGCGTGCCGATTCCTCAGTAGCTCAATTGGCAGAGCATCCGGCTGTTAACCGGAGGGTTGTAGGTTCGAGTCCTACCTGAGGAGCCACATGAAACCGAAGGCCCCGCATGCGGGGCCTTCGTCATTCGGCGAATACGTTGCTGCTACTCCAGGTAGTCCTTCAGCCTGCTCGAGCGGCTCGGGTGCCGGAGCTTGCAGAGCGTCTTGCTCTCGATCTGCCGGATGCGCTCGCGCGTGACGCCAAACTCGCGCCCCACTTCCTCGAGCGTGCGGGGGTGCCCGTCCTCCAGGCCGAAGCGGAGCTCGATCACCTTGCGCTCGCGCTCGGAGAGGCTGTCGAGCACCTTGGCGAGCTGCTCCTGCAGCATCGAGAAGCTCGCAGCATCCGGCGGCACAACGGCCTCGCCGTCTTCGATGAAGTCGCCCAGCTGGGAGTCTTCCTCCTCGCCGATCGGCGTCTCGAGCGAGACGGGCTCCTGGCTGATCTTGAGGATCTCGCGCACGCGCTCGGCGGTCATCTCCATCTTGTCGCCGATCTCCTCCGGGGTGGGCTCGCGGCCCAGTTCCTGGAGCAGCTGACGCTGGATGCGGATCAGTTTGTTGATCGTCTCCACCATGTGCACCGGGATGCGGATGGTGCGCGCCTGGTCGGCGATCGCGCGGGTGATGGCCTGACGGATCCACCACGTGGCGTACGTGGAGAACTTGAAGCCCTTGCCGTAGTCGAACTTCTCCACCGCGCGGATGAGGCCGAGGTTGCCCTCCTGGATGAGATCGAGGAAGAGCATGCCGCGACCCACGTAGCGCTTGGCGATCGACACCACGAGTCGCAGGTTGGCCTCGACGAGCTGCTTCTTGGCCTCCACGCCGATGCGCTCGATGCGCTCCAAACGGCGCTTCTCGGCGCGCTCGAGCGTGATGCCCTTCTCGGCAGCCTCCTCGAGCGTGGCGAGCGCCTCCAGGCCGGCCTCGATCTTCATCGCGAGGTCCACTTCCTGTCGCGCGGTGAGCAGTGAGACCTTGCCGATCTCCTTGAGGTACATGCGCACCGGGTCGCTCGTGAGCGGCGCCGACGCGGTGGTCTCAACTTTGCGGCGCGGCTTGCGCTTTGCCGGAGCCTTGGCGGGCTTCTCCACCACGGCCACGACCTCCACGGTCTCAGCGTCGTCCTCGGCAGGCGGGTCGGCGTCCTCGTCGGCGGGCACGTCCTCGAGGTCCTCGGGGATGTGCTCATCGGCGATCTCGATGCCGCTCTTCACGAAGAAGGCGTAGACGTTCTCGAACTGGTCCTCGGACAGGTCGATGTCAGAGAGCGCGCCCTGGATCTCCTCGTCGGTGAGGTTCCCCTTGGCCCTGCCCATCTTGACGAGCGTCTTGACCGCCGAGAGTTCCAGCTCGGGCGCGGACTTGGTGACCGGTTCTTTGGCGGGCGCCTTGGAACCGGCCGCTTTCTTGGGTGCAGCCGTCACGTGCTGTGCTCCGTCTCCATGTCGGTCGTGCCGGCTCTGGGCAGCCTCAGGGCCTGTTGGGCCTGCTGCAACTCGGCGATCTCGCCGAAGAGCCGGTCGTACGCGTCTCCATCGCGTTTGGGATCAAGCTTTCCGAGCTCGGCCTTCTTAGTGAAGATTAGACGCCCGAGCGCCAAGTCCTTGACGCGGGCCGAAATCTCCCGAAACGCGTACTCTACTTGTTCCACTTCACGGGAGTCCACCAACCACTCCGTGAGAAGTTCCGCAGCCTCCCGATCGCGCGACGACACCGCGGCGAACAGTTCGTTCTCCACGGCGTCTCCCGCGTCCAGTACGAGCCTGAGCAGCCTGCTCGCGGTCTCATCGGTCACGGCCCCCTCAGTCAGCAAATCCCGTGCCCTGGGGCGCACCACCGGCGCGATCGCGGCTATGCGCACGAGCTCGCGCGCAGCCTTGGTCTCGGCCGAAAGCGGCGCCCGCGGCTGCTCCTTCCCCGGGGTCTCCCCCGCCCCGGGCTGCGTCCGCGCGGGTGTGCGCCGCGCGCGCGGCACCGCCCGCTGGACGGTCGCGAAGTCGGTCGCGAGCTTGCCCGCTAGGTACCCGATGTAGTCCTTGCCGAGGAGCGAGTCGCGCACGGGGGTGAGCACCGAGGCCGCGCTCGCGAGCGCGGCGCTCCGCCCCTCCGGGGTGGACAGGTCGTGCTCGGCAAGCCGCGCATCGATCACGAACTGCAGGAGCGGCGCCGCGCTCTCCACCACGGCTCGCACGGCGTCGGCCCCTTCGGCGGCCACGTAGTCCGCCGGGTCCATGCCGCCCGGGATGAGCGCCACGTGGAGGTCCACGCGCTGGCGGCCCGCCTCGGGCGTTGCCGTCCAGTCCACGAACTCGGCGGCGCGCATCGCGGCGCGACGGCCCGCCTCGTCCCCGTCGAACAGGTACACCACGCGCTTACCGAACCGCCCCAAAAGCTTCACGTGCTGCTCGGTGAGCGCGGTGCCGAGCGTTGCCACTGCCACCGGCAGCCCCGCCTCGTGAAGCGCGATCACGTCGGTGTAGCCCTCCACCACCACCGCCATGCCGCCCACCACCACCTCGGCACGCGCGCGGTCGAGCGCGTAGAGCGTGTTGGACTTGCGGAAGATCGGCGTCTCCTGCGAGTTGAGGTACTTGGGCTCGCCGGCGCCCACAACCCGTCCGCCGAAGGCGATCACGCGCCCGGAGAGGTCGGCGATCGGGAACATGATGCGGTTGAAGAAGCGGTCTTTCAGGCTCGCGCCGTCGGCGAGCGCCAGGTTTGCCTCCACCAACTCGTCGCGGGAGAAGCCCTCGCCCGTCAGCGCGCGCACGAGTGAGTCGCGCCCTGGCGGCGCGTAGCCGAGCCGCCAGCGCCTGGCAACCTCGGAGCCGAACCCGCGGCCCGCGAGGTAGTCCCGCGCCTCCTTGGCGCCCCCGCCGCGCGAGACGGTGAGCTCGCGGTGGAAGAACGCCGCGGCGGCCTCCGACGCTGCGATCAGCCGCTCTTTGCGGCTGGCGGGCACGCCCTGGCCGCCCTCTTCGCGGATCTCGATGCGGGCCCGCTCGGCCAGGCGACGCACGGCGTCGGGAAAGTCGAGGTGCTCGGCCTCCATGATGAAGCCGAAGGCGTCGCCGCCCCGGCTGCAGCCGAAGCAGTGCCAGAGCTGCGTGGCGGGGTCCACCTTGAAACTCGGCGTCTTCTCGCCGTGGAAGGGGCAGTTGCCCCAGAACAGGCGGCCCTTCTGCTTGAGGACCACGCCCTCGGAGACGAGTGCGACAAGATCGGTGGCGTCGCGGACGCGCGCGACGTCCTCATCGGGTATGCGGCCCACGACACCTCCTCTCGCAAACGAAAGTACTCCCGGGTACCGCAGAGGGTACCCGGGAGCAGTGTACTTCACTCAGCTGACGCGCTTACCCGCCGTGCACCTTGAGGAACAGGGGCACGAACACGAGCGAGACCACGGTCATGAGTTTGATGAGGATGTTCATCGACGGACCGGAGGTGTCCTTGAACGGATCGCCAACCGTGTCGCCCACAACGGCGGCCTTGTGCGCCTCGGAACCCTTGCCGCCGTGATGCCCGCCCTCGATGTACTTCTTGGCGTTGTCCCACGCGCCACCGGCGTTGGCCATGAAGATGGCGAGTAGGAAGCCCGTCACGAGCGCACCGGCCAGAAGCCCGGCCAGCATCGACAGGTCGACGATTCCCACGACGATCGGAACCACGACCGCGATCGCGCCGGGAACGACCATCTCCTTCAGGGCACCCTTGGTGGAGATGTCCACGCACGCGGCGTAGTCGGGCTTACCGGTGCCCTCCATGATGCCCGGGATCTCGCGGAACTGGCGGCGAACCTCACCGATCATGGCAAAGGCCGCGCGGCCCACGGCGCCCATGGTGAGCGCGCCGAATAGGAACGGCAGCATGCCGCCCACGAACAGGCCGACGATGACGTACGGATTCTCGAGCGACATGTTGATCGTACCGAGGATCTCCTCGGCCGACATGCCGCGTGCGATGAACCCGACCTGCAGGCTCTGGCGGAACGCGACGAACAGCGCGAGTGCCGTAAGGCCCGCCGAACCGATCGCGAAGCCCTTGGCGATGGCCGCGGTGGTGTTGCCCACGCTGTCCAGCGAGTCGGTGATCTTGCGGATGTCGGCACCCATGTGCGCCATCTCGGCTATGCCGCCGGCGTTGTCGGCAACCGGGCCGTACGCGTCCACGCCGACCGTGATGGCCGTGATCGAGAGCATCCCGAGCGCGGCGAGGGCGATGCCGTAGATGCCCGAGAGGTCGTTGTCGGGAACCGCTGCGTTGCCGGCGAGGTACGAGACGATGATGCCGGCACCGACGACGAGAATCGGAAGCGCGGTAGACATCATGCCGGTGCCGAGGCCCTGGATGATGTTGGTGGCGGCACCGGTCTCAGAGGCCTCGGCGATCTTCTTGACCGGGCTGAAGTGGTCGGAGCAGTAGTACTCGGTGATCTTGCCGATGGCGATACCGGCGGCGAGACCCGCAACGACCGATCCGAAGTACCAGATGCGGGCAGGATCGGCGCCCACGCGCGTGGACCAGTGCCAGAACAGCATGCCCATGGCGATGACCTCCAGGGAGGCCGCCACGTACGTGCCCTTGTTCAGTGCCGAGTGCAGGTTGCCGCCCTCTTTGGCGTTCACGGCGAACAGCCCGATGATCGACATGATGATGCCGAAACCGGCGATGAGCAGCGGGACAGTCAGGCCGTACATCAAGTCGATCGACTTCGGCTCGCCCGCGACGAACCAGAGGCTCACGGCCAGCACCATCGGCGCAAGGATCGAACCGACGTAGCTCTCGAACAGGTCGGCACCCATGCCTGCCACGTCACCCACGTTGTCGCCCACGTTGTCGGCGATGACGGCGGGGTTGCGGGGGTCGTCTTCGGGAATGCCCGCCTCGACCTTGCCCACGAGGTCGGCGCCAACGTCAGCGGCCTTGGTGTAGATGCCGCCACCGACGCGTGCGAAGAGCGCGATCGATGAGGCACCCATCGCAAAGCCGTTGACGATCTCGGCGTTGGCCACAGGGTTCTCACCCATGATCAGCATGGTGATCGCCCACAGCGACAGACCGCCCAGGCCGAACGAAGCCACCGTCAGGCCCATGGTGAGGCCGGAACGGAACGCAACCTTGAGGGCCTTGTGGACTCCCTCGGTGGCCGCCTGTGCGGTACGGGAGTTGGCGCGCGTGGCGATCGACATGCCGATGTAGCCCGCAGCGGCCGACAGCACCGCGCCGGTCAGAAACGCCACGGCGGTGAGCCACGTAACCGCGAATGCGAGCACCACGGCGACCACCAGCGCGAAGACGATGAGGACGCGGTACTCCCGCATGAGGAATGCGAGTGCCCCCTCCTGCGTCGCCTTCGAGATCTCCTGCATCCGGTCGTTGCCCGGATTCTGCTTGAGGACCCAGCTCGCGAGGTAGAGCGCCACACCGAATCCGATGACGGCGGCTACCGGAGCGAACCAGGCGATCCACTGCTCCATGGACGTGCGTCTCCCTTCACAGCTGACAAGCGTACGAAGCGTAAGGGATGCACGAGGCCCCCTCGGCGCTCACGCGATGATAGCCGACTGCGTACCCAGCGGCAACAACTCGGCAACGTCTGAAGGGGTGCGCGCGCCGCGCGTTCGAGCGGTGTCAGCCGCGCCGTGCGCGCCGCCGCCCTATCCCCGCCAGCGGCTCGGGATCATGAGCTGCTCGTAGGTGCGGATGGCGAAGCGGTCGGTCATGCCCGAGACGTAATCGGTGATGGCCTGCACGAGGTGGGCCTCCCTCTCGGGGCGCACCTCGTCGGGCAGGTGCCCGGGGTTGGCGAGGTAGTGGTGGAAGAGCGTCTGCACCACGCGGTACGCCTTCGGCTCCTCGGCCTTGGCATCGGGCGAGAGGTAGACGTTGTCGAAGAGGAACGATCGCAGGTCCATGAGCGCCTTGTAGGTGGTCGGGTCCATCGTGACCGTCTCGGAGACCGCCGTGGTCTCCACGAGGCTCCGCACCATGGTGGTGATGCGCGCGGCGTGGGTGTGCCCGAGTACCTCGCACGGAGCCTCTGGCAGGTCCTCCTCGGTGAGCACGCCGCCGCGGATCGCGTCATCGATGTCGTGGTTCACGTAGGCCACGCGGTCGCAGATGGCCACCACCTGGCCCTCGAGTGTGGCCGCGCGCTGCGGACCGGTGTGGTTGCGGATGCCGTCGCGCACTTCCCAGGTGAGGTTGAGCCCCTTGCCCTCGTACTCGATCGACTCAACGATCCTGAGCGACTGCCGGTTGTGCCGGAACGGGTACGGCACGTTCGGGTACCGGCTGCTCACTTCCTTCAGGGCATCGTTGAGCGCGTCTTCCCCGATGTGTCCGAAGGGCGTGTGACCGAGGTCGTGCCCGAGCGCGACCGCCTCGGTGAGGTCCTCGTTCAGTCGCAGCGCCCGCGCCACCGAGCGCGCGATCTGCGACACCTCGAGCGTATGGGTGAGCCGCGTGCGGTAGTGGTCGCCTTCGGGCGCGAGGAACACCTGCGTCTTGTGCGAGAGGCGCCGGAACGCCTTGCAGTGGATGATGCGGTCGCGGTCGCGCTGGTACTCCGTGCGGTACGGGTCGGCGGGTAGCGGCCGCTCGCGCCCGCGGGTGGCGCGCGAGTGCGCCGCGCGTGGCGACAGCCGCTCGGCCTCCCCGGCCTCGTACGCTTCGCGCATCAGGATGTCGTCGCTCACGCGGCTCCTTGCGTGTGCGCGGTGGCGCCGGCTGAGCGCCGACGCCACCGTCACCTGCTATCGGTTGTCAGAACCCTTCGCCGCGCTCGCGAGCGTGGCCTGTGCGGCAGCGAGGCGCGCGAGCGGCACGCGGTAGGGCGAGCAGCTCACGTAGTCCAGCCCGATGCCGAAGAACACGTGCACCGACTCCGGGTCGCCGCCGTGCTCGCCGCAGACGCCGAGCTTGATCTTCGGGTTCACCGAACGCCCGCGCTCGCAGCCCATCGCCACGAGCTTGGCCACGCCCTCGTCTATCGTCTCGAAGGGGTTGCGCGGCAGCACCTTGCGCTCGAGGTAGCGGGGCAGGAACTTGCTCTCGATGTCGTCTCGCGAGAAGCCGAACGCCGTCTGCGTGAGGTCGTTGGTGCCGAAGCTGAAGAAATCGGCATGCTCGGCGATCTCGTCGGCGCACACAGCCGCGCGCGGCAGCTCGATCATCGTGCCGATGGGGATGTCCACCGTCACACCCTCGGCCGCGCACACGTCGGCGATCACGCGCTCGGTCTCATCGCGGAGCGTGGCAAGCTCGGCCTTCACGCTCACGAGCGGGATCATGATCTCGGGGCGCGGGTCTTTGCCGGCCTTCTTCAGGCGGCATGCCGCGCGTGTGATGGCCTCCACCTGCAGCGCGTAGAGCTCCGGGTACATGATGCCGAGGCGGCAGCCGCGAAGCCCCAGCATCGGGTTCATCTCGGCCATCGCGTCGATCTGGTGGAGCAGGCGGCGCTTGGCCGCAAGCGTCTCGGCCGACGCACCGGAGCACTCGGCGCGCACGATCTCAACCTCGAGCTCGCGCGGCGAGTCGAGGAACTCGTGGAGCGGCGGGTCGAGCAGGCGCACCGTCACCGGCAGCCCGTCCATCGCCGCGAAGATGCCGAGGTAGTCCTGGGTCTGCACGGCGAGGAGTTTGTCGAGCGCCACCCTCTGCACCTCGGGCGACTCGGCCAGGATGAAGTCCTGGATGATGTCCTTGCGGTCGCCGAGGAACATGTGCTCCGTGCGGCAGAGTCCGATGCCGGCCGCGCCGAACTTGCGCCCGAGGGCGGCGTCGTCGGGCGTGTCAGCGTTGGCGCGCACGCCGAGCGTGCGGACCTCGTCGGCCCACGCGAGGATGGTGTCGAAGTCGCCCGAGACCTCGGGCTCCACGAGGTCGACCTTGCCGAGCACGACGATGCCCGTGGTGCCGTCGAGCGAGATGACGTCTCCCTCGCGGATCACCACGTCGGTGCCGGAGACGGTCGCCTGCTTGGCCTTGGCGTCGATCTTGAGCGCCTCGGCGCCGCAGACCGCCGGCTTTCCCATGCCGCGCGCCACCACCGCGGCGTGCGAGGTCTTGCCGCCGTGGCTCGTGAGGATGCCCTGTGCGGCGTCCATGCCGTGGAGGTCGTCCGGTGTGGTCTCCCAGCGCACGAGGATGACCTTGCGGCCCTCCGCAGCGGCCTCAGCTGCGTCGTCGGCGGAGAATACCGCCTCGCCCACCGCCGCGCCCGGACTCGCGTTGAGACCCTTGGTGAGCACGTCGTAGTTGGCGCTCTTGTCGAACTGCGGGTGGAGCAGCTGGTCGAGCTGCGCGGGGTCGATGCGCTGGAGCGCTTCCTCGCGCGTGATCATGCCCTCGCCCACCATGTCGGCCGCGATCTTGAGCGCCGCACGGGCGGTGCGCTTGCCGATGCGGGTCTGCAACATCCAGAGCGTGCGCTCCTGGATGGTGAACTCGATGTCGCACATGTCGCGGTAGGCCTGCTCGAGGATCTCGAAGACCTCGTAGAGCTGCTTACCGGCCTCGGGGAGCACCTCGGAAAGCTCGGCGATCGGACGCGTCTTGCGGATGCCGGCCACCACGTCCTCACCCTGCGCGTTGGTGAGGAAGTCGCCGTAGTACTCCTTGGTGCCGTCGGCGGCGTTGCGGGTGAAGCCCACGCCAGTGCCGGAGGTCTCGCCCATGTTGCCGAAGACCATCGCCTGCACGTTGACGGCGGTGCCGAGGTCGTCGGCGATCTTCTCCATCTTGCGGTAGTACACGGCGCGGTCGTTCATCCAGCTCTTGAAGACCGCCTCGATGGCGAGGTGGAGCTGCGCCGAGACGTCCTGGGGGAACACGACGGTGCCGCCCGAGGCGAGCTGGGGGTACTCGGCGGCCGACACGTGCTCGGACACGATCTCCTTGAAGATGATCACGAGCTCTTTGAGGTCCTCGGCGGACAGATCGGTGTCGTTGCCCACCCCGCGGTCGAGCTTCATCGTGGTGATGGCGTTCTCAAACTCGTCACCTTCGACGTCGAGCACCACCTTGCTGAACATCTGGATGAAGCGGCGGTAGCTGTCCCAGGCAAAGCGCTCGTTGCCGCTCTTGGCGATGAGCCCCTGCACCGAGCGGTCGTTCAAGCCGAGGTTGAGCACGGTGTCCATCATGCCGGGCATCGAGAAGGGCGAACCGGAGCGCACCGAGACGAGCAGCGGGTCGGTGTCGTCGCCGAGCGTCTTGCCCATCTTCTGCTCGAGATCGGCCACGTGGTTGGCGATCTCCTCGGAGAGCCCCTCTGGGAACGCCGGCGGCGTGGCGTTGTAGTACTCCACGCAGGCCTGGCAGGTGATGGTGAACCCGGGCGGCACCGGCAGGCCCATGTTGGCCATCTCGGCGAGGTTGGCGCCCTTGCCGCCGAGTACGAACTTCATGTCCTTGTTGCCCTCGGTATGGTCACCACCGAATGCGTAGACGCGCTTGGTCTCGCTCATGCGCATGTGCTCCCTCCGCTGTGCCCCCTGTGCTATGTGCTGATGATATCGTACCCGCGGCCGGACCTGCGGCGCCCTCAGTCCCCGGTCTCGAACCTGACCCCGATGTGCCGAAGGATCTCCTGCGCGGCCTCCTCGATGGCACGACGCTCGGTGTGGACCACCAGGCAGCCGATCTTGCGCATCACCGCGCGCGCCTCGGCGAGCTCGCGCTCGATGGCGTCGCGCTCAGCGTAGCCCGGGATGTACCCGCCGAGCTCGCGCATGCGCTCCATCCGAATGTTGTGGAGCACATCCACACTCGTGACCAGGCCGAAGACTCGCCGCGGGTCGAGCGTGAAGATCTCGGGCGGCGGCTTCATGGTGAGCGCGAGCGGCACGTTGCCAACCCGCCATCCCTTGAACGCGAGGTACATGGAGATCGGCGTCTTGCTCGAGCGCGACACGCCGAGCAGCACGATATCGGCATCCGCGAGGCCCTGCGGGTTGCGCCCGTCGTCGTGCTTGACGGCGAACTCCATCGCCTCGATGCGGTCGAAGTAGCCCTCGTCGGTCCGGCGGATGCGGCCCGCCTCGCCCGTGGGCTGCGCGCCGGTAACCTCGGCGAGCTTCCCGATCGCGGGTCCGAGCAGGTCGACGCCGATGACGCCGCCCTCCATGAGCCGATGCATCTCGTGGCGCATCGGCTCGTCCACGAGCGTGTAGAAGAAGATGCAGTGCTCTCCGCAGTGCTTGCGCACAACCACGCGGAGCTCCTCGGGCGTGGTGACCTTCTGAAGGCGCTCGATTCTGAACGCGTTGGGCGTGAACTGCGAGATGGCGGCGAGTGCCACCGTCTCGCCGGTCTCGCCGAGCGAGTCCGAGAGCACGTGGATCGTCAGCGGGCGCTTCTGCACAGCGCTAGCCCGCGAGCTTCCCGAAGTCGGCGAAGTCGGCGAAGAGCGCCGTCATGCGGTTCAAGAGCGTCATCCGGTTGGCGCGGAGCGACTCATCGGGGTCCATCACGAGCACGCCTTCGAAGAAGTCGTCCACCGGGCCGCGCAGGTATGCCATCTCGGCGAGCGCAGCCTCGTAGTCGTGCAGAGCCATGAGGCTCCTCACCTTGCCGTCGGCAGCCTCGAGCGCCTCGTCGAGCGTGCGTTCCTCGGATCCCATCAGCGCGCTATCCGATGCGGTCCCGGCCGACGCGTCGGCGAGGTTCCGCGCACGCTTGAGCGCCACCGAGAGATCGGCGCCGGCGTCGCTTCGGCGGAACGCGGCGAGTGCCGTGATGCGGCGAAGCGTGTCGGCGGGATCGGCCGAGGCCACGGCCATGACGGCATCAATCTCGTCGTGCGCGAACCCGCGGTCCTTGAGCATCACCGCAAGACGGCCGTCGAAGAACGCCTTCACGGTGGCACCGGCGGCGTTGGGGTCCAGACCGGGCACGACGCCCTCGTAACCGGCGAGTGCGGCGGCGATGGCGCGGTCGATATCGAGCCGCACGCCGCCGTCCACGATCATCGTGAGGATGCCGATGGCCGAGCGCCTGAGCGCGTAGGGGTCGGCCGAGCCGGTGGGCCCCTGCCCGATGGCGAAGATGCCGACGATGGTGTCGAGCTTGTCCGAGATCGAGACGAGCTTGCCCGCGAGACTCCGGGGCAGATCGTCACCGGCAAACCGCGGACGGTAGTGGTCCACGATCGCCTCGGCCACCTCGGGCGCCTCACCGGCGGCGAGCGCGTAGCGCATGCCCATCACGCCCTGGAGCGACGTGAACTCGATGACGGCGTGCGTCACGAGGTCGGCCTTGGCCAGATGCGCCGCCCGTACCGCGTAGGCCGCCTCGTCGGCAGGGGCATCCGACGCCTCAGCGAGCGTTGCGGCGAGCGCCTCGACGCGCGCTACTTTGTCTCCGAGCGACCCCAGCTTCTCGTGGAAGACGATCGTCTCGAGGTCGTGCACGTACGCTTCGAGCGGGCGCGACAGGTCCTCGGTGTAGAAGAACGCCGCGTCGGCGAGGCGCGCGCGGATGACGCGCTCGTGACCTGCGACGATGGCGTCGGTGCGCGCCGGGTCGCCGTTATGCACCACGATGAACCGCGGCAACAGCGCGCCGCTGGCGTCCTCGAGCGGGAAGTACCGCTGGTGGCTCTCCATCGCCTCTTCGACGATCTCGCGCGGCACGCCGAGGAACTCGTCGTCGAAGCGCCCCACACCCACGGTGGGCCACTCCACAAGGTTCACGACCTCGGCGAACGTCTTCTCGGGCACCACAGCACGAGCATCGAGCGCGGCGGCCGCCTCGTCGATGGCGGCGCGGATGGCCTCCGCACGCACCTCGGCGTCAGCCATGCACATCACCGAGCGGAGCGTCTCGAGGTACGCGCCGGCGTACGCGATGTCCGCGGTGCCGGCGAGGAACGGGTGGCCGAGTGTGGTGCGGCCCGCGGTGATGCCGGCGAATCGCACCGGAACCACCACCGAGCCGTAGAGCGCCACGAGCCAGCGCACCGGGCGGATGAAGCGCGTGGTGCCGCTGCCCCAGCGCATGGACTTCGCCCAGTCGAGGTCGCCGATCAGGGTGCCGAGCAGGTCGGGCAGCACGTCTTCGGCAGCGCGACCGGTCTCCTCGACGTGAGCAACCACGTACTCGCCGCCGTCGATGGTGTCGCGCACGAGGTCGGACACCGCCACCCCGCGGCTGCGAGCAAAACCCTCGGCAGCCTTGGTGGGGTTGCCCTCGGCGTCGAACGCGGCTTTCACCGACGGGCCCTTCACCGTGAGCGAGAGATCGGCCTGGCGCTCGGCCACACCCGTCACGAAGAGCGCGAGCCGGCGGGGGGCGCCGTACGCGTGGATCTCGCCGTACGAGAGACGCGCGGCGTCGAGCGCGGTGGCGGCCCGCGTCTTGAGCTGGGTGACCGCGTCGTAGAGCGGTGCCGACGGGACTTCCTCCACGCCGATCTCGAGCAGCAGGTCGCGGCTCATCGGCCATCACCGCCCTCGGCCGGCGGTGCGGCGGGCGCATCGGCGGCATCGGCCGGCGCGTCTGCGGCGTCTGCGGCGGCTCCAGCCTCCGGCGTCACACTCGCCACGTACGCCTCGGCCGCACCCTTGGCAAGCGCGCGGATCCGGCCGATGAAGCTCACGCGCTCGGTCACGGCGATCGCGCCGCGCGCGTCGAGCAAGTTGAAGTAGTGCGAGCACTTGAGCGCCTGTTCGTAGGCGGGAAGCACCGCCCCCGCCTCGAGCACGCGGCGGCTCTCGGCCTCGTGCAGGTCGAAGAGCTGCCGGAGCATCGCGGTGTCGGCGAGCTCGAAGTTGAACTTCGACTGCTCGCGCTCGTTTCTGAGGAACACGTCGCCGTAGGTGAATCCGGGGCACCACACGAGGTCGAAGACCGAGTCCACGCCCTGGATGTACATCGCAAGCCGCTCGAGACCGTAGGTGATCTCGGCGGGCACCGGGTCGCACTCGATGCCGCCCACCTGCTGGAAGTAGGTGAACTGCGTGACCTCCATGCCGTTAAGCCACACTTCCCAGCCGAGGCCCCACGCGCCGAGCGTGGGCGACTCCCAGTCGTCTTCCACCAGGCGCATGTCGTGGTCGCGGGGCTCGATGCCGATGGCACGGAGCGAATCCCAGTACAGGTCGAGCACGTTGTCGGGACTCGGCTTCAAGATCACCTGGTACTGGTAGTAGTGCTGCAGCCGGTTGGGGTTCTCGCCGTACCGGCCGTCGGTTGGCCGACGGCTCGGTTGCACGTAGCCGGTGCGCCACGCCTCCGGGCCGAGTGAACGCAGCGTGGTGGCCGGGTGGAACGTCCCCGCCCCCACCTCCATGTCGTGAGGCTGCAAGATCACGCAGTCCTGGTCGGCCCAGTAGCGCGAGAGCGCGAGGATCATGTCCTGGAAGTTGAGTGCCAAAGAAACTCCCCGTATCGGTCGGCGTCACAAGGCCCGGCGAGGCCGCCGAGCGTGCCGATTAGTGTACACCAGGGGCCGCGGGCAGGCAGCGGATTCGGCAGCACGGCAGCCACACCCGGCGGGTATCGGCGGCTGTCGGCGGCAGCGCGTTTGCGCGACGCTATTCCCCCACGAGCTGCACGCCCGGGTAGCCGCCATGGGCCCGCCGGTCCGCCGACCACAGCACGGCTCCCAGCACGGTGGCGAGTGCAGGCGCGAGCGCATCGTAGAAGTCGCACCCGAGCCGTCGCATCTCAGCGCGCGCTTCGCGCATCAGGGCGTCATCGAGCTCGTGACGCCCGATCCCCGCCATGTCGAGAACGACCCATGCCGAGACCGCAGCGTCCGCGCTGTCGGTCCGGGCGATGACCGCGAGAACCTCGCCCACGCACTGCGCGGGCATGTGGAGGTCCACCTCGCTCCCGGCGTGCCGCTCGATGAGCTCCCACGCCGAGGACGAACCCGCTTCGTCCTTGAACCACTTCACACCGACCGACGCATCGACCACGGCAACGCGGTTCACTCGGCATCACCAGGTTCATCCGAGGAACCGGGTGCCTCGAAGCCGTGACCCCTCCGCAGTTCGCGGAGCACCTCGAGAGTGGGCCGGTCGTCAGCCTTGGGTTGTGCGGCGATGCTTTTCATCCGATCGAGCGCGGCGGTCACCCGCAGTCGCCGCTCCACCGCGAGCGACTCGGCCCGCCGCGCGACGACGTAGTGCGCGGCCGCTTCGCGGATAACGCCGCTCCGCGTTGTGCCGGCCGCCTCAGCCGCCGCGTCGATCTCGGCAAGCAGATCCTCAGGCATCGAGATGGTGAACTTGGCTGCGCCGCTCACGTGCACCACACTTCCTCTAGTCATACCGTGGTGTGACTAGCATACCCCGTACATCTGACATCGGCAACGCGGGGTCGTGGTAGGGTTATCGGGTGACGACGGGGGTCAGGATGCACGCTCGCCGCCAGGACCATACGAACGGCCGACGCACCGAACGGGACATCGCGCCGGCGCGCATCGCCGCCATCGACATCGGCTCCAACTCGATCCGGGGCGTGATAGCCGATGTCGCGGCGGATCGCTCGTACACCCTCCTCGCCGACGAGCGCTTCCAGACACGTCTGGCTGCCGACATCGCTGAGACGGGCACACTCTCCGAAGAGCGCATGGAGGACTCGCTCGCAGTACTAGAGCACTTGCTCCTCCTCGCCGAGGAGCACGGCGTGTCCCTCGTCCGTGCGGTTGCCACCGACGCGGTCCGCGAGGCGCGCAACAGCGACGACTTTGTCGCGCGCGCCCGCACGCGCCTCACGCTGGACATCGAGATCATCGACGGTGAGACCGAGGGCCGCTTCGCGTTCCTGAGCGCGCGGGCCAACTTCGAGCTTCCCAACCGGGTGTGCATCTTCGACATCGGTGGCGGTTCGCTCGAGCTCGTGCAGGTCGTCCGCGATCGCGTGAAGCAGGTGCGGTCACTCCCGCTCGGCGCGGTTCGCCTGCTTGCCACGCTGCCTGAAGCGGAGGACCCGCCCTCCCCGTCCACTCTCGACGGCCTCGCCGATCGCGTGCGCCACGAGCTCGCCGCCGCGCTCGGTCCGCGCGTCCGCCCGGTTCCCACGCTCATCGGCAGCGGCGGTACGGTCACGTCGCTCGTAGGCGTCACCGTAGCCGCCCGGGGCGGCGATCCGCTCGCGATCCAGGGACAGTCGATCTCCGTCGCCGAGTGCCACGATGAGTGGGCGCGCCTCGCCTCCCTGCCGCGCGAGGAGCGCATGGAGGTGCCGGGCCTCGCGCCCTACCGCGCCGACACCTGCGTGCCGGGCGGCGTGGTGGTCTGCGAACTCATGCGCCTGCTCGATGCGGAGAACCTCTTCGCCAACCAGCGGGGCCTGCGCGAGGGGATCCTGCTCGACACCATCGCACGGCTCGGCCGGCGCAGGTAGCCGCTCCCGGGTCCGCCGCCCGCGGTCCGCTGCGGCTGCAACGCGCGCGCTTCTACCGTCGGCCCGACAGCTCGGCGCCGTACATGCCGAGCGCCTTCAGGCGCGCCGGAACGTGGTAGACCACGAACGCGCGCATCACGGCGAACGCCTCTGCGAGCACCTCGCGCGGGATGCCGATCTCCCCCACCTCGGCCATCGTGGCGCCCATGAGAGTCGCGAGCGCCTCTCGCGCGGTCGGCGTGAGGGTCACGTGGTCGGGACCGCTTCCGCAGCATGCCTCGCAGAGCGGTCCGCCCAACTCGAGCGAGAAGCGCGTTGCGCCGGCGGACGTCGCGCCGCACGCGGCGCACGAGCGGAACTGAGGACGGTAGCCGTGCATCGCCATCGACTTCAGCAGAAAGGCCACGACGAGCGCGAGGAGCGCGTCACCTTCGGCGGTGTCCATGGCATCGAGGGTCGCCTCGGTAAGCGCGAAGAGCCGGTCTTCCACCTGGCACTCCACCGAGATCTTGTCGAGCACGTCGGCCACCACGGATGCAGCGGTCGAGCGGTCGTAGTCCTCGCGCAGCGCCGCGTGGCTCGCCACGATCTCGGCGTCGGTCACCACATCGAGCGAGCGGCCCGTGTGGAGCATGAAGTCCGCCACGATGAAGGGTTCGACGCGGCCGCCGAAACGCGAGCCGGGCTTGCGCGCGCCCTTGGCCACCGCGCGTACCTGGCAGCCGTCGGCAGCGAGCATCGTCACGATGAGGTCGGTCTCGCCGAGTTTCGTCTTCTTGAGCGAGACCGCCCGAACGCGGTAGCTCGGCATGGGCTAGCCGCGCGCCTCGGCGGCCTCGAGGATCTCGAGACCCGACGACGTCCCCACCCGCGAGGCGCCCGCCTCGAGCATCGCGCGCATGGTGTCGAGGTCGCGGATGCCGCCGGCGGCCTTCACGCCGATGTCGGGACCCACCGTGGCGCGCATGATGCGAACGTCCTCGACCGACGCGCCGCGCGGACCGAAGCCGGTGGACGTCTTCACGTAGTGCGCCCCTGCCGAAACCGCAATCTCGCACGCGCGCGCGATCTGCGCCTCATCCAGGTACCCGGTCTCGAGGATCACCTTCACGATGCCCGCACCCTCGGAGGCGTCGGCCACGGTGCGCACCACCGCGGTGATGTCGTCGCGAACGAACGTGTCGTCGCCCTCGAGCAGCGCCGCGAAGTTCAGGACCATGTCCACCTCGTGACACCCCAGCTGCACGAGGTGCAGCGCCTCCTCGGCCTTCGACTCCGTGTTGGCATAGCCGAGCGGGAAACCGCAGACCGAGCAGACGAGCGTGCCGGTGCCGGCGAGGCGCTGGGCCGCGAGCGGCACGAGGAACGGCGACACACAGAGCGTGGCGAAGCCTGCGCCCGCCGACGCCTCGATCCACGCGGCGGCTGCCTGATAGCCCACCGTGGGCTTGAGCAGGGTTTGGTCGATGGCCTTCGCCAACTGAATGCGGTCCATGGCTCTAGAGCCCCTCTCCGTAGCCGAAGCGCTTGATCTGCGCGCCGTCACGACGCCAGTCCTTCTTCACCTTCACCCGCAAGTCGAGGTGCACGCCGGTGCCGAGCAGCCGCTCCATGTCCGCGCGCGCTTCGGTGCCGATGGCGCGGATCATCGCGCCGCCCTTACCGATGATGATGCCCTTCTGCGAGTCGCGTTCAACGTAGGCGGTCGCCCGCACGGTGTGGAAGTCGCGGGCCTCGTCGTACTCGAGGTCGTCAAGGGCCACGCCCACGGCGTGCGGCACCTCGTCGTGCGTCATCCGAAGCACCTTCTCGCGCACCAGCTCGGCAAGCATCACCTCGAGCGGCTGGTCGGTGGTCATGTCGCGCGGGAAGAACCGCGGACCGTCGGGCAGCAGCGGCACGACCACCTCGACGAACGCCTCGAGATTGACGCCGGTTGCTGCCGAAAGCACCACCTCGGCAACGGGCGTCACGAGCGAGCGTGCCGCTTCGAGCTGCCGGGCGACGGTGGCGTCATCGGCGAGATCTGATTTCGTGAGGACGAGCACCACCGGGCGCGAGCCGCGGGTCACGCGCTCGGCCACCCACCGGTCGCCGGAACCCACCGGTGCCGACGCGTCGATGCAGAGTGCGATCACGTCCACGTCGGCAGCGGCCATCACGCTCGAACGGTTGACCTCCTCGCCGAGCGCGTCCACCGGCTTGTGAAGCCCGGGGGTGTCGACGAGCACGATCTGCGCGTCATCGCGATCCAGGATCGCCCGCAACCGGTGGCGCGTGGTCTGCGGTGTGTCAGAGGTGATTGCGACCTTCACGCCCACAAGGGCGTTCACCAGCGTGCTCTTGCCAGCGTTGGGACGGCCGACGAGCGCGACGAACCCGCTCGCGACCGTGTCGTCCTCCATGCGGATCACGCGTCGTCGTCTCCGTCGTCCTGGTCGAGGTAGCCGCGCACGAAGGCCTCGGGGAGCAGCTCGTCGAGACGGCGGACCTCCACCGCGTCGGTCCGCCCGCCCATGATGACCCGCATCGAGGGGTTGAACTCGGCGAGGAACTGGCGACACGCGCCGCATGGCACGGTGGGCGCCTCGGAATCGCCCACGACGGCCACCGCGTCGAACTCCCGGTGGCCGGCGGTCACCGCGGCGAGTGCGGCCGCACGCTCGGCACAGATCGTGGAGCCGTACGCGGCGTTTTCCACGTTCACGCCCTGGAATATCTCGCCACCGGCAAAGACGGCCGCCCCCACGCGGAAACCCGAGTAGGGCGCGTAGGCGCGTGGGTGGATCTCGCGCGCGAAGGCGAGCAGGGCGAGATCGGCTTCCGTGATGTGCTTAGGCATCGTCGGTCTCCTCGTCGTCTTCGGTGCGCGGCTCTACGAGCAGGCGCCGGATGCGCGTGCCCTCCACCTCGCGTGCGGTGATGCGGACACCCTCCACCTCGATGGAATCGCCGGGCTCCGGTATCCTGCCCGCGAGCTCCACGAACAGGCCGCCGATGGAGTCGGCCTCCAGCTCGATGTCGGTGCCCACCAGGTCGTTGAAGTCGTCGATCGGCACGCGGGCGTCGAGCAGGAGCGTGCCGTCCTCGAGTTCGATCACCATCGGCTCGGCGCGATCGTACTCGTCGAAGATCTCGCCGACGATCTCCTCGAGCAGATCCTCGATCGTGACGAGGCCGGCGGTGCCGCCGTACTCGTCGGCCACGAGCGCCATGTGCACCTTGCGCTGCCGCATCTCCACGAGGAGCTGGTCGACCGGTTTGGTCTCGGGCACGAAGTACGCCTCGCGTGCGAGCGAGCCGACCTCGGTCGGGCACGTATCGGCGCCCACACAGAGCAGCAGGTCCTTGGCGTAGAGCACGCCTCTGATGTCGTCGAGGGTGTCGTGGTAGACCGGCAGCCGCGAACAGCCCGACTGCCCCACCACCGCAACGGCTTCGCCCACCGTCGCGGTGTCTTCGAGGCAGATCATGTCCGTGCGCGGCACCATCACCTCGCGCACGATCTTGGATGCGAACTCCACCACAGCCTCGATGAACGCCTCCTCGGCATTCTCGCGCTCGGTGGTCTCATCCGACGGCGTATCCGGGCGGTACTCGTCTCCGGTGAGCCACGCGTCGCCGACGGGCTCGTCGGCCACGAGGGAGACGATCTTCACCCAGCCGAGCGCGAAGAACCGCGCCACGGGGGCGAACACCGCGGTAAGCCGGACGGCCATCGGTGCGGCCGTCAGACCGACGCTCTCGGGGTTGTGGACCGCCAGCGTCCTGGGCAGCGTCTCGCCGAGCACGTAGAGCACCACGGCGCCCACGGCGGCTGCCGCGGCGGCCTTCCACCACTCCGCCTCGCTCGCAAGCAAGCGCGTGGCCGCCCACGACGAGATGAGCGCTGCCACCACGAACGAGATGGCGCGCCAGACCGAGCCGGCGGCCGCCAGACGACTCGGCCGGTCCATGAGCGCGTCGAGCGCGGTCGAACCCGGTCGCTCGGCTTCGAGCAGGCGGCGGGTGCGCGCCCGCGTCAGCAGGCGAACCGAGCCCTCCGCTGCCGAGAACACCGCGAGCGTGATGACGAGAACGACGAGTGTGGCGACTGCCACGAGCAGCGTGACGGCGATCATGGTGGTGTGCCGAGCCCTCCTCTATGCCTCAGGCCCAGGATAACTGAAAGACGACCGTGGCGACGAGGAAGCCGAGGAGCGCACCCACGGCTACCTGCGGCCACGTGTGAGCGCCGTTCTCGACGCGGCTCTGCCCCACGAGGAAGGCGATGAAGCCGGCGAGTCCCGCGGCGCCCGCGCTGCCGGTGACGTAGGCGATAGCGGTTGCCGCCGCAGCGGCCGCCGCCGTGTGGCCGGACGGCCAACCGCCGCGCATGTAGGTTCCGGAGCGCGTGATGGCCTTGCCAACCACGACCGCGATCGACGTGAGCAGGAGCGTCACGATGGTGATGTGCGCGGGGGTCTGCTGGACGCGCGTGAGCAGCAGGTCGGCGACGCTGTCGATGCGGGCGAAGAAGACGATGTAGCCCACGATGACGGCGTTGATCGACGCGACGAACACCGCGCCAGCGGCCACGTCCTTGGCGATCTTGGCAAGCGGGTCGAAGCTCTGCGTCGCCACGTCCACCGCCGCCTCGATGGCGGTGTTGGCGAGCTCGGTGACGAACACGAACGCGATAGAGAATACGATCGCGATGAACTCGACCCGGCCGATGCGGAAGAAGAGCGAGGCCGCGAGCACAGCGACGGCCACCACCACGTGAAGGCGCATGTTGCGCTGCGTGCGCAGCGCGTACACGACCCCCTCGATCGCGTAGTTGAAGCTCCAGAGGAGCGAGCGGCTGCGCACCGGTGTCCTATCCGCCCGCGTACGCGTCGAGGATGACCGCTTCGCGCGACAGCATCGCCTCGGCGTCCTCGTCGGACTCGTGATCGTAGCCGAGCAGGTGCAGGATGCCGTGGACGAGCAGCACGTCGAGCTCGTGCTCGACGCTGTGGCCGCGCTCGGCGGCCTGGCGCTCAGCCACTGCAGGAGCGATCACCACGTCGCCGAGCGTGATGGGCTCGTCTCCCGGGGTCGGGCACGGGTCGTCACAGCCGAACGAGAGCACATCCGTGGGGCCGGCGATGCCTCGGTACTGCTCGTTCAGGCCCGCCATCTCGTCGTCATCAACGAGCGCGATCGAGAGCTCGGTCTCGGCCGGAACCGCCTCGATCGTGAGGACGAAGGCCGCCAACCGCTCGAACGCCTCGAAGCTCAGCGGCTCAGGCTCTCTGTGGCTCACGACGCTGACCTGCATCGGCAGCGACCTCCTCGGCGGGCTCGGGGTACTCGATACGCGGATGATAGATGCTCGAAAGCATCCGGGTGTACACGCCGATGGTCGTCTCTATGTCCGCAAGCGTCAGCGACGTCTCGTCGAGCTGGTGGTCGTCGATCTTGCCCCGCACGATCCTGCGCAGCATCGCCTCGATCTTGGGTGGCGTGGGCTTGGGCAGGGTGCGCACCGCAGCCTCGGCGGCATCGGCCAGCATGACGAGCGCCGCCTCCCGCGACGTGGGCCGTCGGCCGTCGTAGCGGAAGTCGGCCTCCAACAGCGGACCACCCTTCCGCGTCGCCTTGTCGAAGAAGTAGCCCACCACCGAGGTGCCGTGGTGCTGCCGCACGATGTCCACGACTTCGGGTGGAAGGCGGTACTCGTTGGCGAGCTCGACGCCCTCACGCACGTGGGCCGTGATGATGCGCGCAGAGAGCGACGGCGAGGTCGTGTCGTGCGGGTTGGTGCCGCCCGCCTGGTTCTCCACGAAGAACGCGGGACGCCTGATCTTGCCCACGTCGTGGAAGTACGCCCCCGCACGCGCGAGCAGCGGGTTGGCGCCGATGGCCTCGGCCGCCGTCTCGGCGAGATTCGCGGCCATCACGGAGTGTGAATACGTTCCCGGTGCCTCGGTCATCAGCCGGCGCAGCAGCGGGTGGCCGGGGCTGCCGAGCTCGAGCAGCGTGATGTCGGTGGTCACGCCGAAGATGAACTCGAAGAACGGCAGCATGCCGAGTGTGAGGACCGCCGTGAGCAGGCCGCCTGCAAGGCCGTACATGCCAGCCACCGCGGACTGACCGAGCGCGTTGCCCGAGGCAAGCGAGGAGCCGAACGCCGCCACGCCGAGCAGGGTCATCAGGTACGCGCCCATGTAGAACAGGTCCTTGCGCTGCGTGAGGTGCGAGAGTAGCACGATCGCCGCCAGGCTCGACAAGAGGGTCGCGACCACCTGAACGCCACCCGAGAAGCCGAGCAGCAGGCCCGCGACGGTGGTGAGCACGGTCAGTACGAGCGCCGAGCGCGCGCCAACGAGGAGGGTCGCAAGGACCGCCGCCAGCGGCACAGGCATGACGTATGGCGAGACCTCAGGCGCAAGGAGCGACATGAGCCGTGTGACGTACACCATCCCCAGAAGCAGCGTGGAGAGCAGGAGCAGATCGCGCATCCGCTCCCACACCGGGACCACGTATGCGGCGAGATAGCCTCCCGCAGCGACAACGAGGAGCGACATCAGGATGATGCCTGCCACGACCGATAGCGCGTTCACGCCCTGCTCAAGACCACCGAGGCTCCGGATGAGGTCGATCGTGCGCGCGCTGACGATGTCGCCGCGCTCGACGATGTTCTCGCCCTCCTGCACCACTACGACCACCGGCGAGACGCGCTCCACCGCCTCCTGGCGGGCACGCTCGGTGGCCGCCTCGTCCACGGTGAGCGTCGGCTGGAGGAACGCGTTGCCCACCTCGATCACGGCGAAGCGCTCGGCGAAGCTGAGCGGTACGAGCTCGGCACTGCGCGCCAACTGGTCGCGCGCGCCCGTCAGGTCGCCCTCGAGGATGCGTGCCGACATGATGCCGCTGACGAACGTCTCCACGTTGCGCGCAACGGTGTCGACCGACTCATCCGAGAGGTCCACCACCGCCGCTATGGTCTCCGTGTCCATCGTCGAGGCGTACCGGTCCTCGAGGAAGCCGACCTGCGACGTGGTGTCCTCGCTGTACGATGCGCGAGCGGAGGACACCGAGGCGAAGAACTCGACGATGGTGCGCCGCGCCGCGGACTGCGCCTCCTGGTCGAACACGTAGACCGGCGCCACCGCGTCGGATGCGGACTGCCGGAGCGCGTCACTGGCTGCCTGGTCGACGTACTGGATCGGCCGCGGTGAGCGGAACGTCCGCGGAGCGGGCTTGCCCTCCTCGTAGCCGAGCGGCACGACGCGAACGGCCAGCGGGATCGCGATCAGCACGATGAGCACGCCGCCGAGCACGAGCCGCTTCCCGAGGCCTGTGGAGAGCGGCCCCTTCTTCGGCCAGATGCGGCCGACGGCGTTGATGACGAAACGGCTAGGCATCCGGGCCCGTGGCTCCGCGGTTCGACGCCTCTTCGAACTCGTGGTACGCAGTGACGATGCGCTGCACGAGCCGGTGCCGCACGACGTCCCGCGCCTCGAGCATGACGAACTCGACACCGTCCACGTCGGACAGGATGGCACGCACCTGCTTCAGACCCGACAGACCCCCGATGAGGTCGATCTGCGTCACGTCTCCGGTGACCACGACTTTGGATCCGAACCCGAGCCTCGTGAGAAACATCTTCATCTGCTCGGGCGTGGTGTTCTGCGCCTCATCGAGGATGACGAACGAGTCGTTGAGCGTACGCCCGCGCATGAACGCGAGCGGGGCCACCTCGATCACACCCCGCTCGGTGAGCGACGTGGACTTCTCGATGTCCATCATGTCGAAGAGCGCGTCGTAGAGCGGCCGCAGGTACGGGTCGACCTTCTCGTAAAGGTTGCCCGGCAGGAAGCCGAGCTTCTCCCCCGCCTCCACAGCCGGCCTCGTAAGGATGATGCGGCCGACCTCCTTCTTGCGGAGCGCGTCGACCGCCATCGCCATCGCGAGGTACGTCTTGCCGGTGCCGGCAGGCCCGATGCCGAAGGTGACCGTGTTGGAGCGGATCGCGTCCACGTAGCGCTTCTGACCTGCGGTCTTGGGGCGGATGGACTTACCGCGATGCGTGAGGATCACGTCGGAGAAGACGCTTGACGGGCTGCACTCGTCGCGCTTGAGCATGTCGATCGCACGGTCGATGCTGTCCGGCGTGAGCGGCTCGCGCGCGCGCACCAGCTGGAAGAGCTCGCTGAACAGCGCCGACACGGCACGCGCCTCGGCCTCGTCACCGGAGATCACGATCTCGTTGCCGCGCACGCTTATGTCCGACTCGAACTGCTCTTCGATCAGCCTGAGCAGGTGGTCTCCTTCGCCGAGCAGCTCGACCATATCGAGGTCTCCCGGCGCCATGAGGCGCACCTGTGTGGGGTTCGACACGTTGGCAGTACCCTCGCTTCCTGGTCACGGGCAAGCTACCGCCGCCCGCGGGATGGCGGCGCAACAGAGACGATTCTACCACGCGCAAGCAGCAGGAACGCGCTCGCGGCCCGCGCGGTCCGGTGCGCGACGCGCTCTCAGGGCATCCCCTCGGCGCGGGCTCCTGCGATGCCGTCCGTGCGTGCCGTTGCGATCCCGTCGGGGCCCGCAGGGCCGACGGTCACGGGAAGCAGGTCTCCGGGCACCGTGTCATCGTGGGCAACCCGCGCCCGGAGGTACTCGCGCGTGAAACCCTCCACGAGCCGCGCACCACCCTCGGTGCCGCGAACCAGGCGTTCCACGAGCACTTCGGCCGGCTCCCCAATGCGCGAGGCAGCCTCGGCCCGGGAGAGTTCGTCGCCGAGCGTGCGCATCGCCGACGCCCGCCCCGCGATGGTGGCCGCAGACACCCGGTCGGAGCGCGCCGCCGCGGGTGTTCCCGTGCGGGCGGAGTACCGGAACACGTGCAGCCGCGCGAAGCGCTGCGACGCGACGAAGGCGCGGGACGCCGCGTCATCGTCCTCGCTCTCACCGGGGACGCCGACGATCACGTCGGTGGTGACGGCCAGGCCCGGGAGCGCCTCGCGCGCACGCGCAGCGGTCTCGGCGAACGCCTGCGCATCGTACGGACGGCCCATCGCCGCCAGCACGCGGTCCGAGCCCGACTGGAGCGGGATGTGCAGGTGGCGGCAGAACGCGGGCGTCCGGGCCGCTACCGCGAGTAGGCGCTCGGTGACGTCACGCGGCTCGATGCTCGAGACACGGATGCGCCCCACGCCGGTAGCCGCAACACGCTCGATGAGCTCGGGTAGCCCGATCTCCCCGTCGGCATATCGCCCGATGTTGATCCCCGTGAGCACCACCTCGGCCGTGCCCGCATCCACGAGCGCGGACACGCGCGCGACGACGTCGGCAGCCGGCACCGAGCGCGGCACGCCCCGTGCATAGGGCACGATGCAGTACGCGCAGAAGGCGTCGCACCCGTCCTGCACCTTCACCTGCACGCGGGTCCGCGACGGCCTCGGGACAGCCGGCGCATCGGATGCGGCGCCCGCGGAGGCGTCCCGATCGTCGACACGCCCGCCGGACGCGGGCTGCGCGCTCCCCAGCCACTCGGCGACGCGTCCGGCCACGCGCGCCTTGTCGGGCTCCACCACCACGCGGTCGCCGAGCGCCGCCACACCCTCGGGGTCGATCGCCGCGAGGCACCCCGTGACCACCACGGGACCACCGGTCGCCCCGAGTGCGTGCCGGATCGCTTTGCGCGCCTTGTGGTCCGCCTCACCGGTGACCGTGCACGTGTTCACCACGATCGCGTCGCAGGCATCATCGGTGGCAGCGGTCACGCCGGCCACGGCGAGCTCCGACGCGATGGCCTCGGACTCCGCCTGATTGACCTTGCAGCCGAGTGTCTTGAACGCCACGCGCGGCGCCTCACTCATGGCGCGCGCCCAGCCCTCCGAGGTCGTAGAGCGCAAGCGCCGTGGCGACGACCCCCGCGGTCTCGGTTCGCAGCACCGTGGGGCCGAGTGACACCACGCGCGCCCCTCCGGATCGGAAGTGCGAGACCTCCCCGGCGGTGAGACCACCTTCAGGCCCGACGATCACCGCCACGCTCGTACCGGCCCCTGCGCCAGCCGCGGACAGTGCCTCACCGATACCCGGCGCGGCGCCTTCCTCCTCCCAGCACACGAGAACGACGTCGGCCGCAAGGACGCCGGGGGCCTCCGCCCCCGGAACCGGCGTCGTGACCTCGGGGATGTCGGTCCGCTGGGACTGCTTCGCCGCCTCGGCGGCAACGCGCCGCCAGCGCGCCACACGCGCTTCGACCTTCGCCGCATCGAGTCGCACCACGCTCCGCTCGGCGGCGAACGGCACCACGCGGGTCACGCCGAGCTCGGTGGTCTGCCTGATGATGGTGTCCATCTTCTCGCCCTTGACGAGCGCCTGCACGAGCGTCACACGCGGCAGCGCGGGACCGGGCACCTCGGCCAGGACCACGCCGCTCACGGCCTCGCCGACGTGCGTGAGGCGAACCACACGAGCGGCGCCTGCCGCGACCACGACGATCTCATCTCCCGACGAGAGCCGAAGCACGTCGCGCAGGTGATGGATGTCAGCCTCGACGAGCGGCAGCGCCCCATCACTCTCGGGAAGCGGCTCCTCACAGAAGAAGCGGTGAAGCGACATCTAGCCGCCCAGCCAGTCCTTGAGTTTGGCGAGCGGCGTACGCACGTCCCCCGCGCCGGTGCCGAAGCTCTCGCCGAGCTCGGCCAGAAGCTCCTTCTGCCGTTTGGAGAGCTTCTTCGGGGCGACCACGTCGAGATGGACGATGAGGTCACCCTTTCCGCCTGCGATGCGTGGCATGCCCTCGCCACGCACCCGGACGGTGTCGCCGGTGTGCACGCCGCCGCCGAAGGAGACCTCCACGTCGCCGCGGAGCCCGGGCACGAGGATCGTGCCCCCGAGTGCCGCCTGGGCGATGTTGATGCCCGCCATCGCGTGCAGGTCGTCGCCCTCGCGGTGCAGGAACTCGTGCTGCATCACCCTGATGGTCACGAGCAGGTCGCCCGCGGCCGCCCCGCGGATGCCGGCCTCGCCCCTGCCCGGCACGCGCATGGTGTACCCATCGGGCACGCCGGCCGGGATCTCCACGGTCACGGTGTCGGTACCGTTCGTGCGGCCCTCGCCCTGGCACGCGGGGCACGGGCTGTCGATCACCACGCCCGTGGCGCCGCAGCGGTCGCACGGCGTCGCGCTCTCGATCACCCCGAGGAACGTCCGGCGCTGTGTCCGGCGCTGTCCCGTGCCGTTGCAGACCGAGCAGGTCTCGGCCGAGCCGCCCGCGGCGGCGCCGCTACCCGAGCACGTCTGGCAGGTGAGTAACCGCGTCACGGACACGTCGCGGGGGCCGCCCTCGGCCGCATCCTCGAGCGAGACGACCACCTGGGCGCGGACGTCACGGCCGATCGTGCGCGCACGACCGGCCGCTGGGCCTCGCACGCCGCCGAAGAACACGCTGAAGAGGTCGTCCATGCCGAACAGGTCCCCGGTGCCGAAGTCCGGGCCGTACCCGCCCGCCGCGCGGGGGTCGGCCGTTCCGAAGCGGTCGTACATCTGGCGCTTTTCTGGGTCGGAGAGCACCTCGTACGCCTCGTTGATGCGCTTGAAGGTCTCTTCGGCCTCGTGCCCGTCGTTGACGTCGGGATGCGTCTCCCGCGCCTTGCGACGGAACGCCTTCTTTATGTCCTCGGGACTCGCGTCACGACCCACGCCGAGGAGTTCGTAGTAGTCCACCGCTGCCACGCGCACGTCCTGTCGTCATCGCCGGCGCCGTATCACGCGGCACCCGTCATCTGCTCCGCCCGCCGCGTCACGGCCGGGCCCCACCAACCGCCGCATCGCGGCGTCCATCTTACTGCTCGAGTACCTCCGAGAGTGATGCCGACACCGTCCTCACCGCAGAGATGGCCCTGCGGTAGTCCATCCGCGTCGGCCCGATGACGCCGACGATCCCACCGGTATCGCCCGTGCCGTACCGTGCCGCCACGAAGCTCGCGTGCTCGAGGGCGCGATCCGGGTTCTCGTGCCCGATGCGTACCTCGATCTCGGGCGCGCGCATCACCTCGGAGAGCACCGTGAGCATCGAGATGCCGTCCTCCAGCAGTCCCATAAGCGGCCTCACCACCTCCGGATCGCTGAACTCGGGGTGGGTCAGCAGCGCCGACACCCCTCCGGTGAGCACGCGGTCATCGTCGGCCTCGGCGAGGCAGTCGAGCACCTCGTCGAGCGCCCGCAGAGCTACGGCCGCCTCGTGCCCCGGCACGCCGTCGATCGCCGTCCGCACACCCTCGGCCTCCTCCCCGCGCGCCCCGTCCAGCGTACGACACAGGTACGACTCGACGTGTGCGAGCGTCTCGGCCGGCACGTCGGCCTCGAAGTCGACCGTGCGGTTGGCCACCTGACCGGAGTCGATCACCACCACCACGGATGCCCGGCGCGGCGTCAGCGGCACCACACTCACCCGGCGGATCCGCGCCCGCCTGAGGGTCGGAGCGGCGACGACCGCCACGTACGACGTCAACCGGGAGAGCAGCGCCGACGTGTCGCGCATGATGTCGGTGAGTTCGTGGTCGACCGACCGGAAATGGTGCCGAACGCTCTCGGCCTCCTGCTCCGCGAGGCCCGCGGTCCCGCTGCCGACCACGTCGTCCACGAACGCGCGGTACCCCGAATCGGTCGGCACGCGTCCCGCCGAGACGTGCGGCTGGAAGACGTGCCCGGTCTCCTCGAGGGCCTGGAGCTCGCTTCTCACGGTGGCCGGGCTGAAGCGCAGCCCGTGGCGCTCGACGAGCACCTTCGATCCCACCGGCTGGACGCTCACCACGTATTCGTTCACCAAGGCGGCGAGCACCATGCGTCGCCGTTCGTTCAGCATGAGAACCTCCTGGCACTCACACATGCCGAGTGCCAGACGATGATAGGTTCGTCAGCGTGAGGGGTCAACGTCGGGTACCGGAAGGCGCGATTCCCCCGCCCACACGCGACCGAACACCTCGTTGCCGAGGAGCCAGCCTCGTGGTGTCGTGCTCCAGCGCCCCGCCTCGTGCGTCACGAGGCCGTCGCGCGCGAGCTCCGCCAGCACGCCGGTCACCCCCGCCTGCGCGGCAAGCGCATCGTCGATGCCGCGAACCATGCGAAGCCCGAGCATCGCGTCCTCGCGGGCGGTCTGCGCAGCATCAAGGCTCTCGACGTCCACGCGCGGCATCATCGTGAGGCCCCCCGGAATCTCGCACGCCACGGAGTAGCGGACGCGCGCGGCTTCGGTGGGTACCACGAATCCGGCGGTGCGGGCCGTCCTCGCGTCGAGCATCCCGTGGGCGCCGGGACCGACGCCCAGGTACTCGGCACCCGTCCAGTACGCGGTGTTGTGACGCGACTCGTGTCCAGGTCGGGCGTAGTTGGCGACCTCGTAGCGGGCAAGCCCCGCTTCGCCCAGGAGGTTCTCGGCCTCGAGGAGCATGTCGGCCACCAGATCGTCGTCCGGCTCGGGTACGTCGCCGATGAGCACCGCTGCTGCCAACGGCGTCCCGCCCTCCAGTGACAGCGGGTACACCGATATGTGGCCGGCCCCGGTCTCGACGGCCCGGACCAGCGTCTCGCGCCACGACGTCATCGGCTGGCCGGGCAGCCCGCACATGATGTCCACACCGAGCTCGAGTCCCGCCTCGGCGACCCACCGAGCCGCCTCCTGCGCGCGCCGCGCATCGTGCAGACGGCCGAGAAGCGCCAGCTCCCCGTCGTCGAAACTCTGCACGCCGAGACTCACCCGTGTCACCCCCGCCATCGCGAGGAGCTCGACGAGCGACCGGCTGAGCGATTCCGGATTCGCCTCGATCGTGATCTCCGCATCGGGTCCCACGCCCGCCCAGATCGCGAGCGCCGAGACGAGTGTGGCCAGGCCGTCTCCGAGCATGGTCGGCGTGCCGCCGCCAACGTAGAGGGTGTCGAGGCCCGCGGGCTCGAGCCCTCGCTCGGCCCACGCACGCGTCTGGTTGACGAGGGCGTCCACGATCGCGTCGGGAGACGCAGCGATCTCGTCGGGCGTGAGCGAGAAGAAGTCGCAGTACGCGCACTTGGCGCGGCAGAGCGGGACGTGGACGTACAGGTGGCGCGGGAGTGTCGGCCCGGCGTCAGTCATCGACTTTCAGGATGGCCATGAAGGCCTCCTGCGGGATGTCCACCGAGCCCACGGACTTCATGCGCTTCTTGCCCGCCTTCTGCTTCTCCAAGAGCTTGCGCTTCCGGCTGATGTCGCCACCGTAGCACTTGGCGATGACGTCCTTGCGCATCGCGCGGACCGTCTCGCGGCTGATGATCTTAGCCCCGATGGCGGCCTGGATGGGGACCTCGAACATCTGACGCGGGATGATCTCGCGGAGCTTCTCGGTGAGCACCTTGCCGCGCGCGTACGCCTTGTCTCGGTGCACCACGAACGACAGCGCATCCACGGGCTTGCCGGCGAGCAGGATGTCGAGCTTCACGAGGTTGCTCTCGCGGTACCCGATGTACTCGTAGTCCAGGCTCGCGTAACCCTTCGTGCGGCTCTTGAGCTGGTCGAAGAAGTCCATGATGAGCTCCGAGAGCGGCATCTCGTAGTGAAGTTCCACGGTGGTGGCCGAGAGGTACTGCATGTCCTTGAACGTCCCTCGCCGCTGGTCCGAGAGCTCCATAACCGCGCCAACGTAGTCGGGCGGCACGAGCACCGTCGCTTTGAGATACGGCTCCTCGATCCGCTCCAGGTGGCCCGGGTCGGGCATGTCCTGCGGCGAGTGCACCACCACCATGTCCCCCCGCGTCCGGTAGGCGTGGTACTCCACGCTCGGCGCGGTGGCGAGCAGCTCGAGACCGAACTCCCGCTCGAGGCGTTCCTTCACGACCTCCATGTGCAAGAGGCCGAGGAAGCCGACGCGAAAGCCGAAGCCGAGCGCGTGGCTGCTCTCGGGGTCCCATACGAGCGCCGGGTCGTTGAGCTGCAGACGCTCAAGGGCGTCTCGCAGGTCCGGGTACTGATCGCCGTCTATCGGGAACAGGCCGGTGAACACCATCGGCTTGACCTCACGGTACCCGGGAAGTTGCTCGGTGGCGCCGCCGCGCGCCCAGGTGACGGTGTCGCCGACCTTCACGAGCGACGGGTCCTTGAGACCGGTGATCAGGTATCCCACCTCACCCACGCCGAGCCGGTCCACCGGGATGTTGGCCGGACGGCGGACGCCGACCTCCTCCACGTCGGTCACCGTCGCGCTCGCCATCAGTCGGACCTTCAGACCCTTGGTGATCGAGCCGTCCACCACGCGGATGAGCGCGACCACGCCGCGGTACGTGTCGAAGTACGAATCGAAGATGAGCGCCTTGAGCGGTGCGTCCGGATTGCCGACCGGATGTGGCACGAGACGCACCACCGCCTCGAGGGCGTCACGCACACCCTCGCCGGTCTTGCCGCTGGCCAGAACCGCCTCGTCGGCCGGGATCGCGAGGCCCTCCTCGATCTCGTGACGCACCCGCTCGGGGTCTGCGGCCGGCAGGTCGATCTTGTTGATGAGCGGGATGATCTCAAGGTGGGCGTTCATCGCCATGAGTGCGTTCGCGACCGTCTGCGCCTCGACGCCCTGCGCCGCGTCCACCACGAGGATCACGCCCTCGCACGCCGCGAGCGACCGGGAGACCTCGTACGTGAAGTCCACATGACCGGGCGTGTCGATCAGGTTGAGCTGGTAGGTGCGTCCATCGTCGGCGTCGTACATGACCCGAACAGCCTGGGCCTTGATGGTGATGCCTCGCTCTCGCTCGATGTCCATCGAGTCGAGCATCTGCTCCTGCATGTCGCGGTCGGCGACGGTGTGGGTGAGCTGAAGCACGCGGTCGGCCAGGGTAGACTTGCCATGGTCGATGTGCGCGATGATGGAGAAGTTGCGTATGAGCGTGGGGTCGGTCATCGGAGCGTAAGTCTAGCAGGGCGCGCGGTGCCGCGCGATGCGGGAGCCTGTTTCGGCCGCATGGCGGCACGGCAACAGTGCTCCGCGCCCGACAGCGAAGCCTGCGCACTCACGCTACAGTCGTAGCATGCGACGCAAACCCATCATCCTGCTGCTGCTCGTGACCGGCATCGCCGCGGCGGCCGCCTCGGCATGGCTCGACACGACCACCGTGCTGATCCGCGAGGTCGAGGTCCCCGCTCCGACCCTGAGCCGCGATGTCACGATCCTGCACGTGAGCGATCTGCACGGCGTGCACTTCGGCTCCGGCCAGGCCGGCATAGCCGCGGCACTCGGCGACACGGACTTCGATGCCGTCGTGATCAACGGAGACCACGTGGCCGGGTTCGACACGCCGCTCAAACCGGCTTTGGAGCTCCTCGCCGTGCTGCAGGACCGCGCGCCCGTGGTGATCGTCAGTAAGGGGAATCACGACACCGACGAGGTCATCGACACCCTGGCCCTGCACGGAGCGGTACCGCTTCGACGGGAGGACCCCGAACTCCTGATCGCGGCCGATGCCGGCCGTATCGTCGCCGTGTCGCCCGACCGCGTGGGCGCGGTGGACGGTGCCGACGCCGTCATCGCCGTCTCGCACTTCCCGCTCACCACCGATGCACTCCTGCCGGGACCCGGTGATCCCGCGGCGACGCTTCTCTACCTGTTCGGCCATACGCATGGCGGCCAGGTGCGGCTGCCGATCATCGGAGCCCTCTGGGCACCCGGTCCGACCGATGCCGATGGGATGACCGTGTCGCGCGACGACGAGACCAACTTCTTCCCCGAGATGCGGGGGCGGGTGCTCCGGGGGCTGTCCGCCTCCGATGGCAGGTACGTGCACGTCTCGGCCGGGCTCGGGACGCAGGGCATCCGGTTCCGCCTGCTCTGCCCCGCCGAGATGACCGTCATCACGCTGCGGGCAGGGGACTGACGGCGGCCGAGCCCTCACACGTGGCCGTGCCGTCGCGCCGGCCGTCCGCTCCGGGCGGGGGGGGGTCGGCCCTCACGAGAACACTGGTGGCCCGCCTGGTACACCCGCAACCGCTATGCTATTCTTGCGCGGTTCGTCAGCACCCCACTGCGACGGGCGAACAAGCACCGGAAGGACGAGAACGTGGCCAACATCAAGAGCCAGAAGAAGCGGAACCGCACGAACGAGAAGACGCGCCAGCGCAACAAGGCCGTGCGCTCCGCGCTCAAGACCGCCGTCAAGAAGGTCGACGTCGCGGTCGCCGCGGGTGACAAGGAAGCGGCCCTCACTGCCGCGCGTGAAGCGTCTCGCGCGCTCGACAAGGCCGCCAGCAAGGGTGTCATCCACCCCAACCAGGCGGCGAACCGCAAGTCGGGCGTCATGGGCATGGTCAACCATCTCGAGGGGTAGCACTCCTCCTCTCGGGTGACCACCGACAAAGGGCCGGGCTTCCCCGGTCCTTTGTCGTTCCCGGGCCTGCGCCGACGGCCCGCCGCTTCGGATGGCCTGCCGCTCAGCTATCCTCGCGACAGACGCTGACGAGCCATACCTCCAGCTCGATGCGCGGCTCCCCCCTGCCGGACTTCATGCGCGCCTCGAGATCCGCGCCATCACGCAGCGCCCGTGACAGCTCCACGGGCGTGAAGCGGCGCGCCTGCTCCGTCAGCGACCGGGCCTGCCAGTCCTGAAGCCGCAACTCACGCTGCACCACGCCACGCTCGTCGCTTCGATCGACGAGCGCACGCGCGCTCACGAGCTGTCGAATATGCCGCAGACACATGGCGTGTATGCCGAGTAGCTGCTCGCCATCGCGAACGAGGGCGTCCAGCACCTCGAGCGCCGTAGCGCACTCACGCGCCCCGAGCGCGTTCAAGAGGTCGAATACCGAGGCCGACGCGGTCTGGACGACCACGACCTCAACGTCCGCCCGATCGAGCACGGTTCGTTCGCCGGCGTACGCGATGATCTTCTCCGCCTCGGTCTCGAGGCGCCTGAGGTCACGACCGACGAAGCGGACGAGTACCTCCGCACCGTCACGCGAGAGCGTCCGGCCCCGGGCCGCGAACAGCTGCGTCACCCACCCGGGATACTCGCTTCGCTTCGGCGCTCGGTACTCGGCGACGCCGCCGAGCGCGTCGACCGCCTTGTACAGGCGCGAGTTCTTCGGGATCTTGCGCGCCACGAGAACCAGGCAGGCCGTAGGCGCAGGATCCGCGGCGTAGTCCACGAGTAGCAAGTGGTCCGCAGCGCGCATGCTGTCCACGCCGCGCACCACCACGAGACGACGGTCGGATGCGAACGGCAGCGTGTTGGCAGCCGCGATCACGTCGGCCGCACCGGCGGTCTCGCCATCGAAACTGTCGAAGTTGAAGTCGAGGTCGGCTACCTCGGCCACGCGATCGCGGAGGCGGCGGATCGCGCGCTCGAGCAGCAGCTCCTCGTCGCCGAAGATCAGGTAGACGGGTGCGAGTTCCCGGATGTCCTTGACTGCCACAGGATGCCTCCGCGACGCATGCTCGGGGCGGACGGGCGGGTGCCGCCTGGCACCGCGCCGCTCGTGACATTCTCGCACGAACCGCCACCGGCTCTCCACGGCGCCCGGAGCGCACGGTGTATCCGTGTCGGCGGATCTCCACTTCGACATCACCCCGAAGATCGGTGCGCCAGATCTCCGCACCCGCCTCCTCGAGCATGCGCATGACCACCGGGTCGGGGTGTCCGAACGAGTTCCCGACACCCACGCTCACGAGCGCGGTCTGGGGATCCCAGCCCTCGAGCCCGGTGACGGTCAGGCCGTTCACGCTGCCGTGGTGCGGCACTTTGAGCACCTCGACATCGCCGAGCAGGCCCGCGCTCGCCATCCCCTCCTGCGCCTCGGCCTCGGCATCCCCGGTCAGTACCGCGTCGAAACCTCCCCGCCCGACATGCAGCACGACACTCGTGTCGTTCGTGCCGAGCTCGGTCACCGGCTCGGCGGGCGGCCACAGCACGCGCACGCTCATCTGCCCCACGCGCCACGAATCACCCGCGGACACCGTGCGCACCTCGACGTCGGGGCCGAGCCACGGAGCACCCTCGGCCACGCACGGAGAGCCGACCCCCGGAACCCCGACCCAGCCGATCGAGGTCGTCCCGGAAAGGCCTGTCACGCCGCCTGTATGATCGTCATGGGCGTGGGTGAGCACGAGCACGTCGACGCGCCTGATGCCGTGACGAGCGAGTGCCCGTCTGAGCGTGGTCCCGTCCGGCCCGGTGTCGACGAGCATGGTGCGCCCGCCATCTTGAACCAGGACCGCGTCCCCCTGTCCGACATCGAGGATCACGAGCCGTGCCGAACGTACGGGGGCGGGACCCACCGCGAAGGCGAGTGTCAGCGCCACGAGGACGGCGATCGTCCTCCGCGCGCTGCGAACGCTCCCCGGGAGCGGCCACCATATCCAGACAGCTGCACCGGCGAGGGCTACCGCTCCACCGAGAGCAGGTCCCGCGTTCATGGCACTCGCCGCGCCCGGAAGCCCCGCCGCGAGATGCGACAGCCACGCCGTGGCGCCGAGCACCGCCGCCGATACCTGCACCGCGACCCGACCGATCGGCGGCGCCACACTCGAGACGACCGTACCCAGGAGCCCGAACCAGAGCGCGAGGGACACGAGCGGACCGGCGTACGCGTTTGCGAGCGGCGCGGCCACCGACACCATGCCGAACGTCGACGCCACCACCGGCACCGTCACCGCCTGCGCCACACCCGTGAGCGCGAGCGTCGCACCCACCGGATACGCGTACGGCGGGAAGCCGGCCGTGGCCCAGCGAGTGGCGAGCGAGCCGAATATGAGCAGCCCGGCGACGGCGAGGGCGGACAGCTGCAGCCCCACATCGAAGACCGACCAGGGCTCGATCACGAGCACGGCAGCCACTGCCACCGCAAGCGCCGCAAGCCCGTCCCCCCGTCGGCCGAGCAGCTGTGCCGAGCCTGCGACGCCGAGCATCAGGAGCGACCGGAGCGCCGAGTACGGCATCCCGGTCACCACGGCGTAGGCGGCGCCTGCCGCGAACGTCGCGAGCACGAGCGGCCTGCGCCTAAGACCCAGCGCGCTTCCGATGAGCGCGACTGCACCGCACGCGAGCGCGAGGTGTGAGCCCGATACCGCCACGAGGTGCGACAGTCCGAGCACCCTGAACTCCTCCTCGGCGCGCGTGCCAATCAGGCGTCGGCGATCCCCGAGCACGATGCCCTCGAGCAGATCGCCGCCCACACCCGGAACGTCGGCCATCCGATCGAGCATCGACGCCCGCAGTGCGAGTAGCGCACCGGACACCCCCGGCCGCCAGGCGCCCACTTCCGCGCGCCATGCCGAGCCGGTGCCGCACGCACCGGAGCGGGCGGTACGGCGGGCCCACGACTCGTCGGCAGGCAGCGGCTTCAGAATCGCCGAGAACCGCACGGTGCGACCCAACTCGGGCACCGGCGAATCCTGGGGCCACCGCACGCGCACCCGCGCTCCGTCCAGGACGCCTCCGGCGATCCGCGCTCGTACCGTTGTTCCGAAGGCGCCCGGCATCGGGTCCGCCTCGACGATAGCCGTCCACTCGCGAGCCCCGCTGTCGGCCACAAGCGAGCACTGGCGCAGCCAGGCCTCCCCCTGCAGACACGACACCACCGCCCCGGCGAGGAGACCCGCCACCACGAGCGCCCTCGCCGGTCTGATGGGCCGCCTGGCCGGGCGCACGAGCCAGAGCGCGGCGCAGAGCGCGAGCCACGCGAGAACGGCGGGTTCGTACCGCCCGCCGGTCCAGCGCGTCCAGGAAACCCGCTCGCCGGCCACGCAGCCCGCCCAGAACGCGACGCTGAACCATGCGATGGCAGGCACCGACGGACGCGGCGGTTCCCCGCTCACCCGACCGTCACCAGGTCCTTCATCGCTTCGAACGTCTTCGGCCCGATCCCCGGCACGCGCATCAGGTCCTCGGGCGTGGTGAAGGGGCCGTTCGTCTCACGGTCGTCCACGATCTTGGCGGCCGTGGCGGGACCCACCCCCGGGAGTTCCTCCAGTTCGACGGCCGTGGCCGTGTTGATGTTGATGAGTCCTCCCGCCGACCCCCCTCCGGCAGCGGTTCCCCCGGCCGACGGTGGCCCGGTCACGCCGGCCGCCGCCTCCTCCTGCGTGGGCACGTAGACCTGCTCCCCGTCGGCGAGCAGGCGCGCCAGGTTGAGCACGTGGACCGCGGCGTCGGTGGCAGGCCCTCCCGCGGCGGCGACCGCATCGGTGACCCGGCTGCCGGGGGGGAGGCTGTACACCCCCGGCCTGTCGACTGCCCCCGCAACGTGCACCACCACCTGGGCGGCCTCGCCGGCGTCTTCCGGCCCCGTGGCGGCATCCTTCCCGGTCCCGGCCTCCCCGCCCGCGTCCGTGCCGACCGCTGTCTCCTCCGCCGCGGCCTCCTCAAACCCCAACTCGGGCGCCGGCGCAGTGGGCCAGAACCGCCACAACGCGACCGCGATCACGAGCATCACGACCACCACGATCACGCGCAGCGTGCCGGGGCTCGCATCGGCCAGACCCGCTCGCGCCGCAAGTTCTCGTGCCCGCTCGGACTCCAGAAACGACACGGGACCTCTCCTCCGGACGTGCGACGGAGGGGGCGCCCGTTCTCTCGCCGATGGTACGGCGGAGGTCTTAGCAGTCTGTGGGGATGCTCTTAACCGGCGTCAGTTCGCGACGATGCTCACGAGGCGGCCCGGAACGATGACGACCTTGCGCACGCTGAGTCCCGCCAGGTGCTCGTTCACATTCGGTTCTCCGAGGGCGGTCGAGCGCACCGTCTCCTCGTCGGCCTCGGCAGCGACCATGATGCGCGCGCGCACCTTGCCGTTCACCTGCACGGCGATCTCCACCTCGTCAGCCGCGGCGAGCGCGGGGTCGTAGACCGGCCACGGCTCGCGATGCACCGAGCCGGACATGCCGAGCACGTCACGCCACAGCTCCTCGGCCATGTGTGGCGCAAAGGGGGCGAGGAGCAGCACGAGCGTCTCGGCCACGTCGCGCTCCAGGGCGGCATCGTGTGCGCCGCTCGCGGCCCGCCGGTAGTCACCGGTGGCGTTCAACAGCTCCATCATCGCGGCAAGCGCGGTGTTGAAGCCGAAGCGCTCGATGTCGTCGGTCACCTTGCCGACGACGCGGTGCCGCTCGCGACGGAGTGTTGCGGCTGCGCGAGCGCCGGCGCCCGCCTCGCCGGCATCTCCACCCTGGCCGGCGGATGCCGCATCGCCCTCGGCGACCTCGACCACGTACCGCCACAGCCTGCCGAGGAACCGGTACATGCCCTCGAGCCCATCCTGATTCCAGTCCAGACCCTTGTCGGGCGGTGCCATGAACAGGATGAACGCGCGCAGCGCATCAGCCCCGTAGCGGGCGATCATGTCCTCCGGCGCTACGACGTTGCCCTTTGACTTGGACATCGTCTCGCCGTCTTTGCGCACCATGCCCTGCGTCAGGAGGTTGGTGAAGGGCTCGCGCGCCGAGGTGAGTCCCATGTCGGCGAAGACCTTCGTGAAGAACCGCGAGTACAACAGGTGCAGGATGGCGTGCTCGATGCCGCCGATGTACTGGTCCACCGGCATCCAGTAGTCGGCATTGTCGCGGCTGAAGAGCACCTCATCGTTGCGGGCGTCGGAGTAGCGGAAGTAGTACCAACTCGAGCACGTGAAGGTGTCCATCGTGTCGGTCTCGCGCCGAGCGGCGGCGCCGCAGGAGGGACACGTGGTCTCGTAGAACTCGGGGTGGTCGGCGAGCGTCTCGCCCTTCGTGATGTCCACGTCCATCGGCAGCACCACGGGTAGCTGCTCCTCGGGCACCGGCACGAGCCCGCACGCCGGGCAGTGGATGGCCGGGATCGGGTTGCCCCAGTAGCGCTGACGGCTGATCAGCCAGTCCCGCAGGCGGAAGTTGATGGAGAAGCGTCCCTGCCCGCGGTCGGCGAGCCACTCGGTCACCGCGCGCATGCCCTCGCTCGCCTTGCCGCCGGGCATGCCGGTGAACTCGCCCGACTGCACCATGACGCCATAGCCGTCGTACGCCTCGGCCCAGGGGACATCGGTGAGCACGCGGTCGCGCGTCTCACGCAGCTCGGCTTGGAGCGGGTCGTCCTCGGCAACCACGACCGGAGGGATCGGCAGGCCGTACTTCCGCGCGAACTCGAAGTCGCGCTGGTCGCCGCAGGGAACCGCCATGACCGCGCCGGTGCCGTACTCCATGAGCACGTAGTTGCTCACCCAGACCGGCACCTTCTCGCCGTTCACGGGATTCACCACATACCGGCCGGTGAACGCGCCGATCTTCTCGGCCTCGCCGCTCGCCCGCTCCACGGCCGTCTCACGCGCGGTGGCCGCCACCACAGCCTGCACATCGGCGGCGTACGCCGTGCCGTCGGTGAGTTCACGCACGAGCGGATGCTCCGGCGCGAGCAGGAAGAACGAGCAGCCGAAGAGCGTGTCGGGCCGCGTGGTGAAGACGGTGATCGTGGTATCGGTGGGCTCACCGTCGGGGTCGCAGAGCGTGAAGCCGACCTCGGCGCCTTCCGAGCGCCCGATCCAGTTTGCCTGCATGGTCTTGACGCGCTCCGGCCAGCCCGGAAGCGTGTCGAGGTCGTCGAGGAGCTCCTGCGCGTACTCGGTGATCTTGAAGTACCACTGCTCGAGCTCCCGCTTGGTCACCACGCTCTTGCAGCGCCAGCACACGCCGTCGCCGATGACCTGCTCGTTGGCGAGCACCGTCTTGCACGACGGGCACCAGTTCACCGGCGAGCTCTTGCGCTCAACCAGGCCGCGCTCCCAGAACTTCAGGAAGATCCACTGGCCCCAGCGGTAGTACTCAACGTCGCAGGAACGCACGATGCGGTCGGGGTCGTAGCTGAACCCCATCCGCTTGAACGACGCCCACTGCTTCTCGATGTTCGTATACGTCCACTCGGCGGGATGCGTGGCGCTCCTGATCGCCGCGTTCTCGGCGGGAAGGCCGAATGCGTCCCAGCCCATGGGGTGCAGCACGTTCATGTCCCGCATCGTCCAGTACCGCGCCACCACATCGCCGATCGAGTAGTTGCGCACGTGGCCCATGTGGATGTCGCCCGAGGGATACGGGAACATCTCGAGGATGTACTTCTTGGGCTTGTCCGGGTCCTCGGCGACCGAATAGAGTCCCTCGGCGTCCCAGACCGCCTGCCACTTCTCCTCGATCTCGCGCGGGTCGTACTGTCGGATCACGCAGGGCCTCCGCTCGACGTGGGCAACGTGCGCTCATTGTAGCCGAAGGACCACACGTGAGAGGCGCGGCGTCGCACGACATCGCGCCTCAGTTTGCGACGGCCGCAAGCAAGCGGTGATCACGCGCCCTCACGCGCCGCTAGCGTGCGGTGACCTCGATCTCATAGACCTCGATGGCCGGCGTGTCGGCCTCCCACGGGCGCAGGTACTCGAGACGCAGCGTGCCCGTGCCGTCGCCCTCAACGGTGAACCTGAGCACCTCGGTGCCGCCCGCACCCACCACATCCGGGCCCGCATCGGACTCGAACTCCACCGTCTCGTCGAAAGCCAGGAAGTCCGGCACCTCGACGGCCTGCCACGAGTAGCCGGTCGACGGGTTCGACGGCACGCGAACCTCGAGCACCTGCCCGATGCCGACGCGCACCGAGTTGCCGTTGTCACCCTCGTCCACCATCGCTCGCGAAGTGCTGCACGCTCCAACGAGCGTCACCGCAACCGCCACCGCACCAAGCGCCATCCAACGGATCCTCACCGTGGACACCTCCTCGGATCGTCGCCCTCTGTGTCCGTCGCGATACTCGTTCCCCGCGTGCTCAGACGCAACGACGCCCGCCGCGGTTCTCGCGACAGGCGTCGTGTTTCATCCCTGGTGGAGCCAAGGGGGATCGAACCCCTGACCTCATGGCTGCCAGCCATGCGCTCTCCCAGCTGAGCTATGGCCCCACGTCATGCGCCCTCAGGCGCGAGCGACAGTATAGCATCTCACCCGGCGCGGTCAACGGCCGGGTGCCTCCACGGCCGGATGCCTCCGTGCCGCGGCCTGTGGCAGCGCCGCCGACGGGTCACGTGGTCGTCGGACCCTCCGGCGCCCGGAGCCCCTCGGGTTCCTCCAGCGCCACCGGCGGTCCTTCGAGCGCGGGCTCGAAGACCGCCCCACCGTCCCCACTGGATGCGCCCATCACCTCGGCGACCACCATGCCCGACAGGATGAGCACGCTACCCGCCAGCCCGCCGATGCCGAGCCGCTCTCCGGCGATCCAGCCGAAGAGCCCTCCGAACGCCGGTTCCGAGATCAGGATGAGCGCCGTCTTGGCGGGCGAGAGCGTCCGCTGGGCGTGGGTCTGCACCGCGAAGGCCACGGCCGAGCCGAACACGCCGGTCACGAGCAGCGCTCCCCACACCCCCGCATCCGGCGGCAGCGCCACCGGCTCGGTGGCAAGTGCAACGGCCCCGCACGCGACCGCCACCGTCACGAGCTGCACGAGCGTGAGCGGTCGCACGTCGTGAGCGCGGCCGAAACTGCCGAGCACGATCATGTGCGCCGAGTACGCTACCGCGCACAGCAGCACGCGCGTGTCCCCCACGTTCCAGCCCCCCGCGTCACCTCCCGAGAGCAGCCACAGCCCCGCCACCGCCAGCACGACACCGGCCACCGTGAACGCGCGCGGTGGCCGTCGCAACAGCACCGCCTGGAAGACGGGGGTGATGACCACAAACATGCCGGTGATGAACGCGGCTTTGGATGCCGAGGTCTCCTGGAGCCCCCAGGTCTGGAAGATGTAGCCCGCCGTCAGGAACGCACCCGCAAGCACGCCCACACCGATCGTCGCTCGATCGAGCAAGCGCAGCGACGCCGGAACCACCACCACGAACGCGATGATGGCGATCAGAAACCGCACGGTGAGGAACGAGTAGAGCGGGTAGCGCGCAACGGCGTCCTTCACGACGACGAACGTCGCGCCCCACACGGCGGCCACACCCACGAGCGCCAGGTGGACGCCGTAGCGCCGTACGAGTGCCGTCACGCCGGAGCGCCCTCGGCCTGCTGCGTGGGCCCGGTGATCGACTCGGGCAGCGCTACGCGTGGGGCGTCGGCCCACAGCTTCTCGAGGCGGTAGAACTCGCGCTCGTCGGGCTGGAACACGTGAACGACCACTTCGCCGAAGTCGAGAAGGACCCACCGGCCCTCGCGCTCGCCCTCACGACCGATCGGTTTGATGCCGGCGGTCTCGCGCAGCGTGTCCTCCACCTGGTCGGCGATCGTGCGCACCTGCCGGTCGTTCCGGCCCGTGGCCACCACGAAGTACGAAGTGATGACGAGCGTGGCGACCACATCGAGGACGACGAGATCCTCGGCTTTCTTCTCCGCCGCCGCCTCGGCGGCAAGCACAGCGATATCACGGGGTTCCAGCGTGCACTCCTCTCCTACGTGCCACCATCGGCCGGCGGCACGTAGTCCGCTCCGATGATCACGATGACGTCGGCGACATCCTGCTCCGAGGGCTGGTCGACCACCTCACCGACCCCGAGCGCTTCTTTCACGGCATCGCCCTGTTCCAGGTTACCGTCCTGCACCACGATGAGCGTGCTGTCGTAGTCGAAGCGGTCGGCGTTCTTGGTGTCCACCACCCGCATCCCACCACCGATGAGCTGTTGTGCAGCGAGTCCCGCGATGCCCGGCGTCCCAACGCCGTTGTAGATGATGATCCGGATGGCCGAGTCGTCCGACCCGATGCGCACGTCCCACCACTGCAGGAGCAGGTCGGCGATCTGATCGCGCTGCGGCTCGAAGAACGTCTGCCCGCCGAGGTCGATCGGTCTGACCGGCAGCGGCACGAGCGCGGTGCGCTCGCCCGGGATCGTCTCGATGAACGCCGCGATGCGCTCGCGGTCGTCCGCATCCAGATCGGTGTCCTTGACCGCGGCCATCACCTGGCGAAGGCTCTGGTTGGTGAGCGCATCCTGGTAGACCTGCACGTCCACGACCACGTAGTGTTCGAACGGGACCGAGAGGTAGTTGGAGATCGCGGCCAGAGACACACCCGGGCCTGCTGCGAAGCTCTCCCCCACGCGTTCGAATCCCTGACCCGGTACTTCCATGAACGCCCCGCTCGGGACCGCGATGCCGAGGATCTGTTCGTCGGTCTCGTCGAACCTCACCGCGAGGAATTCGGCGGTCTCCGAGCCGTTCACGCCGATGATCAGCAGGTTCTCCCGCGCCTTGGCCGCGCGCGCCTCCGGTGTCTGATCGCGCTCGGCGTCCCGCACCGCGAGCCAGCGCGCACCCGCATTGATCCCGGTGGCCAGAAGGAACAGCACGAGCAGAACCGCGACGCCGCCCGCAAGCGTCATTCCGATGATCTGCAGCACGCCGAGCGCACCGCTCTTCGCCGACCGGACACCAACGTTCACCTGCCGTTTCAGCCGCTCGGTTCGCGCTTCGCGCCTGACCCGCTTGCCGAGCTTCGACGAGCGCTTCGACGCCCGCCAGCCCTCCGGCGCCTCCGGCGGTGGCGACGGGGTGCGGCGGCGGGGATACTCGGCACGCTCGGACAGCGGCTCGCGCGGCACGTCCGACCCGCCCGTCTGGGTATGACGACGCGCGCTCACCGCCGCTCACCCGCCACGTGCCGGTTCCACACCGCAACCGTCTGCGGGTGGATGCGTCGGCCCGTATCGACGAGATGGCGGAACGACACGGCGTAGGTGGCCGCGAACAGCCGATCGAGCGACATGGCGCCCACCTGCTCGCGCAGCGCCTGCGCACGCACGTGACGTCTTCCGGGTTCGAGCACGTCGGCGATGTACACGATCTTCGCCAGCGGTGTCATCGAGGCGGCTCCGTAAGTGTGGGCGCCGACCGCAGCGGTGATCTCTTCGGCGATGCCCGGGAAGACCTCGGCGAGATCCCGCGCGGCTACCGGACCGTGGAGCAGGTAGGTCACCGACTCATCGACGTCGGTGACGGGTATGCCGAGTTCGCGCGCCCGCGCGAGCAGCTCCTCGCCGGGCGTCTCGCGGTGCCAGTCGTGGAGCAGACCCGCTACCCGCGCGGCATCGGTATCCATGCCGTACGCAGCCGCGATCGCCGCCGCGGTCTCGGCAACGCGCTCCGAGTGCGCGAGCGCCGCAGGTGAGAGACGCGCGGCCACCGCGCGATGTGCTTCGTCGTGGCTCGGCAGCATGTCAGCCGCGCCCCTCGTACAGGCCGTTCTTTCGGATGTAGGCCGCGACTTCTTCGGGCAGCAGGTAGCGGACCGGCCGACGCGCCGCCAGCCGGCCCCGAATGTCGGTGGACGAGATGGCGAGTGCCGGGACCTCCATGGGCTCCACCACGAGCCGTCCGGCTCCCGCGCGTTCGCCGAGAGGCGCCAAATCGTAGCCGGGACGCGTCGCCGCGATGAAGGTGCATTCGTCGGCGAGACGCTCGGAATCCTTCCACGTGAGGATGTCGAGCACGGCATCGGCGCCGGTGATGAAGAAGAGCTCAGTGTCGGGACCGTGCATGCTGCGCAGTTGCATGATCGTGTCGACGGTGTACGTCACGCCCGGACGATCGATCTCCAGACGGCTCACCGTGAAGTCGGGGTTGCTTGCGGTGGCGATGACCGTCATGAGGTAGCGGTGCTCGGCCGGCGTGACCTGCTGGTGCGTCTTGCGCGCCGGCTCCCCGGTGGGCATGAACACGACGCGGTCCAGGTTGAACTGGACCAGCGCCTCCTCGGCGGTGACGAGATGACCGTAGTGGATCGGGTCGAACGTGCCGCCCATGATGCCCAGTCGGAGTCGTTTCCTCACTCGCGTATCTGACCGCTTCCCATCGCGATGTACTTCGTCGTCGTGAGCGCGGTGAGCCCCATCGGGCCGCGCGCATGGAGCTTCTGCGTCGAGATGCCGATCTCCGCTCCAAGGCCGAATTCGCCACCGTCGGTGAACCGCGTCGAAGCGTTCACGTACACGGCGGCCGCATCGACCTCGTTCAAGAACCGCGTCGCGGCCGTGTAGTCCTCGGTCACGATCGCCTCGCTGTGCTTCGTACCGTACGTGTTGATGTGCGCGATGGCCGCGTCGAGTCCCGGGACCACCTTACAGGCGATCTTGAGATCGAGATACTCGGTGGCCCAGTCCTCCTCGGTCGCCGGCTGGACGCGCATGATAGCGCCGAGCGACCGCGTCTTCTCGTCACCGTATACCGTGACGCCCGCATCCTCGAGCGCCCGCAGGATGGGTGGCAGCACACGCTCGTAGACCGCCTCGTCCACGAGTAGCGTCTCCGCGGCGTTGCACACGCCCGGGCGCTGACACTTGGCGTTCACGACGATACGCTCGGCCATGCGCGCGTCGGCCTTCTCGTGCACGTACACGTGGCAGTTGCCCACGCCGGTCTCGATGACGGGCACCTTGGCGTTCTCCACGACGCTCTTGATCAGTCCCGCCCCACCGCGTGGGATGAGCACGTCGATCATCCCGTGGAGACCCATGAGCTCTTCGGCCGCTTCGCGCTCGGTCGATGCCACCGAGGCGATCGCTCCCTCCGGAAGCCCGGCTCCCACCGCAGCGCCCGAGAGCACGCTGGTGATGGCGAGGTTGGACTCCACCGCGAGCGAGCCGCCCCGCAGGATCACCGCGTTGCCGGTCTTCACGCACAGACCCGCCGCGTCAGCAGTGACGTTCGGGCGCGCTTCGTAGATGATCGCCACGACGCCGATGGGCACCCGCACCTGCTGGAGCCAGATGCCGTTGCCGAGGCGGGACCCGCTCACGACCTCGCCGATGGGGTCGGGCAGGATGGACAGACTACGCAGGGCCTCCGAGATGGCCTTGATGCGCACCGGGTCGAGCCGAAGCCGGTCGAGCAGCGACGCCGGCGTATTCTTCTCCCGTGCCGCCGCCATGTCGCGTTCGTTGGCCGCGAGGATCTCGTCTTGCTTGGCGACGAGCGCGTGGGCCATAGCGAGCAGTGCGCGGTTGCGCTGGTCGGTCGACGTCCGTGCGAGGGCCAGTGCGGCCTCCCGGGCGCGAACGGCCAGTCCTCGAACCTCTGACATGGTCTTCTACGTCCCTTCGCTCGGATGACTGACTCAGAAGACGACCAGGTGGTCGCGATGCACCACCTCCGAGCCGTCCCAGCCCAGCAGCACCGCACCGATGTCGGCACTGCGGAGTCCTTTGACCTTCCTGAGGTCCTCGGCGGACATCCCGGCGAGTCCCCGGCCGAGTTCCCGTCCGTCACCGGCCACGAGCGATATCGGGTCCCCGACGACAAAACTCCCGGTCACGTCGAGGACACCGGCCGGGAGCAGGCTCTTGCCCCGCAAGCATAGGGCGTCTCTCGCGCCATCGTCAATCGTGACCGAACCGCGCGTATGGCCTGCGTACGCGAGCCAGAGTTTCCGTCCCTTGACCGCCGCGGCGCCTCCGGCGAAGAGCGTGCCCACCGGGAGCCCGGCGGCCGCGTCGACCACAACACTCGGCCTGCGTCCGCCGGCGACGACCAGCGGGATCCCCGCTTTCATGAGTGCCCGCGCGGCCTCGAGTTTCGTCGCCATCCCGCCGCTGCCGACCGCGGTACCCGGCCCGCCCGCGGAGGCCACGTGCTCGTCGGTCAGCTCGTCGACGCGCTCGACGAGCCGCGCGCCCGCGTCGGCCCGCGGGTCCGCCGAGTACAGTCCCTCGATATCGGTGAGCAGCACCACGAGATCGGCGTGCACCATCATCGCCACCACCGCGGCGAGGTAGTCGTTGTCGCCGAAACGGATCTCCTCGACCGCCGTGGTGTCGTTCTCGTTGACGACCGGCACGATGCCGAGCTCCAGGAGCCGCTCCAATGTGTGACATGCGTTGACGTACTGCTGGCGATGTCCCGTGTCGTGACGCGTGACGAGCACCTGTCCCACCATCAGGCCGCGCTCGTTGAGTAACTGCCGGTACGCATGGACGAGGCGCACCTGGCCCACGGCGGCGGTAGCCTGCAGTGTCGGCATGTCGGTGGGTCGCGACTTGATGCCCAGGGCCTCGATGCCCGCCGCGATGGCGCCACTCGTCACGACCACCACGCGGTCGCCCGATGCCCGGATCGCCGCCACCTGATCCGCGAGGGATGCCAGGTACTCGTGGTCGATGCGCCCGTCGGCACCGGTCACCGTCGAGCTGCCCACCTTGATCACGATCGTGCGCTTAGCCATCTCCGTCCCCGTCGTCACCGAAGGCTTCGAATTCGAAGGATACAGGCCCGATGTGCACGGTGTCTCCGTCGCGGGCGCCGGCGGCCAGCAGCCGCTGCTCCACCCCCATCCGGACCAGCTGCCGCTGGAGGTAGGACACCGCTTCCTCGTTGTTCATGTCGGTCTTGATGACCCTGCGCTCGACGTCGCGGCCCGCAACGTCCCAGCCGCCGTCCATGGCGCGAGTGACCGTGATGCCGCGGTCCTGCTCGGGCGCGTAGACGTACTCCGCGTCGAAGTCGGGCTGCTGCCGCGCGACCTCGGCGCGCAGCTGTCCGACGACTTCGGCGACGGCGCGCAGCATCGGTCCGATGCCCTCACCCGTGACCGCCGACACCGCGAAGTACGGCAGGTCGTGTGTGGCACACCACTCCGCCACGCGCACCGACTGCCCGTCCGCGCCCGGCGTGTCGGCCTTGTTGCCGAGTACGATCTGCGGTCGCTCGGCCAGAGCGGCGGCATGCGACGCCAGCTCACGGTCGATGACCGCGATGTCCTCGATCGGGTCCCGCCCTTCGTACCCGCCCGAGAGGTCCACGACGTGCAGGATCAGCGCCGACCGTTCAATATGACGCAGGAACGCGTGACCGAGCCCGGCGCCGTCGCTCGCGCCCTCGATGAGCCCCGGGACGTCGGCGACAACGAACGACCGCTCGCCGCTCGTGGCAACGCCCAGGTTGGGCACGAGTGTCGTGAACGGGTAGTCCGCGATCTTGGGGCGGGCCGCGCTCATCCGGGCGATCAGCGACGACTTGCCTACGCTCGGCAGACCCACGAGAGCTGCGTCGGCGAGCATCTTCATCTCGAGCTCGATCCAGCGCTCCTGGCCCGGCTCCCCGAGCTCGGCGAAGGTGGGCGCGCGGCGCTTTGCGGTCACGAAGTGGCGGTTGCCACGGCCTCCGCCACCCGCCCGCGCGACGACCAGACGCTGACCGTCCGACGTGAGATCGCCGATGAGTTCGCCGCTCTCCCCGTCCCGAACGACCGTGCCGGCGGGCACTCTGAGCACGAGCTCCTCTCCGGCCGCACCGTCGCGACCGGCGCCCTTGCCGTGCGTGCCCCGCTCGGCCTCGAAGTGGCGCTTGTAGTGGAAGTCGAGCAGCGTGGAAAGCGAGGTGTCGGCCACGAGGACGACATCGCCGCCCGGTCCGCCGTCGCCGCCGTCCGGTCCGCCCTTGGGAACGTGAGCCTCACGCCGGAACGAGGCACAGCCGGCGCCACCGGCGCCGGCCTTCACGTGGATCTTCGCTTCATCGATGAACATGGTCACTCCTGACCGCTTACCGGCATCCCATCATAGAGCACCGGGGCCCTGCACACAGAAGGCCCCCCGCCTGCGGGCGGGAGGCCTCGAGAACGCGGCATCGTGCCGGCTTACACTTGCGGCAGCACGTGCACCCGCCGGTCTTTGCCGTGCGTGAACTCAACGACGCCGTCGACCTTGGCAAACAGCGTGTCGTCGCGGCCGAGTCCCACGTTCTGCCCCGGCTTGAGGCGCGTTCCACGCTGGCGGACCAGGATCGATCCGGCGGTGACGGTCTGGCCCGCGAAGCGCTTCACACCGAGACGCTTCGAACGGGAGTCACGACCGTTCTTGGTGGAACCCATTCCCTTTTTGTGAGCCATGTCCGATCACCCTCGTCCCTAGAGGCCGCGCCTGGCGCGAGCCGTCGTACTACTTCGAGTGCACGCCACAGTACTTCGAGCCTTCCTTGGCCTTGTTCGTGCAGGGCGTCCCGTCCGCCTTGGTCGCGGCGCACACGCCCGTCTCGGAAGGTGCGGCCTTCTTGGGGGCCTCGGCCGGAGCGGCCTTCGCGGGCTTGTCGGCCTTGGCCGGTTTCGGCGCTTCGGCCTTATCGGCCTTCTTGGGTGCCTCGGCCGGAGCGGCCTTCTCGGCCTTCTTCGACTTCGGCGCCTCTGCCTTCGCGGCGTTCACAGGCTTCCCGGCGCCTTCGGCCACGATCGACTCGATGCGCACGCTGGTGAGCTGCTGACGGTGACCCGTCGTCCGCTTGTAGCCCTTGCGCTTCTTGAACTTGAAGACGATCTGCTTCTCGCCCTTGAAGTGCTCGAGGACCTCGGCGGTCACTGCGGCACCGGCGACCTGGTCGGCGGTCGCCAGGATGCGATCACCGTCGGCGATGAAGATGACCCGCAGGTCGACCGTGCTGCCGACATCGGCCTTGAGCCGCTCGACGGCGAGCACCGAGCCCTCTTCGACCCGGGCCTGCTTACCGCCGGTATCTATGACTGCATACATGAACCATCGCTCCAGTCGGTGGGAACACACGCGAGCAGCAAGGTTAGCAGAGGACGCGGAGCACCGTCAACGACCGATACGTCCGTTTCGGGCACGTCCGGCAGGTAACCGATTCGCGAGCACCAACCCGGCCCGTCGTCACTCGCTCTCGAGGTCGAGGGTACCCGCTTTGCCCTCGATGAGCACCCGCACCTCGGTGGGCGCGACGTCGGGATCGGCGATCACGTTCACCTGCTTCCCGGTATCCGCGCGCAGGTGTGCGACCGTGTTGCGACCCGGTGCGCTGATGAGCGCGTACGTGCCCGGGTTGAGCCCGATGAGGTACGCCGAGGAGCGTCCGGTGATGAGAAGCTCCCGCAGACGTCGCTCCACCGTGATGCGCTTCGTGGTGTCTGACAGGACCCGGCCCTCACCGCGACATGTCGGGCACGGCTCGGTGAGCACGCCGTACAGACCGTCGGTGACGTTCTTGCGGGTGAGCTCCACCAGTCCGAGCCGCGACATCTCCGAGACCCGCGTCTTCGTGCGGTCGCGCTCGAGAGCCTGGGTGAGCCGGGTCATCACAAGCTGGCGATTGACGGGGCTCTCCATGTCGATGAAATCGATGACGATGATGCCGCCGATGTCGCGCAGGCGCAACTGCCGCACCACCTCGGTGGCGGCCTCGAGGTTCGTACGCACCACCGTGTCCTCAAGGCTCTTGCGGCCCACGTAGCTGCCGGTGTTGACGTCGATCGCGGTGAGGGCCTCCGTGCGGTCGATGGTGATATGCCCTCCCGACGGCAGCGGCACCGTCCGCAAGACCGCGGCGTCGATATCGCCCTGGAGTCCGTACGATTCGAACAGCGCGCCGCGCTCCTTGTGCAGGTGAACGCGCTTCACGAGCCGAGGCGCCGTCTTGCGCAGGAACGACGTGACCTTCTCGTGCACGCGCTTGTCGTCGACCACCATCCGGCGGATGTCGTCACCGAAGGCATCACGGACGAGCCGCAGCGCGAGGTCCATCTCGGTGTACACGACCTCGGGGGCGAGCCCGTCGCGCGCCTGGTTCCGTACCCGGTTCCACAGGCGCAGGAGGAACTCGAGGTCGCCCTCGAGGTCCTTCTCGGCGGCGCCGGTGGCCGCGGTCCGCACGATCACGCCCACGCCCTTGGGCACGAGCGGTTCGATCACCGCGCTCAGGCGGTCACGCTCCTCGGGAGCGAGCTTGCGAGACAGACCGACGAACGGCGAGAAGGGCATGAGCACGAGGAACCGGCCCGGCAGCGTGATCTCGGTCGTGACACGGGCTCCCTTGGTGCCCATCGGGTCCTTGAGCACCTGCACCATGAGCTGCTGACCGGGGCTCAGAAGCGTCTTGATGTCCCGTCGCGGCGCACCGGGCACGTCCTCCGGCGAAACCACCTCGTCGACGTAGAGGAAGGCGTTCTTCTCCAGGCCGATGTCGACGAACGCCGCCTGCATGCCCGGCAGCACATCGCGCACCTTGCCCAGATAGACGTTGCCGACGACGCTCCGCTTCGGCCGCTCGACGTACAGCTCCACGAGACTGCGGTCCTCGAGAACGGCCACACGTGTCTCGTGCGCATCGTGCGAGATCAGCATCTCGCGTGTGATGTCTGCCACTGCTGACCCGCTACAGGGGACGGCGCCAGGCCTCTCCGTCTTCGATGAGGAGGTCGGTCCGCGTCACGAGCATCCGGGCATCGTGCCCGAGTGCAGCTGTCACCAACACATCGGGTCTGAGGGAGCCGTGCTGTCCCATCCGGACCACCATCCGGACGCTGACGTCAGTCCCCTCCGTCGACACCACCTCGGGCTCCTTCGGGAGCGCCTCGGCAAGGTCGAAAACCTTGGTCTTGCCCTTGTGTTCGAACGTGAGCGTGCCGTTCCTCACAATCGCGTCGAGCGAGCGCTCGATCTCCTCCCGCGGGATCCCCCCTTTCACTGTGACAACGTACTCCGCTATCGTCAGTGCCGCCGCAAGCGACGCCTCGCCCGCCGGCGCATACCCGCACGCGCACGGCGCAAGTTCGGCCACCACGACCCGCCGCAGCGCTGCGCGTGCCTCGTCCGGGGGTACGAACCTCACCAGCATCAGATCGAGGTACTCACGCTCCCCTGCCGTTCCAACAGGAAGCGCCGGGCCGAAGGCGATCCGCATGCGCGGGCTGAACCCCCGACTCACAGCATACGGCAATCCCGCACGGCGCGCAGCGCGTTCGAACGCATGCACCGTCTCAAGGTGCGAAAGATGGCGGAGACGACCGCTCTTGGTGTAGCAGACCCGGAGTCGGTAGCCCTCAGCCACGCAGATCACCGCCGGCGATGAGGTTGTCGACGCCGAGTGCGCCACATACGCCGCAGCCGGTACAGCCCTCGAAGGTGCAGTCAGCGGTGGTGCGCGCCTGAAGCGCCCGATCCCGTTCGGCGACGAGGAACCGCTCGTCCAGACCGCTGTCGATGTGCGCCCACGGCGTCGGCGCGCTCGGCTCCAGTGCGCGCGTGGCCCACTCCACCGGATCGATACCCGTTGCCGCGAACGCATCGAGCCACCGGCCGAGCGAGAACTGCTCCGACCACGCGTCGAAAACGGCGCCCCCGCGCCACGCAGCCTCGACCGCATCCGCAACCGAGCGGTCTCCCCGGGCGAGCACGCCCTCCAGCAGCGACGCGTCGGCATCGTGCCAGGAGAGCTCCACACCCTTGCGCGGCATGGCCGAACGCAGGAGCCCCTGACGCCGACGTACCTCATCGGGATGGATCTGCCCCTCCCACTGGAAGGGGGTGTGTGCCTTGGGAACGAACGTCGAGACAGACACGGCCACCCTGATGCCGCCCCGCTCGGCCGGAGGTGTGTGCTCCCGCGCAGCCGTCATCACGCGCGTGACGAGACCGGCGATGCCGGTCACGTCGTCGTCGGTCTCGGTGGGCAGACCGATCATGAAGTAGAGCTTCACCCGACGCCACCCTGCGGAGAAAGCCGCCGTGACCGAGTCGAGGATCTCGTCCTCGGTCACGTTCTTGTTGATGACATCGCGAAGCCGCTGCGTGCCCGCCTCGGGCGCAAGCGTCAGCCCGCCCCGCGTTCCGGAGCCGAGCAGCCGAGCCAGTCCGAGCGTGAAGGAGTCGACACGCAGCGACGGCACCGACACGGTCACGGCGGTACCCTCGAGCCGGCGGGCGAGCCGTCGGAGCACATCGGACAGCTGCGAGTGATCGGCCGTCGAAAGCGAGGTGAGCGAGACCTCCTCGTAGCCTGTGCACCTGAGTGAGGTGACCGCGTCTCTGACGATGTCGTCCGCGGGGCGCTCGCGCACCGGACGGTAGACCATGCCCGCCTGGCAGAAACGGCATCCGCGGGCGCATCCCCGCAGCACTTCGACGTTGACACGGTCATGCACCACGTCGGCGTACGGAACCACCGGACACACCGGTGACGGCACCGAGCCGAGGTCTTCGAGCACGCGACGGCGCACCCGCGCGGGCGCGTCCGCACTGAGCGCCCGGGCCCCGTCCGGTCCTGTGTCGTACAGCGACGGCACGTAGACGCCCTCGATCGCGGCCAGCGCCGAGAGCACCTCCGAACGAGTAGCGCCGCGCTCGCGGGCGGAACGGTGGACCGCAACGATCTCGGCCACCGCCTGCTCGCCGTCACCGATCAGGATGGCGTCGAAGAACGGTGCCATCGGCTCGGGGTTGTGCGCGCAGGGGCCGCCACCGATGACGACGGGGTTCCCGGAATCCCGGTCGGCCGAGCGCAGCGGGATGCCCGCGAGGTCGAGGACCTCGCAGACGTTGGTGTAGGTGAGCTCGTAGGGCAGCGTGATGCCAACGAGGTCGCACTCGGCAAGAGGGCGGCACGTTTCCAGCGTGAAGAGCGGGACGCCCGCCGCGCGCATCGCCGTCGCCATGTCCACCCACGGTACGAAGGCGCGCTCCACTGCCACGTCGTCCAGGCCTCGCAGCCGGGCCGCGAGCACCTGCAGGGCCTGGTTGGCCATCCCCACTTCGTAGGCGTCGGGGTACACGAGCGCGACCCGGTAGCCGGCACCGGGGTCGTGCGTCGCGCCCCACTCACGATCGATGTAGCGCGACGGGCGCTCCACGGATGCGAGCAGGGGCTCGATCCGCTCCCAGAGGTCAGACACCGGGCGGCTCGTCGTCGCTCACCGGGAGGGCCAGCTGCTCCGAACCTTTGAGGGCACCGGCAGAGCGTCGCGGGAGTCGCCGCGCCGCCTTGTCTTTGATCGCCTTGAGGTGCGCGGTCACCTGCGAGAGGTCCGCCCCGTCCTCGAAGTACGCGATGGCGGCCTTGCCCATCGCGACGGTGCCCGTGTACCCGACGCCGCCCTTGATCGCCCACCCGATGACCGGAACGGCGATGAGCGCCTGGCGCGCGACGGCCCTGAGCAGGAGTCCGCCACCCACGACGGCGGCAAGCTCCTTGATGCGGTCCACACCGAGCGGCTCGCCGTAAGCGGCGGCGATCTGCAGCAGCATCTTCGCCTGGTTTGCGGTCATGAGCGGCATATCGGCCCCCGGCACGATCGAGGCCGCGCCGATGAGTCCGTTCTGCCACGCCGTGGTCTTCACGGCGTCCTCGGCGACAGCCCGGCGCATGAAGGCGAAGTTGTGAGCGAGTGCCAGACGCTTGCTGCCGAGCGCGTCGGCAAGCCACGAGCCGAGCGCCCCCACCGCGTCATCCGAATCGGGACGAACAAGCAGGTCCGCCGTGGGCTGAGTGAGGCTGGCGGCCAGCTGGTCCACCCGGTCCTCGTGCCCGACCGCGACGACCGCGACGGGCACCTGGGCCCGCCGCGGGCTGTCGAGCGCCTGTCGGAGAGCGAGGCCCCCGGTTCCGGCGATCGCCACCGTGACGTCGGTCGCCGGACCCACGGTGATACCCGTGCCAGGCTCGGCCACATCCACCTGCAGTGACGCGGCTGCCGTACGCGGCCTGAGCGCGCGCTGCACGGCATCGATCAGATCGTCCGGAGCGTCCACCTCCACGATCACGGCTATCCGTACCGGACGCTCTCGCTCTTCAACGAGCTTCGTCCCCGATCGCATCAAGTCACGCACATCGACGGGAAGCGCCATGTGCAGCTCCCTTCGTAGCCGACCCCTAGGTCCCGTATCGCCGTGACCAGACCGAGAGCAGCAGTCCGACGGCACCCAGGTTGGTGACCATCGACGAACTGCCGAAACTCATGAACGGCAACGGGATCCCTGTAATAGGCATCATACCCACGGTCATTCCCACGTTCTCCAGGACCTGGAACAACCACATCCCGATCACGCCCGCGGCGATGAGCGCTCCGTACAAATCGCGCGATGATGTCGAGATGGCGAGTGCCGTCACGAGCAGGGCAAGATAGAGGCCCAGGAGCAGGATCGCGCCGAGGAATCCGAGCTCCTCCCCGAGCACCGAGAAGATGAAGTCGGTATGGCGTGCGGGGATGAAGTGCAGGTTGGACTGAGTGCCCGCACCGAGTCCCTTGCCGATGAGGCCGCCCGAGCCGATGGCGATCTTGGACTGTGCGAGGTTGTAGCCAGCGCCGGCGGGGTCGCGTTCCGGCTCGATGAACACCAGCAGCCGGTCCTCCTGGTACTGCGCGAGCAGTCCCAGTTGCAGCACGGCTACGGTCAACAACACACCGGCGAGCGCGGCGTACGCGAAGTACCGGCCCTTCATCCCGCCGACGAGGAGCATCACCAGCGCGATCGCGATGAACACGAGTCCGGTCCCCAGGTCGGGCTGGAGCAGGATGAGGCCGAGCGCTCCGGCCACGTACGCCAGCACCTTGAGCACCTGTCCCGGCTGGTCTATGCGTCCCTTGAACGACGAGACGACGGTGGCCACTACCACGATGAATATGAGCTTCGCCGGCTCGGAGGGTTGGAACAGGCGCACGCCAAAGAGTGACAGCCATGACGTTGCACCTCCGGCGGTGTAGCCGAGACCCGGGATGCGCGGGCTGATGAGGAGGACCGCCGCGAGTGCGATGAGCGGACCCTGCCACCCCCTCAGCCGCGTGTAGTCGAATACCCACGCGAGCACCAGCGGCACGAGGCCGACGACGACACCGAGAACGTGTCGCAGAAGCATGCCCGACCCGTCGGTCATCCCCGACGTCGCCGAGGCGACCATCACCGTGCCGTAGACAAGAAGCGCGATCGTCCACATGACGAGCGGAACGTTCACCGCATCGAGGAAGCGCCTGCCGCGTGACTTATCCATCGCGCATCACCTCGACACGTCCGTTGCGCGAACGGTCTTGATGGGCTTTCCGAAGAGTTTCGCAAGGATGTTGCGTGCTGCCGGACCCGCCACCGAGCCTCCGTGCCCGCCCTGCTCGACGATGACCGCCACGGCGTAGCGCGGCGTGTCCACCGGCGCGTATGCGCAGAACCACGCGTAGTCATCCTTGCCCTTGACCTCGGCCGTTCCCGTCTTGCCGGCCACCGTGACACCCAGCCCCGCGAACGCGCCCTGCGCGGTACCCTCGCGGGTCACGTCGACGAGCGAACGCTCGATGACGCCGAGCGACTCCTCCGAGGCACCTGTGTCGGCGAACACCTCCGGCTCGACGGTCCGCGCGGGCAGGCCCTCGCTGTCGAGCACCGCCTTCAGGATGTGCGGCCGCATGACCACACCGTCGTTCGCCAGTCCCGCGTAGACCGTCGCCATCTGAAGCGGCGAAGTGAGCACGTCACCCTGGCCGATCGACATGTTCACAGTGTCACCGGGCAGCCACATCTGGTACTCGGGGTAGTTGCGGTTGAACTCCTTCTTCCACTCGGCGTCAGGGATACGCCCCGCCACTTCACCGGGAAGGTCGATCCCGGTCTTCGTGCCCAGACCGAACGCACGCGCCTCCGCCTGGAGTTCTTCAAGTTTGCGCTTGTAGAACTCGTAGCCGATCTCGTAGAAGACCGTGTCACACGAGTTCTCCATGCCCGAGCGGAAAGTGAGCGTGCCGTGTCCGGTACGCTTCCAGCACCACTTCGGCCACTGCGTGCCCATCTCGGTCCAGCGGCCGGTACAGCGGTACGTCTTGTTCTCGTAGGTGATGCCGGCCTCGAGCCCGGCAAGGCCCGTGATGACCTTGAACGTGGAGGCGGGCGGGTATGCCGCCATCACCGCGCGGTTGTTGAGCGGGTACTCGCTCGATTTCTCGTTGAGCGACTCCCATTCCACGGTGCTGATACCGCCGATGAACGCGGCCGGGTCGTACGTCGGCGCACTCGCCATGGCAAGCACCTCGCCGGTCTCGATGTCGAGCACCACCACCGAGCCGGCCTTCGCCTTGTCGTAGCCCTGGCGCCGCGCCTCGGCAAGAGCCGCTGCCAGCTGCTCCTCGGCCACGCGCTGGACCTCGATGTCGATGGTGAGCTGGATGTCGTTCCCGGGACGGGGCGGCTGCTCGCCGACGACGCCCTGCGGACGGCCCGAGGCGTTCACCTCGATCCGACGCCATCCCTTGTCCCCCTGCAGCACGCCCTCGTACTGCAGTTCGGCGCCCGTCTTGCCCACCGTGTCGCCCAGTTCGTAGCCCGCGTACACGTCCGAGCTCTGGAACTGCTGCTCCGAGATCGCACCCGTGTACCCGAGCAGGTGCGAGGCGATCGACCCGTGGGGGTACTCGCGGACCGCCAGCTCTTCGACCCTGACCCAGGGGAAGTCGACCTGGCGTTCGAGTAGTTGGGCCACGACCTCCATGGGCGCATCGACCGCGACCACACGCGGCCGGAGCGCCTCCTGCCGGACGTCCGAGACCCGTTCGAAGACCTCCGACGGTGTCATCTCGAGCATCCCGGCCAGCTCGCCGAAGATCGCATCGAGTTCGCCTCTCGTGGGGTCGTCAGCGGTGTCCTCGTTGCGCGCGCGGGTCAGCAGCGCCGCGACCTCCTCGTGTGCCGGGTCGACGCTGATCGCCAGTGCCGACCGGTTGATCACGAGCTCGACGCCGTTGCGGTCGTAGATGCGTCCGCGCGGCGCCTCGAGTGATATCTCGCGCACCCGGTTGTTCTCGGCAAGCGCCGCGAACGCATCGGCACCCAACACCTGCATGGTCCACAGGCGCACGAGGAGAACGCTGAGCACCACGACGATGACGATGCCGAGTGCCGCGAAGCGGCTCTTGAGCTCCTGCCGGTACGTTGACATGGGTGAGATGGCTCCGGAACGGCCTGCGCGCCAGGCGCGTCAGGCGAGGCGGCGGAACGACTTCATCTGCCGGTCGGAGCGCAAGAAGCGCGCCAACCAGGGATAGGCGAGCAGGACCAGCACCGCATTATACACGGCGCGTGGCAGGACCACGCCACCGAGCGCGGCCCAGAATGCGGGGCCCGCACCCAGGACCGTGAGCACAAGCAGATAGGACGTGTCCGCCACAAGTCCGGCGATGATCGCCACCGTCACCGGCGCGAGCCACCCCTCGGCGAACAGGTTCTCCTGCAGCATGCCGCCCACGTAGCCTGTCACGGTCAACACAAGTGCCCACGCACCCACGGGCTCGGCGCCCAGCAGATCGAAGAGCAGCCCCGCGGCGAACCCCGCAACAGCGCCAGCCACGGGTCCCTCCACGAACGACAGCGTGATGACCACGAGGAGGAAGAGATTAGGGACCACCCCGAACACCGCGAGGTGGGGGGCGAGCATGACTTGCAGCACGAACGCCGCTGCAAGCGCACCCACTGTCGTCCACCACCGCTTCACTCGACCGCCCCCGCGTCCGTTTCGGTGACCGACCCTACGAGCACGAACACCTCTTCGATCCGGTCGATCGGCACCCGCGAGGTCACGATGATGCGCGGGTAGAGCTCGCCACGACGATCGTCGACCGACACGACGTCACCCACGACGAGCCCCTTCGGGTAGACGCCCCCAAGCCCGCTCGTCAGCACCACGTCGCCCGCTTGTGGCGTCAGCTCACGTGCGACGAAGTCGAGCGAGAGCTCACCGCTCACGGAGCCTCGCACGATGCCGGTCGCCCGGGATGACTGGATCATGGCGGCGACACCACTCTGCTGGTCGCTCAGCAGCCGGACGGTCGAGGCGCCGACCGTCACCTCGGCCACCTGCCCGACGAGGCCCTGTGCGGCTATCACCGGCATCCCCGGCTCGACGCCGTCCTCCGAGCCCCGGTCGATGACGATCACGCCCTCCCACGTACTGATCGGCCTGCGGATGATGCGTGCGCCGAGCTTGGCAAGCTTGCGCTCCTCGGCGAACTCGACGAGAGCCCGGAGACGCTCGTTCTCCTGGCGGGCCTCTTCGAGCTCGGCCAATCGGGCGCGGAGCTCGGCGTTCTGCTCTTCGAGCGCAGCAAGACGCGTGCGCGACACGGTGAGATCGTCGAAGAACGCGCCGACCGACCTGACCGGGCTCGTGATCGCGGTGCCAAGAGCCGCGATCGGGGCGCTCACGGCGAGGGTGACCCTCCGCGCCGTACGAAGCGGGCCGGTGTCACCCTCGCGGAAGTAGACCGTCACCAGCAGAAGCGACAGCGCGACGAGCGTCGCGAGCAGTCTCGGATTGCCTCTCTTGGGCTCGGGCTGCCCGATGCGCATGAGGACCGGCCTCCGAATCTAGCGTGAGACCGTCAGGACCTTCTTGAGTACGTCGATCTCCTCGAGCGCCTGCGCCGAGCCGAGTACCACGTTGATGAGCGCGTTCTCCGAAACGTGGACGGGCATGCCCGTCTCGAAACGGAGCCGCTCGTCCAGGGCACGCAGCAGCGCGCCACCGCCCGTCAGCACGATGCCGTACTCCATCACGTCGCTCGCCAACTCGGGCGGCGTCTTCTCGAGCGTGCCCTTGATGGCCGAGATGATCGCCATAGTCGGCTCCTCGATGGCCGCGCGGATCTCCTCCGAGGAGACCTGGAACGTCCGCGGCAGACCGGTGAGCAGGTCGCGCCCGCGGACCTCCACGTCCAGCTCCTCGGTGAGCGGATGTGCCGACCCGATCTCCATCTTGATCTCCTCGGCAGTGCGCTCACCGATGAGGACGTTGTACTCCTTCTTGATGTGGGCGATGATCGCCTCGTCGAACTCGTCGCCACCGATGCGTATCGACTGCGCGACGACGATCCCGCCGAGCGAGATGACCGCCACCTCGGTGGTGCCGCCACCGATGTCCACGACCATGTTACCGGTGGGCTCCTGGATCGGGAGTCCCGCCCCGATCGCCGCAGCCATCGGCTCCTCGATAAGGTACGCGCTGCGTGCGCCGGCCTGCATGGTGGCCTCGAAGACCGCACGCTTCTCCACCTCGGTCACACCCGAGGGTACGCAGACGACGACACGCGGCTTGGGCTGCCAGGGGAAGCGCTTGATGCGCGTCTTGCTGATGAAGTAGCGCAGCATCGCCTCGGTGACCTCGAAGTCCGCGATGACGCCGTCCTTCAAGGGCCTGATGGCCACGATGCTTCCCGGGGTGCGCCCCAGCATGCGCTTGGCGTCGATGCCGACCGCGAGAACACGCTTCGTGTCACGCTCGACGGCGACGACCGAGGGTTCGATGAGCACGATGCCCCGGCCTCGCACTGAGACGAGGGTGTTGGCAGTCCCGAGATCGACCGCCATGTCCCCGCCCCACGAGTCGAAGAACATATCGATAAGCGACAAGTCGCTTGGCTCCTTCCCTTGGCACCGCTCGGTGCTGTCCTCTGTGTGCTGACACACAAAGAACGCGCAGCGACGCACGCGCGGCGCGCGTCGGTCTGCACATCCGTAGGAGTGTAGCAGATGCGTGTGCCACCGACACGGACCGCGCCGTCATCAGTATAGCAACATCGCAGGTAGGGCCGCTGTTCTTCACATCAGTCCGAGGTCGCGCAAACTCGAGTGCTCGCCGCTGTCGCCGATGACGACGTGGTCCAGCACCTCGATGCCGAGCACGTCCCCGGCCTTCACGAGCCGCCTCGTGAGCTGGACGTCGGCGCCCGAAGGCGTGGGGTCACCGCTCGGATGGTTGTGCACCACCACGACTGAGGCTGCGGAAACCTTGACCGCCTCCTTGAACAGCTCGCGAGGGTGCACGATCGACGCGTTCAGGCTCCCCACCGACACCTCGATGATGCGTATGAGCTGGTTCTTCGTGTTGAGCGCGAGCGCCCAGAAGTGTTCGCGGTCCAGACCGCGGAACTGGGGCGCACACAGACGGACGACATCCTCCGGACGCGCCACGACCGGCCGCGATCCTCCACCGCGCAGCGTGGCGCGTCGGCTCAACTCGAGGGATGCGAGCAGTCGTGCGGCGGCCACCGGACCCACACCCTCGTAGCAGATGAGGTCCTCGGCGCTGAGACGCCACAGTCCGTCGGGGATCGGATGGCGGTTGAGCACGCCCTTGCCGAGGTTTCCCGTCACATCTCCGAGCACCAGCGAGACGAGTGCCTCATCGGGAACGGCATCGCCCTGCCCGCAGAGCACCAGATCGCGGGCCTGCACGGTCGCACCAACCACGCGCGGCGCCATGGCCGCCTCCCCCCTACGCGCGTACCGTCACGCGGGAGACGATGATGCCTGCCAGGGAGCCGGTCGCCACACCGAGGATGAGTGCGCCGAGCACCGAGGGGGGTGCGAGAACGAGGACCGAGGACGAGCCGAGAACGACCGCCGCCGTGGCGAACTGCGCCGCCACGTGTGCAGCCGAGCCGGCGGCCGACAGACCAACTGCGGACAGGCCGCCTGTGCTGCGGTGGAGGAGCGCCATCATCGCGAGCGAGACCGTGGCAGCGATCGCCGCCATGACGAACACGGGACTGGCGAGCGTCCCGGTGGCGAGACCCACGATGATGAGGCGTCCCGCGCTCACCACCGCGGCCATCCGCACATCCGCGAGCAGCAGCGCCGCGACGATGGCGACGTTCGGAAGTCCGAGTTTGAGCCACGGCACCACGGCCAGTGGCGGGACCGAGGCCTCGGCGAGTGCGAGAGCACACGCCGCGAGCAGCAGCGATGCCGCGAGGGCCACCCGCCGTGATGGCGACCGGGTCAGGCCCGTCACGAGCGGTGAGGGCTCAGCGTACGCGCGCGTCGAGACCGTCACGGCCACTCCCCCCGATCCGCACCGTCACGCCGTTGGGCACGCACGCGATCACCGCACCGGGTGCCGAGACGGCGCCGGTGAGCTCGCATATCCGGTCCGGACACACGGCGTCGACCACGCGAACCGTGCCATCGGCGACGCGCAACCGCACGCTGCCGAGCGTCCCCTCGACGTCGTACACCGCGTCACGCGAGAGCGGGACGGTGGTGACTCCCATCGGGCCGGTGATCGTCACCGTATCGGCCGAACGCCCAGCGCCGCTCGCCACGATCGGCCACGAGATGAGCGCGACCACGGCGATCACGGCGATGACGATACGGTCGGCCCGGGTCATGGCTCACGCTCCCGCGGCAGCCTCGGCATCAGGAGCCGCATCGGGGCCAAGACCGTCACACGCGATCGCATCGATGCCTACTCTGCTGCCGTAGAAGTCGATGCACTTCTGCGGGCAGACCTCGACGCACGTGCCACAGCCGGTGCACTTCTCGTAGTCGACGACCGCGATCATGTCGATAACGTGGATCGCGTCATGCGGACACTCGCGCTCGCACTTCTTACACGCGATGCAGCAGGCCGTGCAGTTGGCCCGCCGAGCCTTGACCTTGTCCTTCGCACCGCAGCGCATGACGATCGGAGCGGCCTCGGGCACCATCTCGAGCAAGGACAGCTGTCCCCGGGGACACTCCCGGACACAGATCCCGCATCCCGTGCACTTCACGGGGTCGATGACCGGCAGACCGCGCTCGTCCATGTGAATCGCGTCGAAGGGGCACGCCCGGACGCAATCGCCAAGGCCGATACAGCCCCACCGGCACCCGAGCGGACCGCCCGCGAGGCGGTTGGCCGCGGCACACGACGGGACGCCGGCATACTCGTAGACGCGGAGGGCCTTGTCGCCGCCCCCGCAGTGCCGGGCGCTGATCACCGGCTCGAAAGAGCATGCCGCCGCTCCCATGATGCCCGCGATCTCATCGGCGACCGTCTGCCCGCCTGCGACGCACGCGGTGGTCTCGATCTCTCCGGCGACGATCTTCTCCGCCGCGGCGAAGCATGACGGGTTCCCGCACGCACCGCAGTTGGAGCCCGGCAGCGAGTCAAGCACGGCCTCCACTCTCGCGTCCACTTCCACGTGGAAGCGCTTCGCGGCCGTCGAAAGGATCGCCGACGTGACGAGTCCGATGACGCTCAGGGCCAGGATCGCCTTGCCTATGAGGACCAGGTCCACACCATCACCTCACAGTCCGAACCAGCCGGAGAAGCCGACATACGCGAGCGAGAGCAGCCCCGCCGTGATGAACGCGATCGGGCTCCCCTTGAACAGACGCGGGACCGGCGAGAGCTCCAGACGTTCCCTGAGAGCTGCGAACGTGATGAGCGCGAACCCGAACCCGATTGACACACCGAGCGTGTAGATGAGCGCCTGTCCCAGACTGAGTGAAGCGCCGATCGGGATGTTGAGCTTGAAGAAGCCCGGCTTCGCCGCCTCGGTGGCCGTGGCGAGCACCGCGCAGTTGGTCGTGATCAGCGGCAGGAAGATGCCCATCGCGCGGTAGAGCACCGGGCTCGCCTTGCGCAGGTACATCTCTACGAACTGGACGAGTGAGGCGATGATGAGGATGAACGCCGGTATGTAGAGGAAGTCACCCACGCCGAGCGGCTCGAGTACGAACTCCCAGACGGTCCACGTAGCCGTCGAAGCCATCATCATCACGAACACGACGGCTAGGCTCATGCCGAGTGACGTCTCCATGTTGCCCGACACCCCGAAGAACGGGCAGAGGCCGATGAACCGCGTCAACAGGATGTTATTGATGAGCGCGCCGCCGATGAACAGCAGCGCGAATTGGGTCACCGTCGACATGCCCGCGCCTCCGCTCTCGCCGCTGACCGTTCGTTGAGCCATCGCGAACCCGCGATCATGAAGCCGAACACGAGGAACGCGCCCGGGAAGAGCAGCAGTATGCTCGGCGGCGCATAGCCGGCCGGTAGGCTCACGAGCGTGGTCTCGAACCACATGAGCTTGCCGGTGCCGAACAGTTCGCGGATCGTCGCAAGTAGGACCATCACGAGCCAGTAGCCGACACCCATGCCGAGCCCGTCTGCGGCCGAGAGCAGCAGTCTGTTGTGGTAGGCGAACGCCTCGGCCCGGCCAAGGATCATGCAGTTCACCACGATGAGGGGAATCCAGATGCCGAGCACCTGGTAGATGCCGGGTACGAACGCCTTCATGACGAGGTCGACGATCGTCACGAACGAGGCGATGACGACGATGAACACGGGGATACGCACCTCGTTGGGGATGAGCTTCCGGAACAGCGAGACGAGCACGCTGCTCATGGTTGCCACGAACGTCACGGCGATACCCATGAACACGGCGTTCTGCAGTTGCGTGGAGACTGCGAGCACGGCGCACAGACCGATCATCAGCACCGTGAGGGGGTTCTCGATCCCCACACCCTGGCGGAACGCCTTGACGAGGTCTTTCACTGCGCTCCTCCCTCTCCATTGGCGAGAACCGCCGCATAGATGCGACCAGCCGCAGCCACCCCGTTCTTGATGCCGGACGAGGAGCGCGTCACGCCGCTGATCGAGTCGAGCCCGCGGACGTCGGCGTCAGTGAATCCACCGGGCAGCGTGGAGAACTGCTCCATGAACCACGCTTCGGTCATCACCTTGGTACCGAGTCCCGGTGTCTCGTTCATGGTGAGGATGCTGACACCGGTTACCAAACCGGATCCATCCAAACCTATAACCAGCTGCATAGGACCACCGTATCCGCGTGACGAGAGCTTGATCGCCCAACCTGAGGCCGCGCCCTGCTCGGTGGCACGGTAGATCGCGGCGAGGTCGGCCGGATCCGCCACGGCGGTCGCCCGCTCGAGCACCGCCGCATCCTCGAGCATCTCGAATCCGTCCGCATCGGGCAGCACGGCCTTGAGCGAGCGCTCCTCGGCGAGACGATTCTGCTCGGCAATCCGCGGCGCCGCGACCTCGTAGGTGAGCGTGAGCCCCGTGGCGGCGACCACGCACGTGATGAGCACTGCGGCGATGAGCTTCAAGGAATCACCCACGGCTCTTCACCCACCCGAACGTCCGGGGACGGGTCAGCCGGTCGATGAGCGGCGCGAGTCCGTTCATGAACAGGATCGCGAATGTCGTCGACTCCGGCATGGCTCCAACGAAGCGCCCGACGGCGTTGAACAGCCCGCATCCGATCCCGTACACGAGCCGGCCGGTCTTGGACATCGGCGACGAGACGTAGTCGGTGGCCATGTAGAACGCGCCGAGCATCACACCGCCGGCCAGGATATGGAAGACCGGGTCGGAGCCGAACGCGAGCGAGACCAGGAACATCGTGCCGATATACCCGGTCGGGATGCGCCAGTCGATGATGCCGCGGATGATGAGCAACAGACCGCCGGCGATCAGCAGCGCCGCCGAGATCTCCCCGAGCGAGCCTTCGAGGTTGCGCCAGAGCAGCGGCTGGTACTGGGCGGCGAGGTCGAACCCGTACGCGCCACCCTCCATGCGGTCTGCGGCGGCAGCCATGAGCCGCGTCGCGCCGGACACGGCATCGAGCCCCTCGGCCGTGAGGTCGGGCAGCGCGCGGAACCAGCCCCTGTTAGGAGCTGCGGCGAACACGCCCGCCCATGAGACCGCCACGAACGCGCGTCCCACCAGCGCCGGATTGAAGAGGTTCCTGCCCAGACCGCCGAAGAGCTGCTTGGCAAGTCCGATCGCCACGAGCGCTGCGGCGGCGGCCACCCACCAGGGCGTGCGCGGCGGCAGGCTCATGGCCAGCAGCATGCCCGTGACGAGCGCACTACCGTCGGTGAGGGTCTGCTTCTTCCGAGCGATGGCGTTCCACACGTACTCGGTTGCGAGCGACACGCCGATGCACACGATGAAGAGCTGCGCGGCGACCCACCCCATATTGATGATCGCCCAGATGGCCGACGGTGCGAGCGCCGCAACCACCCAGAGCATGATGCCGGTGCACGTGTCCTTGCCGACGATGTGCGGGGACGGGCCGACTACGCGACGTTCGGTCAGGTCGCTCATCAGCTCCCTCCCTTCGCCATCGCGGCGGCCTTGGCCAGCCTGATCAGCTGCAGCAGCGGCCGTCGGGTCGGACACACGTACGAACACACGCCGCACTCAATGCAGTCGGTAGCCTTACGACCCGACGCGGCGTCCCACTGCCGCACATACGCGTAATCGGCGATGGCGAACGGCTCGAGACCCATCGGGCAGCCCTCGACACAGCGGGCGCAGCGGATACACGGCTGGTCGTCGGAGATGGCGGGAGCGGCAACACCAGCCGGCAGCGCCACGACGCCGGAGGTGCCCTTGGTCACAGGCACGTCGAGTGATGCGAGCGCCTGCCCCGTCATCGGCCCGCCAGCGATCACCCGCTCCACGCCGTCGGAGAGCCCACCGGCGGCCTCGATGAGATCGCTGATGAGTGTTCCGAAGAGTACCCGGTAGTTGCCGGGCTTGCCGACCGCACCGGTCACGGTGACGACCCGGTCGGTGAGCGGCTTGGCGAGTTCAAGCGCGTCCGCGATGGCCACAGCAGTGGCGACGTTGTGGACGAGTGCACCTGTGGCGGCGGGGAGCTTGCCGTGCGGTACCTCGGCCTTCAGAAGCGCGTAGATGAGCTGCTTCTCCGCGCCCTGCGGATATCGGGTCGGCAGCACGGCGATCTCGATGCCGTCGCCTGCCACCGCACGCAGCGCCTCGGCGGCGTCCGGCTTGTTCGACTCCACCGCGATGATCACCCGCTCGGCCCCCACGATGCGTGCGATGTGGCGCGCTCCTGCGACCACGCGGTCCGGCGACTCGAGCATCAGGCGGTGGTCACAGGTCAGGTACGGCTCACACTCGCAACCGTTGAGGATCACCGTGCGCACCGCCATGTCCTTGGGCGGCATGAGCTTCACAACGCTCGGGAAGGTCGCACCGCCGAGGCCGACGATGCCTGCGGCACGGACGCGCGCGTGATCGTCGGACGCGTCAGGCAGCCGCACGTAGCGGCTGAACTCCTGCTGCTCATCGGGCTCGATCACGACCGCAGCCACCATCGTTCCAGCGGTGGTGAGCGTCTGTGCGATCTCGACGACGGTGCCAGCCACCGGACTGTGGACGGGGGCACTCACCATCGCGTCGACCGAGCCGATGAGCTGACCGCGCTCGACGCGATCCCCCGCCCCCACGACCGGGGCGCACGGAGCGCCCAGATGCTGGCTCATGGGGACGACGAGCCGCCCGGGCACGGGCGCCCACACCACGGCCGATCCGGCAGTCGCCTCCTTGTGCTCAGGCGGGTGCACGCCACCCCTGAACACGCGTCTTGCCACGAGCACCCCTCCCGCCATCCGCCCACCTGTCGGAGTCGTTCACGTACCGGTTCGCGTGCGGGCGAACCCGCGCGCGGATGAGAAGACGCCCTTACGGGAAGAAGATCGCAATCTCGCGCTCGGCGCTCTCGGGAGAGTCCGATCCGTGGATGATGTTCGCGTCCAGCGTCAGTCCGAAGTCACCACGGATGGTTCCGGGGGCAGCCGCCGCCGGGTCGGTGACACCCATGAGCTTGCGGACGATCGCCACCGCGCCATCGCCCGAGAGCACCATCTTGACCACCGGTCCGGACGTGATGTACTCCACGAGACCCGGGTAGAAGGGCTTGCCTTCGTGCTCGGCATAGTTGGCGGCGGCCTGCTCAGGTGTGACGACACCGAGTTCCAGTCGCTCGATCGTGAGGGCCACGTCTTCGAGGCGCGCCACGATGCGTCCGACGAGACCGCGCGCGACGGCGTCGGGCTTGATCATGCAGAACGTCTGCTGGCTCACACATGCTCCTTAGTCGCTGACAACGCACTGGTTTCATGCCATATAGCAGCACCGCGCCGATTCGCGCAACCCGCACACCGCGACGCCGCACGGCCCGCTGGTCACATGCCTCCGTCGAGCGAGTTGAACGAGTTGGTCACACCGTTCACCTTCCACCCGACGCCCTCGCGCGCGAGTGATACCTCGTACGCGACAGTGCCACCCTGCTCGAGCACCATCGCAAGGTCCACCTGCGACGTCCGTGCCGAGCGAACGACCCCCACGATCTCATACGAGGTCCACGCGGGTGGGAGTGTCGACATCGCCTTGTCCACATCGGGCGCCGGCACGGCCACCCAGTACGCGTCGACCGCTTCGCCGGCGCCGTACGCCTCGAGCATGCCGTTCACGGTCATCTGCTGCGTCGGGTACCCGAGGCCGAACAGATAGCCCGCAACCACGATCCCGGCAACGACCACCGCGACGGCAGCCCACACGACGACAGTCAGCCAGACCGGCCGCTCGGCATGCGTCTCACGACGTTCGCGCAACCGTGTCTCGCGATCGGCGCTGCGCATCTCCGCCTCGGTGATGGTGAAGAAGGTCGAATCGTCCTCGTCGTCCGGGACGAGCATCGGTCCGGTGACGCCGGAGCCTGCCGGCACGGGCGCCATCTCGCCCGTCTCCCAGCCCTCGATGCGCTCGCCCTCAGGGACCTTCGCACGACTCGCCCGGTACGCGGACTCGAGCGCGCCCTTCAGCTCGAACCCGAGCTCGTCGCGTGCGCGTTCGAACGACGCGACCGCAAGGTCGTGCATGCCGAGCGCCGCGTACGCCATGCCGAGATTGGCCGCCGCCCGTCCACGGCCCTTGTAGCGCTCGATTTCGACGGCTGCCCGATAGGCGCCCACGGCGTCTTCGGGCCGTCCCATCTTCATGAAACACAGCCCGAGGTTGTTGAGCGCCTTGCCCGGATCGGGATTGGCGGCCTCCAGCGCGGCCCTCCGGTATGACTCGGCAGCATCCTCGATGCGTCCCATCTCGTAGAACGCGCCGGCGGCGCCCTGCAGCGCCTTGTAGCGGCCTTCGTAGCCCGGGTCGGCCGCGGCTATCTCGAACGACCGCGCGGCCTCGTCGAACACGCCGAGTGATGCCTTCGCCGTGCCGTAGTTGCACGCGACCGCGGTTGCATCGCCGTACGAGGAGTCTTGCAGCGCGCGCTCGTACACCGCGCAGGCGTCATCCAGGCGCTTGAGTCTCATCAGAGCGTTGCCCGCGCGGTGGAACGCGTATCCGCTCCCCTCGTTCTTGCCGCCGGTCGCGGCAAGGTACTCTCTGGCCGCGGTCGTCCAGTCCCCCGCGGCATACGCGGCGTCAGCCGACGCCAGTCGCGACTCGTCCAAGGGGTGCCTCCTGTTACCGCCGGATGGTGAGCGACACGATCTCGTCGCCGACCTCGAGCGCATCGACGATCTCCATGCCCTCCACGACACGCCCGAACACCGTGTACTGGCCGTCAAGGCGCGGCTGCGGCTCGAGGCAGATGTAGAACTGCGAGCCTGCCGAGTCGACCGCCTGCGAGCGTGCCATCGCGAGCGTGCCACGCTCGTGCAAGCGGCTGTTGAACTCGGCCTTCTGTGTCCAGCCGGGTCCGCCGGTGCCGATCATGGGCTCGCCCGAGCGGTAGTCGCCCTGCGCCTGGCGCGCAACGATCTCGCGCACCGCGTCGGACGAGAGGTCGCGCGTCTGGGGATCGCCGCCCTGCACGACGAAGGACGGCACGATGCGGTGGAACTTGATGCCGTTGTAGAAGCCGGCGTCGGCGAGCTCGATGAAGCTGGCGACGGTGTTGGGTGCGTCCTCGGCGAAGAACTCGACGACGATGTCACCCTTCGAGGTGGTGATGACGGCGGTCTCGGTGCCGCTGACCTGAACGTCCGATACGTGCATGGCAGCCTCCTGCGGTGTTGGTGGCGTCTCGGTGACCTGCCCCGACGACAGCGGGGCGTCGCCGTGCATCTGGTCGGGCTCGGTGGATGTGCCGGTTCCGGCCGAGCAGCCCGCCACAAGCAGCCCGAGCACGCAGGTGAGGGTCAGTATCGTGAGCGCGCGTGTCGTGACTGACGTCATGGTTCCCTCTCGATTCCGGGGCTGCGCGGGCCTTCGGGCCCGGCGACGGGACCGCACCATTCTAGCAGGGCGGCCCCCGTGCGTCAGCGCACGAGAGCCTCGTCAGAACGCCCCTCACCATGTGCTATCGTGTGCATCACGCCGTCACCCGCCTCGGCGGGTCGGCGCACCGCGTGAACCGGGTCTTCGAGTCTGACCGCCGCATCGCATTCCGCGCACATGCTCGGCTCGCGACCCGCGAACAGTCGTCCGGTGTTTCGCGAGGAGGCGATGCTCATGGGAGCGCCCAGCACCGACAAGGTCCGCAACGTCGTCCTGCTTGGCCATGGAGACGCAGGGAAGACGTCGCTCGCCGAGGCGATGCTCTTCATGGCAGGACAGACCAAACGTCTCGGCAGTGTCGCCGAAGGGCACTCGAACCTCGACTACGAGTCCGAGGAAGTCCGGCGCAAGATCACGCTGAACCTGTCACTCGCACCGGTCGAACACAAGGGTGTCAAGATCAACATCATCGACACCCCGGGCTACGCCGACTTCATCGGTGACGCGGTCGCCGGCATGGAGGCGGCCGAGATGGCGCTCTTCGTCATAGACGCGGTAGCCGGTGTCCAGGTGCAGACCCGCAAGCTCTGGAAGCTCGCCACCGACATGGGCATCCCCAAGGCGGTCTTCATCAACCGCATGGACAAGGAGCACGCGGACTTCGACGCGGCCATGTCCGCGATCGATGCGGCGTTCGGCCACCGTGTCGGTGCCGTGCAGCTCCCGCTCGGCCGCGAGGCCGACTTCCGGGGCGTCATCGACGTCATCCGCATGAAGGCGTACCTGCACAAGGGCGACGACGAGCAGATAGTCGAAATCCCCGCCGACATGGCCGATGCCGCCGAGGCCGCCCGCGACAAGCTCTGCGAACTCGTGGCCGAGGCCGACGACAGCCTCATGGAGAAGTACCTCGAGGGTGAGCGACTCACCCAGGAAGAACTCGAGACGCTGCTGGACAAGGCGATCGCCCAGTCGATCTTCATCCCGGTGTTCGTGGGCTCGGCACTCAACATGCAGGGCGTCGAAGACCTGATGGACGACATCGTCACGTTCTTCCCCGAGCCCACCGCGCACGGACCGCTCGCGACCGCTGACGGTGGCGAGGTCCACATCTCCACGAGCGGCGACGTGGCGTGTCACGTCTTCAAGACCCTCGCCGACCCGTACGTGGGCCGCATCAACTTCGTGAAGGTCGTCTCCGGCACGCTCACGCCGGGAACCGAACTGGTGAACTCCCGTACCGGCAAGAAGGAGCGCATCGCGCACGTCTTCAAGGTCATCGGCAAGGAGACCACGGACATCGACGCGGCTCCCGCCGGCGACATCGCGGTGCTCACCAAGCTCGCCGATACCCTCACCAACGACACGCTCTCCGCGAAGGGCGACATCGCCTTCGCGCCGCTCCCCGTTCCCGAGCCCCTCTACCCCGTCGCCATCGTCGCCAAGACAAAGGCCGACGAGGACAAGCTCGGCACGGCGCTCAAGACCATCGTTGAAGAGGACCCGGCGCTCTCGCTGCGCCGCGACGAGGAGACGCACCAGACCGTCGTGGCGGCCATGGGTGATGCCGCCATCGACGTGCTCCTGGCCCGGCTGCGCGAGCGGTTCCACGTCGAGGCCGAAGTCGCCGAGCTGCGCATCCCGTACCGCGAGACCATCCGCAAGACCGCCCAGGCGCAGGGACGCCACAAGAAGCAGACCGGCGGAAGCGGTCAGTTCGCCGACTGCTGGCTGCGTGTCGAGCCCAATCCCGGAGCCGGGTACGAGTTCCTTGACGAGATCGTCGGCGGCAGGATCTCCAAGCCGTACATCGTCGCCATCGACAAGGGCGTCCAGGACACCATGGCCTCCGGCGCCATCGCCGGCTACCCGGTGCAGGACGTGAAGGTGGCCGTTTACGACGGATCGATGCACTCGGTGGACAGCAACGAGATGGCCTTCAAGACCGCGGCCCGCATCGGCTTCCGCGCCGCCGTCGAGAAAGCCGACCCGGTGATCCTCGAGCCGATCGCCACGCTCACCATCGAGGTCCCCGACGAGCACGCGGGCGCCGTCATGGGCGACATCTCGTCACTTCGCGGCCGCATCCTCGGCATGGACTCGCCGGAGGCGGGCATCCAGGTCATCAAGGCCCACGCGCCGTACGCCGAGGTCGTCCATTACTCCCCGCATCTGCGGTCGATCACGAGCGGCACCGGAACGTTCACCGTCTCCATCGACAGCTACGAGCAGGTCCCGGGCGACATCCAGAAGCGCCTCGTCGACGAGTACCTCAAGGAGCGTGCCGAGGGGCACTAGGCAACGCACACACGCTCTGCCCTACGCGGGCATGAAACGCAACGGACGGCCGGCCCGAACACGGGCCGGCCGTCCGCATCTGTGCGCTGGCGCCCTCTGTAGGATTCGAACCTACGACCTTCTGCTCCGGAGGCAGACGCTCTATCCCCTGAGCTAAGAGGGCGGGCGGGGTGACCGCCCGAGAACAGTAGCACAGCACCCGTGTGTTTCCAACAGCAGGCGGGGCCGCTATCCTGGCTCAAACGGCTCCGACGACGGGCGACGCAGATGACCACCGGCAGGATGCTCCTCATCGTCAATCCCACCGCACGGCACGGGGAGACGGCGCCGCTTGTTCCCGCCATCGAGCGGCTGCTTCAGAGCGTTGGGCACGACGTCGTCCTCACGGAGCGCGCGGGCCACGCCGCTGAGATCGCCGCGTCGGCCCAGGGCTACGACACGCTCGTCGCCGTGGGAGGCGACGGCACCGTCCATGAGGTCCTCAACGGCATCATGCGCCGCCCCGAAGCCGACCGTCCCACGCTCGGCCTCATCCCCACCGGCAGCGGCAACGACACCCGCCGCACCCTGGGTATCCCCACCGACATCACCGATGCCACCATGGCGCTCATCTCCGGCGAGCGTCGGCGCTTCGATGTGGGTGTGTGCAACGGCATGTACTTCAACAACTCGTTCGCCGCCGGGCTCGACGCGCGCGTCACCGCCAAGGCGGTCGAGTACAAGTCCACTACGAAGCGGTCGGGGCTGTGGTTGTACCTGACCGCGCTCTTCCACGTGCTGTTCAACGAACTCTACCCGCACCGTGTGCGCGTGAGCTGGGACGGGGCGGACGCAGAGGAGGCGGAGCTGCTCGTCATCGCGGTCACGATCGGCCCCACGTATGGGGGAGGCTTCTTCATCACGCCGGACGCGGTGCCCGACGACGGACTGTTCGAGGTATGTGTGATCGACCCGCTGACACTCGGTGCGGCCCTGGTGCGACTCCCCTTCGTGATCGTCGGCAAGCACACGCGCATGAAGCCGGTCCACATGGCCCGACGGACGCGCATCGTCATCGAAAGCGACGACCTCATGCCCGCGCAGATCGACGGAGAGGTCTTACTCGAGCGCCGCTACGAGATTTCCATCCTGCCATCGGCCGTCGAGTGCATCGTCCCGAGCCGATGACCGCCCTCCTCGTCTTCGCACCCGCCGCTGTCGCCGCCTTTCTGGCCGCGTACCTCGTCGGGTCGATCCCTTCGGCCTACATCATCGTCCGTGTCGTCTCCGGTGAGGATGTGACGACGCACGGCAGCGGGAACGCGGGTGCGATGAACGTACGGCGCACAACCGGATCCTGGGGATGGTTCGCCGTGGCGATGGTCGCCGACGTGCTCAAGGGCGTCGTTCCCGTTGCGGTGACCAAGCTGCTCGCGCTGGGAACGCTCACCACCCCGGTGGGTGTCTGGATCGCCGCCGCCGAAGGCGATGGGCTCACCGGCGGACTCATCGTGATGGCCGCGGTCGCCGGAGCGGTGCTTGGCCACAACTACTCGGTATGGATGGCGCTGCTCAAACGGCACTTCGGTCGTACGGGCAAGGGGCTCGCCACCGGTGCGGGGACACTGCTCGCCTACGACTGGCGGTACTTCGTCGCCGTCGTGGTGATCGGGCTCACCACCATCGCGATCACGCGGTACATGATGGCAGGCCAGGTGGTCGCCTCGTTCACGCTGCCGATTGCGGCGCTCGTTCTGCGCTCCCCCGACTGGCTCTTCGCGCTCGGGATGGGCCTCGTGGTCTACGGCGCTCACCACAAGCGGTTTGTCGGCATGCTCCGAGGGCAGGAGCCAAAGCTCTACATCCACGATCGGGGCGGACCGCGCGGCTGACGCGCACACGAATGTCGCCGCGTGCACCGCGCACGCCGGATCCTGACGTACGACAGGCCGGGTCACGTCGACCCGGCCTGTCCGTATCACACCCGTGAGCGGGACTACTTGAGCTCGATCGCCTCACTGGGGCACACATCCGCACACGTACCGCACTCGGTGCAGTCGTCCGGGCGGTTGAGCACGGCGATGTCCTCGAGGTCGAGTGCGCTCGTGGGGCACTCGTCCACGCAGATGCCGCACGCGGTGCACAGATCGGGGTCGACGACAGGCTTACCCATGGTTTTCGGTCCTTTCCACATCAGAGTCACCACGCCCGGAGCGGCGCGGTGCGACCATGATACTCACCACGCGCTCTGTCTGCCACCCGTCGCGCACCGGCTATCGCACCTTGTCCATCACCTCGCGCGGATCCCAGAGGCAGTACGGATACGTGCGGTCCAGCAGCACGTCGGCAGCATCGCGGGCCGAGCGCGCACGGTCGAGTTCTGCTCGCACCGCACGCTCGACCGGCTCAAGAAGCGCCGCGAGCGCGGCATTGACCTGCCTGATCGCCAGACCGGTGGCCTTGCGGTCCGCGTCCGGCTCGGCGATCGCCGAGACCAGCGCGGCCTTCTCGGCCGCAAGCTGCTCGGCTCGATCGCGCTCGGCAGGGGCATCGAACTCCACCTCAGCGAGGACCTGGTCGGGGTTGTGGGTGAGGCGGTGGAGCCGCTGCTCGAGTGAGGAGACCTCGGCGTCACCCGTGATCCGGTAGCCGAGCGGCAACAGCAACGTCATGGACGCGACCGCGTACGCCGGCGGCGTGATGCCGAAGTACGCCTCGATCACCGCGTCGGTCACGCGGTCGTACCTGCCGCCGCCCGTCCCGTGCACGAAGAGATCGGCGACGCACAGCCGTTGGAAGAGCGTCAGGGTGAGCGCTCTGGGCGCCAGAAGCAGGTCAGCGCGCTCGAGAGCCTCGTACGTGGACTCTGGGCTGTCTCCCAGCCGCGCCACCTCACGCCCATCGCCGAAGAGCCGACCGTCACCGTCGACGTAGACGGGATGCCGTACATCGTTGTCGAGCAGCCAGAACGGCACCTCGACACGATCGCCGTCGCGGCCCAGATCCGGGAAGGGTTGTGCCGCCGAGCGCGTCCCGGTGCTACGGCGAAACGCGGCGAGGGCGTCGTTGAGCACGGCCCTGAACCGCTCCGCATCGCTCAGGATCGACGCGGCGAAACGCCGCATCGCCCGCGTCGTCGCCTGGCGAGATACCGGCAGCTCGAGGTAGTCGGTCCCCGCCGGACGTTCGTACGCACGCCGGGCCCGCGTCATGAGCGATCCGAGATCGTCGACCATCCCCGCGGCCTCGTCGAGCGCATCGCAGAAGGTGGAGAAGTGCCGCGCCAGGGCCGGCGACGCCAGCGTGCCGAGTGCCTTCACTCCCCCGCTGCGGAACGCGGCCCGGGCACGCTCGTCGGGCACGGGCGTCTGCACGTACGCTGCGCCGGGCGGCGCCTCGGTGAGCACGCTGCGGCAGACGCGGACCTCGGGCGTCAGGCATGGAGCGACCAGCTCCACCGTCCCGGCAGCATCGGTATCCACGACGAGATCGAGGCCGCAGGCGCCTGTCTCCTCGGCAAGACGCTGCACGAGGAACACCTTCACCCACACGCCGGGATGGTAGAGCTCGGGCTGATGCCCGGTCATGACGATGAGGCGGTCGTCGTCGGCCGCGGTCACCGCTACCGAGTCGACGGAGACGGAACCCGCCTCACCGCCCCGGGCACAGGCTATCTCGGACGCCACGATGCCGAGCGCTGACGAGTACGCGCGGGCCTCCTCATGACACTCGGCACGCGCGAGCGCGCGAAGGTCCCGCAACGCCTCGGGCCATGCGGCCGCCGCCGCCGCGTTCGTGCGCGCGAGCTCGCGCCATTCAACGAACGACGGTGTGCACAGCACTTCTCCGTGACCTTCGGGCGGCCGTTGCCGTTCGTGGACAGTCATGAGCGCGTCACAGCAGGTCGAGGACGGAGGCAACGACCGGGGGCTCGAGTGCGAAGAACGGCTCTGCCGCATCCACGCGCCCATGCGCGCCCCACATCCGCGCGGTCTGCTCGACGAGCCCGATGACGCCGCGGTTGGCGACGTTGTCGTCAAACTGGGACCGGTAACACCCCAGCGCCTCGAGCTTGCTCGGAAGCGTGTCGCTGATGTCGGCGAGGAACGACGGCTCGCGGACGATGCGAACGTGGACCGCCATGTAGCGGTAGACCCGCGCTGCGTAGTGCGGCTCGCCGCTCATCTCGGTGCGGGTGAACTTGGCGTAGAAGCGCGCGGCCTCGGCGATGCGCGACGCCGCGATGTGGTCGGGATGCGCGTCCTCGGGGTACGGGACGAAGAGCACGCGGGGCCGCTCGGCGCGGAGCACCTCGGCAAGCGCGGTCCGCGCCTCGACGGTGTCGAACAGGGAGCGGTTGGGCAGTTCGAGGGTGAGGCGCCTGCAGCCGAGAGAGCGCGCGGCATCGGCGGCCTCTGCCATCCGGCGCTCGTGCGTCCCGTGCGGCGTGGGCTCGCCGTCAGTCAGATCGACGATGAGCACGTCCGCACCGCGGCGTGCGAGCGCGGCAACCGTGCCACCCATGCCGATCTCCACGTCATCGGGATGCGCGCCCACGCAGACGATCTCAGCCATCGGAACTCCCCTGAAGCGCCCGCTCCCATACGCGCAGATAGTACCCGAGACGGCGCTCGGGGTCGTCGAGGTCCTGGCCGAAGGAACGGTCGCCCTCGAAGTAGATGCGCTCGACCGGGAGCTCGATCACACACAGGCCGAGACGATGGGCCTCGGCCCAGAGCTCGAGTGGCATGGCGTAGCCGGGCTCACCGAGACGCATGTCGCGCAGCACCTCGGCCCGGTACGCTTTGAACCCGCAGAACGCGTCCGTGAGCGACCACCCGGTCGCGTCGTTGATGGCGCGCGTGACGCGCTCGTTCACGCCCCGGCGCGCGGCGGGAGCCGCGCCGAGTGTGGGACTCTCGGGCAGATACCGGCTCCCCGACGCGATGTCACAGCGCTCCAGGGCTCGCACGAACTCCGGGATGTGCGCGGGCTCGTGCTGCCCGTCGCAGTCCATCGTGATGACTGCATCGGCACCGTCGAGACGGGCTTGTTCGAACCCGTCGATGAGCGAGCGGCCGTAGCCGAGGTTCTCCGCGTGGGTCACCACGGCGACGTCGTCGCGGGCCCGGAGCTCGGCCGCAGTGCCGTCGTCGGATCCGTCGTCCACCACCACGATCGCACCGTCGTGGACAGCCCGGACGGCCTCGATCACAGCCGTGACCGTAGTCACCTCGTTGTAGACCGGCAGCACGACACACGTGCTCTCAGGCATCACCTAGCGCTCCGCCTCCAGCACGCGGAAGCTCGTTGTGACCTCAACCTGAGGACCGAGCATGCCTCGCACGGAGCAGTACTTCTCCTCCGAGAGTTCGATAGCGCGCGCGACCGCGGCCTCGGCCACACCGATGCCGGTCACCACGTACTCGATCTCGATGTGCTCGTAGATCTTGGGGTACTCGTCGGTGCGCTGCGTACCCTTCACCACCAGATCGAACCCCGTAACCACCTGGCGCTTCTTCTCGAGGATGGAGATGACATCCATCCCAGTACATCCCGCCATGGCGTAGAGCACGAGCTGGAGAGGACGCGCACCGCTGCCGTCGCCCTTGTACGCAGCCTTGGCATCCATGACCACACTGTGCCCGTCCTCGTCCCAGGCCACGAACCGGCGCTTGTCGTTCCACTTCACCGTGACGGTGTCCATGCAGGGCTCCTTTCGACGCGAAGGCGGGGCTTGCGCAAGCCCCCGCCCGGGTCCGTGATGTCGACCGGCCGATCCGTTCAGAGTTTGCGTCCGAGCATCTGCGCCAGTTCGCGCGGCTCCTTCGCCTTCTGAATCGCCTCTTCGTAGGTGACCTTACCCGCCTGCAGCAGCGCCTTCAGGTGCTGGTCGAGCGTCTGCATGCCCATCGAAGCGCCACCCTGGATGATGGTGGCCATCTGGTGGGTCTTTCCCTCGCGGATGAGGTTCCCGATTGCGGGTATGCCGAGCATGATCTCCATCGCCATCACACGGGTCTTGCCGTCGGTGGAACGCAGCAGTGTCTGCGACAGCACGCCCTCGAGCGTGGTCGACAGCTGCATGCGCACCTGCTGCTGCTGGTGCGGCGGGAACACGTCGATGATGCGGTCCACCGTCTCCGGACCACCGGTGGTGTGGAGGGTGGCCAGCACGAGGTGACCCGTCTCGGCCGCGGTCAGCGCCGCCGAGATGGTCTCGAGGTCACGCATCTCACCAACGAGGATGACGTCCGGGTCCTGGCGGAGTACCCGCTTGAGCGCGGAGGTGAAGGAGTGCGTATCCTCGCCGACCTCCCGCTGATTGACATACGCGCGCTTGTTCTTGTGCATGAACTCGATGGGGTCCTCGAGCGTGATGATGTGCACCGGACGCGTCGAGTTGATCTGGTCGATCATCGCCGCGAGCGTCGTCGACTTACCGGAACCCGTCGGGCCCGTGACGAGCACCAGCCCGCGCGGGCGTTCGGCCAGGAACTTACACACGCGTGGCAGATTGAGCTCGTCGAGTGTTGGAATCTTGAGCGGGATAACGCGGAACACGGCGCCCATCGAGTTGCGTTGCTGGAACACGTTGGTACGGAACCGCGACAGCCCCGGGATGCTGTACGCGAAGTCGAGTTCGAGCTCGGTCTCAAAGCGGCGCCGCTGCTCTTCAGACAGCAGTGAGAGCAGCATCTGCTGCGTGTCCTTCGGGCTGAGGACCTTGGTGCCTTCCACCGAGGAGATCTCGCCGCGGACTCTGATCCCCGGGGGGCTCCCCACCGTGATGTGCAGGTCCGAGCCACCCTGGTCGATCATCAGGCGGAGCAGGTCGTCGACGTGCGGGACGTCGCTGCCGGGAGGCTGGGCTCCGGGCATCCCCGCGGGGGTGCTTGCCGCAGCCGTGGTCACGACCTGCGGTGCCGTATACCCCTCCGGGGCCTGCTGGGGAGCGCCGTACGACGGGGAGGGCTGCGGCACGGGAGCGGCTGGCGGCTGGACCGCCGATGCGGGCTCCTGCGGCACCCCGGGAGGCGCCGGAGCGGTCTGCCACGGCTCCGGAGCGCCGACCCCGACCGTCGATTGCGGGCTCGCCGCGTATCCATCTGCCGCGGGCGGTGCCGGTGCGGGTGCCGGCGCCTGAGGCGCTGCGCCGACGTTGCGCCCGATGAGCGTCACGACCTTCTCTATGAGGGTCTCGATCTCGATGTCCACCGGCACGTGAGCAGCGGCCCCCACCTGGCGCGCCTTGAGCGCGCTCGCCTCGCTCGGCTCGCGAGCCACGATGACCACAGGGGTGGCAGCGAGATCCGGATCGGACTTCAGCTCGGCGGTGAACGCGTAGCCGTCCATGCCTTCGAGGTCACCGTCGGCCACGATCACCGAGGGTCGGTGCTGCTTCGCGATCCCAAGCGCGCGAGGTCCCGAGATGGCACTCAGCGCCTCGGAGCCCGGGAGTGCCGCGGCCAGCGCGGTGCGTACGCGCTCCACGAACCCGGGGTCATCGTGCACGATCAGTACCCGAGTATCCGCCACCTTGACACGACCTCCCACCTCGACCGGTCCGGCGGCGGCGCCGCCGACTCACCAGTCACAGAGCGCCGCGGCGCCTGTCACTGGGTGACACCTGCCCGAAACCCGCCGGCGCATCCGGTCACGGTGCCCGCTATCATGGGTGGGCGCAACCGAACCGGGGGAGCCGGATTGGATCCAGTCCACGTGCACATAAAGAGCCTAGCACACGGCGGCGACGGCGTGGCGACCCTCCCCGACGGGCGGACGGTGTTCGTCGCGGGCGCCTGTCCGGGCGACGAGGCGGATATCGAACTCACCGCGTCTCACGACCGCTGGGCGAAGGCTCGTATCGTCACACTCCGCGTGGCGTCCGCCGACCGCATCGAGCCGCGCTGCCCGTACTTCGGCGTATGCGGCGGATGCCAGTGGCAGCACATCACCTACGAGGTCCAACTGGCCGCCAAGCGTCAGGCGCTGGTCGATGCGCTCGAGCGCATCGGTGGCCTCACCGAACCCCCGGTGGCCGAGGCGGTGCCGTCCCCTTCCGGCTACGGTTACCGCAACAAGATCGAACTCACGTCCGGGCCCGAACAGGGCGGGACCGTGTTCGGTTTCACGCGCGTGGGCAGCCACGACCTCGTGCGCATCAGTGAGTGTCATCTGCTGCCCGAGGCCTCGCGCACGCTCCCCAAAGCCCTCGCAGGCGCACTGCGTTTCTCGGCATCGCGGGGAGCATCAGGCGTGCTGAGAGCCGCACTGCGCGTGTCCCGCGACGGTGAGGTCTCGGTCGATCTGTGGAGCGCGGGCGGCCCCTTCCCTCGCGCGGCCGTCGCGCGCGTGGTGAAGGAGTCCACCGGTGCGACGACGGTGACCCGCGTGATCGTCCGCGGCGACCTCAAGGCACGCGATGTCTCGAAGGTCGAGGTGCTCGCTGGCCCCGGCGCCTGGACGGAGACCCTGGGTGAGGACCGCTACCTGGTCTCGGCGCCGTCCTTCTTCCAGGTGAACACTCGTGCCGCCGAGCTCCTCCGGGCCGAGGCGCTTTCGGCCCTCTCACTTGATGGAACCATGCGTGTGGCGGACCTCTACGCGGGGGTCGGGACCTTCACGCTGCCCATGGCCCGCCTGGCAGGCAGCGTGACCGCGGTCGAGGGGTCCCGTCACGCCCTCGGGGACCTCCGCCGGAACCTGGAGCGTGCCGGCGTGGATGCGGACGTCGCCCCCGGTGATGCGGCGCGGGTGGTGCCGGAGCTCGGCCACCTCGATGCGGTCCTCATCGACCCGCCCCGGACCGGACTCAGCGAGAGCGCCGTCTCCTCGCTTGTTGCCGCCGGACCGCAGCGGTTGGTGTACGTCTCATGCGATCCGGCCACGCTCGCCCGCGACGTCGCCGTGCTGGTCGCGCACGGGTACACGGCTCGGCGATTCGTACCGGTCGACCTGTTCCCGCAGACCTATCACCTGGAGACGGTCGCACTCTTCGAACGCACGTAGGCCGCGCGAATCGCACGGCCTACGTTGTTATCCGAGTCGGCGCGGGCCCGATGGCCGCGCTCAGCCTCCATGGGTCACTCGTTAGACGAGCGTGCCCACCTTGGGGAAATCGACGATGTGCACGTCGTGGGGAGCGTCATCGTGCTCGGCAGTGAGGTCCGCGCCGGCTTCGTGCATTCCCCCGTGGTCGCCGTCATCCCACATGGGGCTGTCGCTCACGTCATAGACCGAGCCGTCGTATGCCACGTATGCCGGTCGACCACCCTTGCCGTCATACTGCTTGAGATCCTCGAGCGTGAACTCCTTCATCCGAGCCTCCTGTCATCGGGTCGTGTTCCTGCAGATGTACATTCCCGCTTCGGCCCACATTGTGCGCGGGAGCGCAGGATCAGTCGTGCTCGATCATGTCGCGCAGGCCGAAGAGGTCGACCACGATCTTGCGTCCCCTGGTCGCAACCACGCCGTCGCGACACAGGTTGGAGATGACCCTGCTCGCCGTTTCGCGTGACGTGCTCGCGAGTGTGGCGATCTCGTAGTGCGTCAGCCCCTCGATCACCGGCACGCCCACCGCCTCATACGACGCGGTGGCGACGTTCAGCAATACGCGCATCACGCGGTGCGTGGCGTCATGGAAGGCCATGTCCTCGAGCCGCCCGATGAGATCGCGTACGCGCCGCGACAGCGAACCGATGAGCGTGATGGCCAGTTGCGGTTGTGTCTTGATGGCCTCAGCGAGATCGTTCGCCTCGAGACCGAGGACCTCCACGTCCGTCATCGCGATGACATCGGCGGAGCGTGGCTCGGCATCCGTGGCGCTCATCTCGCCGAAGTGGGCGGGCGCGTCCAGGTAGCTGAGCGCGAGCTCCTTGCCCGACTGTGACGCCACCGAGACCTTCACTCTGCCCGCCACGAGCAGGTACATGAGTGCGCTGCGATCGTTCTGCGTGATGATGAACGACCCCCGGGGATACTGCCGGTGGGTGACCATCGACGCGAACGCATCGAGCTCATGGTCCGGCACGCTCTCGAACATGGCGAGCGAGCGGAGATGCTCCTTGATGCGACTCTGTGTGATGACAGACATGTTCCAGGTATCGGTCGTTTGACAGGATGAGACAAGGGCATTTCGTGAGCCGAACCTAGTGAAGCATGAAGGGCCGCGTCAGTCCACGACACGGCCCTTCAGGTTACACCACGCGTTCTCTATGACCGCGCCCGTCCCCTAGAGCTCCTTCTTGATGTACTCGAGCATCTTCGGGACGAAGTCGTCCATGATGAGCGGCAGCATGTTCGGCAGCAGCGCATCCATCGTCTTGGGCAGCAGATCGGGCATGAGCGCTTCCATGTCCTCGGGAAGCGGCCCGACCCTGCGCGAGACCTCGGCAAGCATCGCGGGCATCACCTTCGGCATCATGTCGGGCATCATCTTCGGCATCATCGCGGGCATCATCTTCCCCATGAGGGCGAGTCCGCCCGGAACTGCGCGCGCGGCCTTCATCATCGGCACCATGCCCGAGGGCATCGCCTTCATCATGTCGGGCAGGAGCGTGACCATGATGTCCATGATCGACTCGGGCTTCATGAGCCAGATGAACTTCTCGAAGTAGCCCCACATCTCGAGGGCGTACGGCGTTGGATCCTCATGCGGGATGCCGAGCCCATCCATCGCGAGGTGCGCGAGGTCGATGACCTCCATCGGGATGCCCTTCTTGTCGATGGAGTCGCGGAACTGGACCTCGCAACAGGGGCAGAGCGCCACCATCGCGTCGGCCTCGACCGCTACAGCCTCATCCAGACGCATCTTACCGAGCTCGGGTGCCACTGCCGTCTCGCCGATGAGGGTGAGCACCGAGCCACAGCACAGTGCGTCCTCGTGGTGGTGCTCCATCTCGACGAACTCCACCCCGGGGATCGCCTTGATGAGCTGGCGGGGCGGCTCGTAGTTGCCCTGCGCCCGGCCCATGTGGCACGAGTCGTGGAACGTCAGTTTCTTTTCGATGGGATGATCGAACTCGAGGCTGCCATCCGCGATAGCGTCGGCCACCAGCTCGGAATAGTGCTTGACCTCGAACTCGTAGGCCTCGCCGCGTTCTGCGGCGAGATTCGCGTAGAGCTCCTTCCATACCAGGCCACACGCGGGACACGAGGTGACAATCGTCTTCGCGCCGCGCTTTCGCGCCTCGGCGGTGTTGTGCAGATAGATCTCCTCGAAAACGTCCCACTTCCCGGCGACCTTCATCGGAATCCCGCAGCACGCCTCATCGGTGCCCATGTAGTTGAACGCCACGCCCGCCCGGTCAAGCAGCTCGACTGAAGACTGGGCCACGTCGGCGTTCACAAGGCTCGCCGTGCAGCCGGCGAAGTACAGGATGTCCGAAGTGGGGTCGATCTTCTCCGCGATGTGCTCCGGAACCCAGTCGGCGCGGCGTTCCTGCTTGCTCGCCCAGATATTGAGCTCACCCCGGAGCGAGGCGGCCATCATCTCAAACGGCGGGAAGGTCATGCGGCCTTCCTCATGAACAAGCTTGCCACGCATCGCCATCCACGAGTGCTCGACGGGCAGCTGCAGCTGGCAGCGCGTATTACACACCTCGCACGTGGTACACACCAGGAACGTGTCGACCATGTGCTGGTCGATCTTCTCGCGGCCCTCCATGACCTCTTTGAGGTACGCGTACTTGCCCCGCGGCGAGTGGCTCATCCATCCGCGAACGCAGTACTCCTCACACGTGGGGACGCAGTAGCCGCACTGCGCGCACGCGTAGGAGTAGTACGCCACGTCACCGGGCACACCCCGACGCTCCTTGAACTGCTGTGACCCCGACGGCGCTTTGGCCGCGTTTGCGATCGGCCGCACGATCGGCTCCATCGCACCGGCGAGTCCCATCAGCGCGTTGATCGCCCCGGTGCCGAGGATCTTCTTGGGGTTCATGATGTCGCCCGGATCGTGCTCCCGCTTGAACGACTCGAGCGCTGAGTACTTCTCACCGCCGAGTACGTTGCGCGCCTCCTGACGGAAGTACAGGCCGGTCGAGTAGGCCCCACCGCGGTGCTTCTTGGCGATCGCGATGACCACGAGGGAGAGTGCGAAGGCGAGGTTGAACGCGAGCGTACGCTCGTCGTGCGGGATGAAGCCGAGGAGGACCACCTGGTCGCCCTTGCCGAGCATGCCCTCGAGCACGAACGGCTGCTTGAGCTTGGTGTCGATCTCACCGAGGACGGCCTCGAGCTCTGTGAGTGGTACGACCACCTCGGTCGGAACGATCGACGGTCCCACGCGCTTCAGCCGCATCGGCGCGAAGCGCTGCTCCCACTCGTGCTCGGCGGCCTCGGTATCGAGCTCCGTGCCGCCGTTCACATCGCGGATGGCCGCCAGCGCGCTGTCGATGGCGCCACGACGCGACTCGGGGTACGCGATCACGAGCAGGTACGCCTCGGGCAGCTCCGGTTCGTAGTGCGGGTGCGCCATCTCGTACGGGTGGCCGTGCCGGTGCGGGATCGTCTTCTTGAGACGCACCGACTCGGGGTTCAGGAAGGTAAGCGACCAGATCGGCAGCTGCTGCACGGACAGGGACTTCAGCGCCGAAGACAGCCCCGCGGCCGTCGGGAACGCGATGACCCGGTGCACCTCAGGCTCGAGGTGGCGGAGCGCCACGGTGACTTCGGTGATGATGCCGGTGATGCCCTCGGCATCGGCGATGAGACGCTCCAGCTCGGCACCGGTGAACTCACGGACGGAGCCGTCGGGCAGCACCACACGCGCGGTGGGGACGCTCTCTTTGAAGAACCCGTACTCGAAGCTGCCGAAGCCCGCACCACCCTGTGCGAGCCAGCCGGCGACCGTCGACGACGGCAATGACGACGGGTACAGGCGCAGGTCGAGACCCTGCTCGTTGAGCTTCTTCTGCAGGGGCTCCCATAGGGCGCCACCTTCCACGCGCACGGTCATGGCGGCCGAGTCGACGGCGAGGATACGGCCCATCGCCGACATGTCGATGACCACGGCGCCCGGCACCGGCAGAACGCCGCCGTATCCCGAGGTGGACATGCCGCGCGGCACGAGCTTCAGACCTTCGCGCACCGCCAGCTTCACGATCTCGACGACATCGTCCTCGGTCCGCGGCCGCACCACCGCACCGGCGATGCCGGTGGGCATGAGCGGCTTGACGAGCTTGGGAAGCGCTCCGATGTCCGAGGAGTACAGCGTGCGTTCAACACGGTCGGTGCGCACCCGGTCATCGCCGACGATGGCCGTCAGGGCCGCCTCGATGCGCTCGCTCACCTGTGACATCGACGTCTCGCTCCTTCCCGGCCCGTGGGACCGGCTCGCAGATCAGTACCCCTCGGGGTATCTGCGACTGTCGTGCCAGAATACCCATGCGGGTATCCGACGGTCAACCGGGCGCGCCCGCTGCGCGTGCTATGATGCGCGGTGCACCGTCCGCCGGCCCCATCCCAGGAGGCGCCACTCGTGCGCGCGGTTCTTTTCGATCTGGACGGAACGCTGCTCGATCTCGACCTCGAGGCGTTCCTGCAACGCTACTTCGTTGCTCTTGAGCGCGCGGCGGCGCCACTCTCCGCACATGCCGCACCGGATACGGGCGTCATGCCCGGACTTCATGCGGCGACCAGACGAATGATGACGGCGCACCCCGGACGCACCAACCGCGACGTCTTCTACGAGGAGTTCGCGCAGCTGACCGGGATCGACCTGGGCGAGCACTGGAGCGTGTTCGAGGAATTCTACCGCGACGTGTTCCCAACGCTCGCCGACAGCGCCCGTCCCGCGCCCGGCGGGCGTCTCGCCGTCACGACGGCGCTAGACCTCGGCCTGCGCGTCGCCATCGCGACGAACCCGATCTTCCCGTTCTCGGCGATCGAGCATCGCATCGCCTGGGCCGGTCTCGGTGACGTGCCGGTCCACGTCGTGACCTCGTGCGAGACCATGACGGCGACCAAGCCGCACCCCGAGTACTTCCGCCAGACCGCGCTCCTTCTCGGCGTGGAGCCGCGAGACTGCCTGATGGTTGGAGATGATGCGGTGCTCGACATGCCGGCCGCCGACGTCGGCATGCGCACGTTCTACGTGGGAGATCGGCCGGGAACGGTCGCCGACACCACGGGCGACCTCGAAGCGCTCGCGCAGCTGCTGCCCCGGCTGGTCTAGATGATGCGGTGCCTGATGAGTGCCACCCAGGAGCCGTCGATGCGCTGGTCGCAGTCGAACTCGAACTGCCCGCGCGTCTCGCGTCGAAGGTCGAGCTGGTAACCCAGACCCGAGGGATCGTGCTCGCAGATGACCACGATACTGTCCGTCGAGTCCATCTCCAGCATCCGGTCGATGACAGCGAACACGATGGGGCGGCGCATCGCGGGAGTGACGCCGCGTACGTCGATCACGAGCCCCTGTGCTGACTGCGCCACGTCTCTCAGCCCTCCGCCCCAACCCTCTGCTTATGAAGATTGGACGCGCGCTTCGTGATTCCTGCACGACCAGCCCATATCCGCGCGGGCCGAGCGGCGGGGCGTGTCCCACCTCACATAGACGCCCGTAACACGTTGAAGTATCCTACACCGGAGGGATCGGAACACCCACCGAGGGGATCATGGGACGCACGGTGCCAGCGCCCTCAGGCGCGCATTCGACACGTACCCCGCCTGATCTCCGGCGCTCGTTCAGCGCCGGAGCGGTATCCTCGCCGCCCCCGCCAAGAGCGTACGGCCCCGGCCGACCACGTTGATGTGACCTCCGGGGCAGGTCTGCCCCCCACTCACGTCGAATACCACTGTCTGGTACTTCGGCACCTTCCCTACGTTTGCCTTGCGGCGACGCGGCCCCCGGTCGCGCGCGGCACGTCGCCGCGTTCAAGGCTGCCAGTGTCCACGCGCGAGAGAGAAAGGAGGAGCAGCGCGCGCTTGCCGGGCCGGTAACCGGCATCACGTATTCATGTTGCATGTAGGCTCCGTTCCAACACCAAGGAGGTGTATGGCATGGCGCAAGAGGCGCACGGTGCGATCTACGACCTGCTCGCGGTCCGTGGTGTGAGCCGTCGTGACTTCCTGAAGTACTGCAGTTTCGTCGCTGCGATGCTCGGGTTGTCCGAGGCTGCCGCACCGGCGATCGCCGCCGCAGTCGAGAAGGGCTCGAAGCTCAAGCCCGCACTCTGGCTCAACGGCGGTTCATGTTCCGGCTGCACTGAGTCGATGGCCCAGGTCGACTCACCTGACGTCGCCACGATCGTCCTCGAGATCCTCTCGCTCAACTACTTCGAGACGATCATGGCTGCCGCCGGTGAGTACGCCGAGCAGAACATCGCGGACACTATTGCCGCAGGCGGCTATCTGCTGATCTACGAAGGCGCCGTCATGACGGGCGAGGATGGCAACACCCTCCTCGTCGCCGGCAAGAAGGGCATCGACGTTCTGCAGGAGGCCGCTGAGGGTGCCGACGCGATCCTCGCGATCGGCGCGTGCGCGGTCGACGGTGGCTGGCTGTATGGCTACCCGAACCCCGCCGGCGCGACCGGAGTCCAGGCTTACCTGGACAAGGTCAAGGTCAAGACCCCGGTAGTGAACCTTCCCTGCTGCCCGACGAGCCCTGAGTGGGTCGTCGCCATGGTCGTCCAGTGGCTGCTTGTGGCCGATGACGATCCGGCGACGTTCCTCGCCAAGACGGCGCTCCGTCAGCGCACTTACACGGATCGTTACACCGGACAGAACGTCACGCTCAACTATCCTGAGTATGTCGTGGGCTCCACCATCCACGATAACTGCCCGCGTCGCGGCCACTTCGAGAACGGCGACTTCGTTACCGAGTTCGGCAGCGAGGAAGAGGCCAAGGGATACTGCCTCTACAAGATGGGCTGCAAGGGCCCGCAGACCTTCACACAGTGCCCGATCACCCGTTGGAACCGCTCGGTCAGCTGGTGTGTCGCCTCCGGCGCACCCTGCATCGGCTGCGGCGGCCTTAACTGGGTCGACAACGGCACCCCGTTCTTCAAGCGTCTCTCGAGCATGGAGACGGGCGACACGCTCGGTTACGTCCAGCCCGGCAGCGTGGGTGCTGTCGTCGGCGGCGTGGCCGCAGCGGCCCTGATCGCACACGGCCTCGGCACGAAAGCCGCAGGCCGCATGGGCGACGGACCTCCTGTCGAGGAGATGAAGGTCTACGATCGCAAGCACGGAGCAAAGAAGGGAGGCGATAAGTAGTGGCTCGCGCAATCATCGATCCGATCACCCGAATCGAAGGTCACCTTCGGCTCGAGTGCGAAGTTGAGAACGGCAAGGTCGTCGATGCGTGGGTTTCCGGCCAGCTGTACCGAGGCATGGAGACCGTGCTTCTGGACCGGAGCCCCGAAGATGCGTTCTACATCTCGCAGCGCATCTGCGGCGTCTGCCCGATCTCGCACAGCCACGCGTCGGCTCAGGCCACGGAAAACGCACTCGGAATCACGATTCCCGAGGGCGGTCGCCTCGTTCGCAACCTGCTTGAGGCTGCGCAGTTCCTGCACAGCCACATCCTGTGGTTCTACCACCTGACCGCACTCGACTACGTCAGCCCCGTCAACGCGCTCTCGGCGAACATCGCCGATACCTACTCGCTTGCCCAGGCTGCCGGAACCCGTCCCGCCGATTTCGGCGCTGTGGCGACCCGGCTCAAGGCGTTCGTCGACAACGGCCAGCTGTCGATCTTCAGCAACCACTACTGGGACCACCCCGGCTACGTGCTTCCGCCGGAGCTGGACCTGATCGCCACCGCCCACTACCTCGAGGCTCTCGAGGTCCAGGCGGTCGCCAACGAGATCGTCGCCATCATCGCGGGCAAGTTCTCGCACCCGATGACCTCGGTCCCCGGAGGCACAGCGTTCGTTCCCACAGTGGAGAAGATCGACGACATCCTGTACCGCTTCATCCGCGTTAAGGAGTTCGTCGACACCGCGCTCATCCCCGACACGCTCGCGATCGCGCCGTTCATCATCGACACGGCGGGTTACGGCGGCGGCGTGGGCAACTTCGTGAGCTGGGGCGTGTTCGAAAAGAGCGGCCTCGTTCCCGAAGAGCGGTACCTGCCGCGTGGTTTCGCCAAGGGCCTTTCGGTAGAAGACGTGAGCCCCGACGACGTGACCGAATACGTGGAGCACTCCTGGTACTCGTCCAAGAGCGGGCTCAACCCGAAGGATGGCGAGACCAAGGTCAAGTTCACCGGTTACGACGAAAACGCCCAGTACTCGTACGGCAAGGCCGTCCGCTGCAAGGAGCTGTCGACCGAGTCCGGTCCGCTCGCCCGCATGGTGGTCGCCTACCTGCGTGAGAAGGGCGGCATGGACGTCGCCGGCGGAGCCGAGGGTGTTCGTACCCCGGCAGCGCTGATCGACTCCACGCTCGAAGCGTTGGGTGTGGCCGGCAAGCCCGAGATCCTCGTGTCGCTGCTCGGTCGCGTCGCGGCCCGCAACCTGGAGGCCGCGTACATCGCAGACCTGGCGCTCGTGTGGGTCAACGAGCTCGTCGCTGCGCTCAAGGGCGGAGACGCCAAGTTCTGGGAGGGCTCAAGCAAGAAGGACGGCAAGGGCGTTGGCGCCTGGGAGGCGCCGCGCGGCTCCGTCGCACACTGGGAGGGCATCAGTGGCGGGAAGATCGACCACTACCAGGTCGTTGCTCCCACCACGTGGAACATCGCACCGCGCGACGCCGGTGGCGTCCGTGGCCCGATGGAAGAGTCCCTCGTCGGTTCACCGTGCGTCGATGTCGAGAAGCCGCTCGAGCAGCTCCGCATCGCCCACAGCTTCGATCCTTGAATCGGTTGTGCGGTTCACGTGATTGAACCGAAAACCGGCAAGGAAGCAACCTTCATGACCAGCCGGATGGGGGTGATGTAAATGGCCGGGCACGCACACTACCGCGAGGCACACCCGCTCGTGTTCGTGATCACCCACTGGATCAACCTGATCTGCATGGTGATGCTCGCCTTCTCGGGCTTCTACATCCACTTCCCGTTCTTCGGCGGGTTCATGGGCGTCGCCCGCGGCATGCACTTCGTTGCGATGTACGTGATCCTCATCAACCTCACCTTCCGCATCATCGCCGCCTTCTTCGTGAAGACCGCGGTCGATCTCGGAAGCCGTCAGGTGGACACGGATATCAAGAACTGGCTGCCGCAGGAGAAGAACAAGCACCAGTTCTTCCAGACGGTCAAGTACTACCTGTTCCTGCGTAAGGAGGCCGTGATCTCGGCCAAGTACGGGTCGCTCCAGAAGATCTCGTACCTGGCGACAATCCCGCTGACGTACCTCATGGCGTACACCGGCTTTTCGATCTACGGGCCCACCATGAACTGGGGTCTGTTCTCGGGCGGTGTCGACATGGTCGGCGGCCCGATGAACATGCGGATCATCCACTACTTCATGATGTGGGTGTTCATCGTGTTCACGATGGTCCACGCCTACCTGGCCAACATCTACAACTTCTCTCCGAGCAAGATCATCTTTGCCTGGAAGGAGACGGAGCACTAGTCTCCGTGTTCCTGTGACAGTCATACTGTCACGAGAGATGGACGGGCCCCGGAGCCTCGCTCCGGGGCCCGCTCTCGTACAACCGACAGAGAGAGGTTACGACCGTGCTCGACGAGAACCCCCGCGTACTCGTGCTCGGCATCGGCAACATCCTCATGCTGGACGAGGGAGTCGGTAACCGGATCGCCGTCGGTCTCGAGCAGAACTACACCTTCCCCTCCGATGTGCGGGTGATGGATGCCGCCACCATGGGTCTCGGCATGGTGCACCTCTTCCGTGGTGTGGAGTTCCTGCTCGTCGCAGACGCCATCGACGGCACCGGCTACAGGCCGGGGACCGTGGTGCGCATCCCCCCTGAAGAGTTCGCCCCCAACCAGGTGATGCACTCTCTGCACGACATCCGCTTCACCGACGTCCTTGAAGCCGCGGGGCTCATGGGACTCACCCCGCGAGCCGACTGTATCGGCGTGCAGGTCCAGGACATGAGTCCCAGGGAGATGACGATCGGTCTCTCTCCCGCCGTCGAGGCGGCCGTGCCGAGAGCGATCGCGGCGGTGCTCACCGTCCTCGAGGAGGAAGGCGTGACCGCCGAGCCCATCGAGGGGCATGACGCCGATGCGGAGCTTCAGGCGCGCGTGGCCGAGCAGAAGGCCGACATCGCGCGGCGTCAGGCCGAGGGGACCTGAACCTCGTCGAGCGGCAGCTCGAAGCCGATGGTGCTTCCGGCGCCCGGCGTGCTCTCGGCGAACACCGTTCCATCGTGGTCCTCGATGATCCGGCGGGCGATGGCCAGGCCCACCCCGGTGCCGCCCGTGTGCGCGGCACGCGATGCATCGGCACGGTAGAAGCGCTCCCAGATGTTCGGGAGGTCGGCCGCGTCGATACCCTCGCCGGTGTCGGTGACGGTCACACGCACGCGATCGCCGAAGGGCGCCACCGCAGCGATGACCGACCCCGCGCCCGTGTGCCGTGCGGCGTTCGACAGCAGATTGCGCACGACCTGCGCGATGCGAAACTCGTCAGCGGTCACCCACGCGCCCCCCGTAGGACACGAGACCTCGAGCGTCACCCCCCGCTGCACCAGCGCCCGGGCTCGCCCGGCCTCGGTCTCGACCACCGCGCACAGATCGGTGGGGGCGATCTCGTACCGTAGCCTGCCGGCCTCGGCGACTGATAGCTCCTGAAGGTCGTCCACGAGGCGCGAGAGCGTCCCCACGTCATCGACGAGCGAGGACAGCCGGTGCTCGTCGGCCAGAAGGACCCCCTCGGCGATGCCCTCGATCTGGGCGCGCAGCGCGGCGATCGGGTTGCGGAGCTCGTGCGCTACGTCGGTCACCAGCCGGCGCCGCAGATCCTCGCCTTGCTCGATCGAGGCCGCCATGTCGTTGAACGCCGCACCCAGCTCGCGGATCTCGGCGGGGCCCCGCTCCTCGACCCGGTGTGCGAGATCGCCTGAGGCAAGAGCGCCTGACGCCGTGGTCAGGCGCCGGAGCGGCTCCACGAGATAGCGCGCCAGCAGCAGCGCGGCCACCGCGGCGAGTGCCACGGCGATGACCACGGAGATGACGATGCCGCGGTCGACACCGGCGAGGAACGTCTGCTCCGCACCGCCGAGCACCACCCGACGTGCCATGCCGCCACCCGGCCCCGAGTGCGTGCCAAGCGAGATCAGGTACTCCTCGAAGGATGCCTCGAGCGCGCGACGCGCGACAAGTCCTGTGGCGAGCACCGCGGCGAGAGCAACGGCGAGGATGGAGACGAAGACCTGTCGAATGAGGCTGGGCCGGCTCACGCTCACTCCTCGACCTTGTAGCCGACACCGAAGACGGTCCGCACGTACCGCGGCTGCTTGGGGTCCTCGCCGAGCTTCCGGCGGATGTTCTTCACGTGCGCGTCGACAGTGCGCTCGTAGCCCTCGAAGGTGTCGCCGGTGGCGATCTCGAGGAGCCGGAGCCGACTGTAGACTCGCCCCGGATGCGATGCCATCGTGTACAGGATGTCGAACTCGGTACGCGTGAGGTCCTTCTCGTCATCATCGATGCTCACCGAGCGGCGTTCCGGATCGATCTCGAGTCCGGCCACACGGACAAGACCCGAGGCGCCCCGTGTCTGCTCACTGCGCCTCAAGACCGCCTTCACGCGCGCGACGACCTCGCGGGGGCTGAATGGCTTGACGATGTAGTCGTCTGCGCCGACCTCGAGACCGATGAGTCGGTCCACCTCATCGGAGCGCGCGGTCACCAGGATGACCGGAAGGGAGTGCTCACGCTGCAGCGTCCGGGTCAGCTCGATACCGTCCATCCCGGGCAGCATGATGTCCAGCAGCGCGATGTCGGGCACCGACTCCTGGACGGCAGCAAGCGCGCTGGGGCCGTCGGCCGCACTTCGGACCGTGAAACCCTCACGCTCCAGATAGGCCCTCAGCACCTCGACGATACGCTCGTTGTCGTCGACCACCAGTACGTCACGTCGCACGCGCACACCTCCTGCGGCAGCATGGTACCGCGGACCCGTGAAGACCGTGTGAACGCGGGGAGCCGTTCAGTCGGCCGCTGCTATAAGCGAGCGTGCGCGTTCGACGATGCCCGCCACGTCCAAGCCCGCGCGCGACATGAGGTCGCGGGCCGTCCCGGAACTCTGGTACCCGGTCACGCCGAGCGGAACGGCGCGCATGGCCACACCATGCCGGGTCGACCACTCGGCCACCGAGGCCCAGAGACCGGTGCGCCAGCCGTGATCCTCAACAACAAGAACCCATGGCGCCTTCGCAGCCCGCTCCATCGCGTCGTCATCCAGGTCGAGCGGCGCCGAGACCACGCAGACGCCCACGGCGATCCCGTGATCCGCCAGCGTGTCGGCCGCGTCCACGGCCGCACCAGCCACCGTCCCCATGGTGAGGATCACGCCATCGGTGCCCTCCCGCGCCCATGTGGCGCGCCCGTAGTCGAACGCGTAGTCCCCACCGAACAGCGGATCTCCCTCGACAGCGAGCAGTACCGGCAGCTTCGAGCGACCCATCGCCACGGCGATGCAGCCGGACATTGCTGCAAGCGCACGCACCGCGCGGTCGGTCTGGTTGGGGTCGGCCGGGACCACGACATTCCAGCCGAACATCGTGCGGAACGCACCCACGTAGTCGAGGCACTGGTGCGTCTTGCCGTCCTCCCCCACGTCGAGCCCGCAGTGGGTCACCGCGAGCTTCAGCTGCGCCTCGTTGACGTCGTTCAGGCGCTGCTGGTTGTACACCTCGTCGATGCCGAACACGCCGAAGTCGGAGAAGAAGGTGAGCACGTCGGACACCGAGAGTGCGCCACCGACAGCGGCGGTGTTGTGCTCCCCCACACCCGCCTGGATGAAGCCTGCCGGGCGGGCGGAAGCGAAGGCACCGGTTTTCACCGAGGCCGCCAGGTCGCAGTCGAGTACCGCGAAGGGCACGTCCGGGTTCGACTGCGCCAGATCGGCGAGTGCGGTACCCCACGCCGAGCGGTTGTCGGTGTGCTTCTCGCGCGTGTATTCGCGCGGAGTCCCGGCATCGAGCGCCCACTGCTTCGGCACGGTGTGGAGCGCCGGGGTGAGCGTGACGCCGGCGCGTCGCTCGCGAGCCGCCTCGAGGGCAGGCTCGAGCCCGAGCTCGGTCATCGCCCGCGCGTACTCCTCGGCATCGAGGCCCCGTCCGTGGAACTGCTCGTCCCCCTCCATGAACGACACACCCTTGCCGATCACGGTGTCGGCGATGATCGCAACGGGACGCGAGGTGTCCTCGATCGCTGCAGCCACGGCGGCATAGAGCTCGGCCACGTCGTGACCGTCCACCTCGACGACGCCCCAGCCGTCAGCGGCGAATCCTGCGGCGATGTCCACCGGCATGACGTCTGCGGTGTGACCCGAGATCTGGATGCCGTTACGGTCTACGATAACCGTGAGGTCGTTCAGGCCCTCTTTCACGGCCATGCGACGCGCCTCGGCAACCTGCCCCTTGTGCTGCTCCCCATCACTCATCGAGACGAACGTGCGGTACCCCCGTCCGCTCAGCCGTGAGGCGAGCGCGAACCCCACGCCCGCCGAGAGCCCCTGGCCGAGGTTCCCCGTGCCCCACTCGACTCCGGGGACCGACCGCTCTACATGCCCCTCGAACACGCTCCCCGCCTGGCGGAAGTGCGCCACCGCATCGTCGAGCGAGAAGAAGCCGGCATCGGCCAACGCGCAGTACACGCCGGGAGAGGTGTGCCCGTGGCTCACGACGATGCGGTCGCGACCCTCCCACCGCGGTCGTGCGGGGTCGAGATGCGCGAAGTGGTACAGCACCAGATACGTCTCGAGCGACGACATGGACCCCCCGGGGTGACCCGACTCGGCGAGCGACGTCATCGTCAGGATCGCCCCGCGCAGCCGTCGCGCGCGCTCTTCGAGTTCGCTCACGCTCTCGGTATCCAGTTGCGGCACCACGAACCCGCGCTCGAGCATCGCTCCTCCTCGTATCGGGACCAGGCCCGGACCATGACCGAACCGTTACACTTGAGCATACCCGAACCCCCGCGGGAGGAGCGCCTGATGTCGTACGAGCTCACGGTGGCCGAGTCGGCTGCCCGCGCCGGAGCGGTGGTGCTTCGCGAGCATCAAGGCCGCGTTGTGGACCTCCGCACCAAGTCGGGCTCCGCCGACCTCGTGAGCGCAGCCGATGTAGCCGCCGGCGTTGCGGTGGTGCGGGCTATTGCAGAGCGGATCGAAGGGGCAGCGTTCGTCGTCGAGGAACCCGAGGTGTGCGAACTCGCCGGGGTACCCGCGGGCTCTCTTCACGATCCCGAGGTCTGGGTCATCGACCCGCTCGATGGCACCACATCCTTCATCCACGGCTATCCGTGCTACTCGGTGAGTGTCGCGCTCGTGCGGGATGGGACACCCGTTGTGGGCGCGGTGATGAACGTCCCGGCCGACGAGATGGCCTCCGCCGCCACGGGGTGTGGCGCGACAGCCAACGGCTCCCCGCTCCAGTGCGCGGGCGCCGCTACGCTCGACCGCGCGCTTCTGGCAACGGGCTTCCCGTACGACCGCGGCGCCGGGCTCGACCGTCAGCTGCGCATCTTCGAACACCTGCTCAGGCCCGCCCACGATGTGCGGCGTGACGGATCGGCTGCGATCGACCTCTGCCACGTGGCGACCAACCGTGTCGATGCGTTCTGGGAGGCGATCCTCCAGCCGTGGGACATGGCTGCTGGCGTGCTCATCGTGACCGAGGCGGGTGGGACGGTCACCGACTTCGAAGGGCGCCCGTGGACGGTCGACACGCGCTCGGTCGTGGCGGCCAACCAAACGCTTCACGCCGTGGTGCTCACCGGGATCGCCGAGGCCGAGCAGTGCTGATCATCGCCGCGGCGTGGTGTCCTCGTCGTAGGCCACGCCCAGGTCGCCGAGCACCTTGGTGACCGCACGCTCGCCGCTCTCGATACAGTTTGGGATTCCCACGCCGCGGTAGGCCCCACCGGCGAGCGCGAAACCCGGTAGCGCGGTGGCGAGCCGCTCGATCTCGTCTGCGCGGTCAAGGTGCCCGAGCGTGTACTGCGGCATGCCGCCGTTCCAGCGGTACACGCTCGCGAACACCGGCTGCGTTTCCGCCGGCATGCCGAGCAGGTCGACGATCTGCGCCCGCACGGTCTCGATGAGATCGGCGTCGCTCGCCACGAGCAGGTGTTGGTTGCGCGGGCCGCCGATGAAGCCGCGCAGCAGCACGCGACCCTCCGGTGCGCGGTCCGGCCACTTCGAGGACGAGAGTGTCACCGCAAGCAGCGGCCGGTCCTCCACGATCGGCGAGAGGATGCCGAACCACGTCGTGTCGGCCGGGAAGTCCTCCGCGCGAAATGCCATCGGCACGGTGGCGGACGAGGAGCACGGAATTGTCGCAAGCAGGTCGGCGATCGTTGCGTCTACCTGCCGAGCGAGCGGTTCGGCCGCCCACACTTCGGTTGCCACGATCACCGCGTCGCCTTCCAGCGTGCTCCCGTCATCGAGCGTCACGCGCCAGACGTCACCGTCGCGCACCACCGCCGCGACCGCTGCGCCGGTGATGATGCGTTCGCGTCCCACCGCATCGGCCATCCCGTCGGTGAGCTGCTGCATGCCACGGTAGAAGGTGTTGAAGAACGCCCACGGCTTGGCGCCCGGCTTGGGCGGGTGCTTCTTGCGGAACTCCTCGCGCCTCTTGCGCTCCGCGAGGAAGCCGCGGATGAGCGAGCCGAACTCCTGTTCCATCTCGAGGAAGTTCGGGAACGTGGCCGCAAGCGACATCTCCCGCGGATCGGAGGCATGCACGCCGCCCACGAGCGGCTCAGCCAGTCGGTCGAGGGACTCCCGACCCATGCGGCGCACCACGAAGCTCTCGAGCGTCTCGTCGTGGTCCTGGGCGGTCTCGCCCGACGCCCAGCGCGCCTTCGGCGGCAGGACGAGATCGAGCGCCATGCGGAACTTGGCCGGCCACGAGTACAGTCGTGTGGTGGCGAGCGGCACGAGCTTGGTGGGTGCGAACATCATGATGCCGTCGGGGAGCTCGACGAGGCGCCGACCCTTCACCACCAGCGTGCGCTTGTTCTCCTCACGCGCGGGCACCATCGCATCGGCCAGGCCGAGCATGCGCGCGATGCGCGCCACGGCGGGCTTGGTGGAGACGAACGCGTCGCTCCCGCCGTCGATGACGTACTCGCCGCCCTCGGGATCCGTCACGATGTCGGTCGCCAGCTTGCCGCCGAGACGGTCGGTCTTCTCGACCAGGATGCAGTCCACGTCGTGGCCGGCGGCCGCCGCACGCCTGACCTTGTAGGCCGCGCCGAGACCCGCCGCGCCGCCGCCGATGATGATGACCGTCTTCACGCTAGTAGACCCGCCTCTCCGTCACATCATCCTCCGCAAGCGCAATGCCGACCTCCGCAAGCACCTTCGAGACCGCCCGCTCCCCGCTCTCAAGCGCGTTAGGCACGCCCACACCGCGGTACGCGTTGCCCGCGAGCGCGAGGCCGCGGATCCCGACCTCCGCGCGTTCGATCTCGGCCACGCGGTCCAGGTGGCCGAGCGTGTATTGCGGCATGCCCCGCTCCCAGCGGAAGAGCTTCGCGTAGCGGGGCAGCGCGTCCGGCCGGATGCCGATGAGCTCGATAAGCTGCCTGCGCGCGAGTTCGAGAAGATCCTCGTCGCTCGCGTCGAGCACCGCTTCGTCGCGCGGTCCGCCGAGGAAGCCGCGGATGAGCACACGACCTTCGGGGGCCCGGTCCGGCCACTTCGAGCTCATGAGCGACACGCCGGTGAGCGGCCGTCGCTCCACCGACGGCGTGAGGATGCCGTGCCAGCGCCGGTCGAACGGGCAGTCGGCCTGATCGAACGCCAGGAGCGCCGTCGCGCACGACGAGGATGGGATCGTGCCGAGCAGGTCGGCGAGCGCCTCATCCACGCCGGTGGCGAGCTCTGCAGCGGCCCAGACCTCCGTGGCGACGACGACCGCATCGGCTTCAAGCACCTCGCCGGTGGTCAGCTTCACGCGCCAGGCGTCGCCGGCGCTCTCGACAGCGGCAGCTCCCACGCCGGTGCGGATGTGCTCGCGCCCCGCCGCATCGGCCATCCGCTCGCAGATGAACTGCAGTCCCTCATTGAACGACGAGAAGAACGTACGCCGCTTCTGCCCGGGCTTGGGCGGGTACTTCTTGCGAATCTCCTCGACCTTCTTTCGCTGAGCGAGGAAGCCGCGCACGAGCGAGCCATACTGCTGCTCCATATCGAGCAGCATCGGATAGCGCGCCGCGACCGACATCTCCGAGGCAAGATCGCCGTTGACGCCAGCAGCGAGCGGCTCGGCCAGGCGATCGAGCGCCTCACGCCCGAGCCGGCGGACCACGAGGCTCTCGAGCGTCTCGTCGTGGTCTGCGGCCGTCTCGCCCTCGGCCCACCGCACCTTCCGGGGGACCACCAGGTCAAGCGCCATGCGGACCTTCGCCAGCCACGAGTAGAGCTTCGACGTGGCGAGCGGCACGAGTTTGGTGGGCGCGAACATCATCATGCCGTCAGGCATCTCGATGAGCTTCCCGCGTTTCACGATGAAGGTCTTCTTGTTCTCCTCCAGCGTGCCGCACTCCTCCTCGAAGACGCCAAGGAGCTTGGCCACGCGGTGCACCGCGGTCTTGTCGGTCAAGAACGAGTCGCTCCCCCCGTCGGCGATGTACCTGCCGCCTTCGGGATCCTCGGCGATGTCGGTCCAGATCTTGCCGCCGAGCCGGTCGTCGCGCTCCACGAGCGTGAAGGTGACGTCATGCCCCGCCTCCGCCGCCCGCCTGACCTTGTAGGCCGCACCCAGTCCGGCGATGCCGCCGCCGATGATGATGATGTGCACGCTGCCGCTCCTTGTCCACGCAAGCGAACGGTGCCGGCCGCCGCGATCGGTCTTCCGGTATCGCCACGCGCTACAACAGGGGCTCTACCGCCTCCATGAGCACCTCGACGAAGCTGTCGTCGTCATTGGGAACACGCGTCCGCACGAACGCGAGGCCGAGTGACGCCGCCCTCTCGGCAGCATCGGTATCCAGGTCCCACAGCGTCTCCATGTGGTCGATCGCGAATCCGATGGGCACGACCACGACGCCGTCGTGCCCAGTGCGGCCGGCGACCTCCATCACGTGCGCGAGGTCCGGGCCGAGCCACTCGCCACCACGGAACCCCTTGGACTGGAACGCGAGCAGCCAGGGCACCGGGCCGTCGAGCGCACCGAACGCGTCCACCCCCGGCAGACGCTCGTCATCGGCCACGTCGACACCCTCGGTAAGGCCGGCGATCGCCGCCACGGCGTCGGCGACCTCCCTGAGACCACCGGAGTACGGATCGTCTTCGTCCACGTCGTCGAGCGGCAGGCTGTGCGCGGTCATCACCACGAGCGGTCGCGCGGCCACGATGTTCTCCAGCGCATGCGCGCACGCATGACCGAAGAAATCCCGGTACCGGGCCGAGCGGTGCAGCGACGGCGCCTCGCACATCTCGACGATCTCCGCCTCACCCGCGGCGTCGTGCGCAGCCACGCGGAACGCCTCACACGTCACCCGCGATTCGAACGCAGAGAGTGACGCCATCACGATGCGGCGCGCCCCCTCGGCGACGAGTGTCCCGACGGCCGAGTCGATCGACGGCTCCCAGTACCGCATCCCCGCACGCACGACAACATCGTGCCCGCGGTCGCGCAGGTGGCGCTCGAGAGACATGGCGATGGCGGCGGCCACACCCGGGAGAGGCGACGCCCCACCGATGGCGCGGTACTTCTCCTGCGCTGCGGCGACGACGGCCGGCGCGGGCTCGCGACCCATGAAGCGCGCCATGAAAGGTCCCACCGACTCGAGCGAGTCCGGCCCCCCGAACGCGGTCAGCAGCACGCCGATGCGCTCATTCACGCCGCGGCCCTACTCGCCGCCACGGATGCGTGCCGAATGCTCGTGCACGAACCGGATCATCGCGCGGGCCTTCTCCGGATCGCTCGTCTTGTGGATGCCGTGACCGAGATTGAAGATGTGTCCCGGGCGCGCACCGACGGCCTCGAGGATCTCCACGACCATGCGCTCGAGCTCCGCATCGGGAGCGAACAGCGCCACGGGGTCGATGTTGCCCTGGATGGCGAAGCGGCTGTCGATCTGCTCGACGGCGCGCTTCATATCCAGGCGCCAGTCGATGCCGATCACGTCGCCGCCGGCCTGCTGCGCGAGATCGAGCATCGAGGTCGCGCCGTTCGGGAAGTGGATGATCGGCACGCCACCAGGTACGACCCGCCGGCCATGCTCGGTCAGCGCGTCGATGATGCGCTTCGTGTACGGGAGCACTGAGCGCTCGTAGTCGCGCGGCGCCACGTAGCCAACCCAGCTGTCGAAGACCTGAATCGCCTGCGCGCCAGCGTCGATCTGTGCCGAGAGGTACGCGATAACGGTGTCGGTGATCTTCGTCATGAGCTCGTCCCAGACCTCGGGCTCGCTCCACATGAGCGCTTTGGTGTACTCGTAGTCGCGGGTTCCGTGACCTTCGATCATGTAGCTCGCCAGCGTGAACGGCGCACCGCCGAAGCCGATGAGCGGCACCTTGTGCTCGAGTTCGCCGCGCAGGATCTTGATGGCCTCCATGACATACCCGGTGTCCTCGAGCGGATCGGACACGCCCAGGCGACGCACATCGGCAGCGCTGCGAACCGGGTTGTGGATGACCGGGCCCTCGCCCTTGGCAAACTCGAGATCGAGTCCCATGCCGGGGAACACCACGAGGATGTCTGAGAACAGGATGGCCGCGTCCACGCCGACGAGGTCGACCGGCTGCATCGTGACCTCGACAGCCAACTCCGGCGTGCGGCACATCTCGAGGAAACCGTGCTTCGCGCGGATCTCGCGGTACTCGGCCATGTAGCGGCCAGCCTGCCGCATCATCCACACGGGGGTACTCTCGGTGGCCTCCCGGCGGGCAGCACGCAGGAACAGGTCGTTGTACGCCATGGGCGGGTGTCCTTTGCTCGGTCGAGGGCGGATGAGCCGACGGACAGTCTACCACGCCCGAACGCGGCACGGGCCCCACCCGGAGGTGAGGCCCGTGCGGTCATCGATGTCGGACACGCCTAGCTGACCGGTGGCGCCGTCTCGACGATCTTGCGCACGATGGAGGGGTCCGCAAGCGTCGAGATGTCGCCGAACGCCTCCATCTCCCGATCGCCCGCCGCGATCTTGCGCAGGATGCGGCGCATGATCTTGCCCGAGCGGGTCTTGGGGAGCTCCGGGACGATGTGCACGAAGTCGGGGCTCGCGATGGGGCCGATCTCCTCGCGCACATGACCGCGGAGTATCTTCTCGATGCTGTCCGGGATGTCGATCCCGGTCTTGAGGATGACGTAGGCGTAGATGCCCTCGCCCTTGATCTCATGCGGGTAGCCCACCACCGCCGCCTCGGCGACTGCGGCATGGCTGACGAGCGCGCTCTCAACCTCGGCGGTGCCCATGCGGTGTCCCGAGACGTTGATGACGTCGTCGACACGTCCGAGGAGCCAGTAGTAGCCATCGGCGTCCTGACGGGCGCCGTCACCGGTGAAGTACCGGCCGGGGAACGCGGTGAAGTAGACGTTCTTCATGAGTTCGTTCTCCGGGTCGCCCCACGTCCCGCGCATCATGCCGGGCCACGGCTTGGTGATGCACAGACGGCCACCGCTGCCCTGCGGGGTTGGCGTGCCGTCTTCGTTCAAGATCTCGGGCGCGATGCCGAAGAACGGCATGGTGGCCGAGCCCGGCTTCATGGGCGTGACGCCCGGCAGGTTCGTGATGATGTGACCGCCGGTCTCGGTCTGCCAGTACGTGTCAACGATCGGCGCGTTCTCGCGGGCGATGTTGCGGTAGTACCACATCCACGCCTCCGGGTTGATGGGCTCACCCACCGTGCCGAGGACGCGAAGCGTCGAGAGGTCGTACTTGGCGGGCCAGTCCTCGCCGGACTTCATCAGGGCCCGGATGGCGGTCGGCGCCGTGTAGAACTGGTTCACGCCGTGCTTCGCGACGATCTCCCAGAAGCGGCCGGGATCGGGGTATGTGGGGACACCCTCGAACATGAGCGTGGTGGCGCCCACCGCGAGCGGACCGTACACGATGTAGCTGTGCCCGGTGACCCATCCGATGTCAGCGGTGCACCAGAACACGTCCTCGTCGTGGTAGTCGAAGACATACCGGAACGTCACGGCCGAGTACAGCAGGTACCCGCCCGTCGTATGTAGAACGCCCTTCGGCTTGCCGGTCGAGCCGGAGGTGTACAGGATGAACAGCGGATCCTCGGCATCCACCCACTCGATGTCACAGTGCTGCTTGATGTCATCGGCACGGACCTCCTCGTGGTACCAGAAGTCGCGGCCCGGCTCCATGTCGACACGGGTGCGCGCACGGGAGACCACGATGACCGTCTCGATGGTCGGACACTCGTACAGTGCGCTGTCGGCCTCGGCCTTGAGGGGTACCACGCGACCGCCCCGGATACCTTCATCGGCAGTCACGAGCAGCTTCGCGCCGCAGTCCTGGATCCGGTCGCGAAGCGCCGTTGCCGAGAAACCGCCGAAAACCACCGAGTGAACCGCGCCGATGCGTGCGCACGCCAGCATGGCGATCGGGAGTTCCGGGATCATCGGCATGTAGAGCGCGACGCGATCGCCCTTCTTGACGCCGTGCTTCTTGAGGACGTTCGCGAACTTGCACACTTTGTAGTAGAGCGACTGGTAGGTGTACATCTTCGTGCGGCCCTCGTCCGACTCCCAGATGAGTGCCGCTTTGTTGCGTCGCCAGCCCTTGAGGTGCCGGTCGATGCAGTTGTAGGCGACGTTCAGCTGACCGCCGACGAACCACTTCACGTACGGCTTGTCGAAGTCGTAGTCCAGGACCGTGTGCCAGCGCTTGTGCCAGTGGAGCGTCTCCTCGGCCATATCGGCCCAGAAGCCCTCGGGGTCCTCGATCGACCGCGCGTAGAGTTCGTTGTACTCGTCCATCGTCTGCAGGTGTGCGCGCTCGCGTACCCAATCCGGCGGCTCGACGACGCGGTACTCCTGGGACAGGGATTCGATCGCCTTCGACTCGGTCATGCGCTCGTCTCCTTCCGGGTCTTACGACCTCTCGTGCCGGCCGGGAGGCCGGCTGCGACGGTGTGCCGATGCAAGCGTGTGTGCGTGGGGTGAGCACAGGGCGCGGGCCAGTGCATGCTCCCATGGTAGACGCTCGGTGGCAGGCGTACGGGCGCTATCGGGTCAGCGGCGGTGGTCGGTCGGTCAACGGTGCCGTATCGCCGGCGTGCACGTACGCAGATGTTGCAATCGCGTGACCGCACGAGTAGTTTGTCGGAAGGGTCACAGACAGTTTCCCTTCCCTAACGTGCAGTGACGCGGGGAATCCGCCCCACTGCTGTTGCGGCTTCGCCGGTGACCGGCATCCCGGCGCGTGGTCGACCCACCACGTTGATGCCGCCTGAGACTCAGGGGTAACCAGGGAAGGAATCAGGACGGCCCCGACTCGAAAGTCGGGGCCGAACCCGTTTCTGGGACGCTGTCCCCCGGCGGCACGATGCGGTTCAGCCGAGTTCGACGCCCGTCAGTCCCCAGCCCGTCCCGGTGTGTGTGCCGATCACCTGACCGGTCTCTATCGTCCTCAGCTCGGCTACCGTGAACCGCTCCCGCACGGCCCACTCAAGCCACTCGGCCTTCTCCGGCGAGCCGGAGTGCAGGACCGCGAAGGCCGCTTCCTTGGTTGCATCGACCCGCCCGGCCATCCAGTCAACGGTGGTCTGGAGCGCCGCTTTGGCGCCGCTCCCGCGGTAGACCCGCTCGAAGGTACCGTCGTCGACGATGGTGAGCAGCACCCTCACGTTGAGTATCCCGCCCACAAGGGCGGATACCTTGCCGATCCGACCGCCCTTGGCGAGGTTGTCGAGCGAGTCCAGCCCGACAACGATGTTGATCTTGCTTCGGACCTGCTCGAACGTGCGCACGATCTCATCCACCGTCGCGTGCCGTGCCGCAGCGCGCGTAGCCGCCATGACCCGGTACCCCTCGCCCCAGGACAGGTTCAGACTGTCGAGTACGTGCACTCGACTCCCCACCTCGCGCGCGGCCTCGGCCGCCGATTCGAACGTGCCTGACAGCTTGCCTGAGACAGTGACGCAGATGACATCCGCGCAAGTCTTGAGCTTCTCCCGGAACGCCTCGGCGAAGGCGCCCACGGGTGGCTGTGATGTCGTCGGCAGCTGCTTGGCGGCCGCCATCCTGGCCAGGAACTCGCCGAGCGGCATCTCACCGTCAAGGTACGTCGTCCCCTCCAGGGTGACGCTCAACGGCACCACGGTGATGCCAAGTTCAGCAGCGAGTTCGCGCGGGATGTCGGCCGTTGAGTCGGTGACGATGCCGACCCTCGGAGTGCCGACCATGCGAGCCCTACCTTTCCGTGAAGTGCACCATGCCGTGCGCCATGGGCTTCCCGCCGATCACGTGCGCATGCAGGTGATGCACGGTCTGCATCGCATCACGCCCGGTGTTGATGATCACCCGGTAGCCGGACTCGGCCACACCCTTGAGCTCGGCCACTTTGGGCGCGGCCGCGGCAAGGGCACAGAGCACCTCGGCAGGAACCGAGTCGCCCAGGTGCTCGTAGTGCACGCGCGGCACGATCAGGGTGTGGACCGGGCCCTGCGGCGCGATGTCGTCGAACGCCACAACGTGCTCGTCCTCGTAGACGATGTGTGCCGGGATCTCCCCGTTGGCCACCATGCAGAACACGCAGTCACTCACGATGCTTCTCCTTCCGCCACATCGGCGCCGCCGCTTCCGGTCTCCGACTCGGACTCCAGCTCGCCGATGAGCATCGTCACTCGCTGCTCGGCCTCGGCGAGCTTGCCCTGGCACGCTCGCAGGAGCGCCACTCCCCGCTCGTATCGCGCGAGGCTCTCCTCGAGCTCGAGCTGCCCCGTCTCGAGCGACTTGACGATCTGCTCCAATTCGCCGAGCGCCGCCCCGAACGTCAGCTCCTCGACCGGGATCCCCTGACTGGTCATCTACCCCTCCGATCCGATGGTGTCGACCGTGCAGCCGAGATGCCCTCTGGCGACACGGACGGTGACGTGGTCGCCCGGCGACACCTGACCGGCATCACGGACGACACCGCCACCTGTCTCATAACATACCGCGAAGCCTCGCCCCAGTATCGCCAGGGGCGAGAGGTCCTCCAGTCGGGCAGCCGAGGCCGCCAGCTGCTGCTCGACGCTTGCTACAATCGCGCGACCCGCCGCGGTCGTCCTTTCGCGGGAGTGCTCCAGGCGCACCCGTTCACGCTCGCCGAACCTGCTGCCCAGGACCATCAGCGCGTCGGCCGAGCGGGTGACGAGCTCGCGTTGCCGCCGGACACGCTCGGGCAGCACCCGGCCGAGGTCCTGTGCCATGATGTCCAGCGCCTGCAGCCGCTGCGCCAGCAGCACCGAGCGATCGGTGAACAGCGGGCGACTCGCGAGCATCCGAAGCCGGTGCCTGCTCTCACGGACGCGCGCCGAGAGGGCCCGACCGAGCGAACGCTCGAGGGCCGAAAGGCTCCTGCGCACGTCGTCAATCGCGGGCGCAACTGCCTCGGCTGCCGCCGTGGGTGTCGAGGCGCGCAGATCGGCGACCATGTCCGCGATACAGGTGTCGGGCTCGTGGCCTATGCCGGTGACGACCGGAACTGCGCTGGCCGCCACGGCCCGCGCTACCTCCTCCGCGTTGAACGGCATGAGATCCTCGTAGCTCCCGCCTCCACGGGCCAGGATCACGACCTCCACGTCGGGCTCGGCGGCAAGTGCCAAGAGGCCCCGAACGATCTCCGCTGCCGCACAGTCCCCCTCGACCTGCACACCGGCGATGACCACCTCGGCGAGCGGATAGCGGCGGGCCAGAGTGCGCAGGACATCGTGGACCGCCTTGCCCCGTGGCGACGTGACCAACCCGACGCGCAGCGGGAAGCCCGGAAGCGACCGCTTGCGTGACGCGTCCATCAGCCCTTCGGCCTCGAGCTTCCTGGCCAGCTCGGCGACCTGGAGTCGCAGCACCCCCTCCGCCGCCACCGACAGCGACCGCACCTGGAACTGCAGCCGGCCCTTGGGCGCGTAGGCTGTGAAGTAGCCGCTCACCTCCACGAGGCGTCCGGAGACGAGCGCGGCGCCGCATGCGTCGTACGCGTCGCGCCACATGAGACAGGGCATCACCGAGGCCTCGTCCTTGAGCGAGAAGTAGACCGCCTTGTAGCCCGGCTTGATCGTGGCCTCGCTCACCTCACCGAGGACCCTGATGCGCACGCCCTCCAGTGCGCCCTTGGCGAGCGACATGGCGTCGCTTACGCTAACGGGCCGCTCAGACGCCTGCATCGGAACGCTCACCTCGCTGGGGGTGCGCGTCGAGGTCGCGCACGACAAGTTTCCCCTCCTCGACGGTCACTGACCTGCTGCCGTCACATATGGCGGCGAGTTCCTCACCCACGAGCGTCCACCGCCACCCCGATGCGAGCGGGTGACCGTCACGCTCGCCCGCGGCGAAGCGCTCCAGCTCATCGCGGGTAGCGAACATCGTCGCCGCGACGCCGTGCTCGCGTGCCCGTACCCGGCAGACCGCCTGGAGGACGTCCGCGATGGGGTGGACGTCCTGCGGGATGCGCGTCCGCTTCGGAGGACGCGGCAGGTCCTCCTCCGGGACGGCCTCACCCGCAACGATCGCCGCCACCAGGCCTGCGCTGTCGCGTCCGGCCACTCGGTCGTTCACGCCACGGATGGCGGCAAGACCCGCGGTGTCCTTGGGTCTCCGGCGCGCGATCTCGATCAGGCTCTCATCGGAGACGAGCCAGCGACGCGGGATGTCGCGGCGCTGGGCCTCCTCCTCGCGCCACGCGGCCACCTCGCGCAGTACCGCAAGGCTGCGGCGATCGAGAGAGGATGCGCGCTTCACCCGAAGGTACTGACTGCGCGGGTCGACACGATACGTATCGGGATCCGAGAGCCGCGCGAAATCCTCGGCGAGCCACACGAGCCTGCCCTCGGCCTCGAGACGCTCCTTGAGCATCGTATAGATGCGCGCGAGGTGCACGACGTCAGCCTCAGCGTACGCCAGTTGGGCGCTGCTCAGCGGCCGCACCGACCAGTCGGTGAACGTGTCGGCCTTGTCGAGCTCCACGCCGAGCATCTCCTTCACGAGATTCGCGTAGCCGATCTGCGTGGGAGAGCCTGCGAGCGTAGCGGCCACCTGCGTGTCGAAGATGGGTGCAGGTGTGGCACCCGTCGCCCGCAGCAGGACCTCGACATCCTGTGAAGCGGCGTGGAGGACCTTCACCGTGCGCTCGTCTGACAGCAGCGCCGCGAGTGGGGCGATCTTCTCGCCGAGCGCGATCGCGTCGATCACGTAGACCGCCTCGGTGGTGGCCATCTGCACGAGGCAGAGGCGCGCGAAGTACGTCTTCTCGCGCATAAACTCGGTATCGATGGCCACTGCCGGGGCACCCATCAACGCCTCTATCGCGGTATCCAGAGCCCGTGGGTCGGCGATGTACAATGGACCTCCAGCGAGACCGGTGCGCCCCGCACCGGCGGTGCGGATCCTACCTTCGAGTGTAGCCGAACGCCCTGACACGCACGAGGAGCGCCGTTTGAACATCCTCATGGTGACAAACCCGCGGTCTGGCCTCGGCGATCCGGGCCTCTACGAATACGTACGGGAGCTTGGCCGACATCGGAGCGAGGTGACGCTCCGTTTCATGCACGAGGACTCCGACGTGCGCCACCTGCTGCGCGACGCGAAGGAGTACGCACGCGTGGTGGCCGTCGGGGGCGATGGGACCGTCTCATCGGTCGCGTACGCGCTGCGCGACACCGGGATCCCACTCCTCGCCTTTCCCGCAGGAACGGCTAACCTCATCGCGCGGAACCTGCGTCTGCCCACCGACCCGGTCGAACTCGCGCTCATCACCATCGCGGGGCGCACGGTGCCGATCGACCTGGGGGAGCTGGTCTTGAGCGGCAAGCGTCCCCTCGTCGAGCGACGCGTGGGCTTCGCCATCGCGGCGGGGGTAGGGTTCGACGCCACCGTGATGGAAGCCGCCGCAGACCTCAAAGCGTCACTCGGCGAGGGGGCCTACATCATCGGCGCTCTGCAGAACCTCGCGCCGACGGTGGCGCGTTTCACGCTCGACCTCGACGGGCAGACCATCGAGACAGAGGGCATCGCCGTGCTCATCGTCAACCTCGCGCACATCCAGTTCGATCTCGCCGTGGCGCACGGGAGCGATGCACAGGATGGTCTCCTCGAGGTCGTCGTGCTCAAGACGCGCACGGCGGCAGGGCTGTTGCCGGCCATCTGGGCGGCTCTCATCGATCGGCTGCAGAACCATCCCACGCGCCCCGGCCTCGAGATCCATTCAGCACGCGCAGTACGCGTCGAGGCGGAGCCTGCGCTGCCGATCGAATACGACGGCGAGATCCCGTCGTGTACGACGCCGGTTTCGGCCCACATCCTCCCGCAAGCGGCGACCTTCATCGTCTCCGAGGAGAATCCGCTGCCGCGCGACATCTTCGGCGAACCGGATGCCGGAGCCTGACTACTCTCTGGTCTGCACGAGCGTCCCGAGCGGCACGCGGGGGAACAGGTCCAGGATCTCGGCGTTGTACAACCGTATGCAGCCGTGGGACGCCATCGTGCCGATGACCCACGGCTCGTTCGTGCCATGGATGCCGTATCCCGTGTAGTAGAACCTCGATCCGTTCCAGCGATAGAGCCGCATCTTGCGCGGACCGTATACGCCAAGTGGGTCGGTGTAGTACTTCGAGTCGATCCGCCACAGCGCAGCCGGCGTCGGCGTGCTCGGCTTGCCGATGGCGATGGGATAGCTCTTCACGAAGACGTCGTCTTTGAACCAGTAGAGCCGGAAGTCGGACTTGTCTATCACGATCGATGTGGGAGCCGGATACGTGTGCCGTCGGTAGGTTGCACTCGCCGCCGTCTCCCGCGCGTCGGGATTGCGCGCGACGATCCGGTACGTGGAGCCATCGGCGGGAGTAGGCAGGATTCCAAAGTCCACCAGGGCGTACCCCGGGACCGAGCGTGTCGCGACGAGCGTGGTTCCCGCGTAGACCTTGAACTCGGTGGTGTTGACCCCACTCGCCACGACCACCCGGGCCTTCTTGCCGAGGCGGGACCCCGGCGACGGGGCGATGACGCGCGGCGCGCTCGGTGCCCCGGTGAGCTCGCTGGCAACACCCGCCGAGAGCGCAGACGTCCCGCCGTAGAGGCGTGCAGCGGTCACGACCCCTGCGGAACGCTGGAGGTATCCGGCCGCAGCTTCACCGAGGGTGTCGGGTAGCACGTGAAGGAGTGCGCCTCCCGTCCGCCCGATGTGTGTGGCGCCGGTAAGCGCGTCGGGCACGGTGGAGGCGAGTCCGACCGTCGAAGCCATGAGCCAGCCGACCGTGCGCGCGCTCGTGGCAACCTGCGTCGCGGTCGCGTAGCGATTATCGCCAGCCCACCGGGCCGTAGCGCCGAGGGCCGAGTAGGTGGCGGTCGACACGACCGCCGGACCTCCGGCGACGATCACATCGCCTGCGGGCAGCGATGCCAGAATCGACGCCGTCGCCGCAGGTACCCTATCGCGCTCGACGAGCAGGATCGGAACCCCGGTACGAGCCGAGACCGCCGATAGCGCGAGAGCGTCGACGAACTCGGCGGCGTTCGTGCCGTTCGCGATCAGAGCACGCGCGGGCACGGGGCGCGCCGTATCCGAGGCGACCTCTGAAGCGCGGGAGGCGATGCCAGCGGCGAGCGTGTACCGATCACCGTCGAGCCACGGCTGCTCGACCAGCCCGGCCCCCATGATGCCCTCGAGCTCGGCGATGACCGGCGCGGGGACCGCAACCGGTCCGCCCACGACGGTCACCGAGACGGTCGAGTTGAGCGAGCGCATCTGTTCGAGGGCGACGCGCACGGCCGCGGGGACCCCGGACGAGTTCACGAGCATCAGCGGGGCGTCGTACGCCCAACAGAGACTGGCGGCGGCAAGTGGGTCTGATAGAGCGCGGTTCTCGCCCGAAGCGACGATCACGTGGTCGACACCCGACCACCCCGGGAACGAGTCTTCGGCAATGGTCACCGCGGTCGAGTACCGGTCGCTGCCAGCGAGCCGCTCGGCCGAGAGCACCACGCGGTACGTCCCGGTTGGCCATGGAACCGCGGCCGAGACCGGCACGAGGCCACCCGCCAGAAGGACGATCGTGAGTGACAGGATGGTGAAGGCCCTCAGTGGCCGCATCGCGACTCCTTCCGTTGCGTGCGTTCAAGTATAGCGAGGACGTCAGTCGGGAGGCGAGAAACAACCCTCGTTCTCGGTAGGAAGCGTGTCGAGGAAGCGATAGACGGCGTTGATGAACGGCTCGGGCCGCTCCTCGTGCGGGACGTGACCGGCCGCCTCGATGCTCACGTACTCGGCACCCGGGATCTCAGCGGCAAGCCGCTCGGCATCAGCAGGCGGCACCACCGCGTCTTCGGCCCCCGTCACCACCAGGGTGGGGCACGCGATCTCCCCGACGCGCCCGGCGAGCCGCTGCGGCGAACGAGCGACCGTGAGCTCCCACAGCGCACGGTCCCAGTCGGCCACCTGAAGCGGTGCACGGTAGCCGGCCCGGATCTCGGGCGTGATGAGCGCGGGATCGTACCACGCGAACTCGAGGAAGCGGTCGCCCGCGCCGCCGCCGATGGAGCGCGCGATCAGTGGACCGATGCGCTGCATCTGCGGCGTGGTGAGGAGCGGATAGACGAGCGCGGGCGGGCCGCCTTCGGTGTAGACGGCCGCGTCGACGAGCACGAGAGCCTCGACGCGATCGGGGTGTTCGAGCGCGGTGAGCAGGGCAATCGAGCCGCCTGCCGAGTGGCCCACGAGCACCGCCCGGTCGATGCCCCACGCATCGAGGAGCGCCACCACGAGATCGGCCTGCGCCGCAGGTGAGTACGGGCTCCCATCGGCGAAGGCATCCGGATCCCACTCGCCACGCATCGGTCGTTCGGTCAGGCCGAACGCCAGCCGATCGAACGCGATGACGCGACCGCGCTCGGCAAGCGGTCCGACCACGTCGCGCCACGAGAAGGTACTCGCACCGAAGCCGTGCAGGAGCACGAGCGCGGGCTCGCCCGACCCCGTCTCCGTGTAGTGGACATCGATGCCTCCGGCAGTCACGAAGCGCGAGTCGGGTCCGGCGAGGGAGCGCGCCGCGACCGCTCCATCGAGCGGGGGGATCGGAACGAGGAAGGGGACGACGAGCGCGAGCACGACAAGCGTGACGAGCACCGTCAGGACGATTCGGACCCAGCGCTTCATACGCCCACCTCACCGCACGACGACCGTCGTGTACCCGTCTCCGGCACCCGGGACTGCATCCTTCGGCCCGGATACATCACGGGGCCCCGGCTTCTGGCCGGGACCCCGATCGTGTCATGGTGGGCGCTAGAGGATTTGAACCTCTGACCCCTTCCGCGTCAAGGAAGTGCTCTCCCCCTGAGCTAAGCGCCCATAGCTGCCCGAGAGCAGCGACGACTATTGTAACAGGCTCAAGCCGATGTGCCAGACCCCACTTGGAACGCCCCGTGAAGGCTGTTGCACGCCCGTTTACGACCGTGGTAGTCTACCCTTTGCGCGCGGACGTGGCTCAGTTGGTAGAGCACAACCTTGCCAAGGTTGGGGTCGCGGGTTCGAATCCCGTCGTCCGCTCCATCGATACTCCGGAGGTCGGCCCAAGTGGCAGCGTGACAGGCCCGCGTGGCCGACCTTCTTTGACACGGGAGCAGCCGTTCTCCCCATCGGCGACGTCGCCAAGTGGTAAGGCAGAGGCCTGCAAAGCCTTTATCCCCGGTTCGAATCCGGGCGTCGCCTCCAGACAGACCACGTGACCCGTCCGGTCTCCGGGCGGGTCACGTGCGTTCTCCGGAGCGCGGGGAACGCGTCGCCGCGCATCGTGCAGACGGCACCATCCGTCCGCCTGAGGCACGCCGGCCTGCCGATGTGCTATCGTGCTGCACCACCTGCCGAACCCGCCCGGGGAGTGACGTGTCCGGTACCCCCACACAAGTCAGCACGCGCGAGCGTCTGCGCCACCTTCTCTGGCGCACCATCGGCCTGGCCCTTGTCTGGGTGGTGATAACCGAGGCCGCAGTGACCTCTCTCGCCGTCGGCATCCCGCTCGCGCTCCTGGGTGCCGCCCTCTCCGTCGTCGTGCAGCCCCGCTCACTGTCCGCGGTCTACGTTCCCGGCGCCGTGCGCTACCTCCTGTTCTTCGCGGCACAGTCGGTTCTCGGCGGCGTCGATGTCGCTCGGCGGGCGCTCTCCCCCTCGATGCCACTCGATCCTGCGTGCGTGCAGTATCCGCTCCGCATCGCCGGAGACAGCCCACGCGTCGTGTTCGCCAACACAATCAGCCTGCTCCCGGGCACCCTGAGTGCCCGCTTCCTCGGCGACGTCATCGAAGTCCACGTGCTCGACAACCACGCGCGCGTCCTTGAAGACCTCGCACGCGTGGAGGAACGCGTCGCCGGACTCTTCGGCACGAACCTCCCGCCGTATGAGGCCGGTGACGACCGGTGACACTCGCCCTCGAGATCCTCGCGTTCGCAATCATGGTCACCGTGGCGCTCGGCATCTACCGCATCGAACGCGGGCCGACGGGCGCCGACCGCATGCTCGCGGCGATGCTCTTCGGCACCTCGGGTGTGGCGCTCACACTCGTGCTTGCCGAAATCGCCGGCCTGGGCTCGCTGCGCGACATGGCGCTCGTGTTCGCGCTCCTTGGCGCGCTCACGTCGGTCTCGTTCGTGAAGCGCGCCTGGGGGGCCGAGCGATGACGCTTCCGGCGACCATCGGCGAGTGGATCAGCACGGCCTTCTTCGCCGCAGGCGCGTTCTTCTTCCTGGCCGGCTCGATCGGGCTCGTGCGCTTCCCGGACGTCTACACGCGCCTGCACGCGCTCACCAAGGCGGACAACCTCGGTCTCGGCTTCGTCATCACCGGACTCGCGGTGGGTTCGGACTCCTGGATCGTCGTCGTCAAGCTCTACCTGATCTGGCTGCTCGTTATCGTCACCAGCGCGACCGCCTGCTATCTCGTCGCCAACGCCGCACGCTCGAGCGGTCTGGAGCCGTGGAGGGCCGAGGACCGATGATGCTCGCCTTCGACATCCTGCTCGTTGCCACGATCATCTGGATCGCCGTCGGCTCCCTCTCGCAGGCGAAGCTCTTCAAGTCGGTCGTGATGTTCGTCATCTTCGGCCTGTTCATGGCGATCGCCTGGATACGGCTCGCGAGCCCGGATGTGGCTCTCGCCGAGGCCGCGATTGGCGCGGGCGTGACCGGCGCGCTCATGCTCGACGCGATCGGTCACCTCCGTTCGCGCGAGACCCCCTACCCGACCGGGCCCGAGGGTGCGGGTGAGCCGGATGCCTGAGCGCAGACGTATCCGCGTCGTGCCCCTGCTGGTGAGCCTCGTGCTCTTCGCCATCGTCATGCGGGCAGTGCTCGCGCTGCCCACCTCGGCCGAGGGACTCTCGGGGGCCATGACCGCCGGCGCCAAGGCGAGCGGCATCAAGAACGTCGTCACCGCGGTGCTGCTGGACTTCCGCGGATACGACACCTTGCTCGAGATCGCCGTGCTCATGCTCGCAACGGTCGCGGTGCTCTCGCTCAGAGCGCGCCCCGATGCACTTTCACGCAAGATCACGGACACGGCCGGCCCGGTCCTCGGCTCGCTCACGCGCGCGTTCGTGCCCATCATGATCGTGGTCGCGGGGCACCTCGTGTGGATCGGGTCCTCCGGGCCCGGGGGTGCGTTCCAGGGTGGAGCGGTCCTCGGCGCGGCCGGCATCCTGCTCGCACTCTCCGGCTACGCGCGGCCGCGCTGGAGCGCCGGGCGACCCATGCGGTGGGTCCTCGCGGTGGGGCTCCTCACCTTCATCGGCGTGGCCCTCCTTCCGCTCTTCGGTGACGGGACGCTGCTCCAGTACCCCGATGCCAGCCGAAAGGACTTGCTGCTGCTCGTCGAGGTGCTGCTGACACTGTCGATCGGCGCGAGCCTGACGAGCCTCTTCCTTGCCTCGGCATCCGATACCTCCGCCGAGGAGCGCTCATGAGCAGCCACTACGTCTATGCGATGGGCGGCGTCGTGCTGTTCGCGCTCGGCACGTACGCTCTGCTTGCGCGGCCCCATCTCATCCATAAGGTGATCGCGGCCAACTTCATGGGCAGCGGCGTCTTCCTCGTCCTGATCGGCCTCGGCAACCGCACGGCCGCCGAACCCGACCCGGTGCCGCAAGCGATGGTGCTCACCGGGATCGTGGTCACCGTGGCGATGACCGCGCTGGGCCTTGCCATCGTGAAGCGCTACTACAGCGCCACCGGCATGACCACGCTGGACGCCCCCGGCGAGGACGGTGAGCGCCGGTGAGCCTCGTCGTCCACCTGCCCGCGCTCCTGATCATCGCCCCACTCGCCGGAGCGTGCGCCTCTTTCGTCGCGGGCAGACGCCGTGCCCCGTACGTGGCGCTGACGGTCGCCGCGGTGAATGGCACGCTCGCGCTGGCACTCGCCGCACGCGTGCTTGCCGAGGGTCCCTGGCGCTACCGGATCGGCGGCTGGGGGGCGCCTGTCGGCATCGATCTAGTGGCCGACGGAACCGCGGCGCTGTTCCTCGTGCTTTCCGCCGCGGTGGGCCTCGCTGTCACCATCTACGCATCGGCGTACTTCCGCTCGAGTGACCCCGCCGCGTACGGGCACGGATTGTTCTGGACGCTCTGGCTCTTCATGTCGACGTCACTCAACGGGCTGTTCCTCACCGGCGACGTCTTCAACGTCTACGTGTGTATCGAACTCGTGGGCATCTCGGCGGTCACACTGGTGACCCTGAGCGGCGGGCCCGATGCACTCCGGGCCGGTCTACGGTACCTCTTCGCGAGCATGCTCGGCGCCATGACCTATCTGCTCGGCGTGGCGCTCCTGTATGCGGCCGCTGGTACGCTCGACATGGCGACACTCCGCCAGACGCTCGTCGCCGATGCCACCGCCGCGACCGGACTCGCGTTCATGGTGGCCGCGCTCGTGCTCAAGACCGCGCTCGTGCCGGCGCACTTCTGGTTGCCGACCGCGCATGCATCGGCCCCCACGCCGGTGAGCGCAGCGCTTTCGGCGCTCGTCGTGAAGGGCTCGTACTTCGTCATACTGCGCCTTCTCCTCGACGTTGCCCCTCCCGGCTACCTCGGCGGTGTCGATATCGCGCTCGGCGTTCTCGGCTCGGTGGCGATCGTCTGGGGCTCGGTACAGGCGCTCATGCAGGACCGCATCAAGCTGCTGGTGGCCTACTCCACGGTGGCGCAGATCGGCTACCTGTTCCTCGTGTTCCCGCTCGCCCGCGCAGGTGGCGACGTTCTCGCCCTTGCGCTCGGCGGCGCGCTCGTGCACGTGATCTCGCACGGCCTCGCCAAGGCCGGGCTGTTCCTCGGCGCCGGCAGTCTCATCACACGCTTCGGCCACGACCGCATCGCGGACATGGCGGGCGCGGCCCGCGCGCTTCCCGTGCTGGCCCTCGGCGTGTCGCTTGCCGGCGTGACGATGATGGGCCTCCCGCCGAGCGGCGGATTCGCCGCGAAGTGGCTGCTCGTCTCGGCCGCGCTCGCCACGGGCCAGTGGTGGTGGGCCGTGGTGCTCGTGATTGGTGGGCTGCTCGCGGCTGCCTACATGTTCAGGCTGATCCGGATCCTGCTGGCCGGGGGCGATCCCGAGCTTCGGCCGTCCGCCTCGCCACTCCGCACCGAGTGGGTTCCGCTCGCACTCTCGGCAGCCGCCGTCATGCTCGTTTTCGCGGTGCCGCTGATCGTGCGCCTTGCCGAGGCCGGCACCACGCTTCTCGCCGCAGGGGTGACCCCGTGACCGTCTGGCTGCCAGTACTCGTCCCGCTCGTGACCGGGATCGCGACCTTCGCACTGGGCGAGGGCCGCTCGAAGGCGCGCGCTGCGGTGAACCTCGCGGGCGCCGCGCTCGCTTCGGGCACCGTGATCTCACTCGTCGTCGGGGCGTACAGCGGCACCGTACGCGCCGGAGAGGTCCCCCTCCTGCCAGGCCTGCCGCTCACCATGCACGGAGACCTTCTCGGCCTGCTGTTCTCGGCTGTGGCCACCGTCCTCTGGGGCGTCACCCTCGTCTATGCCATCGGGTACATGGACCACGCGCGCGACCGGGCACGCTTCTTCGGCTTCTTCGCGTGGTGCATCGCCGCGGCCAACGGCGTCGCGCTTGCCGCCGACCCGCTGTCGCTCTTCCTCTTCTACGAGATCCTCTCGCTCACGACGTACCCGCTCGTGGTCCACTCGGGCACGCCCGAGGCTCTCGCGGCGGGACGGAAGTACCTGTACTACGCGCTCGGCGGCGGAGCGGCGCTGCTCATCGGTGTCGCATGGCTTGCGGCCATCGCCGGCCCGGTGCGCTTCACGCCCGGCGGTGCGCTCGGTGCTCTCTCCGGCCACGAGACCGAGCTTCGTGTCATCTTCGGCCTCCTGGCCGGCGGATTCGGGGTGAAGGCCGCGCTCGTGCCGCTGCACGGATGGCTGCCCGGCGCCATGGTGGCACCCGCACCGGTGAGTTCGCTCCTGCACGCGGTTGCCGTGGTCAAGGCTGGCGTCTTCGGCATCATCCGGCTCGTGAACGAGCTCTACGGTCCCGAGCTCGCAACCTCGCTCGGCGTTGCGCAGGTGCTCGCGGTCGTGGCGGCGGTGGGCATCATCTTCGGCAGTGTCGTCGCGCTCAGGCAGGACGACCTCAAGCGCCGGCTCGCCTACTCCACCATCGCGCAGCTCTCATACATCACGCTCGGGACGGCACTCTGCTCGCCGCTCGCCGCCGCGGGTGCGCTCGCCCACCTCGCGCACCACGCGGTCATGAAGATCACGATGTTCTTCACCGCCGGCAGCCTCGCCGAGACGCTGCATGTCAAGACGCTCAGCGGGCTCCCGGGCGTGGCGCGACGCATGCCGATCACCATGACGTCGTTCGCGGTCGCCGCGTTCGCGCTCGCGGGCATCCCACCGCTCGCCGGCTTCGCGAGCAAGTGGATGCTCGGCGCCGGCGCTGCCGAGGGCGGCTCGGTCTGGGCGCTGCTCGTCTACGTGGCGAGCGGGGCGCTCGCGCTCGGCTACATGGTGCCCATCCTCACCGCCTCGCTGCGTGAGGGCAATCAGCCTGCTCGGACTGGCACCGAGAGCGATCCACGCATGCTGTGGCCCATCGTGATCGTCGCGATCTTGAGCGTGGTCTTCGGCGTCACCGCCGGCATGCCCGGCTCGCCCGCCCACTGGGCTGTCACCGCGATCGCACCCTCGTTCGGGGGGTGGACGCCGTGACACCCTTGCTTCCGGCCGGCGTCGGCCGACTCGGATTCGCCCTCGACGAGGTCGCGGTCCCCTACCTGTTCCTCTTCGCCCTGATCTGGGTGGTCTCCGGCCTCTACACACTCGTGACCACCGAGCGGGGAACGCGCGCGCACGTCTTCGCCTACTACCTGCCCTCGGCCCTCGGTGGGATCGCCGTCGCCACCGCGGCCGACGCAGTCTCCTTCTACCTCTGCTTCGCCTTGATGGCGCTCCCCGCGTGGGGCCTCATCACCTCGAGCGGTACTCCCGAGGCCCGTCGTGCCGGCGCGATCTACCTCACGCTCACCGCGATCGGTGAGGCGCTGCTGCTGGCTGCACTCGTCATGCTCGCCACCGAAGCTGGTGCCATCCACCTCGACGCGCTCGCCGCCGCGTTCGGCGCAGCCCAGCATCGCGATCTCATCGCCCTTCTGCTGCTCGCATCGATCGGGCTCAAGATCGGCACCCTGCCCGCAAGCGGCATCCTGCCGCTGAGCTATACCTACACGTCGGCGGGCCCGGCCGCCGCACTCGCCGGCGCCTCGGTGAAGGTCGGCGCACTCGCGATGGTCCGATTGCTACCCGCCGGCATCATGCCCGAGGCGTGGGCCCACACGGTCATGCTGCTCGGACTTGCGACAGCGTTCGTCGCAGCCGTGCTCGGCGTGCTCACCACCACGCCCCGTGCCGTGCTCGGCTATTCGAGCGCAAGCCAGATGGGCCTCGTGCTCATCGCCGCAGGGGTGTCGCTTGCCGAGCCCTCCGCGGTCGTCCTCGCGCACGGGGCCATCGTGGCATTCTCGCTGCACCATGGCCTGTCCAAGGCCGCGCTCGTACTGGGCGACGACGTCGTCTCGCGTCTCTCCGGGCGCGCTCGCACGGTGGCGCTCGCCGCGCTCGTCGTGCCTGCCCTCGCACTCACCGGCGCGCCCTTCACGAGCGGCTTCGTCGCCAAGTACGCACTCAAGGACGCCGTCCACGCACTGCACGGTCCGGTTCCCGAGGCGGTCTACGCGCTCCTCGCCTGGACTGCCGTAGGTACGGCCGCGCTCATGCTGCGGTTCCTCACTCTGGTTGTGGCTCAACCGCAGGCGAGGCGCTCATCAGGCCCCGCGCCAGCAGTATTCTGGGGCGTCGTCCTAGTGACCGGCGCGCTCGCGGTGTGGCTCTGGCCGGCCGAATGGAACGTTCACGCGGCCGAAAGCATCCTGTCGATCTCCTCGATCTGGACGGCCACCTGGCCGGTGCTGGTGGCGGTAGCCGGTGCACTCGCGCTGCGGGCGGCGCCGGGTCTCCGTTCCCGGATGGCGGCCTCCGTGGTGCCGGGCGACATCCTCGTCGGAGCCGCGCCTCTCGTCAAAGCCGCCGACCGGGCGATCGGCACCCGGCCCGCGCCCGCGTCCCCGGACACGAGGAAGCGCGCGACCGGGATCAGCCGCGCGCTCACCGCGGCCGAGGGCCGCGTCGTTGCCTGGATGGTGGCCGCCACGGTTTTCGTCGTGCTGGCGCTCGTGTTCGTGGCGATCGTGACGCGCTAGCGTCCGCGCGGACCCGGCGAGTACACCGGGTCGCTTGGTTCTAGACGCCGTACTTGAGCTGGATCCGCCGCGCCTGGTCGAGACGGAACAGCCCGCGCTCGAGGTCCTTGGGGTCGGCGATGTTCTCGATCGCCCACGCGAGAATGTCACGCGGTACGAGGGGATAGCGCTTGCGCGCCTCGGCGACGGTCATGGCTGTGTCTCCTTCTGCTACGACGACTGCTACGACGACTGCTGCAATGAGTGCGACGACCGATTGACCCGTCAGGGCTGATTCTGCGCCTCACGCACCCTGAACGTCAAGTATGGCTCGAGGGTCTGGCAAGGCGGCGGTCACTGCCGCCTCAGATGCCGAGTGCATCCTCGAGTGCATCGAGCGAGTGGATCGGGACAACCCCGTGACCGGCATCGACGCCGTGACGGTCGATGAGCACGGCACGCATGCCGAGCGCGGTCGCCCCGAGATAGTCCGCGTAGTGATGATCCCCCACATGCGCCGCGTCTTCGGGTTCAACGCCCAGCCGATCGCATGCGAGACGGAAGATGCGCGGGTCGGGCTTGTGAAGCCCCACGTCGGCCGAGGAGACGATCGTCTCCACGGTGTCGCCGAGGCCGAGACCGTGAAGCAGCCGCACGAGTCGCGAGTCCCAGTTGGAGATGATCCCCACGGCGAGCCCGCGATCGCGCAGCCGCTCGAATGCGGGGATCACGTCTGTGTAGAGCGCCCATCGGTCGGGCCTGCCGAACTCGTCGTAGACCTGCCGCGCGATCGCGACGGCCTCCTCCTCGATACCGAGCTCGCGACACAGGAGCGAGTACATCCCCACCCAGACCGAGTTCGTGCGCGCCTCGTCAGTCCAGAAGGCCTCGTCCTCCGCGTAGCGCTCTTCGTAGTACGCGTCCACGAGCGGCATGAAGGAGTCGATAACGTGCAGATCGCGCACGTGACCGGCGTTCGCGAGTACCTGGCGGCATACCTCGGACACGCTCGGATGAGCGTAGAGCAGCGTGTTCCCGACGTCGAAGAAGACAGCCCGCAGGCCGCCCGACCCCGCCCGGGTCACGTCAGGTAGGTCACGACGTTGGTGTGGCGATCCTTGGGGGACGGCTTTTCGGCACCGTAGCCGAGCACGATGAGCGCCATGATGTCCGTACCCTCCGGCACGCCGAAGGCGTCCATCAGACGATCCCTCACCCAGTGCGGCGCCGTGAGACTGCACGCGGCGAGGCCGTGATCGACTGCGGACAGCAGGAAGTTCTCCAACGCCGCCCCGACCGCGATCGTGGCATCGAGCCAGTCGGTCGGGTCCTCCACGTGCTTGGCTGAGATGCCGATTACCACAGGAGCGTTCCCGAGGTCGGCATAGAAGCGGGCGGCGTACTCGACCATATCCGGACCGAGGATATCGATGTACTCGTTCAGATGGGCGGTGGTGAGCGCCATGACCTCGGCGACACGGTTGCGCGCTTCACCGGTGGTCACATGGAAGTGCCAGGGCTGGACGTTGAACCGGGACGGAGCATACGTCGCCGCATCGATCAGCTCGGCAATGACCGATCTGTCGACCGGTCGACCATCGAACGCGCGAATCGACCGTCGGGAACGCACAACATCCATGAACTCCATTGAGACGCCCTTCTTCTCGGACACATCCCCTGCATAAGCATACCGCGACGGTGCACGCGAAGCACGTCTCGGCCGACCTGCGCGACGAGCGGACACCCGACGTGCAGCGTCAGCGGTGCTTGACCATGGTCACCGCAGTGCCACCCCCGTGCAGTCGCTCGAACTCAACGTGGTCCATGAGGGCCCGCATGAACATCACGCCCCGGCCGGAGGCGGCGTACACGTCTTCTCCCGACGCCGACGTCCCGTCGAACCCCTCGCCGCGATCCGTCACGGTTATCACCACGCGGTCGCGATGCGCCAGGACATCGACGGTCACGGTGTCGCCCCCACCCTGGGGGGAGCCGTGACGTATGGCATTTGAGAGCGCCTCTCCGACGGCCACCCGGACGTCGAACATCGTCGGCTCAGGCAGCGCCAACGGCCTGAGTACCTCAGACACCTCGGCACGCGCGGATGCCAGCGCCTCGGCGCGCGCGGGAAACGAGAGCATGCGGGCCCACAGTGTGGTGTCGGGTACCGGTGGCAGCTCGAGCCCGACGACCGCCTCCGCCACATCGGCTGTAGCCGCCAGCGTGGGAGCCGACCCGACAAGCCCTGAGAGTTCGAGGACGCGCGACACATCGCGGCCCGCACCGGCGAGCACCAGCCGGCCTCCTCTGGGTTCGAGCATGCGGTCCGCCCAGACGATGAGACCGAGTGCTGAGCTGTCGACGTAGGACACACGTGCGAGATCCATCACGACATGCACGCAACCCCTGTTCACCGCGGCCTCGAGCGCGAGACGAACGTCCGGTGCGCTGACCATGTCGATCTCACCGTGCACGCGCATAACGCACACGCGCTCGTCGTGCTGATGCTCGGTGACGATCCTCATGAGCTGCTCCTGCTGCCGGGCACGTCCACGAGGGTTGACATTCCACTCAGGCGCAAGGACGTAACGCGTCAGTCGTCACAGTCCGCGTCGCGCACGACCGCGAGGATCGCCGCGTCATCGCGCATCTCACCGGAGGAGAACCGCGCGACGAGGTCGTAGAGGCGCTGCACCACAGCGGCTGCCCCCCCGCCCTGCCGAAGGGACCGCCGGACGCGACCCTCTCCAAAGAACCGCGCTCCGTGGCGGGCCTCGGTCACCCCGTCGGTGTACAGCAGCAGCGTGGCCCCACACCCGAAGGCAACGGTCCGCTCGGACCACGACGTGTCCGATACCGCGCCGAGCAGGGCGCCGGTGGTGCCGAGACGCATGATCCTGCCGGAAATCGGCTCGAGCACGAGTCCCGGCGGATGGCCGCCGTCCGCGTAGGTCAGCGTGTGCGCGCCGACATCGATGCATCCGATCCATAGCGTCACGATGTTGGACGGATCACCACTCTCCATGAGCATGCGGTTGATCTCGGTCAGTATGCGCGACGGGCCGAGCCCTGCCGCGATCATCGCGCGGATCGAGTACTTGATCATCGAGGTCTTCGTCGCCGCCTCCACACCCTTGCCGCACACGTCGCCGATCGAGACGACCACGCGACCGTCGGCGGCCGGGAAGAGGTCGTAGTAGTCGCCGCCGATCTCGGCATCGCCACCCGCCGGCAGGTACACGCTGCTCGCCTCGAGTCCCGGCACGCGCGGGAGACGCGCTGGAAGGATGCTCTGCTGGAGAACCGACGCGACGTGGTGCTCCCGGCTGAACATGTCCGCGGTATCGATGGCGAGCGCGGCCTGCGAGGCGAACGTCCGTAGCAAGTCGAGCTCCTCGCTCGAGAACGCCTCCTCGGCGACGGCGAACGCGGCAAGCACGCCGATGCTGCGACCACGGGCCATGAGCGGCACAACGAGGAGCGACTCGAGGCCCTGCGACGCCGCGGCGTTGAGCAGTCTGGTGTCGCTGCCCGAGATGCGGTCGTAGCGCTCCGGCTGCCGGGTCTCGAACACGCGGCCGGGGACATCCTCTCCCGGACGGAACGTCGCCTCCAGCATGTCCTGGTTCAGGACACCGCGCGCCATCGGGACCGTCATAACCTTGCGCCGCGGGTCGTACGTCATCAGCATGACCGCGTCGGCCGACAGGATCTTCTGCACGACGTCGAGCACCCGGTTGAGCACGATACGGCTCTGCAGGGAGGAGCCGACCGCGTGGCTGATGCGGAAGATCGTCTCCAGGTTGTCAGCCCGGTTCTTGGCCTGCTCGAAGAGATATGCGTTCTTGAGTGCGAGCGAGGCCTGGCTGCCCATGGTCTCCGCCAACCCGAGGCGGCGCTCATCGAGGGCGAGACGGCGGCGCGCCGTGAGAAGCACCAGCACGCCGGCCGGTGAGTCTTCGAGACGAAGCGGTATCAGAAGCGCAGCGGAGGCGTTGCGTGTCGTGAGGAGCTGCGACAGGAGCTCGTCGTCCCCGCTATCGTCGATGAGCACCGGAGCGCTCTCCGGAATCCCGTCGGCACGCGCCTCGCGCCAGACATCGAGCCATCCCCGCTGGTCTCCCCCCGCGGAGACCTCGTCCAGGCCGAATCGGGTAGGCTCCTCGATGACCACCGCACAACTGGTGAAGCCGAGCAGTCCGGCCGCGGTCCGCCCGAGCTCGTGAAGCGTCTCATCGAGTGCCGTGGGGGATCCGATGCGCTCGGCAACGGCACGCAACGCCTCCGCTTCCCTCCTCGACCGCCGCTCCTCCTCGAAGAGTCGGGAGTTCTGCAGGGCGACCGACGCCTGAGCGGCGAAGGAGCGCACGGTCTCGGTCTCGCCATCGGTGAAGCCAGGGCCGTCCGGGCGCAGAGCGAGCACGACGCCGATGATCTCGGTACCCGCGCGCAACGGCACGACGAGCGCCGCGGCAGGAGTGGGCGCGTGAAGCGACGCGAGCGCATCGGCCTCCTCAAGGCGGGCGACCGCGGGTTCGCCCGAGCGGAGCGCCTCGGCGATCCACGGCACCGCGTCAACAGGCACGCTGGCCCGCTCGTGGCCATGCATGGCGCCCTCGGCCGCCACCAGGTCCAGCCGCTCGTCCTCACCGAGCAACAGCACACCCACGTCGACGCCGGACACCATGTGCGCGATCGACGACGTGACGCCCTCGAGCACGAGCTTGCGATCGGACGCACGCGCGAGAAGCTCGGCGATGTCCCCGAGACGATCCACGCGCCGCGCTACCGAGTTGAAGGCTTCGAGGAGGCGCCCGATCTCGTCAAGGTCGCCCACAGTCGCCTGCTCGACCGCGGCCCCCGACGCGAGGGCGCGCGCGCGGACCTCCAGCTGACGCAGCGGTCGCGTGACCTTCCCCACGACGGCGACCGAGACGATGAGCGCAACGCCGAGGGCCGCCGCCCAGCCGAGCAGCCCCGGACGCAGCGCCGCCCACGTGTCGCGCCAGGCCTGCTCGGTGGGCTCAAGCACACCCACGCTCCAGCCGATTCCCGCCGGAGCCGGCATGACGGCGTAGTAGCCGACAAGACCGCGCTCGCCCTCGGCCTGGACCTTCCCCGTTCCCGGCGCGGCCTCGTCCTCGACGAAGGTGTACGTCGCATCCTTCGGAGCCCCGCTGCCCGTGAACAGCGGCGTGCCTTGCTCGTCGAAGAGCACCGCCGACGACAGACCCACCGACCGTGAGACGCCCTCAAGCGACGCCGTGATGAAGTCCGTCCGTATCAGTCCGACAAGGTACCGGGCAGTCAACTCGCCGCCACCAGCCGGGACGACCGTCCACAAGGTGCCCGGACCGCCCGACTCTTCACCGTGATCCCACACGAAGGTTGGCGCTGACGGTGTCTCGGCGATGCGCGTCAGCACGCCACCGGGCAGCGACATCCGGCTCGCGTCATCAGCCCAGCGCGATGCGACGGTGCGACCATCGCTGTCGACGAGCGCCACGCCCGCGAGCTGCGCGCCATCGCCCTCGATCTGGGAGAGCGTGCGCCCGATCGCGGCCACGTCGTCCCCGATGACGGCCGGTGCGTCGGCGCCGGCCCTGACGGCTCGCTGTGCCGCACTCAGACGACCGCTCAGCTCCGCGACGAGCATATCGCGGTAGGCGGCCTGACGGCTCGCCTCCTGCCGGACGGCCATGTCGTACACCCCGGCCGCCGTGGTGACCGCGATCATCAAAGCCGTCACCAGGACGATGACCGCCGCCAACAGGAGCAGTCTGTTCGTGAGTGTGAGCGGTCGTGGCTGGCGCGCGCGCATTGCACTCCCTGCCGGGATGCGGTCGGATGGCACCCGACACCTATCCTAGAGCACGCTCGCACACACGGGCAACGAACGGGGCTACCCGCCCACCTTGGGGATGACGCTGGACAGCACGCCGACGATCTGCGCGAACCTGCCAGTGGCGATGAGCACGCCGAGGACGATGAGCACCACACCGGCTACCCGGTTGATCACCAACGCGCGCCGATTGAGCCAGTCGAGCAGCGGACCGACGCGACCGAGAGTGAGGGCCACCACGAGGAACGGGATTCCGAGACCGAGTGAGTAGACGCCGAGGAGCAACGCTCCGCGCCACGCCTGTGCGTTGTCTGCCGCGAGCATGAGGATCGAACCGAGGATGGGGCCGACACACGGCGACCATCCGAAGGCGAATGCCATGCCCATGACGAGCGCGGCGAACGGGCCGTAACGACGGGCCTTGGCCATCTCGAAGCGCGCCTCGCCGTACAGCCACGGGACCCGCACGATGCCGAGCATGAGGAATCCGAGCGCGATCACTACAATGCCCGCGATGCGCTCGAACAGGACGCGATTCTCGGTGAGGAACCCGCCGAGTACCGAGGCCGAGGCCCCGAGCGCCACGAAGACCGCGGAGAAGCCAAGGATGAAGAGAAGGGCCGGGACCAACACGGCGGGCACCCGGCGCCGCTCGCCGGTGAGCTCCGCCATCGTCAGGCCCGTCATGAACGCCACGTAGCCGGGGATCAGCGGGAGCACACAGGGGGAGAGGAACGTGAGCACACCGGCGAACAGCGCCGCCGCGAAATCGACCTGCTGTCCCATCGGTATCCTCCCGGAGGCACGAAGCACGGTACAGGGCTGAACCTTTATACCCCCTGGGGGTATTCTTGTCCAGCGCGGGCCGCGCCGTCAACCGGCGTGCGTAACGCCCTCTGGAATCATGCCGACCGCGCTATGACTCGCCGTCCTCGACGCCATAACCGAGCCTGACGATCGCCGAGATGATGTCCTGCGGCGAAACGACGTCGGCATCGAAATCGACATCGACCACCTGCGTACGGTGGTCGGCCTCCACGGCGGTGACGCCCTCAAGGTCGCCGACCTCCATCTGGATCAGCATGGAACACGACGGGCAGTGCATGCCCGTGGTCACGAACCGCTGTTTCGCGACTGCCATCGCGACTCCTCTCAGAAGGTGTGGCTAGTGCTGGTCGCGCCCCGGCGCCCGGGTCCGGTCCGTCCGTCCCGGCATGGCGCCACAGTACGGACACATCCGCCATTCGCCGAGCAGTTCACGTCCGCAGGCCGAACAGGGAGCGGTGCCGCGTGCCGCCGATGCGTCGTCCCGGGAGCGCCGCTGCGAGAGCAACACGAGCGTCGCGCCGCCGATCACCGACGCCGCAACCAGCGGCGTGAACCACACGGACTGCTCGGCGAGCCGGCACCGCTCAAGATCGGGATCCGCACTCAGCAGCACTGCCGTACCTACAACGGCCGTGAGCGCCGCCACAAGGGCCAGTGTGCCTATGAGGATGCGGCGGCCGTGGGTTCTCATTCAGGTCCTCGCCAACAAGGGACCGGGTCGGCCTGAGTGGTTGCAAGGCCTGTGCCAAGGGTCTGTGTCGTGGACCTGCGCCCCGCCAGCGCGACGGGCCGATTCAACGGGCCTGCGCCGGACACGCGACCTACAGACCGAACCGCTGCATCCTCGCCTCAAGCGTCTTCGTGGTCAGGCCGATCAGCTTCGCCGCCTTCGGGACACTGCCGCCCGCACGATCGAGCGCCTGTCGCACGAAGTCGAGTTCGATCTCCTCAAGGTCGAGACCCGTTTCCGGCAGCACGAAGCACCGGCTGCCCGCGTCGGTGACGCTCACGCCCGCGCGCACCTCGGCGGGAAGGTCATCGATGCCGATCTCGTCCGCGTGAGAAAGGATCACCGTGCGCTCGATGGTGTTCTCCAACTCGCGGACGTTGCCCGGCCACTGGTAGTCGACGAGCGCCTGCATCGCTTCGGAGGAGATAGTGCGCCCCGCGGCTCCGAATTTGGTCAGGAAATGGGCCACCAGGAGCGGGATGTCCTCCGGCCGCTTGCGCAACGGTGGCATCGTGATGGGTACCACGTTGAGGCGGTAGTAGAGATCCTCACGGAACGTCCCGTCCGCGATAAGCTGCTGCAGGTCGCGATTGGTGGCCGAGACCACACGTACGTCCACCTCGATGCTCCGCGTGCCGCCCAACCGCTCGAAGGTGCGCTCCTGGAGCACGCGCAGCAGCTTGACCTGCACGGCAGGCGTGATGTCACCGATCTCGTCGAGGAAGATGGTGCCGCCGTTGGCCATCTCGAACCGCCCCGGCTTGGCGTTCATCGCCCCGGTGAACGCACCTTTCTCGTAGCCGAAGAGCTCGCTCTCGAGCAGCGTCTCGGGAAGCGCCCCAGCGCTGACTGTGACGAACGGCTTGGCGGCCCGCTCGGACAGGCGGTGCAGCGCCCGCGCCGCAAGCTCCTTGCCCGTGCCGGACTCGCCGTACAGCATGACCGTGGCGTTCGTCGGCGCCACCTTGCGGACCGATTCGAGCACGCCGAGCATCTTCGGGTCGGTCGCAACGATGCCGCCGAGGTCCCAGTCCTGGTCGATCTCCTCGCGCAGTCGCTCGACCTCCGCGGCGAGTTCACTCGTCTTGAGAGCCTTCTCGATGACGAGCTTGAGCTCATCGAGATCGAAGGGCTTGGTCAGGTACTCGCTGGCACCGGCCTTCATGGCCTCGACGGCGGTCTGTACGTTCCCGTGGGCCGTGAGCATGATCACGGGGAACCGGTGACCCTTGGCGCGCCACCGCCGCAGGACCTCCATGCCGTCAGGAGCCGGCATCTTGTGATCGAGGACGGCGATGTCGGGCTCCTCTTCGCTCACCGCGGACAGCGCTTCCTTGCCGTCGGCCGCCTCCACGGTCTCGTAGCCCTCGGCCTCGAGCGCCTGCTTGAGCACCCAGCGCATGTTCTTTTCGTCATCGGCGATGAGCACCGTGCGCTTCATCTCATGGCCTCCCCGGTCGATGCGGCGGGCAGCGCGACCGTGAAGCGCGTGCCGGTCTCCGGCGCGCTCTCCACCTCGATCCTGCCGCCGTGCTGGTCGATGATGCGGTGGACGATTGTCAGCCCCAGACCAGTCCCGTCGTCGCGCGTCGAGAAGAACGGGTCGAAGACCTTGGGCATCACGTCCGCCGGGATCCCGGGACCGGTATCGGCCACCGAGACGAACACGTACGCGTCATCGTCCCACACTCTGACGGTTATCGTCCCTCCCCCGGTCTCCATCGCCTGTACCGCGTTGGAAACGAGGTTCACGAGTACCTGCTTCAGCTGGTCAGCGTCGGCCGCGACGAGCGGAACGCCGGCGGCGAACTCGGTTTCGATCTCCACACGCGCCTGCCCCGCGAAGCGTCGCGTGAAGAGCACCACGTCCGTGACGACAGCCTCCACGTCTGTCGGCCGGAGCGTGGGGGCCGACGGCCGCCCGAAGTCGAGCAGCGCCTTGATCACCCGGTCGAGCCGGTCGATCTCCTGCTTGATGATGCGGGTCGCCTCGGCGATCCTCGAGACATCCATACCGGCGTCCTCCACCAGCTGCACGGATGCCCGTATGATGCCAAGCGGGTTCCGGACCTCGTGCGCCACGCCGGCCGTGAGCTCGCCCATGGCAGCCAGTCGGTCAGCGCGGATGAGCTGGTCGGTCAGCGCCCGCACCTCCGACACGTCGTCGAACGTCACCACCGCACCAAGAAGGAGTCCGTTGACGTCGCGCATGCGCGACATCGCAACCTGCGCGTGAAGCGTCTTTCCGCTGCGCGTACGCGCCTGGACGTCCATGAGCAGACGCGGGATGCGGCCGCCGAGCAGTCGCGACAGCCCCCCGTCGATGCCGCCGTCATCGGCGAACAGCACGCCGAGTCGCCGGGGGACCATCTCGGCCTCGGGCATGCCCAGGATGCGCTCAGCAGCGGGATTCGCGGTCACCACCGACCCATCCGGCCCCACGGTGATCACACCGGACGTGATCGACCGCAGGATCGACTGCGTGTAGTCCTGGATGTTCACAAGCTGTATCGCGCGCTCCTCGAGCGTGCGGTAGGCGTCCTCGAGCTGGAGCTTCACGAGGCGCAGGTCGGCCGTCTTGCGCTCCTCGAGGTCCCGCAGCCACCCGAAGAGCAGGCCGATCGCCACGAACATCACGATCTCGTAGAGGTTGTCCACGTCCGGACCGATGAGCCCGCCCATCGCCGCACGCGCGTGTGGGGCGAAGAGCAGAGCGGACGCCACCGACACCACGAGCCCGCCCCGCCACCCGAAGACGAAGCCCGCGTACATGATCGGGAGGTAGTAGAGGCGACGGTAGAGCATGTGCATCGCCATGGTCTCCGGACCAGCTTCGGTCAGCAGGTGGAGCGCGGTCACCGCGGCGAGCAGCGCCACGATCAGCGCAACGTCCCGCCCCAACGCAGTTCCGGACAGGAGGCGCCCGGAACTGCCGGCATCGGCAGGTCTCTCGGGCATGGTTATCGCCGCTTCCGCGCCCATGAGGGCTCGATGCCGAGCTCCTCGCGATACTTGGCCACCGTCCGACGGGCCACATCGATCCCGTCTTCGGCAAGGGCGTCAGCGATCTTCTGGTCCGATAGCGGCCGCGCCGCGTCCTCGTCGGCCAGAAGTGTCCGGATCTTCTGCTTCACCGTCGTGGCGGCGATATCCATGCCCGTGGTTGTTCGGTAGCCACCCGAGAAGAAGTGCTTGAGCTCGAACAGACCGTACGGCGTGGCCATGTACTTGCCGGTCACGCCACGGCTGACGGTAGACAGGTGCACGCCGATCTCCGAGGCCACGTCTTCCAGGCGCAGCGGTCGCAGGTCACCCCGGCCATCCTCGAAGAAGTCGCGCTGGACCTCGAGCACGATGCTCGCGATCCGGCTCACCGTATCGCGGCGGCGGTCCACGTTTCGCATGAACGTCTCGGCCTGCCGGATCTTGTCCTTCAAGTACTTGCGCGTCTCGTCATCGGCGTTCGAGCCCGAGCGCAGCATCGAACGATACCGCGGGCTCACGCGGAGCACCGGCACCGCCTCGTTGTTGGGAATGACCAGCCACTCGTCCCCGAACCGCCTGAGCGTCACATCGGGGACCACGTAGCTCGGCGCCGGGCCGGGCGAGAACGCGCCCGCCGGACGCGGGTTGAGCAGCTTCAGGGTGGTCACCGTGTCGCGGATGTCGTCCTCGGTCACGCCGAGCGACCGGGCGATCTTCCGGTAGCGGCTCGTGGCGACGTCGTCGAGGTGCCCCGTGATGATCGCCTCGAGCAGCGGGGACGAGACTCCAATGATGTCCGCCTGGATGAGCAGCGCTTCGGCCACATTCCGCGCGCCGACGCCGGGCGGGTCGAGCTGCTGCACGACCCGCAGCGCCTCCTCGGCGGCGTCCTTCGAGATCCCGGTGATGGCGGATATCTCGCCGCAGTCGCCGACGAACAGCCCGTCGTCGTCAAGCGAGCCGATGACCGCACGCGCACCAAGTTCCACGTCCCCGGCGATGTCCAGAAGCGCCAGCTGCTCGAGCAGGTAGTCGCCGAAGCTGCGCACCCCGCCCACGAACTCGTCGGCGTTGATATCCTCGGCGTTCGGGTCGCGCGGCGCCGTCCCGTCCATCCGCTCCAGTTCCTCGTACTGGTCGAGCCACTCGTCCCACGCGCGCTCGTCCTCGACCTCGTCGCGCTGTTCGTCGGCCTCGGGTGCCTCGTAGTCGTCCTCGTCGGTCTCGAGCATGGGGTTCTCGAGCAGCTCGGCCTCGATGAGCGTCTGGAGTTCGACGACGGGCATCGCAAGGATAGCCAGGCCCTGGTACACCTGGGGCGAGAGCGTCATCTTCTGCCGGAGTTCCGGCCGTTGTGTCAGGTCCATGGTGGGTCCTGTGGGTCAGGTCTGCAAGCAAACAACGTACCATACTGTTTATGCGCTTGTTGCAGACTCCTGTAACCCCTCGTCGGCCACCACCGGCATCTCCGGAGGCACCGGAGAGCGCACCTGCGAGAGCACGACCGCGCCGATCACGAGCACACCGCCGGCCAGCTGGGATACCGACAACTGCTCGGCGAACAGGAACCAGGCCGCCAGACCGGCGAGGACCGGCTCGAGCGTAGAGGTGACCGAGGCCTGTGTCGCCTCGATGAGGTGCAGGGCCTTGAGGAATGCGCCGAACGGGATGACCGTGCTGACGACGGCGAGCACAGCGACCGCTGCGAACCCGCGCGCGTCAGCGAGCAGGCCGAGCACGGGGCCGGGTCCGCCCATGAACACGAGCCAGAAGACGGTGGCCGCCCCGAGCCCGTACGCGAGGAGCGTCCACGGTGCGAAGCGACGCGCCGCGTACCGGCCCATCAGCGCATACCCCGCGAACAACACCGCCGAAGCCAGGCCCCACGCGAGCCCCTCGCCAGACACGAGTAGCTGCCCGCCGCCGAGCGCGCCAACCATGAGCGCGCAGCCGGTGACGCTCATAGCGACCGCCGCAGGGAGCGCCCACGTGAGCCGCTCGCCGAGAAGCACGACGGAGACGACGAGCACCACCACCGGCGCGAGGTACTCGAGCAGGATGGCGGTCGCCACGCCGGTGAGCGAGATGGTCTTGAAGTATGCGAAGTGAACGAGCGCGAGACCGAAGACACCGAAGATCGCCAGGAAGGGCAGGTCGCGCGAGCGCACCACCAGTAGCTCACGCCGGCGCCACACGAGGTAGGCGAGCACGATCGCGAACGACACCACCGCTCGGGCGGCCGACAGCAGCACGGGGTCCACGTCCAGACCGAGCGGCGCGACGAGCCACCCGACAGTGGCGGGACCCGCCTCGGTGAACAGCCACTTGGCCATGAGTCCCCCGCCGGCCCAGCAGAGCGCGGCGAGCACGACGAGCGCGTATCCCCTCGCCGATGCGCTGGCCAACGCTCCCCGATGCTCGGTCATCACAGCAGCCCGCGCTCTTCCTGTGTGGCCGTCTTGCGCGCCTGGTACGCGTCGAGCGGCTCGAGATGTGCTATCACGTCGACCACGTCGTCGAAGGCGTCGTGCACCGCGCGCTCGACACGCTCGGCAATCTCGTGACCCTCCCGCACGCTTATCCCCGGGTCCACCTGTACATGGAGGTCCACGTAGACCTCGCTGCCAGTGCCCCGGCTCCTGATGTCGTGGCAGCCAAGCACGCCCTCCACGCCGAGTACGACGGCGGTGACATCCTCCGGCTCGACTTCAGCAGCGTCGGCGAGCGCGCCGGTGGCGGGCCTGAGCACCCGTATGGCGGCGCGGACGATGAAGACCGTGACCAGCAGCCCGAGCAGCGGGTCGGCGATGGGATAGCCGAGCCGCACCGCGACAAGGCCGCCGATGACCCCGAGTGTGACGAGCACATCGCTCGCGGTGTGACTCGCATCGGCAGCGAGCACCCGGCTCCCGAGACGGACCGCCGCCCGCCGCTCCATCGTGGTCACCACGATATTGACGCCGAGCGTGACAAGCATCACCACGAAGCTCACAGCCTCCACCGCGGGGCCTGCGCCCGGGTCCATCAGCCTGGTGACCGACGCCGAGCCTACCCGCCACGCCGCAAGCAGCAGAAGCGCACCGATGGCAGCCGACGCGAAGGTCTCGTACTTGCCGTGGCCGTACGGGTGGTCCCGATCGGCAGGGCGCGCGGCCAGACCCAGGCCTAGTAGTCCGATGATGTTGGACGCCCCATCAAACAGCGAGTGGAAGCCGTCCGCGGTGACCGCGACCGAGTCGATGAGCATGCCGTATGCGAGCTTGGCGACCGCCACGAGCACGTTGAGCGCGAGAACCCACCATAGTACCCTGCGTACGGCACGCGTCCGATCCGCTGCCCCCTCACGCCCACTCGCGTATCCCACAGGTCCCTCCGCTTGCCGAACCATACCCCCTAGGGGTATATTTGCACGCACAAACCATTCGATTGTACGTCACTGCGCCTACCGGGCAAGGAGTCCCCCATGGACGACGCAACCGGCGCCCCACTCGCAGCCACAGACGAAGAACGCCGCCGCATCATCAACCGGCTCAAGCGCCTCGAGGGTCAGATCCGCGGACTGCAGACGATGATCGAGTCCGGCAAGGACTGCGAAGCGGTCCTTACCCAGATCATGGCGGCCAAGTCGGCCCTCAATCAAGTCGGGCTCCACATCATCGGGCACTCCATGAAGACCTGCCTGGTCGACGACGACGTGACCGACCGCGACGAGCTCATCGATGAGGCGATCAAGGTCTTTCTTAAGTACTCCAGCTGCGTGCAGTGATCGGCCGATAGGGGCCCTCACCTCACCGCACCGCGTCGTCGACCACCGCGACCACGGAGGACTCGGCCCTGCACGAGACCGCCTCTGTTGCCGGCTCTATGACGTTCCAGAGCACCGTCGGCCGTATCGCCGTCACCCACACCGCATCCCCCTCCGCGTAGACGTGCAACTTGCAGAGGTGCTCGTCGCCCTCGCCGATCGCGACGTCCAGGATGGTGAGCGGCTGGATCGCGAAGCCCTTGGCGGCAAGCGTGGCCTGTAGATCGTGACGCCTCACGACAGAGAAGCCGTGCGAGCGTACAGAACGCTCCACGGCTTCTACTGCGTCGGGGAAGCTGCGCGTGCACTCCCGCCTATACGTGAAATCCTCAGCAGCCACGCTACCGGTCCAGCCTCACGGGCGGCCGGCTACGCTCAAGAGAACCCGCCTCTCGGCGTACACGAGCCGCTCGATGTCACAGGGGACGCGACGTACCCGCCGCCGACCCCCGTCGACACGTCCGATGAGCCACACTCGGGGCATACCTTGTCGGCCTCCCTGAGCAACCGCATCAAGAAGCGATCGAACTCGTGCCCGCAGTTCTTGCATCGCAGTTCGTACGTCGGCATGCCGAACCTCAGACCAGGCCGAACTCACGACCGAGCGCGTCGGCGCTCCGGGCACCAATCACCTGCGTGACCAGAGTACCACGGTCGAACTTGGCAATCGTAGGGATGCTCATAATCCCGTACCGCATGGCAACGTCACGGGCCTCGTCAACGTTGACCTTGACGAACGCAACGCCGTCGCCGACCTTGCCGGCAAGCTTCTCGAGTTCAGGGGCGACCATGCGGCACGGACCACACCACGGCGCCCAGAAGTCCACAATGACCGGGACCGACGCGTCGAGCACTTCGGCCTGGAACTCGGCCTCGCTGATCTCACGGATGGCTTCACTCACAACGATCTCCTCCTCAGGTACGATGTACTGCGCGGAGTATACCCCATGGGGTATCCTCGGTGTCAAGTCGCCCGGCCTGCGGCCACCTGGCGCAGACGGTCCGGTTCCTCTATCGTCACCAGGTGACGGGAAGGGGTGCGCGGGTGAGCGACTGGCTCATGCTGCTCGGCGGCAGTCTGCTCTTCGGAGCGGCACTCGTCGCGACCATGGTGATCCACCGGACGCTCGTGCCGCTTGCTGTGCTCGTGACGCTCGGCGCGTTCGGTTCGTTGCTCATGCACCTCGCTGCCGTGTTCGGCAGATACGGGACCGTCCAGGCGGTCGGCGCGGGCTTGCTCTTCGTCATGGGAGGCGCCGGCATCGGATACACGGTGGCTGCCGCCCTCCTGCCCCACCTCGCACGACGCCCTCGCGTGCCCACGTTGCCCGACGTGCCACTCGAGGCAGAGCGGGAGGCGGTCGTACTGATTGCGACGACCGAGCCGGAGCGGTACAGCGTCCGTACGGTCGCGGCCCGTCACGCCCGTCATTGCGAGGAGGCGGGCATCGAGATCTCCAACACCGCCACGCCGTTCGTGTTCCTCGCCGAGAAGGCCCGCTACGGCGCGGTCCGAGGCAAGACGAGCGGCCCGGCCGTCGCGCGCGGAATCGCAACGGGGGTCGCCGAGGCGCTGGCGGCCGCCGGCTCGCGTGCCGTGGTGTCGCTGGCCTGGACTCACGAACCCGACAGCCTCGCGCGCGCCGTCGCCGAGCGTGCAGCAGAGGGCACCGGACGCATCGCCATCGTTCCCCTCGGCTTCGAGGACTCTGACGAGGTGGATCATGCCAAGGCATTGCTCGACCTCATGCACCCGCGGCAACACGGTGTGCGCGTCTCGTTCGGCACTTCCCTCTGGCACGACACCGCGCTCGCTGAGCGTCTTGTGTCCCGCGTACTCGCCTGCACGCGCAACGCCGATCCGCCCGCGACCGGCGTCGTGCTGGTGGGTGAGGGCGTGCCTCCCGAGTGGGAGCGTCGGCACAACGCCGCGCGGTGCGAAGAGACGTACTTCAACCAGCGGGTCCGACTGCTGCTCGGAGAACACGGCATCGACGACCGCGCCATCCGCATCGGGTGGCTCGACTGGCAGATGCCCGACGTGACCGAGGCGGTGCGACACGTCGGCGCGCTGGGTAAGACCCGCATCGTCGTGGCACCGTCGATGATCGCGCTTCCCACGCTCGCGGCCACCGTGGACCTCGGTCACGCGGTGGAACTAGCGAGACTCCCGCACGACGTGGAGGTCGTCACGCTGTTGCCGTGGGGGGATGACGAGGCGTTTGTGAGCGCGGTCGCCCGCTCGGCGATGCGCGCACTCGAGAGACTGAGCGGGCCGGTCAGACCCTGACCTTGCACCGCTCCCAGTTCCAGGCCTGGCGGCGACGGATCTGTGGAATGCGGAACGCGTACCGCAACGCGAGCGCCAGTCCTCCTCGATCGGCCTCGGCCCGAGTCTCGAGCGCCTCGATGCTGCGCCTGAGGTCGGCCGCGGACGTTCCCCGGAAGACTGTGTACCCCTTGCCGACACCCCGCAACACGTGCGCATCCGAGCCGCCAACGGCAGCGATGCCCTGGCCGCCCGTGAACATCTTGGCCGCCACGCGGTTGGCCCATCCGAGATACGGCACCGAGTTGTAGACCTCGAGCGCGTGGAAGGCGAGCTCGCTCACTGCGGCACCGAAGCCGCTCCGGCCGAACGGCCCGAAGACGCCGCGGCTCGAGAACGGATGCGGGATGATGGCGATGCCGTGCTGCTCGTTGATGCGGCTGATCGTCTCAGCGGCCGACAGACCGGGCGGGATCTCTTCGGTCAGGAAGAGCCCGATGACGTGGCCCTCGCGCGAGGAGACCTCCTCACCCACGATGACCTCAATGCCGTACACCTCTTCGAGCTCCTTGGCGAAGAGCGCACCCTCGATGGTGTTGTGGTCGGTGATCGCGATGACCGACAGATCGGTCTTGGTGGCCACGTACTCCATGATCTGCGGGATCTTGGCGAGACCATCGCTGTGGCTCGAGTGGATGTGCAGATCGGCCTTGCTCCAGACCTCGGTGCTCAAGGGTGCCCCCGTATCGTGTGTTCGGTGGTAGCCGACCGAACTAAGCAAGTAGCATACCGCATTCGATGCCTTCATCGGCAGGCGACGCCTCCCGCTCAAGCCGCGATCGCGCGCTTTCGCACTCACACGTGACGCTCGGCCCACTCGCCGAGACGTCTCGTGCCCTCCTCTAGTCGCTCAAGCGAGGTGGCATAGCTGAAGCGCAGGAACCCTTCCCCACCGGGGCCGAAGTCGATGCCCGGCGCCACGGCCACTCCCGCCTCCTCGAGTAGGCGGCCGGCGAGCGCAAGCGAGTCATCTCCCCATGCCCGCGCGTCGGCGAACACGTAGAACGCGCCGAGCGGCTCGGTTGCCACGGCAAGCCCCGCCTCGCGGAGCGCCGGGACGAGGAATCGACGCCGCCGGTCGTACTCCTCGCGCATGCGAGCTACGTCACCCTGGGCGTGCAGCAGCGCGGTGGTACCTGCCACCTGCACGAAGTGGTTGGCGCACAGGAAGAAGTTCTGCTGGATCTTCTCGGCAGGGCGCACGAACTGCTCGGGCGCGATCAGGTAGCCGAGCCGCCATCCCGTCATCGCATACGCCTTGGAGAACCCGTTGAGCACGAAGGCGCGGTCGGTGAACTCGCGCACCGAGTGCGACGCTCCGCCGAACTCGAGGCCGTGGTAGATCTCGTCGCTCGCGAGCCAGAGCCCGTGTCGCTCGGCGAGCGCCGCGAGCCCCTCGAGATCCTCGGGACCGAGCACGCCGCCGGTGGGGTTGGAGGGTGAGTTCACCATGATCGCCTTGGTCCTCGGCGTGATGGCGCGCTCCACCTCCTCGAGACGGTAACGGAACCCGTCTTCGGCACGCACGCGCACTGGCACAGGCACGCCGCCGAGGAACGAGACGTAGTTGGGGTACGCGGGATACGACGGATCGGCCATGATGACCTCGTCGCCGGGATCGAGGAGCGAGCCGAACAGCAGCAGCATCGCCGGCGACGTCCCTTGCGTCACGATGATGGTGGCGGGATCGATATCCACGCCGTACGCGCCGTGCATGTGCTTCGTGATGGCAACGCGCAGGTCGGGCAGGCCGAGGGACTGCGTGTAGCCGGTGTCGCCCGCATCCATCGCCGACTCGGCGGCCCGCACGATCACCTCGGGCGTCGGGAAGTCGGGGTCCCCGATCTCGAGGCGCACGATATCGCGGCCCTGGGCCTCGAGCTCCTTCGCACGAGCCACGACGTCCATGACCATGAACGGGCGTATGGACTCGGCGCGCCGTGAGACGTCAGACATGTCGGCCGTCCTCGAGTCGGGCGCCGTAGACACGGCCGAGGTGGACGGAACGCGCCTCGAGCCGCCGCAGGTCACTGAAGCCGATCGTGTCGGTGGCGATGACCTCGTGCGGCGCCTCGGGGTCGAACCTCAGGCCGAGTTCGCGGGCGCGCAGGTAGAGCTCGGTGCCGGGGAGAACGTGGAGCGTGGAGGTCTGGATCTTGCCGGGGTCGAGCGCCAGGCAGAACTCGAGACCCGCAAGGAAGTCGTCCGGGGTGTCATCGGGAAGCCCCGCTATCAGGTCGCACTCGACCGAGATGCCCGCCCGCTTCAGGGCTTCCACCCCTCGCGTGAACCGGGCCGGGTCGAAGCGGCGATGACACGTCGCCAGCGCGGCCTCGCCGATGCTCTGCGGGCCCGTCTCCACCGAGACCACGCCGGCCCGCCTGAGCGCGCCAGCGGCCTCGTCGTCGATGCGCTCGATGTCGACCTCGATGGTGTGCAGCACGAGACCACGGGCGGCATACGGTTCGAGCAGGCCGGTGAGCCATGCGAGCCGCTCATCGGTGAGGTTGAAGACCGGGTCGATGAACGAGAACGAGCGCACACCCCGCTCGCCGGCGAGGTACTCGATCTCGGCCGCCACACGCTCGGCGCTGAACGACCGGAGGCGACCGTACCCCTTGCCCTCGAAGCAGTATGCGCAGCGGTGCGGACACCCGCGATACGTCTCGATGTAGGCGCCGCCCTCCACGGGCTGCAGCACGCCACTCAGGTACGGTGACGGTATCCGGTCGAGATCGGCGATGAGCGCCCGATCCGGGGCGGCGAGTGGAGCACCTGTGGCGTCACGACCCGTGACCCCGTCGGCGCGCGAGAACGGCTTGCCGCGGCGCGCCAGGTCGAGCACGTCGGCGAAGACCTCTTCTCCCTCCCCGCGCACAACGGCGTCGATCTCGGGATGTGCTGCAAGCACGTCGGCGGCGATCGGCCCCACCTCTGGGCCGCCGAGGACGATGCGCACGTCGGGGAGCGCCTGCCTGACGATGCGGCACACGTCATAGACGGTCCGGGCGTTCCAGCAGAGCACCGAAACGCCGAGCACGTCGGGCTCCAGGCCCATGATGCGGTAGGCCACCCACCACGCCTCCGCGTCGCTCTCGAGATCGAGCGTCTGGAACGCCACGCGCCCGGCGAGGCGCTGGTCGGCCTCTGCGTACGCACGCAGGTAGCCGAGTGCGAGCGACTGGTAGCCGGGGGCGTTGAGCGCGAGGAGCGCGACCTTCAGCGGCTCAGTCATGCGCCGATCCGATCGTCAGGGCGTGCAGCCGATGGGTGGCCGGGAGCGGCACGCCATCTGCAACCTCCACCCAGGTGTGGTTGACCATGCCAGTGTCGCAGGCGGCGGCGATCATCACCGATGCCGAGTCGGGAAGCGGCTCGTCGCCGGGCACGAGCCGGACCGCGTGCACACCCCAGGACGCGAGCAGCCCCACCGTCTGCGCGAGGGCCGGGAGCGTGTGGTGACACAGCGGCACCACCGCGGTCACCACCACGGCCACGCCCGCCTCGCGGGCCGCCTCGAGATAGGCCGCCACGCCCGCCTTCACGGCGAGCATACGGCCCGGTCGGCCGGTGAGACTCTCGGCGATCGCGTCGTCTGCGGCAAGGACGACCACCTGCAGGTGACGCACACCGGCGCCGAGCACGCCGGCCGCATTGCCGTGAGCCGCGAGAGCGCCGCCCTCGGTCTCGAGGCCGATGCGCTCCGCTCCTACCTCGACGCAGGTCGCCACGAGCGCGGGCAGCTCCGGATGCGTGAAGGGTTCGCTCCCCGCAAGTAGGATGTTCGGTCCGGGGCGGTCTCCCCACGCAGCCGAAGCCGCGCTGATCTCGGCCAGGATGGAGTCCGTGGTACGACTCTCGGACACGGCGGTCGGCGCGCAGCGCGCGCACCGCACCGGCGCGCCCTCCCCCACCTCGATCCTCACGAACTCGACCACCGCACCCCTCTCACGAGCGTGCACCCAGTATAGCGGTATCGTTCGCGCTGCCACCGGGACCGTCGCAACGCGCATCGGGGACTCCGCAGAGCCCCCCGGGCGCGGTGGCTCCATACGGCGGCGCACAGACGGCACATGCGACAGGGCCCCCACCCTCATCGGGTGGAGGCCCTGGTCATATCTGGTGTCCGAGGCGAGAGTTGAACTCGCACGTCCTTGCGGACACTAGGCCCTCAACCTAGCGCGTCTGCCATTCCGCCACTCGGACAAAGCACCGCCCCGGGGGACAGCGAACGAGAGTATAACAAGACCTCCCGCGGATGCCTAGCCTCAGTCATGCCCTCCGGCTACGTGCGTATGGCCCGCCGCCGGGATCGGGAACGACGCCGCGAAGTGACACGCCGCCTCGTGATCCGGCGCCACGGTCCTCAGCTCCGGCTCCTCAGTGCTACAGATCGGGAACTGCGCGATCGGGCACCGCGTGTGGAACCGGCAACCGGTTGGAGGATCGATCGGGCTCGGCACGTCGCCCTCGAGGATGATGCGCTCGCGGCTGCGCTGCTTCACCGGATCGGGAACCGGCACCGCCGAGAGGAGCGACTGCGTGTAGGGGTGATGCGGCTCGTCGTAGAGGCCCTTCCAGTCGCCGACCTCCACGATCTTGCCCAGGTACATCACCGCGACACGGTCGGAGATGTGCCGCACAACGGAGAGGTCGTGCGCGATGAAGACGTACGTGAGCCCGAACTGGTCCTGCAGCTCGTCCAGCAGGTTGATGACCTGCGCCTGGATCGACACATCGAGTGCCGAGACCGGCTCATCGCAGATGATGAGTCGCGGGTTGAGTGCGAGCGCGCGTGCGATACCGATGCGCTGCCGCTGGCCGCCCGAGAATTCGTGCGGGTAGCGGTTGATGTGCTCGGGGTTGAGCCCCACGACCTCGAGGAGTTCTTTGGCGCGGTTCCGGCGCTCTTCCTTCGTCCCGATCCCGTGCACCACGAGCGGCTCGGACACGAGCTCGCCGATGGTCATGCGCGGGTTGAGGGATGCATACGGGTCCTGGAAGATGAACTGCACTTCACGCCTGTACGCCTGCAGCTTCTTGCCGCGCAGCGCGCGCACGTTCGTCCCGTCGAATGTGATCTCGCCGCGCGTGGGCTCGTGAAGCCGGATGATGCAGCGGCCGGTCGTCGACTTACCGCATCCCGACTCACCCACGAGGCCGAGCGTCTCGCCCTCGTTGACCGAGAACGACACGCCGTCCACCGCGTGGACCTTCTTGCCGAGCTTGGAGGCGAGCAGCCCTTGCTCCACGCCGAAGTACTTGACCAGGCCCTCGACACGCAGGATCTCGCCCATCTCAGGCCACCCCCCCGCTGTTGCGCGCCTGGCGGCGCTGGAACTCGGCACTCCCGCTGAAGTGGCACGCCGCCAGATGGCCGCCCTTGATGTCGCGGAGCTCGGGCGTCTTGACCTTGCAGACGTCCTGCGCGTACGGACACCGCGGATGGAACGAGCACCCCGTCGGAACGTCGATCAGACTCGGCGGCTGGCCCTCGATGGGCAGCAGCGTCCCCTTCTCGTCGATGTCGTGCCGCGGCAGGCTGTCCAGCAGGCCCCACGTGTACGGGTGAAGCGGCTCGTAGAACACCTCTTCGGCTGTGCCGTACTCCACCTGCTTGCCCGCATACATGACCATGACGTCGTTGGCCATGTCGGCCACCACGCCGAGGTCGTGCGTGATCATGATGATGGCCGCGCCGGTCCGCTGCTGCAGCTCGATCATGAGCTCGAGGATCTGCGCCTGGATGGTCACGTCGAGCGCGGTGCTCGGCTCGTCGGCGATGAGGATGTCCGGATCGCATGCGAGCGCCATGGCGATCATCGCCCGCTGCCTCATACCTCCCGAGAACTGGTGCGGGTAATCCCGTGCCCGCTGGGCCGCGTTGGGGATGCCGACAAGGTCGAGCATCTCCACCGCGCGGGCCTCGGCGGCCTTCCGGTCCATGTTCTTGTGCAGGCGCAGCGCCTCGGCGATCTGGTGGCCGACCCGGTAGACGGGGTTGAGCGACGTCATCGGGTCCTGGAAGATCATCGCGATCCGGTTACCGCGCAACTCGCGGACCTTCTCATCGCTCATCGCGAGCACGCTCTCACCGCGAAAATCGATCGAGCCCTCGACGATCTTGCCCGGCGGGTCGGGGATGAGCCGCATCAGTGAGAGTGCGGTGACCGACTTGCCTGAGCCCGACTCGCCCACGATGGCGAGCGTCTTGCCGGTGTCCAGAGAGAACGTCACGCCGTCGACGGCCTTCACCACACCGTCGCGCGTGTAGAAATGCGTCTTGAGGCCTTTGACCTCGAGGAGTGCTCCCATGTCAGTCCTTCATCTTCACGTCGAGGGCGTCTCGCAGTCCGTCACCGATGAGAACGAACGACAGCACGGTGGTGAGGATCGCGAAGCCGGGCCAGAGGGTCAGCCACGGCGCCGGAATCATCAGCGCCTTCGCTTCGGACAGCATGAGACCCCACGATGGCGTGGGCGGCTGGACTCCCATTCCCAGGTACGAGAGGGCTGCCTCGGAGATGATCGCGCCACCGATGCTCATCGTGCCGTACACGATGATGGGCGCGATCGCGTTGGGCATGATGTGCCGAAACATGATGCGCAGGTCGGACGCGCCCATCGCGTGAGCCGCGTCCACATACTCGTTCTCCTTGACCGAGAGGATCGAGCTGCGAAGCACACGAGCGATGGACGGCCAGCCCAGGATACCGATGGCGATGAATACGTTCCGGTAACTCGGCCCGAGCACGGCCAGCAGGGCGATCGCGAACAGCACGTAGGGGAACGCGAAGAAGATGTCCGCCGTTCGCATCACGAACGCATCCAGCAGCCCTCCGTAGTACCCGGAGAGCGACCCCATCACGAGCCCGATGACGAGCGAGATGCTCACGGCCAGGATGCCGACCGCCAGTGATACGCGGGCACCGTAGATGACGCGCGAGAACACGTCACGACCGATCCGGTCGGTACCGAAGGGGTGGTCGGCGGACGGCGGCTGAAGGCTCGCGAACTCGGTCGAGGTGGGATCCGCGAAGTTGTTGGGCACCCACAGGTCTGCCGAGAGTGTCACGCTGACAATGAAGGTGATCCAGATAAGCCCGATGATAGCGAGCTTGTTCTTGCGCAGTCTGATCAGTGCATCGCCCCACAGGGTGCGTGACGGCCGCTGTGCCAGCTCGCCCGCGCCGGGCAGACCGGCCGTACCGGCAACGTGCATCTGCTCGTCGCGGATCGGGTGTCCGCCCGGATCCACCGGCCCGTCGGGGGTACCTCTGACCGGCCCGTTGGGTAGCTTGTGGTCGGCGCTCATTCGGCGGTACCTCCGTATCTGATCCGGGGATCGAGGACCGCGTAGCTGATATCCACGAGCAGGTTGACGACCATGACGATGAACACGACAACGACCACGCCACCCATGACAACCGGCCAGTCACGTTGCGTGACGGCGAGATAGATCTCGCGACCGATCCCCGGCCAGGAGAACACCGTCTCGGTGAGGATGGCGCCCGCCATGAGCGCACCAAGGTCTAGACCGATGAACGTGACCACCGGGATGAGCGCGTTCTTGAGACCGTGCTTGAACACGACCACACGCTCGGAAAGACCCTTGGCGCGCGCCGTGCGTATGTAGTCCTGGCCCATCGCCTCGAGCATCTGGCTGCGCATGATGCGCGCAACGTATGCCGTGGAGACGGAGGCCAGGGTTATGGACGGAAGAATGAGGTGTATCAGGTCAGGCGGGTCACCCATGCCCGAAATGGGCAGGAACACCGCGCCGCCCGTCCACTCTTTGAGCTTGATGCCGAAGAACATCTGCAACAGCATGCCGAGCCAGAAGACCGGCACCGACACGAGTATCGATGTCGAGAGCGTCACGAGGACGTCCCAGAAGGAGTACTGCTTCACCGCCGATATGATGCCGGTGAGCAGGCCGATCACGATCTCCACCAGGATCGCTGAGATGGCGAGCCGAATGGTGTTGGGAAACTTGTCGAGAAGGATGTCGGTGACCTCGCGACCCTTCTGCATCGAAGAGCCGAGGTCTCCTTGCACGAGTCCGCTCACGTAGTAGCCGTACTGGATGTGGAGTGGCTCGTTGAGGTGGTGCTTCGCCTCGATCTCAGCCCGGAGCGCCGGCGTGAGCTCGCGCTCGCCGACGATGAGCTGGACCGGATCTCCCGGCAGCAGCCCCGGTATACGCAGCGCGAACAGAATGAACGTCACGCCGAGGAACACCGGAATCATCTGCAGGATGCGTCTGAATACGTACTTGCCCATGGGACCCGTCTTCCGTGGTCTGCACGCCCGTGACCGATGCATGTGTGCCGGGGCACCCGGGGGTGCCCCGGCACACGTCGGGCCGTGCTACGCGGTCATGACCGTTACTTCGTGAGCCAGACCGTATCGAACGTGAACAGGCCGTTCGGGGTGTAGACGCCGTCGTTCACGCGGTCAGACGCAACACGCGTGTGCTTGTAGTAGAACATCGGCACGACAGGCGAATCCTCACCGATGATGGACTCGACCTCCTGGTACAGGGCCAGGCGCTCGTCGCCATCGGCGGTGGCACGCGCCACATCCAGCTTCGCGTCAACATCCGTGTTGCTGTAGAACGAGTAGTTGTCAGCGCTACCCGTCTTGAACAGCGGGTACAGGAAGTTGTCCTTGGCGGGGTAGTCGGCGATCCAGCCAAGACGACCCACGGAGTAGTCGCCGGCACCCAGCTTGTCCAGGTACTGCGCCCACTCGCTGCCGACCAGCTCACCGTTGATGCCGACGGCCTTGAGGTCCTCCTGGACGAGCTGGAGGATGTCTTCGTGACCCACACCGCTGTTGAACTCGATGGTGATCTCGGGGAGACCGGCGCCCTCAGGATAACCCGCCTCGACGAGCTTGGCCTTGGCGGCCTCGACATCGTACTTGGCGTACGGGAAGGCTCCCGGCTCATGGCCCACGATACCCGGCGGGACGATACCCGTGGCCGGCTCGCGGGTTCCCTCGAAGACCTTGTCGCAGATGTCCTGGCGGTCGATCGCGAGCGAGATCGCCTGGCGCACCAACGGATCGTCGAGCGGCTCCTGCTTGTTGTTGATCAGCAGGTAGTAGATGGCCTGCTCGCCACCGAGGCTGACCTGCTCGCCCGGGTTGACGGTGTAGCCATCGGGGGCCTCGCCGTACTGCTCAACGGTGGCCGCGATCTGGCCGGTGGGAACCGGCACGAAGTCGAGGTTACCGGCCTGGAACTCCAGGAAGGCAGTGTCGGTGTCGGCAAGGATGACAAAGTCCACGCCGTCGATGAAGGGCTCGTCGCCGTAGTAGTCAGCGAACTTGGCGACCTTGATGTACTGGTCGTGTGCCCACGGCTCGGTCAGCATGAACGGGCCGTTACCGATCGGCTGCTCGGAGAAGGCCGCGGGATCCGCTTCGACAGCCTCGGACGGAACCGGCGCGAGGGCCGGGTGACCGACGACATACTCGAAGTCGGCGAACGGATACGCGAGGGTCACTTCGAGGGTGTAGTCATCGATGACCTTGACACCGTCGAGTGCGGTGGCCTCTTCCGCTTGCATCGCGTCCCAGCCCACAACCGGGGCGAGGTGGTATGAGATCTCAGACAGGTTGGCCGGGTTGGAGATACGCTCCCAGGCGTACTTGAAGTCGGCGGCGACGACCTCGCGGCCGTTGTGGAACTTCGCGCCCTGAACGAGGTTGAAGGTCCAGACGGTTGCGTCGTCGTTGGCAGACCAGCTCTCGGCTGCCGCCGGCTTGAGCTCGGACGTGATTGGGTCGAAGGACACCAGGCTGTCGAAAACGGCCTGGCCGACCTGCGTACCCTCGGACTCCTGCAGGTTCACCGGATCGATGAACGCAGGCTCCCCGATGTACATCTTGAACGTACCGCCCGACTTGTCGACCTCGACGGGCTCTTCTTCGCCCGGCTCGGGCTCTTCGGGCTCTTCGGCCGCACCGCAGCCGCCCATGGCAAGCATGGACGCCGCGAGCGCCAGCGCCAACAGCAGCGCAAGACCTTTACGGAATCGATCAGACAAGGTTGAGCCTCCCTCCAGAGACATGGTGCTTTCAGAATCCCCTGCACTTCTCTCAGTACAGCGTGTCGCCGTGCCCATCCCTCCCTACGGCTGCTCGTGCGGTGCGTGACGTGGATACGTCGCGCGAACCGCGCCTGCTCCGTATGACCAACGTCTAAGTTTGTCCCTCTTTGCATCGAAGCGCAAGCGTCAGGGTACCTGCGGGCGACCCTGAAACCGAGGACCCGCCATGGGGGCGGGTCCTGACATGCGCCGCGGGATCGCGCGGTGGCGCTAGCCGCCCGGCCGGTAGACCAGCATCAGGAGCAGTGCGCTGATGCCATACCCTGCCGCGAAGCCGATGGTGATGCGATCGAGGTTCTTCTCGATCACACCGGTGCCGGTGGCCGACGACGGCATACCGGAGCCGAAGAGCGAGGACACGCCGGTGCCCTTGCCTGAATGCAGAAGTACGAATAGAACGAGCCCAATAGCGCATACTACATGCACGGCAATAACGATATATGCAACAACTTCCACGAGTTGCTCCTCACCGGCGCCGCGCATGCGACGCTGTCATGCTCCGAACGAACCCGACGAGTATACCCGCGACAGCCACCAGCGCTCAAGTGCTCCTTCAGGGCGTCAGCAGCGAGCGTCCCGTCCACTCGGCGGGGGCATCCACGCCGAGGAGGTCGCAGACGGTCGGCGAGACGTCCGCAAGGATGCCATCGTCACGGAGCGCACGAATCCCGGCGCCGACGCAGATGAGCGGCACTTTGTTGAGAGTGTGGGCGGTGAACATGCCCCCGTCGGCGGGGTCGCTCATCTGTTCCGCGTTGCCGTGGTCGGCTGTGATGAGCGCCGCGCCCCCGCGCTCGCACACCGCCGCCACCACCGCACCCACGCTGGCGTCGACCGCCTCGACCGCCGCGATTGCCGCTTCGAGTATGCCCGTATGTCCCACCATGTCGCAGTTGGCGTAGTTGACGACGTAAAGGTCCGCGCGGTCCTCCCGGATCGCCTCGCAGAGCCTCCCCGTGACCTCCGGCGCACTCATCTCCGGCTGAAGGTCGTAGGTGGGCACCTTGGGGCTGGGCACGAGGACGCGTTCCTCCCCCACCTTGGGCGGCTCGGCGCCACCATTGAAGAAGAAGGTGACGTGCGCGTACTTCTCAGTCTCGGCGATGTGGAGCTGGCGCAGGCCCGCCTCGGCCACCACGTCTGCCAGGACGCAGCACGGGAGGTCCTTGGGGAATGCCACGAGCGCGGGCAGCGTGGGGTCGTACTCGGTGAGGCAGACGAAGCGGACAGCGGGCTGCACCGGCCGCTCGAAGCCGTCGAAGGCGGGGTCCACGAACGCCCGGCTGATCTCGCGCGCGCGGTCGGGGCGGAAGTTGAAGAAGACGAGCGCGTCGCCGGGTGCGACGACGGCCGTCGGCGCCCCATCGGGCCCGGTGACCACCACGGGCTCCACGAACTCGTCAGTGGCGCCAGCGGCATAGGAGTCCGCGATCGCCGAAGTGGCTGAGGTGGCCCGTGCGCCTTCTCCGAGCGCCATCGCCCGCCATGCGCGTTCCACGCGCTCCCAGCGGCAATCGCGGTCCATCGCGTAGTAGCGGCCCATCACGGTGGCCACACGCCCCACGCCGGTGGCCTGCAGCACTCCCTCGAGAGCCGCCACGAAGCCGAGGCCGCTCGTGGGGGGAACGTCACGCCCGTCGAGGAACGCGTGTACGTACACGCGCTTGGCGCCGCGTGCCGCTGCCATCCTCACGAGCTCGTAGAGGTGCTCCTGATGGCTGTGCACGCCGCCGTCGGACACGAGGCCCATGAAGTGGACAGCACCGCCTGAGGCCACCGCCCCGTCAATCGCCTCGGCGAGTACCGCGTTCTCACCGAGCGACCCGTCCTCGATGGCGAGGTTGATGCGCGTCAACTCCTGGTAGACCACGCGGCCGGCGCCCATGTTGAGGTGTCCCACTTCCGAGTTGCCCATCTGTCCCTCGGGCAGGCCGACGGCCAGGCCGCTACAGCGGAGCATCGTCCACGGGCAGGTGGCGAAGAGCTCGTCCAGGTGCGGCGTGGACGCCAGCGAGATAGCGTTACCCAGCCCGGGCTCGGCCATGCCGAACCCGTCCATGATGATGAGCGCCACAGGACGGCGTGTGTCCACGCTAGAGCGCTGCCTTTGCGATGTCGGCGAAGGAGTCGGCGTTGAGCGCCGCGCCGCCCACGAGGCCGCCGTCGATGTCGGGCTCGGACAAGAACATCTTCGCGTTCTCGGCCTTGACCGAGCCGCCGTAGAGCACCCGCACCGCCATCGCGGCGGGCGGCCCGTACATCGCACCGATGGTGGCGCGGATGGAGCGGCAGACGTCGTTGGCCGACTCCGGCGTGGGCGTGCGGCCGGTGCCGATCGCCCAGATCGGCTCGTAGGCGATGACGAGCTGCGCCGCTTCCTCGGCCGAGAGCCCCGCGGCGCCTTCCATCACCTGCGCGCGCACGAACGCGTCGGTCTCGAGCGCCTCGCGCGTGGCGAGCGATTCGCCGCAGCACATGATGGGCACCATGCCCGCGTCGAAGACCGCGCGCACCTTCTTGTTCACGGTCTCATTCGTGTCGCCGAAATACTCGCGGCGCTCCGAGTGGCCGACGATGACGTAGTCGCAGCGCAGGTCGGCGAGCATGCGCGGCGCGATAGCGCCCGTGAAGGCCCCCTCCGCCTCCCAGTGAACGTCCTGGGCGCCGAGCGACATGGTGAGCTTATCGAGCTCGATCACCGTGGAGGCCGCCTTGAGTCCCGTGAACGGCGGGCACACCGCCACCTCCACCTCGTCCCACACTTCCTCCACGCGCTGCGCGAGGTCCTGTATCAGCACCGCCCCCTCACCGGAGGTGGTGAACATCTTCCAGTTGCCGGCAACGAGCATCCGACGGCTCATGTGCGCCTCCTACTCCCTGTCAAGGAGGGCGTCGACGCCGGGAAGCGCCGCACCCTCGAGCAGTTTCATCGACGCGCCGCCGCCGGTGGAGACGAACGTCACGCGATCCTCGAGCCCGAACTTCTTGAGCGCGGCCACCGAGTCGCCGCCGCCGATGATGGACGCCGCGCGGCTGTTACGGCCCACCGCGATGGCGATCTCTTTAGTGCCGGTCTCGAACGGCGTCATCTCGAACACGCCCATCGGGCCGTTCCAGAAGATGGTCTTGGCACCGGCGATCTCACCCTTGTAGAGCTCGATGGAGCTCGGCCCGATGTCGAGACCCATCATGCCAGCGGGAATCTCCTCGCGGCCCACGATGCGCGTCTCGGCGTCCTCAGCGATCTCCGCGGCGATGACGAAATCTGTGGGCAGCACGAGCTCGGTGCCCGCGCCCTTCGCCTTCTCGAGCATCTGTTTGGCGGGCTCCACCCACTCGGCCTCGACGATTGAGTTGCCCACCTCGAGGCCCTTTGCCACGAGGAACGTGAAGGCCATCCCGCCGCCGATGAGCACGGTGTCGCAGCTCTCGAGCAGCTTGTCGATCACGCCGAACTTGTCGCTCACCTTGCTGCCGCCGAGGATGCCCACGAAGGGCCGCTCGGGCTCGGAGAGCATGCCGGTGAGCGTCTCGACCTCGCGCGCGAGCAACATGCCCGCGTATGCGGGCATGTACGCCGCCACGCCCGCGGTGGACGCGTGCGCCCGGTGGGCCGCGCCGAAGGCGTCGTTCACGTAGATCTCGCCGAGAGCCGCGAGCTTGCGGGCGAACTCGGGGTCGTTCGCCTTCTCACCGGGGTGGAACCGCACGTTCTCGAGCATAAGGATCTCGCCGTCGATCATGCGGCCGACGGCCTCCTCGGCCTCAGGCCCCACGATGTCGGGCGAGAAGGCGACGTTGCGGCCGATAAGCCGCTGCAGCGCGCGCCGGACCGGCTTCAGGGAGAACTGCGGGTCGGGCTCGCCCTTGGGGCGGCCGAGATGCGAGACGAGGACCACCCGCGCGCCGTGGTCGATGAGGTAGCGGATCGTGGGCAGCGCGGCGCGGATGCGCGTGTCGTCGGTGACCGCCCCCTCGGCGAGCGGCACGTTGAAGTCCACGCGCACGAGCACGCGCTTGCCGCGGACGTCCACGTCTTTCGCGGTCTGCTTGGCGAACATACATCCTCCCCCGGCCGGCCCGGTGCGGGCGTTTCGTCAAGCGAGGCGCCCTCGTGGGTGAGGACGCCTCGCCGTCGTGGCGGCTCTCAGCCGACGATCTTGATGAGATCGCGGACGCGGCAGGAGTATCCCCACTCGTTGTCGTACCAGGACACGCACTTCACGAAGGTGCCCGTGCCGCCCATGACCATCGTCTGCAGCGAGTCGAAGACGCTCGACGCGGGGTTGCCCACCACGTCGATCGACACGATCGGGTCTACGCAGTACTCGAGGATGCCCTTCATCGGACCCTCGGCGGCCGCCTTCATCGCGGCGTTGATGTCCTCGCGCGTGACGGTGGTCTCGAGCTCGGCCACGAGGTCCACTACCGAGCCGTCCGGCGTGGGCACACGCATCGACATGCCGTCGAGCTTGCCCTTCATGTCGGGCATCACGAGCCCGATTGCCTTGGCGGCGCCGGTGGACGTGGGGATGATCGAGACGGCCGCCGTGCGCGCGCGGCGAAGGTCCTTGTGCGGCGCGTCGAGGGTCACCTGGTCGTTGGTGTAGCTGTGGATCGTGTTCATGAAGCCGCTCTTGATGCCGAAGGAGTCGCGCAGCACCTTGGCGAACGGCGCCAGGCAGTTGGTGGTACACGACGCGTTGGAGATGATGTGGTGCTTCTCGCCGTCGTACTCATCGTCGTTCACGCCGATGACCACAGTGATGTCCTCGTTCTTGGCGGGTGCCGAGATGATGACCTTCTTCGCTCCGGCCTCGCGGTGCGCGGCGGCCTTGGTGGCGTCGGTGAAGAACCCGGTCGACTCCACGACCACGTCTACGCCGAGGTCCGCCCACGGCAGGAGCGCCGGATCGCGCTGGGCGAGCACCTTGACCTCGCGGCCGTCGACGGTGAACGACGCGTCGCCCGCAACCACCTTCTGGCCGAGCACGCCGTGGACGGAGTCGTACTTGAGCAGGTGCGCGAGCGTCTTTGCGTCGGTCAGATCGTTCACAGCCACGACCTCAACCGCAGGATCGTTCTCGCAGGCACGGAAGACCAGACGGCCGATGCGGCCGAACCCGTTGATACCAACCCGGATCGTCACGTGGTACCCCTCCTCGACAAACGTGGATGGATGCTTGGTATGGGCCGAGACGGCCCGTACCCATACTAGCCGAAACACGCGGCGGCGCAGGCGCTCTCCGCGCGTCTCATGTGTGTTCCTACCCGTCCGAGGCCAGTTCCTCAAGCCGACGGATGCGGTGGTACACCGCGGACTTCGAGAGCTGCGGCTCGGCGAGGTCGCCGAGCTCCCGCAGACTCACATCGGGATGCTCGAGCCGCAGGTGCGCGATCTCGCGAAGCGCCGGCGGCAGTGAGTCGAGGCCGCGGGCGCGCTCGATCTCCCGGACCGCCGCCACCTGCTCGGCCGCGGCCTGCGCGGTCTTCTGCAGGTTGGCGGTCTCGGCGTTCACGAGCCGGTTCACGTCGTTGCGCATCTCCTTGATGATGCGCACGTCCTCCGTGCGCAGGAGCGCCCGGTGCGCGCCCACGAGGGCGAGGAACGTCACGATCGGCTCGGCGCCTTTGAGGTACACCGCAAACGTGCCGCGCCGGCTCGTGACCCGCGCGTTGATGCCGAAGCGGGCCATGAGCGCCACGAGGTCGTCGGCTACCTGCTCGGACTCGGCCGTGAGCTCGAAGTGGAAGTCGCCGTGCGGATCGGCCACGAACCCGCCACCGAGGAACGTGCCCCTGAGATAGGCCACCGCACAGCAGTCCTTCTTCACGAGCCACGGCGGCACCGAGTAGAGCGGTGCGAGCGACTCGTCCAAGATGCCGAGTTCGGTGAGCGCCGGCGCGAGCGCCTTCTGGCTCACCACGGTGATGAGGTAGTTGTTCGACTTGTGCAGCACCGACCGGCGTACGGTGAGCTCGGTGGTGAGGTCGTAGACGCCGTGGAGCAGCTTGATGATCTTGCGGGCCACCGGTGCGGTCTCGGTGGCGACCTCGAGGCGCATCCGCCCGGCGCCCATGTAGTGAAGCGTGCCCTCAACGCGGATCAGAGCCGAGAGCTCGGCGTGCGCGCAGCACGGCTTCTGGTTCTCGACGCGCGCGAGCTCCTCTTTCACCTCGGCGGTGAACGACATCACCACACCTCCCGGAGTGCGGCGAGCAGCCGCGCGGGATCGTGGTGCGTGGGCGTTGCCGGGTCCGCAAGCGCGGAGGCGTGCACGCGGATGCCGCGCGCCTCGATACGAGCGACCACCTCGGGACCGGCGGCCACGTGAGGATGCTCGTCGGGCAGGTGCGACGTGTCCACGAGCGCCACGTCGATGACGCCGTCGAGCCCGTGGCGCACGAGGGCGTCCACGTGGTCCGCGGCGTCCATGCCGCTCGTCTCGCCGCGCATGTTGGCCACGTTGCACACGTAGATCACCGTGCCTCGCGTCCTGCGCACGGCCTCGGTCATGCCGCTCACCAGGAAGTTCGGGATGATGCTCGTGAAGAGGCTTCCCGGCCCGATGACGACCACCTCGGCCTGCCCGATCGCGTCAAGCGCCGGACCGTACGCGGCAGGCGCCTCGGGGTCCATGCACACCTCGGCTATCGGACCGTCGGTCCCGGCCACGTTGGCCTGCCCGGCGATGAGGGTGCCGACGGCGTCACGCCCCGAGAGGTGCACGTCGGCAAGCGTGGCGGGCAGCACCCGCCCGCGCGCACCGAGGAGACGGGCCGCCGCGTCAACGCCCTCGGCGAAACCGCCCTCGATGTCGGCGAGGGCGGCGATGGCGAGGTTGCCGAGCGCGTGGCCGGCAAGCCCGGAGCCCTGCGAGAAGCGGTACTGGAAGAGCGACGCAAGCGCAGAGCCCGGCTCGGCGAGCGCCACCAGACAGTTGCGGATGTCGCCCGGCGGGAGCACGCCGAGCTCGCGCCTGAGCTCGCCCGAGGACCCACCGTCGTCGGCGACGGTGACCACCGCAGTGGGATCGAACCCGTCCTCCAGAAGACAGCGGAGTACGAGCGGCAGGCCCGTGCCGCCGCCGATGGCCACTGCACGGCGCGCGCTCACGGGCGCCCCTTGTCCTTGTCGATGTCGCGGTGACTCACCGACACGGGGTAGCCGAGGTCGCGGATGAACGTGCCGGTCTTCTCGGCGAGCGCCACGCTGCGGTGCACGCCGCCGGTGCAGCCCAGCGCGATATTCAGGTGCGTCTTGCCCTCGGAGAGGTAGTTGGGCAGCAGGAACTCGAGAAGCGCGAACCACCGCGCGAGGAACGTCTCAGTCTCGGGCTTCTCGAGCACGAAGCTCCGCACCGGTCGGTCGAGCCCGGTCTTGGGCCGCAGGCGGTCGATGTAGTGCGGGTTGGGCAGGAAGCGCACGTCCATCACGACGTCGGCATCGATGGGCACGCCGTGTTTGAAGCCGAAGGACGAAACGGTGACCGCGAGCTGGTCTTCGTGCCCGGAGGCGACAAATGACTCGCGGATGATCGTGCGGAGCTCCTGCGGCCGCAGGTCGGTGGTGTCGATGGTGTGATCCGCGCGCTCCCGGATCGCCTCCAGTAGGTCACGCTCGGCGGCGATGCCCTCGCCTATCGGGCACTCGTCGGCGAGCGGATGGCGCCTGCGCGTCTCCTTGAAGCGCCGCACGAGCGTGCGGTCCTCAGCGGTGAGGAAGAGGATGCGGAACGGGTGCCCGCCCTGCTCGAGCTTGACGAGCTCGCCCACGAGGTCGTCGAAGAAGGTGCCGCCGCGCACGTCGCAGGCGACCGCGATCTTGCGCACGCGGCTGCCCGGCAGCACCGTGAGCTCCACGAGCCGGCCGATGAGCGCCGGCGGCAGGTTGTCGATGCAGAAGTAGCCGAGGTCCTCGAAGGTGTGAAGCGCCTCGGTGCGCCCGGCGCCGGACATGCCGGTGATGAGCACGAGGTCGCGCGCGGACTCCGCGGCCTCGCCACCTGTTTCAGGGGCGTCGGTCATATCGGACCCCTGTCTAGTCGCGGTCGACGATCTTGCTGCCGATGCCGGTCACCACAGAGATCACGATGGCCGCGAGAACGGTGCGCAGGAAGCCCTGCGTCTGGAAGCCGGGCACCAGCCACTCGACGATGTAGAGCATCGCCGCGTTGATCACGAGGCCGAAGAGGCCCAGCGTGAGGAAGGTTATCGGGAACGCGAGCACCTTGACGATCGGCCGGATGATGGCGTTGGCCACGCCGAGCACGAGCGCGGCGATGACCGCGGTGGGCCAAAAGGCATCGACCGAGATGAGCCATTGGTCGGTCAGATAGGCCGCACCGAATATCGTTGCGGCGGTGATGAGCATGCGGAGGATGAACTTCACGGGACTCGCTCCCTTCGGCAGGCGCCGTGCCAGGTACTGAGAGTATACCAGCGGACAGTGACGCCGAAGCAGCCACGCGCGGTGGTGTAGTCCGGGCGAGGCGACTCAGCGCACCCGGAGCATCGCCCCACCCCCGCCTCGTACCCGAGGTGGCGGCCCGGTTGCGCGGACCGCCACCTCGTTGAACACCTAGTCGACGATGAACCGGACAGCAACGCTATGGTGCCGGCGGAACCCAGCCATCACTCAACGTCTCCAGGAACGCAACGATCGCGTCCTCCTGAGCGTCGGTCAGCCCCACGGAGAGACGATGCGTACGGCTCGCCGTTACGAAGCCGTGGCGAGCATTCACGCTGTACCAGCGGCCGTGGCGAGCAGGCGCGCCAGGGAGTCGCGCCGGGCCATAAGGTCTTCGAGCGAACGAAGCTTCACGTGCCGAACGAGTGCGCCAGTGCCCTCGAGCAGCCCGTCGGGATCGTCAAGCACGGCCCCGCGGAAGAGGATGAGCGACACCCAGCCCTTGTGCGGCGCCAGCGCGGCCATCCCCCACCCGTCGTAGCCGAACTGGCGGGCGCCGTAGCCGATCGTGGCGTCGTGGAGGTCCACCGAGTAGTGCAGTTCCGGCACCGCATCCAGGACGAGCCGGTGTGTCTCGAGGTAGAGCTCCTGATGCGCGGGCTGCTTCTCGAGGATGAGACCGGCCAGCTGGTCTGACGACGGCATGTCGGCGTGCGGATGCGTCCCTGAAGAACCCATGTCATCACCTCGCGGAGTCGTGGCCTGGCCGCCTCATGACTCGGACTCCTCGGAGTCGATGTCGAAGCCAGGTGTATGGCACAGCACCCGCCGGGCAGGTTCGCTGCCTTCGTTGCGGTGCGAGATGCTAGTCCTCGATCACGTCCAGCCCCTGCTCCCGGCGCTGCGTCAGGTGATCCAGCATCTGCTGGAGCACCTCCGGGCTGTGCCCTTCCCAGCCCTCGACCTCGCCGATAACGCGCAGCGGTTCCCGGGTTCGGTAGGATCTCGTGGGATTGCCCGGGAACCTCTTGTTGGTGACGTTGGGATCGTCTTCGAAGGGACCCAGAGACTCGACGATGTAGATGTGTCCCCGCTCGTCGCTCCCCGCCAGCGCCGTGGCGAGCTCCGCTCCCCAGGCAGCAGTGTCCAACAGCGCAGTGAAGTAGATGTTGTTGGAGACCCTGGTTTCCTGGAAGTTGGAGCCATAGCCGGGAACGAGCTCGTCACCCGGCTTCAGCACCGACTTCGTCCCGTGGTAGAACGGCCCCGCGATGTGGTCGCACTGCTCGAAGGTGACCGGTGTCCACTCCTCGTTGTCCATGTCCACAGCCTTCGATGGTGTGACGAACTCGCAAGGACTCAACGCTTGCACAGTCGGCTGGATGCACGCGCTAGGTGGGTTGATCCTCGGGCATCGGGGCTTCCGTTGCCGCCGGCCCCGGGGGCCGATACAGTGCGGCGACGGACGGCCGGGCCAGCACGATGAACGTCAGCACACCGACCACGGTGCCGTACGGAAACTCGATGCAGCTCAGGGCCGCCGCGACCATGGTGGCGACGCGATTCTTGCGCTTGACCAGCCAGAACCCCGCGAGGATTTTCAGAGCGACGAAGACCACCATGAACAGCAGGGCCACCACGCCCATGCCGATGAAGATCCATCCGAATGCCGGAGGGGGTGCGCCAGCTTCCTCGAACGGCAGCGAGACGAACATTGCCCCTATGAAGACGAAGTAGACCACCATGAACAGACCGTAGAGCGCCCAGAAGCCGCCCGAGACCCAGTAGTAGAGTGGCAGAAGGCGCAGGTGCTCCTGGTCTATGATCGCTTGACGCTCCTGCTGATCCATCATGCACCCCCCGTGTTGGTGGCCAGGCCTAGCGTTCTTGAACGCAACCCGCAACGCCTACGCCGGCTGTCTGCCCGAGTCTACCCCACACGGCGTTGCCAGGTTGACACCCGGGTTAGGCCGTATGCCCCGGCTGACGACCGAGTCCCGACCTAGCCTCGATATTTCACGAAGGTCCTCCAGCCGGTCTCAAAGCCCCGAAACCGACCTCATGCCACGATAACGCATGCGCATGAGCGTCGCGGAGGTCGCTGTCCGGGTCCCGCGAGCCCGGATGTGTCTTCCCGAGTCGTTTCCGGCTGTTTCAGGGCGCGGTGAAGCGAGCCTCCGTGATCCGTGTGTGCGATGGGGCTGAGACGG